>Ga0114963_10000054_pt1 | contig 64637 bp, 61 predicted proteins | sample C_131016_EF_Meta_FD_87019 | JGI IMG/M metagenome (GOLD analysis project Ga0114963, IMG submission 87019) | Freshwater microbial communities from Lake Croche, Canada to study carbon cycling - C_131016_EF_MetaG | ecosystem: Environmental > Aquatic > Freshwater > Lake | place: Lake Croche, Canada... | reverse complement strand
GAGATCTTGTGAATGCCAACCCCCCAGAGTTTCATGAGGAGGAAAGTCACTGCCATCACCAGTGGGATGCTAATGGCGACGATTAGGCCGGGCCTTGGATCAATTCGGAGGGGCTTGCTATGAAGGCCCAGGGCCAGAAGGCTCACCCCCAACACAATGGCCACGGCCTCAGCCAGCGTTTTCAAAAATTCACCAACGGAGTTCGCCACGACACGAGGCTGATCTTGCACCTGATAAAGACTCGTCCCAAGCGGTAGATCCGCCTTAACGCGATCGGAGGCAAGCGCCAGTGCTCGTCCCAGGGCCACCACGTCACCGCCCTTTTGCATAGAAATGCCCAGCCCAACGACCTGCTCCCCGTTAAACCGCAGCTGCGTGGAAGGCGGATCCTCGAGTCCTCGCCGAACCACGGCCAGATCGCCCAGCCGGAGCATGAGCGTTCCTGCCCGAATGGGCATGTTCGCGAGGTCTTCGACGGACTGAAACTGCCCCAAAACCCTCAGCGGAATCGCATGCGCATTGGTCTGAAGCGCGCCAGCATCGACCACCGCATTCTGCTGGCTGATCTGCTGCGCAACGGCCTCCGCGCTGAGAGAGTAGCGCGCAAGCGCCCGACGAGAGAGTTCGAGAAAGATACGCTCTTGCTGCAGACCAAAGACCTCAACCTTGCCCACATCTTTGACGCGCAGAAACTGAGCCCGAACGGCACGCACCAGATCATTGGTTTCGGCCTGAGAGAGGCCCGGCGCCGCCACGGCATAGATCACGCCAAAGGTGTCACCGAAATCGTCATTGAAGTAGGGTCCATCCACTCCCTTGGGCAGGGTGTAGGCAAGATCTGCCATCTTTTTGCGCACCGTGTAGAAGCGCTGAGGAACCTCCTTGGGATCAAAGTCGTCTTTTATCTGGAAGATAACGGTCGTGGTGCCCGGCTTTGAGAAGCTGGTGATGCGATAGACGTTCGGAACATCCTGAAGGATGCGCTCCATGCGATCTGCCACCTGATCTGCCATCTGGCTCGCAGTTGCGCCCGGCCAGTTGGCCTGAACCACCATGACACGAAAATTGAAGGGTGGGTCCTCGTCTTGGCCAAGACTGAAGTAGCTCCCAATGCCCAGGACCAAGAGCGAGACCATTAAAAAGCGGATGAGCGCAGGATGCTCAAGCGCCCAACGCGAGAGGTTGAATCGGCTCACTTCGTTGACCCGAGCTCAACAACTCGGACGGTTTGCCCATCGGCGAGCAGGTGCGCGCCAATCGACACCACTCGGTCCCCTTCTGCGAGTCCCTCGAGAACGAAGACCTCTTGCTCTTGCGCCTGAGAGATCCTGACGTTTCGGCGGACGACGCGAGCGCCGCCATCCTTTAAGACCTCGACCACCATAACGGCCGACCCATCGAGCAGAGCGGTCGTCGGAATTGACAGGCCCCGTGCCGAGCGAGACGCTCCGCCCGATTCCGCGAAAGCGGCAATCGGACGATCGGGGTGAAGCCCCGCGACCAGTTGGCCCGCCTGAACGAACTGTCCGGGAGCCACCAAGACGCGCTCAACTCGCGCCGCCTGAAGGGCGCGAACCGACGACACGCCAAGCCGATCAAGTGTCGCCTCAAACTGGCCCCGCGTATTCGCTAGGGCAGCGCTGCGGCGCTCCCACTCCGCCTGGGAGATGAATGACTTCTGCCTGAGCTCGGTGTAGCGAGCGAAGTCGGCCTCGGCCGATGCGAGCTCCGCCCTCGCAGCCTGGACTTGAACCTTTGCCGAAGAGTCTGCGAGCTTCGCGTCTCGCGGGTCGATTCGAACGAGGGCCTGCCCCGCGGCAACCTGTTGGCCGGAGCGAACGAGCACCTCAAGCACCTCCCCTGAGAGTTCCGCGCGGGCCTGACTGGGTGAGGTGCGAGAGGCGTTGGGGTCAATTGCTCTTGCGGTCGTCGCCAGGGGATGGGACTGCCCGACCACCACGGTTTTTACGAGAGGGGGCGGAGCACCGGGCGCTGGGGCCTTGGAGCACGACGAGACGAGCAGAGCACCCGCAAGAAGCGCGAGAAATGAGCCGCGTCTCGGGCCACCGAAGAGAGAATCAGGGCTATTCATGAGAAGGTCTCTTGAAGCCGAACATGAGGAAAGGCGGAATCGAGCATCACTTGGGTGGCTTGATTGCGAGGGGCGCCAAAAACATGGTCAACGCCACCGAACTCGACGATACTGCCCTGGCGCATCACCAAGACGCGGTGGGCAACGAGACGAACCACTCGAAAGTCATGAGACACGAGAATGTAAGCGAGGCCGCGAGCCTTCTGAACATCCACCAGCATGCTCAAAAACAAGAAGCGCTCATGCGGATCAAGATAGAGGGTGGGCTCATCGAGAACAATGAGGTCCGGGCCAGCGGCGAGTGCGCGGGCGAGTGCCACACGCTGCCGCTCAGCAGGGGCGAGGTCTCGACCGAGCGCATCGAGACGATCCGGAGCAAGGCCCACTTCCCGAAGCAGCTCACGCGCCTGATCCGTCCGTCGTCCTGGCGTGAGCTCTGGCTGCTTGTACCGAAGCCCCTCTCCCAGCGCGTCTGCCACCGTCATCGAACGGGCCAAGGCCTCCTGAGGTCGCGAAAGAACCAGGCCCATGCGTCTGCGCCTTCGCATCAGCTCCGACTCCGACAACTCCAGCAAGTCCTCGCCATCGAAGCGGATCTGACCCTCAACCCGAGCACCAGAGAGGCCAAGCATGGCCATGGCCAGAGTCGATTTTCCAGCACCTGACTCTCCCGTAATGGCCAGAGTCTCACCGCGAGACGCGACGAAACTCGCCTGAAAGACGGCAATCTGCGGCCGAGATGCAGGGTCGAAATGAGGGGCTACAAACTGACAGGTGAGCCGACGTACATCCAGAAGAACATTTCGCTCACCAGGCGGTCCAACGAGCGGCTCCGACTGCAAGGCAAAGAGCTCGGACGTTCGCCTCTCCCCGGGGTTCCGGCTGATGCGCTCAGTCTCGCCTTGCTCAATGACATGCCCATCATGAAAGACAACCAGGGACTCCGAAAGGTGTGCGGCGAGCTCCGCATCCCGTGTCACCAAAATGAGACTGGCCTGCGCATCCCGTACATAACGAGCGAGTGCGAATTCAGCCAGACGCTTCTGGACGACATCGAGCGCCCAGGTGGGCTCCTCTGCGATGATGAGACGCGGCCTTCTGATGAGAATTCTGGCAAGGCAGAGGAGCTGACGATCAGCAGGTTTCAACTCGCCCGGCAGGCGGCCGGTCAGGCGAGGCCCGGTCTCGAGCCCAAGCAAGTCGAGGACGGACAGGATGGCCTCATGCCCCGAAGTCCCGGGGAGTCCAGCGCTCCGCTGCCAGCTGCGGAGCTGTCTGGAGATGGGGATATCGCCCGGCAACGCCTCCTCAAACTCTCGGGCAAGCAGACTCAATTGCCGCCCCCGAAGGTCTTGAAGGGTTTGAGCAGAGCACGACAGAAGGTCGTGTCCGTCCCAGACGATCTCACCGGTGGGTGTAACGCCCTCCAGCAGGCCCAACATCAGGCGTCCCAAAACATGGTGACCGCTCGCGTCATCTCCCATGAGCGCGAGGGTCTGGCCCGCCTCGAGACTGACATTCAGGTTCGACAGCAACGACTGACCGTCAGAGGTTGTGACGGAGAGCCCGGCGACTCTCAGCATGAGGGCACGCTGGCCTCACTCGAGACCGAAAGTGATGTCTGAACCGCCAGATGCATCTGAAGCAACAGATAGAGGACCAAGGCCAACGCGGCCGGGCCGGAGGCTTCCACCCACCAGGGGATGGCCGGGTCAAGGGCCTGCGCAAGAAGCTGTCCGAGTCCAAAGGGCAGTGCCGCCTTCGCGAGCCCGAGAAAGTCGATGGCCGCCAGAGTGAGCAGCGAGAAGCCTATGGTGCGGGGCAGAATGGTCAAGAGCGCGCGACCCATCGCCGGCAGAAGGTGCCCATGGAGCAGTCCAAAAAGGCTCTGACCGAGGGCCTGCGCCGCGAGGAAAGAGTGGCGACGACGCTCCCGACGAAGCGTGCGGTCAACCACCTGAGCAACACCCGGCCACATGAAGAGACCGAGCAAAAGCGCAAGGACCCAGGCGCTGGGCCTGACCGCAGCGCACAGGGCGAGCAAGACCAAAAGGATGGGCAAGCTTCCAAGCGTCTCAGCGAGCTTTCTGGTGAGGGAGCCGACCACGCCGCTCCATTCAGACTGAACGAGTCCAACCGCGCTTCCAAGCGTCAATGCGGCACCGGCAGCAGTCATGCTCAAGAGCAACAATTCGCCGAGCCCCCGAAGCATCACGAGGAAGAGATCTCGACCAAACAGGTCGGTGCCGAACCAGTGTTGCGCTGAGGGAGGCTCGGGCCGCGAGACACTGGTTCCAAGCAGGGCAGCGCCATCGGGCAAGAGCGTCAGCAGGCACGAGAAGAAGAGCGCTCCGAGCGCCCAAAAGCAGATCCAGCCGCGTCTTTGAACGCGCGCCTCTGAAGCGCTGGCGATCGAGAGACTCATTCGACAATCTCAGTGGGGCGAGACCGAAGCGTGGGATCTAAGATGCCAAAGGCGAGTTCGAGGCCGAGGCGAGCGACGATCATGACCAGTCCCCAGGCGAACACCAGGGCGAGCAAGACAGGATCATCTCTTGAGAGAATCGACGCGAGGCCCAGATTGCCAAGACCTTTGAGGCCGAAGACAGACTCGATCAGTACACAGTTGGTTGCAACGACACTGAAGAACCACATCGGGCTGGATCGTCCCAGCTTCATCACTCCCCGGCGAACCGCGTGCTCCCACCAGACCTGCGGGACTGGAAATCCAAGTGCGAGCGCTGCCCTCGCGGGGGGGCTAGCCATTTCTGAGACCACGGCCTCTCTGAGCACCCACGCAGAGAGCGCAAAGCTGGTGGCCGAAAAACACGCGAAGGATGCCAATCGTTCGAGTGGGTCTTGCGGAAAAAAGAGCAGCGCGGCAAGGACGAATCCGGGAAGACAAAAAATGGTCACGGTCACCATGCGAACGCCTCGATCGAGAGGCGCGCCGGGTGCTCGACTTGCCGCCAGAGCCAATGGAATAGCCAGCGCGAGAATGACGAGCAGGCTCGAAACCGAGTAGCTCAGCGTGACCGGCAGGGCCAACATAAGCGTCTGAGTGACCGGCACACCCCCCACCATGCTTTGCCCCCAGTTCAACTGAAGCATCTCTTTCGCGAAGGCGATGACCCGAACCAAGACTGGTCGGTCCACGTCGTAGAAGCTCGCGAGTGCTCGAGTGGTCTCGTCCGCCAGACCCTGCGTATGCGCGGCAAGGATGGCACCCAGTCCAAATACGGCGGCCAAAAGAAAGAGGAGCAAAAGGCCTGCATGAAGCATCCGAATGAGCGCAAAGGCAGGCAGGGAGGGAGTCATGGAGGGACAAATAAAGGCAGACCCTTCATTATGTCAGAGCAGGGTTTGAGGCAAGTAAACTAGGGGGCTTCTCACCTCCAAGGGCACTCACGTGGCATTTCTGGCAGACAAAAGAATTCTTATTACCGGCCTCCTGTCAAACAGGTCGATTGCCTACGGAATTGCAAAGGCCTGTCATCAGCAGGGCGCTCAACTCGCCTTCACCTTCCAAAATGAGCGCTTTGAGGAACGGGTCAGAGACATGGCGGCCGAGTTTGGCAGCGCGGTTTGCTTGCCATGCGACGTCTCCGAGGACGAGCAAATTCAGGCCGTTTTTAACGCCCTCGGAAAAGAATGGGGCGGACTCGACGGGCTTGTTCATGCCATTGCCTTTGCGCCCCGCGAGGCCATCGCGGGTGACTTTCTCGAGGGTCTTAGCCGAGAGGGCTTCCGAACCGCACACGAAGTGTCGTCCTATAGTTTTCCAGCCATGGCGAAAGCCGCCCTCCCGCTGATCCAAGGCCGCCAAGGTGCGATGGTGACCCTCAGTTACCTGGGTGCAGTTCGGACGGTTCCGGCTTACAACACCATGGGACTGGCCAAGGCGAGCCTCGAGGCCGCTGTGCGATACATGGCTGCGAGCTTGGGCCCGGTTGGCATTCGCGTGAACGGCGTCTCCGCCGGCCCCATCAAGACACTCGCAGCCAGCGGCATCAAGGGGTTCGGGAATATTCTGTCGGTGGTGGAGAAGAATGCGCCGCTTCGCCGCAACGTCACCATCGAGGATGTGGGCAACGTCTGCGCCTTCTTGTTGTCGGACCTTGCCGCGGGCGTAACCGGAGAGATCACCTACGTCGACGCCGGCTTCTCCACGGTAGCCTCAGGCCTCACGGAATAGGTCGCGTGAAACCCTACCTCGACCTGATGCGGTATGTGCTGACTCAGGGAACAGAAAAGACAGATCGAACTGGAACAGGCACCCGATCGGTCTTTGGCTGGCAGATGCGCTTTCGCTTGGCAGATGGCTTTCCTCTGGTCACGACCAAAAAAGTGCACACGAAAAGCATCATTCACGAACTTCTCTGGTTCCTCAGGGGAGAGACCAACGTAACCTCCTTGCAGGCTGCCGGAGTGTCTATCTGGGATGAATGGGCAGGCCCTGACGGAGAGCTCGGTCCAGTCTACGGAAAACAGTGGCGCGCCTGGCCCGCGCCCACGCCTGAACACCCCAACCGAGTGGTTGACCAGATGAGTGAGATGGTCGACCAAATTCGAAAAAATCCAGACTCGCGCCGCCTGATCGTCAGCGCTTGGAATGTGGCTCAGATTCCCGAGATGGCGCTCGCACCGTGCCATGCCTTCTTCCAGTTCTACGTTGCAGAGGGAAAAGTCTCCTGCCAGCTCTACCAGCGCAGCGCCGACATCTTTTTGGGTGTGCCATTCAACATTGCCAGCTATGCGCTGCTCACGCACATGGTGGCGCAGCAGACGGACCTTGATGTGGGCGATTTCGTCTGGACTGGGGGCGACTGCCACCTCTACAGCAACCATTTGGAGCAGGCTCAGGAGCAACTCTCTCGGGAACCCTTTGGCCTTCCCACCCTCGTCATCCGTCGCCGACCCAGCACTCTTTTTGACTACGCCTACGATGACTTCGAATTGGTGGGCTATCGATGCCATCCAGCCATCAAGGCTCCTGTGGCGGTATGAGGCCAAAGGTCATTGCCGTGGTCGCAGTAGCCAGAAATGGGTGCATCGGCAATGACAACAAACTGCCCTGGCATCTGCCAGAGGACCTCAGACGCTTCAAGGCCCTCACCCTGAATAAATGCGTCGTCATGGGTCGCAAGACCTATGACTCCATCCTTTCGCAGCTCGGACGGCCCCTGCCCAGCCGCTTCCACCTGGTGCTCACCCGCAACACCGACTGGGCTCCACTGGCCGAGCATGCACCGCAAGTTCAGGGAGTGCAGTCGTTTGAGGAGGCACTGTGGGTTGGCGAGCTGCGCGGAGAGTCTGACCTCATGTTGATCGGCGGGGCCGATGTCTATGCGCAGGCCTTGGCCATGACCGACGTCATTGAGTTGACGGAGGTCGAGGCCGATGTCGCCGGCGATGCATTCTTTCCCGCCCTCAATCCGGCCGAGTGGTCGACCGAGGCGCTCGGCGAGGGCGCCGCTGGCGCCATGCGCTACCGCTTTGTGCGCCTGACGCGAATCAAGTCCGGGGCAGCGTGACCCCCGTCTGCCCCTGGTACTTACCCCCTCGATCCTTGTATGAGGTCTCACAGACCTCATCACTCTCGAAGAAAAGCATCTGAGCGCAGCCCTCGTTGGCATAGATCTTGGCTGGGAGTGGGGTGGTGTTCGAGAACTCAAGCGTGACGTGACCCTCCCACTCAGGCTCAAGCGGAGTGACATTCACAATGATCCCGCAGCGGGCATAGGTCGACTTGCCCAGACAGACCACGAGCGTGCTTCGGGGGATGCGGAAGTATTCGACGGTTCGCGCAAGCGCAAATGAGTTGGGGGGGATGATGCAGACCGGCCCCTTGAAGTCGACGAAAGACGCGGTGTCGAAATTCTTGGGGTCGACGATGGTGCTGTTGATATTGGTGAAGATCTTGAACTCATCCGCGCACCGAACGTCGTAGCCATAACTCGAGGTGCCGAACGAAACGATGCGTTCGCCAAGCGCTTGGCGGACCTGGCCCGACTCGAAGGGCTCAATCATGCCCTTCTCTCTCGCCATTCGGCGAATCCAATGGTCACTCTTAATTGCCATGGCTGGGATTATGAACCAAGGCAAGCCCTCCCTTACGAACGCTAGAATGAAGGGCTATGCCTCGCCGCCTCTTTGTGACCTCTGCGCTGCCCTACGCCAATGGCGCCATCCATCTCGGTCATCTCGTCGAGTACATCCAGACGGATATCTGGGCGCGATTCCAGCGTATGCAGGGACACCGGGTGGTCTACATCTGCGCGGATGACACGCACGGAACGCCCATCATGTTGCGCGCCGAAAAAGAGGGAATCACGCCCGAAGCCCTGATCGAGCGAGTCTGGCACGAACATACTCGAGACTTCGCCAGCTTTGCCGTGGCCTTCGATCTTTATCACAGCACGCACTCCGAAGAAAACAAACAACTCTCCCAGAGTCTTTATCGATCACTGGTGAAGGCCGGTCTCATCGAGGTGCGAGCCATCGAGCAGATGTTCGACCCGGTTCGCGAGATGTTCCTTCCCGATCGGTTTATCAAGGGCACGTGCCCAAAGTGTGACGCGAGAGATCAGTACGGTGACTCCTGCGAGGCCTGTGGAGCAACGTACTCCCCCACCGAACTCAAAAATCCCGTCTCCGCCGTGAGTGGGGCAACCCCGATTACGCGCTCGAGTGATCACCACTTTTTCAGGCTCTCCGATCCGCGCTGCCTCGCGTTTCTCAGAGAGTGGGCCTTTGAGCCGGGGCGGCTTCAGACGGAGGCGGTCAATAAGCTGAAAGAATGGCTTGGTGATGTCAACGACGCGCAGGGCGGTCTTGTCGATTGGGACATCTCAAGAGATGCGCCCTACTTCGGCTTTGAGATTCCGGAGGCGCCGGGAAAATACTTCTATGTCTGGCTGGACGCGCCCGTCGGCTATTTCGCGGGGCTCCACAGATGGTGCGAACTCCACGGGGAGTCGTTTGAGGACTTTGTCGGACCCGACTCGGAGGTGGAGCAGATTCACTTCATTGGCAAAGACATCCTCTACTTTCACACCTTGTTTTGGCCGGCCATGCTGAAATTCTCTGGGCATCGAACCCCCACACGCGTCTTTGCCCACGGCTTTCTGACGGTTGACGGGGCGAAGATGAGCAAGTCTCGCGGCACCTTTATCACCGCCCAAAGTTACATCGAGGAGGGCCTGAACCCCGAGTGGCTCCGGTACTACTTCGCCTCCCGACTCAACGGTTCAATGGAAGACCTTGATCTCAGCTTTGATGACTTCATTGCAAAGGTCAACAGCGACCTTGTTGGCAAATTTGCCAATATTGCGAGTCGCTGCGCCGGCTTTCTCATAAAGCGCTTCGAAGGGCGTCTCTTGGGTGACGCTCGCGAGTCGGAGCCCGAGAGCGATCATGCAGCGCTTGAGCAACTCCTCACAGACCGTGGGCCCGCCATTGCCCAGGCCTACGATGCACGCGATACCGCCCGAATGATTCGCGATGTTGCGGAATTGATGGATTCGGTTAACGCCTACGTAGACCTGCACAAACCCTGGGAACTCGCGAAAGTGTCAGGTTCTGAGGCCCTGCTCCATCGCGTCTTGACCACCGCACTGCGATCATTCGCACGCCTTGCGATCCTTTTAAAACCGGTCCTTCCCACAATGGTCGAGCGAGTCGAGCGAGAGGTTTTTGCGTTGCCCAACCCCCTTGATTGGCATGCGCTCAACCACCCTCCAGTACACTCGGTCCTTGCCTTTAAACACCTCGTTACACGGGTCGATCGCACCCAAATCGACCGGCTCATAGAGGTCAATAAATCTAGCCTGCAGGCCCAAAGCTAAGGAGCCCCCCAATGCCGATTGTCTTGCGCATCGCCCGCCCCCATTACGAGTCGGATGTCACCCGATTCTTAGAGACCCTCAAAGCCGCCCGCCCAGAGCTGGAGAAGAAACAGCAGGAGGGGCGACTGATTTATTGGGACAAGGGCCCCATCGATCTGGATGCCTCCGCCCGGGCTCAGGCCGCTCGCGTTCCCCAGAAGCCCTATGTCTACCAGCCCAGTCTCACCCCTTCCCACGACTGACTTCGCCGGCGTTGAGTCAGCCATCGCTCGCCTCTACGGCGAGCCCTTGGTCGACCTCCCGCGTGACCTCTACATCCCACCGGATGCACTCGAGGTCATTCTGGAGGCATTTGAAGGCCCCCTCGACCTCCTGCTCTACCTGATCCGTCGACAAAACTTCAACATCCTCGACATTCCCATGGCCGAGGTGACGCAGCAGTACTTGGGCTACATTGATGAGGTTCGAACCCACAACCTGGAGCTTGCAGCAGAGTACCTACTCATGGCCGCAATGCTCATCGAAATCAAGTCGCGCATGCTCCTGCCAGTCAAGGCAAAACACGGCGACGAGGAGCCCGAAGACCCCAGGGCCGAACTGGTTAGGCGACTATTAGAGTACGAACGCCTGAAGGTTGCCGCGCAGCAGATTGATGAACGTCCTCAACTGGACCGTGATGTATTTCCCGCGCTGGTCAGCACGGACCCCACAGCTGCGCTGGTCTTGCCAAAGGTCGCTGCCCCCGACCTCGCGGCGGCATGGAAGGACCTCCTGAGACGCGCCAAGCTCGTCACCCACCACCAAGTGACCCGAGAGTCACTCTCAGTGCGTGAGCATATGTCGAAGATTCTTCGACAGCTTCAGCCCGTTCAGTTTCTTGAGTTCCACGAACTCTTCGAAGAGACGCTCGCGGCGGGAGGAGGACTACCCGTCATCATTGTTCACTTTCTGGCCCTGCTCGAACTCGCGCGAGAGGGTCTTGTCGACATCACGCAGGCGGAGCCCTTTGCCCCGATCTATGTCCGACTCGGAATCACGCCCAGCTAGCCCCCCGGTCAGCCTGCAGGCCCTGAACACCATGGGACTGCCGAGTTTTGCCCAGTATCTTGTTCGACTGACAGACTCGACTGCCCTGCCAGCGCTCTCTGAGTCGCTTGTGGGCGCCCCGAAATTCATCTTGGGTGGTGGCAGTAACGTCGTGATCTCGGCAGAGGAGGATGCTCCCCTGCCCGCGACGGTCATCTTGAACCAACTCATGGGCATCGTTCGGCTGTCTGCCAATGAACAGGCCATCCGCATCCGCTGCGCGGCTGGGGAGCCTTGGCATCGCTTTGTCATGTGGACCCTCGCCCAGGGTTGGGCAGGCCTCGAGAATCTGGCCCTCATTCCCGGCACGGTCGGTGCTGCTCCTATTCAGAACATCGGTGCCTACGGCGTCGAGGTGGCCGAATGCATCGAGCTCGTGCACGCCTGGGACTTTGAAGCCCATGAGCACACGACATTCTCGCCAGAGGCCTGCGACTTTGGTTATCGCAGCAGCCGCTTCAAGGATGAGGCGCGACAGGGGCTATGGAACGCACCTCGTTTCCTCATCACCGCGGTCGACTTTCAGCTCACTCCCGCTCCCCGTGCGACCCCAAAGACTGATTACCTCGGACTCGAAAAGGAGCTCGGGGAGATTTGCAAGGGAGCCACGCCGTCCCCGCTCCATGTTGCTCACGCGGTGATGTCTCTACGAAACAAGAAACTTCCCCCGATTGAAAACCTCGGCAACGTTGGGAGCTTCTTCCAAAATCCCACCGTGCCGGAGCCTTACGCACGGGTTCTCATCGATCGGAACGAGGGCATGCCGGCCTACCCCGCCAGCGACGGGCAGGTGAAGCTCTCCGCAGGCTGGCTCATCGAGCAACTTGGGTTTAAGGGATTGCGTCTCGGGGGGGCTGGGGTCTATGACAAACATGCGCTTGTCCTGGTAAACCATGGCCAGGCCCGCGCTGCCGAGGTTCTCGAGTTGGCCCTCCAGATTCAGCGGGCGGTGATGTCACGCTTTGGGGTCTGGCTCGTGCCGGAGCCTCAGCTCGTCCCACCCCGATCTGATGCCGCTCGCCTGAACACAGGTCGCTCTGGGGATGACAGCGAACTTACAAAGCGATAACCCCCTCCATTGAACGAGTGAAGGTGGGTCGCCTGCGTCATCTGACCTTCGACGATGGCTCGAGCCATAAGCCCACGGGCCCGCTTGGCGTAGAAGCTAACAACCTTGAACGATCCATCCTCCGCCTCGTCTTGAAACACCGGATGAACAATCGAGGCCTGCAGCCCGGGCCCACCCGGGTCGTCACCCGTCTTCGCGACAGGCTGTGTTCGCACGACCTTGAAATACTCCTCGGAGGCGAGATTCACCACCAGAGCCTCCTCTCCGGACCTCCTCAGATGAGCGATCTGCTGGTTGAGCTCAGTGGTCACTCGGTGACCCCAGAACCGATACAAATCGGCGCCGCGCGCATTGGGCAATCGTGTGCCCATCTCGAGCCGGTATGGCTGGAGGGCGTCAAGCGGGCGCAAGACACCGTAGAGTCCAGAGAGAATCCGCAGGTGCTCCTGCGCCCAACGACGCGAGGAGGCACTAAGCGTCGAAGCATCGAGCCCCTCATAGACGTCGCCGTTGAAGGCCAACAGCGCCGGCCGAGCCCGGTCCGGTGATGGGGGGTAAGACCACTCTTGGAATCGCTCATGATTGAGACGAGCGAGCTTGTCGCTTAACGTCATGAGCCGGCCAATTTCTCTGACTGTCTTGTCTCGAAGAAGATCGACCAGGCCCACCGCCTCCGCCTCCAGAGACGGCTGCGTCATCTTCACACCCGGAATCGGGGACTCAAAATCGAGGGTCTTCGCGGGAGACAGGAGCACCAGCATGTTTATTCATCATGCCATACTGCTCCCATGCAAATCTCGGTCGGCCCCTCGCGTTTAGCCCTCTGCGCCCTCTGCCTGCTCAGCCTCACTCACCTCTGGGGATGTGCGGGTGGCAGAGAGGCGCCTCGACCCAAGATCGAATTGGTGGACGTTCGAGTGGCTGGATTCGACAAGGACGGCGTAGACCTCACGGTGACCCTCTCCGTCGCCAACCTGGCCTCAATCGACGTTCCGCTCGAGGACCTGCAGGCCGATGTCCTCATCGAGAACACCGTGGTAGCCCAGGCGGTCCCCTCCCAAGCCAAATTCACCCTCATGGCCAGCCAGGCTGTGAAGGTGCCGCTCAAGACTCGGCTGATTTTTAAGGGGCTCTCGGCCTCACTCTCGCAGGCCCCCATGTCGCTCATTAAAGGGGGCGTGAAGGTAACGGTCCGAGGCTCGGCCACCACAGCCTACGGTCTCATTCCGATTCGCTTTGAAAAAGAGATGCGAATCGAGCCGCTGGTTCGCTAGGGCATCGACCTACTGATCCATGCTGCGGATGTGTCGATCAAAAATCGGTCGGGACCGCTCCGGATCCATCTGAGACCAGTCCGGCTCAGGCAACTCATGAAAGGCCTCGCGCAGCAGTGCCCCCCAGCGACTGCGGATGTGAGCAAAGTACGCATCGTCGTCATTGATTGATACGAAGCGGCTGACCGCCAAATCGTCCGTCTTGTACACCAGCAAGTCGAGCGGCATCCCTACCGAGATATTTGATTTGAGCGTGGAGTCCATCGAGATCAGAACGCACTTCACAGCTTCATCGAGAGGAGTGCCCCTTCGAACAACGCGATCGAGGATGGGCTTGCCATACTTAGACTCGCCAATCTGAAAGTAAGGACACTCAGACTGGGACTCGATGAAATTACCGGCTGCATAAATCTGGAAGAGTCGGCAGGGCTCCCCCCGAATCTGCCCCCCAAGAATGAAGCTGCAGTTAAAGTCGATTCCAAACTCCGAAAGAGCCTTATGGTCCCTGTCGTAGACGGCGCGAACCGCATCGCCCACGATTGATGCGGCCTGATCCATGCTCTGAGCAGACCAGATCGACTCACCCTCCCCCAACTCATTCATTCGGCTACGAACCGCCTGAGAAATTGCGAGGTTTCCGGCGCTCATGAGAACAATCATCCGATCGCCCGTGCGCTCAAAGACCGTCATCTTCCGGAAGGTTGAGACCTGATCCATACCTGCATTCGTCCTCGAATCAGAGAGAAACACGAGCCCTTCGTTCAGATGAGTAGCCACACAGTAGGTCATAGTCGCAGTGTAGTGAAAGCTTTGGTCAGTGGGAAACCGAGACCGCCACTCGCATTGTCTCTTGGCCGCCCCCGCGTCGAACGCCCCGAACAGGCGCGGCCGCGTCGTAATCTACCCCCACAGCGAGTCGCAACCACCGGTCAGTCGCCTCGCAGGCGTGAGTCACATCGACCGCAAGCCACCCGCCATCAATCCATACGTCGACCCAGGCATGCGTGGCCTCACTCGCCCTCGCCTCGCCCGACAAATAACCGCTGACGTAGCGCGCAGGAATATTTTGGCTTCGACAGACCGCGATCATCACGTGCGCATGATCCTGACAGACCCCAGCCCCCCGGGACCAAGCGTCCATTGCGCTGCTGCCAACATGGGTTACACCGGGTGTGTAAGCGATTCGGCCCTCTATGGCGCGGGCCAGCGCCAAGAGACTCTCTCGAGAGGGGAGCCCGAGATGGGCTCGCGCAAAGTCCGACATGTCTTTATTGGGAGTTGTGAGGGTGGTCTGCCGCAGGAACGCTTCCACAGGAGGTTCGTATCGGCCAAGGTGTGACCGCACCCAGGCGCCCATCCCCGTGTCTGGGGTGCATTCCACCTCGCCCCGCACTCGGATGACCATCGACTGGGTCGGGCGGGTAACCACCATGGTACTCATCACATTGCCAAAGGCATCGAGTTGATCGCGGATATCTCCGCTGCCGGTAAGTTCCCATGAGATGACCCGCTGGCCAGGCTCATCCCGGGGGGTGAGATAGAGCCGCTCAATGGCGTAATGCATGGGCTCGTCGTACTCGTAAAAGGTCTGATGATCGACTTTGACTCTCATGACAAGCCACTAGGAGGTGAGGGGGGCATTCAGGGGCACAAGAAACTCTTGACTGATGAGCTGTCCGAGCTGATCGACCTGAAACATAAACTGCGTGAGAAAGGAGTGGAGCTGAGGCTCAAAAGCGTCGTCTACCCGCAGATACTGCAGATCAGCACGCATTCGACCAGCCATTCGAATAGACTCCGATTGGCCATTGAGCGAGACCTGCTCCAGGTTGGACAGCAGCTCATTGAGACACGCAAGAAGTGAACGCGGCATATCCGCCCGCTGAATGAGCAGTTCAGCGATTCGAATGGGCGTGATCACGTCCCGGTAGACCTTTCGGTAGATCTCAAAGGCCGACACCGACCGCAGGACAGAGGCCCAGAAGTAGTAGTCGGCCGATCCCCCTGGAGTGGCAGACCCCTGACGGGGTGCAACGAACTTCACGTCCAAAATACGCGCGGTGTTATCCGCCCGCTCAATGAAGGTGCCCATTCGGGAGAATCGATAGGCTTCGTCTTTGAGCATTGTTCCGATCATGACCCCACGGAAAAGGTGGGACTGAAACTTCACCCACTCCAGGATCTTCCCCGGATCTTTTCGCCAACGAGGCGATCGAAGCATCGTCCGAAGCTCCAACCAGGTCGAGTTGACGCACTCCCAGAGCTCTGGCGCCAGCACGACGCGCACGGCACGCGCGTTCTCTCGGGCCGCAGAGATGCACCCGAGGATGCTCGAGGGATTGTCCTCATCGGCCACCATAAAGACCAACACGCGCCCAGCCTCCAGCCTCTCATGGCGCTGGAGAAACTTGGACTCAAGCTCAAAGAGTCGCAAGAGTGCTTGCCACTGCTGGTCGGCCGCAGAGGGGTCACCGGGCAGCATGCTCGCCTGGTGCTGGACGTCGAGCATCCGTGCCGTGTTCTCAGCTCGCTCCATGTACCGAGACATCCAATAAAGATTGTCAGCGAGTCGACTCAGCATGATGAAGAACCCATGTGTCTTTTGTGCCCCCGCCCTGAGATGAATTCACAACCAACGATCCCTTCTTGAGCGCCACTCGGGTCAGGCCCCCGGGAACCATGGAGACCTTCTCACCGCTGAGCACGAAAGGCCGAAGGTCAACGTGTCGCGGGGCAACACCCTCCTCTACGAAAGTGGGGCAAGTCGATAGGGCAAGCGTCGGTTGGGCGATGTAGTTGCTCGGTTGTGACTGAATCCTCGCTCGGAAGTCAGACAATTGCTCCCGCGTGGCCAAAGGCCCAATCAGCATGCCGTATCCCCCCGCTCCATGTGTCTCCTTCACCACAAGTTCCTCCAGGTTCGCGAGTACATACGAGAGGTGATCGGGGCGCCGACAGACCCAGGTCGGCACATTACTCAGGATGGGCTCCTCCGATAGGTAAAACCGAATCATGTCTGGTACATAGGGATAGACCGCTTTGTCATCTGCGATTCCCGTGCCAATTGCGTTGCAGACCGTCACGCGTCCACTGCGAACGGCTCCCACGAGACCCGGAACCCCCAGGGTGGAATCCGACCGAAAGACCAGGGGATCGAGAAAGTCGTCATCGATGCGTCGGTAGATGACATCGATTCGCTGCGGTCCCTGGGTCGTCTTGGCAAATACCCGGTGATCAGAGACGAACAAATCCTGCCCCTCCACAAGTTCGACGCCCATCTGCTGCGCCAGATATGCGTGCTCGAAGTAGGCGCTATTGAAGACACCGGGCGTGAGCACCACCACTGTTGGGTCGTCCACCCCGGCGGGTGCAACAGATCGCAGGTGCTCGAGCAAAAGATCGGGGTAATGTTCCACGGGAGCCACGGCGTTCATGGAGAAGAGTTCTGGAAAGAGCCGCATCATCACCTTGCGGTCCTCAATCATGTAAGACACCCCAGAGGGCACGCGAAGGTTGTCCTCGAGCACATAAAACTCACCCTCCCCTGCTCGAACGAGGTCGACGCCACTGATGTGCGCCCAGACTTCACGAGGAACTTCAAGGCCGGTCATCTCTGGTCGGTACTGCGAATTGCAGTAGATGAGGTCCGCGGGAATCACCCCGGCCTCGATGATGCGGCGTCCGTGATAGGCGTCCTGTAAAAATGCATTCAGTGCGGCGACCCGCTGACGCAGGCCCTTCTCAAGGATGGACCACTCATTGCTGGGAAGAATACGTGGAATGAGATCGAAGGGGATAAGGCGCTCGGCACCGGCCTCATCGCCATACACATTGAAGGTAATGCCTACGCGCCTGAATAACAGGTCCGCATCCTGCCGCGCCTGGGAGAGGCTCTCGGGTGACTGGGACATGAGCCAGTTCCAGAATCGCTCGACATGGGGGCGGGGGAGAGAGCCACTCGTGCCATGGGCGAGCAACTCATCCACTGCAAGACGGGGCACAGGAAGGTCGGCAGGGGTGGTCATAGATCATTCATGGCAAGTGGCATGCCAATCAAAAAGGGGTCGGGGGTCCCATGATGACCCCTCACCGGGTGCATTCTGATGACATGTGCACCACACCTGCACATCGGGCACCAGAGGCCCACCCCGTCGCGGTGCATTGCACCCCCTAACGGGCATCCAGCCAAGACCCGCTAAAGTAGTGCCATGCTCGCCTACCGACACGCCTTTCATGCGGGCAACCATGCCGACGTCGTCAAACATATGGTCCTGCTCTATTGCATGGACTATCTTCAACAGAAGGTCGCACCCATCCTCGTGGTGGACACCCATGCAGGGGCTGGACACTACGCCCCAGAGTCGCGACTCGTCCGAGACAAGTCTGAGCTGAACACGGGGCTTGGCAGGCTCTGGCCGATGAAACGCGAGGGGATGCCTCAGCTTGTTCGCACCTACCTTGAGGCAGTTGCTGCCAGCAATTCCGGTCCCGCTCTAACCTGCATTCCGGGCTCGCCCCTCCTGATCGCCCAGCGTCTGAGAGACCGTGATGGCCTGCGTGCTTTCGAGTTGCACCCAACTGATTATCCGCACCTCAAAGAGACACTCTCGGGCTTTGGTCGGCGCGTCAGCGCAGAGAAAGCCGATGGCTTCGAAAGGCTAAAGGCTCTGTTGCCGCCGGTGAGTCGGCGGGGTCTCGTTCTCATGGACCCCTCATTTGAGATGAAGTCGGACTACAACAAGGCCATGCAGGCTATTCGCGATGGTGTTGCTCGATTTGCGACGGGCTGTTTCGTGATCTGGGTGCCCATGATTCAGCGATTCGAAGTCGAGCGCTTCGTGCGTCAGGCCGCAAGCCTTCCGGTTGGAGAGGTTCTCGTGATCAGCCTACGAGTGCGAACCTCACTGGCCGACGGACTCGGGCTCATGGGCAGTCACCTGATCGTACTCAACCCGCCCTTCGGTCTGAAGGAGGCCTGCGAGCAGGCGCTTCCCTGGCTTGTGAGGCAACTTGGACAGGATGCGAGTGCGGGCTTCAACCTCAACCATCCCTCTGAAATGAGGGGCTCAAAAAGACGCCCGGCTGCTCGCGCGTCCGCGCCATCCAAAAAAAAGGGGGGCTAGAAGCCCCCTCTTGTTCTGCTGGTGTCTCTCAGGTGTTTTTATGCTGCGCGCTGATGTTGGGCGTGACCGTCGAAAAACTGCTCATCCTCGGTCGACCCCTTCAGAGCTGCGGTAGACGCATCACGCTCAATCGTTGTGGTAACTGCATCGAAATAACCCGTGCCCACCTCACGCTGATGCTTGACTGCTGTGAACCCGCGCTCAGCCGCGGCAAACTCGGCCTCTTGAAGTTCCACGAATGCAGACATGTTTTGTCGAGCGTAACCATAGGCCAGATTAAACATGGAGTAGTTGAGGCTATGGAACCCGGCCAGCGTAATGAATTGGAACTTATAGCCCATTGCGCCGAGCTCTCGCTGGAATTTCGCGATGGTGGCGTCATCCAGGTTCTTTTTCCAGTTAAAGGAAGGCGAGCAGTTGTAGGCAAGCATCTTTCCGGGGAACTGCTTGTGAATGGCCTCCGCGAAAGCGCGTGCATACGCAAGGTCGGGAGTCCCCGTCTCACACCAAATCATGTCGGCATAGGGCGCGTAGGCAAGGCCTCGCGAGATGGCCTGCCCCACTCCGGGTTTGGTGCGATAAAAACCCTCCACGGTGCGCTCACCGGTCAGGAAGGCCTTGTCGTTCTCATCGACGTCTGAGGTCACAAGATCCGCGGCTTCGGCATCGGTTCGAGCCAAAAGCACAGTGGGCACGCCCATCACATCTGCTGCGAGACGTGCAGACACCAACTTCGACACAGCCTCCCGTGTGGGGACGAGAACCTTGCCACCCATGTGTCCACACTTCTTCACGCTTGCGAGTTGGTCCTCGAAGTGAACGCCAGAAGCGCCTGCATCAATCATGGCCTTCATCAGCTCAAAGGCATTGAGGACGCCACCAAAACCCGCCTCTGCATCCGCAACGATGGGAAGGAAGTAGTCGATATAACCCTCGTCTCCGGGATTCTTTCCCTCCATCCACTGAATCTCATCGCATCGAGTGAGGGCGTTGTTGATTCGACGAACCACCTGCGGCACAGAGTTGGCGGGATAGAGGGATTGGTCTGGATACATTTCGCCAGCCAGATTTGCGTCACCAGCCACCTGCCACCCGGAGAGGTAGACAGCCTTGAGTCCAGCCTTGGCCTGTTGCATGGCTTGATTGCCCGACATGGCGCCCAGACTGTTGACGAAAGGCTCCGTGTTCACGAGATTCCAGAGTTTCTCGGCACCCCGCCTCGCCAGGGTGTGCTCGACCTGCACGGACCCGCGAAGGCGCACAACGTCTTGAGCGCTGTAACCGCGCTTGATGCCCTTCCAGCGGGGATTCTCGGACCAATCTTTCTGAAGCTTCTCGGCCTGCTCTTGACGCGACAACATGATGGCAACTCCCTAAGAAATGTGACGTAAGGTGAATGAGACGACAACGAAACGGTACACACCCTGCTGCCTTGCGTCACGGTTTTCTAGAAAATAATTTAAGATTAAAAACCAGTTAAATCATATAGTTAAGTAATTATTTCATTATATGAGATAGTGATTTGCACAATGAGAAATGATTTATGTGCCACGCAACACGATTTTTCACATTGTGGTGACCGAGTCCCTAGATATGGGAGGTGCACCCCTTTGGACGCTTAAAGCAGTGTCTCAGCCCTCCAGGCGCAGCGCGTTCAGGGCCGTCGCTTGCGTCACCGCGCGGAGGGCCATCTGGCCCGCTCCCCAGCACAGGACAGACCCCAGGCCCATCCCGACGAGTAAGCCTGACCAGCGAAATGGGACGAGCAAGGAGAACGCGAGATCGGCCACGACCACGCCCACGCCTTGGGCGATCAGGGCCGCGCCAAGGCCCGCAAGACCGCCTACAAACAAAAGCTCGGCCGACTGTGCCACGGCGAGCTGCCCGCGACTGGCCCCGAAGGCCCTCAAGAGACTGGCCTCTCTCTGACGGTCATTGCGACTGGCACTCAGTGCAGCCCAGACCACCAACGCGCCTCCGAAGATTCCGAGCACGAACAAAGACTGCACGGCGAGGATGCCCTGATCGAGAAGCCGTCTCACCTGCGCCAACAGGCCGTCTAACTCCACCACCGTAAGGCCTGGAAATGCCCGAAGCAGATCCGACGTGAGTGACTTCGCCTGCTCCGGCGAGACGTAAAAGGACGTGATGAATGTCTTTGCCTGATCCTCGATGAGCGAGGGACTCAACACCATGAAGAAATTGACCTCCATCGAATCCCACCGCAGAGATCGAATGCTGGTGACGCGGGCGGTCACCAGATCGCCTGCCACATCAAAGCGAAGCAGATCGCCAAGTCGAATGCCCAGCGTCTGCGCAATCCCCTTCTCAACAGAGACCTCGGCGCGAGATGGGTCTAGCGCTCGACCCTGGACCAGCTTGTTATGGGCGGGAAGGGACAAGGCGTAGGAGAGATTCATCTCACGATCAAGAAGGCGCTTCGCACGCTCATCCTCCACCCGATCTGGGCCGACTTCGCGATCATTCACCGCCACCAGACGACCACGAACCATGGGCTGAATGACCGGACTCACGACACCAGAGGCCGAGATTCGGGTCCGAACCGCATCCTCTTGTCCCGGCAAGATATTCAGCAGGAATCGGTTCGGCGCGCGGTCAGGAAGACTCCGACCCCATGCATCCACAAGGTCGGTCTGAAGAAAACTCAGAAGCAGCAGGGCTGCCAGTGCAAGGCCAAGGCCGATGACCTGTGCGGCGAGGCTTGCAGCGCGGCGGCTTAACGCCCTCTGGAGGCTTCGAAGCCCCCATGAGCGCGGGCGAAGTTGAGCCAGGAGCCATGCAAAGGTCCGCATCAAGAGCCAGACCAGGCCCCAGAAGAGAGTGCCCAGCACACTGAACCCCGCACTCATGGCGAAGGCGAGCTTCACATCGCCGCTGCCCAGCCACATCAGTGCCCACAGCCCAGCCACAATGATCGTGAGCGATGCCGCGCCAGTCCAGCGCGAGCCTGATGGATTGGAACCCACGCGCAGAGTGAGAAGCGCTGGCACCGAGAGTGCTCTGAGCAGGGCGGGCCACGCGAAGACAAACACCATGGCCAAAGCAATCAGGACGCCCTGGGCCAAGGGCTTTAACATGCTGGTGGTCAAGGTCGGCAGGGGCGCTGCAACGGCGGAGGCGATCTGAGTAGCCAGCAAGGCCTGAACACCAAACCCACAGACCAGGCCCACGAGGGCACCAGCCAGGCTCAGGCCCCCGAGGGCACAGATCCAGATTCGAATCAGGTCCGTCCGTCCCGCACCCAGCGCCTTCATAAGCGCCAGCCTTCGCTCCTGCACACGCGCCATCTGTCGGGCGGCGAGCCCCAGGGCGGCACATGCGGCGAGCAAGGACACCATGCTCGTGATGGAGAGGAAGCTTCGCGCCCGGCCAAGCACATCTCTCAACTCGGGTCGGGCCTGTTCAATCGTCTCAAAACGCTGACCGGCTCTCAGATGAGCGGCGATGAGAGAGTCAAAGCGAGCAAGGGTGGTCTCCTCCTGGGAGGACACCCACAGCCTGTATGCGATTCGACTGCCAGGCTGCTCAAGGCCGGTCGATGCAAGATCCTCATGACGCATCATGAGTCTCGGCGAGAGGTTTACGAACCCCATGCCACGATCTGGCTCGAAGGCGATGAGGCCCGCCACGCGAAAGGATCTCGAACCAAGCAACACTGAGTCGCCCACGGACACTCCAAGCCGTCCCGAAATGGCCGGGTCCAGATAGACCTCGCCACGTTCGAGCTGAGCCCCCTCAATACGGCCGTTGGGCGTATCCACCTGAAGTTGCCCCCTGAGGGGGTAGCCGGCTTCAAAGGTCTTGACCGAGACCAGCATCGCATCGCGTCCGGCAGAGACCATGGTGGGGAACTGGCTGCCCAGGACTACCGAGAGCCGAAGCCCAGACGCCGCAGCAAGCCACTCTTGCGGGACCGGTCGGTCACTGAGCAGCAGACGATCGCCCGCCAGGCTCGCACGAGCATCTGACAGGAGCGCATGCTCCACGCGCGCACCGAGAAATCCGACTGCAGTCACCGAGGCAACCGAGACAATGATGCTCAGAAGCATGAGTCGCATGCTGGGCGAACGACGCTCTCGCAGTGCGAGACGCGCAGCCCAAAGCCAGGGCAGAGGCCTAGGCCGCACGCAGAGCCTCAACAATCGATATCCGCGCGGCGCGAAGCGCAGGCAGCATGCCCCCGGCCACGCCCATCAACACGGAGAAAATGAGTGCCTGCGCAACGATAGACGAGGTGAGGACGAACCCAAAGGAGAGTTCCGAGAAGCTCTGAAAGTTGGTCGTCGAGAACTCAAAGGCCTGCATCAGACTTGCCATAACCAGCCCGACGATGCCCCCAACCAAGGACAAGAAGACCGACTCGGCCAGGAACGCCAAGAGTATCGCCCGCTTCTGAAACCCGAGGGCCCTGAGCGTGCCGATTTCTGCAACCCTCGTTGCAACGGCCGACTGCATGGTGATGGTCGCGCCGATCACCGCGCCGATCGAGAAGATGACCGTCAGCGTCAGTCCGAGAATTCGAATAAAACGAGACAGCGTCTCGGACTGGTCCTCATAGAACTGACGCTCGGGCTTGGCATCGAGCGGCAGACGCGGATCGGAGACGAGACGCGTGCGAAAGGTCGTCGCAAGCGAGGCGTCCGTAAGTCGGATCACAAGCGAAGAAAACGCGGTGCGCCGAAACGATTGCCGAACGAGGTCCCCGTCGGCCCACAATTCACTGTCAAAACCGCTGCGCGCTCCATCGAACACCCCTACGACGAGCCAGCTCCGTCCCCCAAAACGCACGCTCCCGCCAATCTCAAGCCCCTGAAACTGTCGAGCCGCATTGCGGCCAACCACGACCTCCTCAGAGCCCGGCTGAAACATCCGCCCCTCAATGAGCCTGACCTGCCGACGCAGCGACGCCCCGGTCTGGTCGAGCCCACGAATCACAAGATTAGACGCCGCACCCGTGTCTCTCTTCTTTAAATTAACCAACACCACTGTCTCGCGTGAGGCGAGCGGTTCAATGGCATTGGCCACCTCGGGAAACTGAACGACCACATTCGCCTGTATTCGATCGATCGAGCTCTGCACCTCCGAGACGGACCCCTGCCGAAAGACAATCACGTTATCGGCCTCACCCGTACTAACCAGGGTTTTCTTCAGACCCGCATCGAGCATGAGGACCGCGGCGAACACATAGACCACCAGAGACATGCCCAGCGCAGTGAGGAGTGTGGTGGTTCGCCTCACCCAAAGATTTCGCACGCTGTAGCTCAGAGGAATTGCTGAGAGCATGCGTTAGAGCGCGCGAAGGCCTTCGACAATTCGAATGCGAGAGGACTTGATCGCGGGCCAGAGGCCCGCCACAACGCCGGTAATGAGAACAGCCGATAGTTGCATCAGAGTAATGCTCGGGCTCACCACAAAGCTCTTAAAGAGCGTGCCAGTGGCCGCGTGAAAGGCCGAGGCAACCGGAAAAGTGATCGCAATTCCGACGATGCCACCCACCAAAGCCACCAGCAGGGCCTCGCCCATAATGAGTCGTCCAACAAATCCTGGTGAGAATCCGAGCGCTTTGAGCGTGGCGTATTCGCAGGTTCGCTCCCTGGCCGTCATGGACATGGTGTTGGCCATCACCGCCATGATGATGAGGATGACCACGAAGGACACGGCGCGAATGGCCAAGACGATGGCCTCGGTCATCGCAACAAAACCCAGCTGAAAGGCCTGCTCCGTCTCGGTGAGCGTCTCCTTCGCGGAATTCGCAAAGAGGCCATCAATGGAGAGAGACACGTCCGCAGCCCGCTCGGGAGAATCGACCAACGTAATAAAGACCCCAACCGACTCGGCCTCGCGTGAGAGGTTTCGGCGCTTCACCTCCTCATTGAGATAAGCCCAATGGAAATACATTTTTCCTGTGTCGGTCTTCTCGTCTTTCCCCTCGTAGATTCCCGCGATGAGAAACTCCCACTGACCCGGAAAAATCTGACCCTTCAGGGTCATCATGTCCCCCACCCTGAATCCGTATTGATCTGCGAGGCGTCGCCCAACAACGGCACTTCTTCGGTCGCGATAGAACCGGTCTCGATCGGCCTGCGCCAGAAGATATTCCGGATAAATCGCGAAGTAACTCGGTGGGTCCACTGCAAACTGCGGGAAGAAGTTTCTCGTGTCCTTATAGACCCCGCCGAACCACCGTGAGATGGTCATGGCCCGCACGCCATCGACACCCCTGATTCGCTCACCGTATGAGAGCGGCAGAGGGAAAATGAGAGAGACGGAGCTTCGCGTGATGAGACGCGCCTGGCTGGCCGCCTCCGCCCCGGCATACCAGGCCTTGACCACGGTGGAGAGAAGTCCAAACGCCAGCACCGACACGACGAGTCCCACCAGGGTGAGCAGCGAGCGTGTTCTATTTCGCCAGATGTTCAGGAAGAGGAGCTTTGCAATTAGCATGGAATGTCTCCCACCGCTTGCTCGACGATCCGACCCAGCTGCCCCTTCTCAAGGTGAATCACTGCTCGGGCCGCATCAGCTGCTTTGGGGTCATGCGTCACCATGATGATGGTCTTTCCCATCTCACGATTGAGGCGTTGGAGCATGGCGAGAATGTCCTCCGCCGACTGTCGATCCAGGTCACCGGTGGGCTCATCAGCAACGATGAGGCTGGGGTCGGTGATGAGGGCCCGAGCAATCGCTACACGCTGCTGTTGTCCGCCAGACAGCTCATTGGGCGTGTGCGACATGCGGTCAGCAAGCCCCACGGCTGTGAGTGCCTTGACCACTCGCTCTTTGCGCTCGGCTCGATCGAGCGAGGTGAGCTGAAGCGGCAGCTCGACATTCTCAAATGCAGTGAGCACCGGAATAAGGTTGTAGAACTGAAAGATAAAGCCCACGTGCTGCGCTCGCCACTGGGCGAGTTCGGAGTCGGATAGCTTTCCAATATCGACCCCATCCATCTCGATGAGCCCCGCAGTGGGTCGATCAATTCCTGCAATGAGATTCAGCAGCGTGCTCTTGCCAGACCCCGAGGGCCCCATCAGGGCCAGAAAGTCCCCCCGAGCTACCCGCAGGTTGAGTCCGTCTAGAACCGGGACATCCTGATCGCCCCGCCGGTAGGACTTCCGCAGGTTCTCAATGCGGATCATGGGACGCAAGGACCTAGCCCGCCGTGCGCACGCGCTGCCCGTCACGCAGCCCGCTCGCGGGGCGTAAGACCACGCGATCCCCGGCCTTCAGTCCAGGCACGACCGCAAGATCCCCGAGCACCGGGGCCGTCTCGGGAAGCTCAAGAGTCTCCAGTCGATCCTGACGAAGAACGTAGATCTCTCGGCGCGCCCCCTCTTCACGAACCGCCGCTCGGTTCACGGCAAGCACAGGCTTGCGCTCATCCGCTGTAAGCGGCCGCTGCAAGAAAGCGACCTTTGCAGACATATCGGGCAGGACCCGTTCGTCGATCTCGACAAATTGAAGCTTGACCAGCCGAGTTGCCTTGGCTCGGTCGATGGTCGGGACCATACGCGCCACCTTTCCCAGAAAGCGCTCATTGGGAAGTGCATCAAGACCAATTTCAACAGGCTGACCAATGGTGAGCTTGGCCACACTGGACTCCGAGACATCCGCCTCAACCTCGAGCGTCGTCATGTCTGCGATGGTGACCACCGCACCCTTGCTGTCAACGGCAGAACTAAATGGCGTGATGTTGTCGCCAACGTTGGCGTTCTTCGTCAACACGACACCATCAAAGGGGGCGCGAATTTCTGTCTGGGCCAAAGCGGCCCGAGCAACCTCTGCCGCGGCCTCAGAGGCACGAAGCTGAGCGGCTGCCTTGTCGAAGCGGGCCTTTGCAGTGTCAAACGACGCAGGGGAAATGAAGGACTTCGCAAGCAGGCTGCGCGACCGCTCGAGAGCGGCGGCGGCATCGTCTCGCTCAGCCTGAGCGAGGCCGACGTTGGCCTTGGCTTGGAGGAGTTGAGCTGCGAGCTCCTGGCTCTCCAGCCGAGCAATGACCTCGCCCTTCCGAACGCGTGATCCCTCTGTGACGCCCAGCCACTCCAGTCGTCCCTGCGCCTTTGTGGAGACCGCGGCCTTGCGTTGCGCGACGACGTAGCCGCTGGCATTCAACACAGAAATGCCTTGGGAGGGGAAAACCACCACCACAGCCGTCGTCTCCACAACAGTAGTCCGCGTGAGAGAGAAGGCGACCGCGAGACCGGTGGCCAAAAGCGCAAGGATGAGCGATTTGACCCAGAGCGGTAGGCGAGCAAAAGCGGGGCCACTAGAGCGGGCACGAGCAAGGAAGGTCTGCAAAGAGGGGTTGGTCATTTCTGAGGGATCACAGCGTTGGGGGATGATGGAGATGCGGACGCCTCGCGCACACATCGGAATCCAATATACGCGACCCGGGTCTCGCGAGGCTTGGTTTCTCGGTCGCTCTGCAACTGCCTCTCAGGCCCGTACCACCAAGATGCCCCGCGTGTGACTCGGCGGTCGCCCTCTCCGGAGTCCACCCACTCCCAAACATTTCCCCCCATGTCATAGAGCCCATTGACACCAGCGGGGGTCGTTCCAATGCGCACGTGACCTACGCCGCGATCAAGGGCGCCCGGCGGGGCCGCTCCGGTATAGGTGCCACACCCCTGAAGACAATGACTCGAGCCGGCCGAGAAGCCTGAGGGATATCGATAAAGCTGTCCGCTCGTAAATCCCTTTGGGGGGTGGGGGCGCTGCTCCAGATAGGCAGCCGAGGTCCACTCCGCATCGGTGGGCAGCCGAGCGCCAACCTGTCGGCAGGCAGCCTGCGCCTCATCAAACGTCACGTGAACGGCCGGCTCAAGATCGTCCGCGAGCCGCCCGAAGGGTGCCTGCCAGGTCCAGCCCAGTTTCTGCTGCCAGCCGCCGCTATAGATGAAGCCCCCTCCCTCTTGCTCGGCGCGTGTCCTCAAACCGCTGGCCCTCACCACCTCACGAAATTGTCCGACCGTGAACTCATGCGCATCCCACAAGAGCGCTCCGACCCTCACCCGCTCCCCCGGCAAAACCCCGTCCACCCCCTGTACCGGGGGCGCAGCATGGAGTCTCAAGAGGCCCGAGATGAGAAAAACCCCGATAGCGGCTTGTAATTTCAACATGTCACACTTCGCTCCCTATGTAGGCCAATGCGGGAGTTTCTGCCATGAATAGCCAGTGGATATCAGTTCCCAGCGTCGATGGTCGGTCATTCGACGCCTACCTCAGCCTGCCCCCCAAAGAGGAGGGGCCAGGGCTCGTTCTGATCCAAGAGATCTGGGGCGTCAATCCCCATATTCGCGCGGTCGCCGATCAATACGCGGCCGACGGTTTTGTGGTCATTGCTCCTGATATTTTTTGGAGGCACGAGCCCCGCCTGAGCCTGCGCTATGACGCGCAGGGCTCGGCGCGCGGTATGCAGCTGCTGGGGGAACTTGATGTGAATCTGGCAGGCGCAGATCTTCAACGAACGGTCGACACCCTCAAACACCACAGCGCCTGCTCGGGACCCGTGGGGTCGCTTGGTTTCTGCATGGGAGGTCTGCTGTCCTTCGTCGCTGCTGCGCGAGCCGATGTCGATGCAGCGGTCTGCTACTACGGGGGAGGCATCGACCAACACCTCGATCTCGTTGAGGATATCAACTGCCCGATGCTGCTCCACTTCGCCGAAAAAGACAGCTACATCTCGACCCAAGCTGTGCAGTCGATTCGCAAGGCCCTCGCTGGACGAAACCTCGACCGAATCATCGTGCATCCCGGCGTCGATCATGGCTTTAACTGCTGGGAGCGACCATCCTGGCATTTGGAGACCGCGATTTGCGCTCGCGGCCAATCCTTGGTGCATCTCTCTGAAATGCTCAGCTAAGCGTTTGCAACAGGGCGCTGCAGTCGCGCCTTGAAGAGCCAGAGCCGCTCCGGTGCAATGGGCAACACCAAAAGAAGGTGCTCAAGCAACGACAAGCTGAGCAGCGTGGCAACAAGGAAGGCACCGACACGCTCATAGGCGAGCGTGTCCATCGCAGTCGCTTCCATCCAGGCGATGGCCGCAAGCCCCGCAGATAACCAGATACTCACAAAGAGGGTCACCGTCAGTCGGCTGCGACGAAAGTAGCTCGCGAGGTGGCGAGTTGGCGAAGGCAGAAAACCCTCGTAGAAATTGCGAACGCCGAAAAAAAGATTCAATTTCGCACTCAATCGCATGACCCACATCACAAGAAATGTGACAGCCGCCGTGTGGTTCTGAGCGCCGAATGACGGAATAAGAATCGCAGCGCCCGCCAGCAGAAGGGCAAGCTCGTGATAGGCAATAGTGCCGAATGCGAGCTTGAACCTCGCAGTTCCTGAGAGGTGGGGCGGACAGGCCTCTCGGTTGGGGCCCGTCACCAAACCCAACAGAAAAGTCATCTCAAGCCAGCACCATACAAGCAGGACAGAGACAAACCCCAGGTAGGATCCGGTCACGCTGGGCTCATGAGCAGACTCTGCGGCTCCCGTCAGGCCCACATAGCACCCCACGGTGCAGACCAGCATCGCAATGCGCAGCGGCCAGGCAGTCAGGCTACAGGCCCAGAGAACGAGACCCGTGAGACCCCACCAGAGGCCCGTGGCCAGCGCAACGGGTATGAGGAGCTCGGCGGTCACCATGAGGGGACGAGACGAGGATTTTCTGGAAGCGGACGACGATTCACGGGGTGGAGGTAGAGCTTGCCCAGCGTCACCACCACCTGCATCGCAACGAGCCCACGACGCAGGAGTCCTAGCGGGCCACCCCGATTCGCGGCCTCATCGGACTGGCGCTGTAAGTCGCAGAGCCGATCTAAGTTTGCAACGAAGCGCGGATGGTCGAACTGAAGTGTGACCGGGAAGACCTGCTCGCAGATCTTGCTGGTGATCTCAAGCACTCGCATGTCGTAGTCCTTGGTCTTTAAGCCCAGCGCCTCGTGCATCACGGGCCGGTTCTGATCACGAACGTACATGGTGGCAAACACAGCCAGCTGAAAGAATCGAATCCAGAGAACATTGAGGCCCTTGAGCAGATGGGGATTGGCCCGCATCAGCAATGCAAAGGCCTCTCCGTGTCGAAACTCATCGGCGCACCACTTTTCAAACCACAAAAAAATAGGGTGAAAACGAAGCTCTGGGTGGCGCTCAATCTGCCGATAGATCGTGATGTAACGCGCATAGCCAATCTTTTCTGAGAGATACGTCGCGTAGAAAATAAATTTTGGGGAGAAAAAGGTGTACTTCTTCTCTCGGGTAAGAAGACCCAAGTCCACGCCGATGCCAAAGTCTTTCAACCACTGATTAATAAAGCCCGCATGTCGGGACTCGTCCCGCGCCATGTAGCCGAATACAGCGCGCATGTCGGGGTTGGTCACCTTCTTTTTGAGCTCGGCATAGAGCACACACCCCGAGAACTCGGATGTGATTGAACTCACCAGAAAATCAACGAACTCCTTGTAAAGCTCGGGTGGAAGGCCGCTTGAGAAATCTCGTCCCACCATGTCTGCGGGTCGCTGGAAGTGCTCATCGTTATTGTCGGCCTCAAACTCCGCCATCAATTCATCCCACTCCCCTCGCACAGACTCGACGGAGACGCGGTTGATTGCAGCTGCGTCGGTCGTGTAGAAACGAGGGGTCAATAGCGTGTCTTCCAGCGCCTTCTCCGTCGCCTCATTGACTGGGCGCGTGGACGTTGGCGGGGTGTAGTCGATGGTCTTCATTGAAGTCCTCCAAGATAAACAGCAAAGACACCTGCATTGGTGGGGCCGAGCGCCGTGAGATCAATATCGCGCCCGGTCTGAGGGTCCGAAATGTGCAGACTGCCATCCTCGCCTCGAGAGAGTAGAAAGGGGGCCTGAGGTCCCCCGCCCTGGCGCAGCCTCGACTGGGCCAGTGAGCGCAGAACGCTGCGCGCAAAACCCGCTTCACCCACGATCGATGGAAGCGGCTCATCTGTCTGTGCATCTTTCACCACAATGGAGCCATCCGCGCGATCGTGAACCAAGATGAGTCGCTGCTGTAGGGTGGGGATTGGCTGCCGGGCGACCGCAGCCGCGGCCTGACGTTTCTCATGCGCAGACCATCCAGCGAGCACGAGCGTGCTTGTGAGCAGCAGACCAATCGCCCAGAGGGGACCCCCCTCCAGTCGGGGGCGAGAGATTAGGCGGACACTCGCCATGCTGACTCATTCGTGTGCGAGGACACGCGGGTGTTTTCTTGGCTCCGAGCCGCCTTGATCCAGGCTGCGTGGGCAATGGCTGCGACCGCATCGACCTGAGGCAGGCCTCGGAGCATCGGCTGTGGTGCCGAAAGGTGCCAGGGGCGAGCATGCGGCCAGAGGTGGGGATAGGCAATCTTGTCCTCATGAACAAGCCGGAAGGCAATGTCGCCCGACCCGGTCCTCTGACGCCGAACGTCGGCAGCGACGATTCGAGACCAGGGGATGTTGAACGTGAGGCTCAGCACAATGCCCACTCGCATCACGACCCGGCGATTGGTCAGCGTGTAGACCGTGGTCCTCGCCATCAGAACAGACAGAGCCCAGAACATGGCAAGGGCCAATGCGAAGATCGGCATGATCCAAACGGTTGCCGCCGTTGCGGCCGGCAGGCTATTTGAGTCGGCCACCGCAGAGAAAAATCGCCAGGCCAGTAGCAGCCCGAAGTAGGCCAGAAGCGCGCGGGCGTGAAAGACGTCAAAAAAGAGTTCCCTCGCACTCGGGCTACCCTGCCAGACAATGTCCTCTCCGACAGGCAGCCGCTCGGGCAGGCCATACTCGGGTTCGAGCTCATGCTCATGCCCGTTGTGATGCGCTCTCAAAACAAGGGCTCCCGACGCTCGGGCGTGGCGAACAAGGTACCCGCCCCAAAGTAGGCCATCACTCGCTCTTCCTCGAGAAGCGTGATCTGGTCGGGGCTCTTGGTCGTCGGCACGCCCTCAAACTGTCCCGCCAGAATAGACTGAACCGTCACGCGATTTCCCTTGATGCGGTCACGATGGACCACTGCAAAGTTCATTGGAAGAAGCACTTTGCGATGACCCTGAGTCTCCACCTCGAGATAACGGATGAGGTGCTCGGACCGGTCAACCCACGCCTCGACGACTTTGCCGCCCACCTGCCCATCAGCTCCAACAACCGGCAGACCGCGAGGATCAAGGTCCTGGTGTGCGAGGCTAAATCCCGGTGCGGACCGGAGGGGGACGATTTTCACGTTGCCCTCCACTGTGCGATCGACGACATCCTTGCGGCGCGTAAAAGCTCCCGGCCCAATGCCAGAAGTCATAGGATCTCCAGTCGGCTCGACTGGCGACCCCGGCATGCCGGTCAGAGACTTGCCCGCAACCGGCGGCTCCTGATCATCGCGATGATGGGGCGCGTGAAACTCACCGTGAAAGGCGGTCTTGTAGACCTTGGGCTTGGGGATGCCCAAGATGCCCGACTCCTTGCGCACAGGGCGATTGGGGCGATCAGATTCCAAAGGGAATCCCTCCCGCTTACTCTCCATCGTGAGGTAGTAGACCAGGCCAGCGAAAAATAGCCAGAACAGATAGAGGACCAGCTGGGCCACATCCACGTACTCAGTGATTGCTCCAGTTCCCATGTTTATCTCCTTCTTTCGAGGTTAAAGGCCTAGCGTGGGAAGTCCGCTAGACCGAATCGATGGTCTGACGATGCCTTCAGCCAGACCCCCTTCACCAGCGGACCCAAGGCCACTAGCGTGATGAACAACAACAAGACTTCGAGGTGATAAACCATGCTGTAGCCGGTGGAGGAGGCCGCGAGCGCCTCCCCGAGATCTCCTCGCTGAGCGAGACCACCAAAGACATCTCGGAGAATTCCGCCGAGTGCAATTGCGAGACCGAGGCTTGTAGCCTGCACACTCCCCCATACGCCGAGGGCGAGACCGGTCAGTCCGTTGGTCTCCATGACCATCGCGGCCGAGAGTGTGCCGATCGAGAAGAGGCCACCTCCAAATCCGATGAGGGCGCAGCCGATGCGAAAGAGGTCTGGCGAGGACAATGGGTCAGAGAGGATGACCAGAGAGAAGGCAACGGTTCCAGAGAGGGTCCCAACCGCCGAGAGGAGTTGGGGATTGAGGCCGCGCTTTAAAAACGATGCGGCGAGAAAGAACGCCAAGAGGGCGCCGGACGCCATCAAGACCGTCAGGAACGACGTCTGCGAGACCGAAAGTCCAAGCACCTCGGCACCGTAGGGTTCGAGAATGATGTCTTGCATGGAAAAGGCAGCGGTTCCCAGAAAGAGGGCCACCAGAAACCGACGACGACCTGGGATCTGAATGAAGGAGGTCCACGACGCGCTAAAACTCGGCACGTCTCGCCGTGGATCGGTGGCGCGAGGGTTTCGCGCCTCCTGCTTCCACATGGCACAGATATTGAGAGCGAAGGCGACAAAGGCGGCGCCCTGAACGACTTGGATGAGCAAGATTTTGGAGAAGTTCTGCAAGAGCGTGCTGAAGGCCAGGCCACTCAGCACCATGCCGAGCAGCAGCATCGCGTACATCCAAGCGACCATCCGCCCCCGCGTCTCGGGCCGGGCGAGATCCGTTGCAAGCGCAAGGCCCGCAGTCTGCACGGTCTGAGCCCCAAGGCCCACCATCAAGAACGCAATAGAGGCACTCACAAGCCCAATCGCTGCGGGCCAGTGAGTGTCTCCAGACAGAAGAATGAGGGAAAAGGGCATGATGGCCAGACCCCCAAAGCACATGAGCGTTCCGACCCAGAGGTAGGGCAGCCGTCGAAGCCCCAGAAACGACCGGTGGGTGTCTGAGCGAAACCCCACGAACGCCCGCAAGGGTGCAACCATGACGGGAAGGGCCACCATCAGGGAGACAAGCCACGCGGCCACCCCCAGCTCGACGATGAGCACGCGGTTGAGGGTTCCCACAAGAAGCGCGGTCATCATGCCCACGGACACTTGAAACAAGGAGAGTCGAAGGAGTCGCCCCACCGACAGATCGGCAGTTGCCAGATCGGCAAACGGAAGAAGACGGGGGTCTACTCGAGACCACCGCCGCGGGGATAGAAGGTCGAAGATCGTCATGGTCGGACAAGCTCCAGCGCATGGGACGTGTAGAACCCGCGCGAGACCATCTGACTGCGACCCAGATGCCAACCACGCAGCTTGGGATGTCCATCAATCGCCTGCGCCAACCATCCCCGGCCGACGGGTTCCACAGCTGGTGACCGATCCGCCCGCGGGAAGAGGCGACCCACCGTCAGCATGGCCATGAGAAGGGGATTCTTCGGCACAAACGTAATCACCATAGAGCGTCGAATACGCGAGGCAAAACCCGCCAGCGCCTCGACCGCCTGCGCGGGGGTGTAGTGAATAAGCGAATCCATAGCGACGAGGTGATCGAAGTGTCCAAACTCGGGTGCGCACATGTCGCCCGAGTGGAAATCGACCCGACCCCCGTTGAGAATTTGAGGGAGGCGCTCTCGAGCCAGAGACACCAAGGTGGGGGACAAATCGATCGCGGTCACGTGCGCCCCCCGGTGAGCCAGATCCACCGAGAGAAGGCCGGTACCGCACCCCGCGTCGAGCACCTGCACTCCCGCGAGGCTCTCGCCAAGCCAAGACCCCATCAGAACGCGCATCTCTTCGCGCCCCTGACGCACGGTTGCTCGAACACCACTCACGGGCGCATCTGAGGTGAGACGCGCCCAGGCTGCAGCGGCGGTTCGATCGAAGTAGTGCTCGATCTGACCGCGACGATGGAGATAGGCCTCTTGATTCATTAATCAAACCCCAGGAGATCAAAAATTTCTCGGTCCTTGAGCGACTCTGGTGCGCTGGGCTCCGTACCAGCCCACAATCGAGCAGCCAGCCGCAGATACTCCTCCTGAACTGCATCGAGCTCGGGAGAGGATTCCATCTCAAAGAGGGTGGACTTCTTCAGGCGACTGCGCCGAATCACATCCAAGTCGGGAAAGTGCGCGAGACGATTGAGCCCGACACGATCTGCAAACCGATCGATCTGGTCTGTCTCTCGGCTGCGGTTGGCAATCACACCACCAAGCCGAACTTTGTAATTTTTCGCCTTGGCTCCGATGGCCTGAACGATGCGATTCATGGCGAAGATGGAATCAAAGTCGTTGGCTGCAACGATGAGGGCGCGGTCGGCATGTTGCAGCGGTGCCGCGAATCCCCCACAGACCACATCGCCCAGCACATCGAAGATGACCACATCGGTCTCATCGAGCAGGTGATGCTCCTTGAGAAGCTTCACGGTCTGACCCACCACGTACCCTCCACAGCCTGTTCCCGCCGGCGGGCCGCCCGCTTCTACACACATCACGCCGTTATAGCCGGGAAAGACAAAGTCTTCGACACGCAACTCTTCGGGATGGAAATCAACCGACTCCAGCACGTCAATAACCGTGGGCATGAGGCACTTGGTCAGCGTAAAGGTGGAGTCATGCTTGGGGTCGCAGCCAATCTGAATGACTCGCTTGCCCAGCTTGGTGAACGCCACAGAGAGATTGGATGAGGTCGTGCTCTTCCCGATGCCCCCTTTGCCGTAGACCGCAAAGACCTTGGCATTTCCGATTTTGAGGTTCGGGTCGAGTTGGACCTGGAGGCTTCCCTCCCCATCGCCACGTGGCGCATTGCGACGAATTTCGGGAAACGGAAGGGCGACAGTATTCATGCGGATGCTCCGGTGGTTACGCCTTCAAGACGGTCCTCAAACAACTCGCCGGCCCGTCGAAGGGTTTCAAGGGTCTCGGGGTCCGGATTCCAGTACTGCCGGTCAAATGCCTCGAGAAGTCGGCCAGCAAGCTTCGCAGAGGCTGCTGGGTTGAGTTCCGCCAGTCGATCCCTCATGGCCTCGTCCGCAAGAAAAGTCTGTGTGGTCTGCTGGTAGACCCAGGGTTGAACCTGGCCCGTGGTGGCCGACCAGCCCATGGTGTTGGTGAGATGGACTTCGATCTGTCGAACCCCCTCATAGCCGTGCTCAAGCATGGACTCGTACCACTTGGGGTTGAGCATTCGAGTGCGGCTCTCAAGCGCCACCTGCTCCGAGAGGCTTCGAACGACTCCGCGGCCAGAAGTCTGATCGCCAATGTAGACCGGGGCGTCCTCGCCGCCTTTTGCCTTGCGAATAAGGCGGCTGATTCCGCCGAGCGTGTCGAAGTAGGTGTCCACGCTCGTGAGGCCCGTCTCCAAAGACTCGAGGTTCTGGTATGCCAAGGAGACGTGGCGCAGGCTTGACTCCAGCAGCTGAGGCTGCTTGAGAGGCTGACCCTTCCGACCATAGGCGAAGCCCTTTCGGGTTGCATAACAGCTGGCCAGCTCATCCTCGTTCTGCCAAATGCCTTGCTCAATGAGGTGATTGACGTTGGCCCCGTAGGCACCGTCAGCGTTGCCGTACACGCGCAGCGCTGCAGTCTCTAAGTCCACTCCGGTCTCTTCCATGTAGGCCAGCGCGTGGCGACGAATCGGGTTGAGCTCGGGCGGCTCGTCTGCGCTTGCGGCGAGGAAAGCGGCTTCGGCGAGCATGCGAATCTGGAGGGGAAGCAAGTCACGGAAGATGCCCGAGAGCGTCATCACGACATCGATTCGGGGGCGGCCAAGCTCCTCGAGGCTGACGAGGCTTGCACCCGCCAATCTGCCAAATCCATCAAAGCGCGGCTTCGCCCCCATGAGCGACATCGCCTGCGCGATGGGACTTCCCTCCGTCTTGAGGTTATCCGTGCCCCAGAGCACCATTGCAACCGACTCCGGAAAACCCTTGCCGTCCTCGGCGTATCGGGCCAGAAGTTTCTCGGCCTGTAAAGCGCCATCCAGCCAGGCAGAGCGACTCGGAATCCGAAATGGATCGAAACCATGAAGGTTGCGTCCCGTCGGGAGGATATCGGGGGTTCGCAACAGGTCGCCGCCGGGAGCCGGTCGAACAAAGCGACCTTCAAGCGCATGAAGAATCGCCTCGATCTCCTGGTTGCTTCTCAGGCCATGCTCAGCGCGCGCGAGGATGCTGGCCATCTCTTGGGCGCCTGGCATGTCCTTGAGGATGCGCGCAGCGGCTCGCTCGCTCTCGGCCTGCGTTTCACCCAAAAGCGTGGCTCGCGCCGCAGCCGCAAGGGTGTCTGAATGGGTGTCATCAAGGCCAGGTGCGCAGGCCTTGGTCATGGCCATCAGCATCTCCAGTCGCTCGGGCTCGGACATACCCTGACCAAGAACGTGAAGACCCATCGGAATGAGGGTCCCCTGAAGCTCCTCTAACGCGTTAGACAGCCGCAAGAAACCGGCATCGAGTTCAGCAAAACTCCTATAGCTGCCATCAGCACTCTTGAGCCCCGGAAAGGTCATGTCGAGGGCGGCGGCCTGCTCTGCGATGACCAAGGCCAGAGACTCTGCCTCTGACCCCTCGATTCCCTCGGGACCTGGCCGCGGCGAGAGGCTACCCCAGCGCGCCAAGGAGCTGCGTAGGTCCTCGAGCCCGCGATACAAGCCTGCTTCAGAGAGCGCCGGAGTGAGGTAACTCACCAGCGTGGCACCTGCCCGACGCTTGGCCATGGTTCCCTCAGACGGGTTATTGGCCGCATAAACATAGAAATGAGGAATTTCACCGACGAGTCGCTCTGGCCAGCAGGCGCCTGACATGCCCGCCTGCTTGCCCGGCATGAACTCGAGGGCACCATGGGTTCCGAAGTGAACAAGCGCGTCGGCCTTCAGCGTGGAGCGGATGTAGCGATAAAACGCTGCGAACGCATGCGTGGGCGCGTGACCCTTCTCGTAGAGCAGGCGCATGGGATCGCCCTCATACCCAAAGCCGGGTTGAAGCATGATCGATACAGCACCGAGTGACACCCCCTGAATAAAAAGGTTGCGCCCATCGGTCAGGTGTTTACCGGGCGCAGGACCCCAGCAGGCCTCAATCTCCGAGAGGTGGGCCTCAACACGCATGTAATCGGCGACCGGGAGTCGAGCAAGAACGTTGGCATCGGAGGCATGGGCCTGTCGATTGCCCTCCAACAACATGGTCCGAAGCGCTTGGGCCGATGCCGGCATCTCAAGCCGATAGCCCCGATTCTGCAAGCCCTTAAGAAGGTTCATGAGGGACTCAAACACGGCCAGGTGAGCGGCTGTTCCCACGGAGCCGCCGTTCGGAGGAAAGTTAAAGAGCACCACGGCCACCTGCTTCTCCGAGGCCTTCTTGCGACGAAGCGAAACGAGGCGCTCAATGCGATCTGCCAAGAGATCGGCCCTCTCGGGACAGGACACAAGATTTTGCGGCGAGAGAGGAGATTCGAAGGTACAGCCGCGATGGCATCCCTGACAAGCCACACCGGAAACGCCGGGGCGGCCGCCAAAGACCATGGGGCTGGTTGCGCCGTCGAGCTCGGGAATGGCCACCATGATGGTGGACTCCACAGGCATCAGCCCCCGGTCAGAGCCCCCCCACTGAGCCAACGTTTGAAACTCCAATGGGTGCGCGGCCAGATAGGGAACGGAGAGACCCGCCAGCGTCTCCTCAGCAGCCTCTGCGTCGTTATAGGCTGGCCCACCGACCAAAGAAAAACCTGTCAACGAGACGACCGCGTCCACGGTGGCCTTGCCGTTCTTCATAAAAAAGGCATCGATTGCGGGGCGTGAGTCCAGGCCCATGGCAAAGGCGGGAACCACCGAAAGGCCGCGTGCCTCAAGGGCGGAGATGACCCCGTCGTAGTGGGCAGTATTGCCTGCAAGCAAATACGAGCGTAGGAGCAAAAGTCCGACTCGTCGACCCTCGTTGTTGACCCTGGGAAGTCGACCCTCAGTGGCGGAGAGTCGCGATTTCATGCGAGGGTGATAGACGCCCAGATCAGGGTAGTCGAGGGGATCATCGACGGTCAGGGAGCCCTTCCACTCGGCGCGAGGACCCTGCGCATAGAGACTCACGAGCATGGAGGTGAGATTCACCATGTTGTCCTCGGAGCCACCGAGCCAATACTGCAGGCCAAGGAAGTAACTACGAACGTCTTGGGCAGTACCAGGAATGAATCGCAAAATTTTTGGTAGTCGTCGCAACATGCGCATCTGAGATGCGCCTGCGCCCGCCTTGATGTTTCGGCCAGAGGTGCCCTCCTCTGAGGCGCGACCACCCCCACGCAAGCGCTTCAACAAGGCGAGGGGGCCGGAGGCGGGCTTGCTCATGTCGAAGCGGCCCAGGCGAGTGAGTTTCACGACCTCGGAGGCGGACATGGCGCAGAGAAGCGCGTCAAAGTCCTCCCGCCGATCCCGAATGAGGTCAATCACCGGGAGGTAGTGCTCCTCCAAAAAGAGCATGGTCACCACAAGAATGTCCGCTTGAGTGATGGCCGCTCGAGTTCGCTCGAGCGCCTGAGCATCCGCCGCGTACTCCGATGCGCAGTGCATCTCGAGTTGGAGGCCAGCCGAAGTCTTGAGAAGACGCGCTGCCGCGCTTGCCGTGGCGACAGCCAGATGGGTGTCCATGGTGACGATGACCACGCGAATCGGTGGGCGAGAGGACTTAGCGCGCATAGTGGGCCTTCGCCTCATAAAGGGTCTCGCGGGTGATGGTAGAAAGACCCCGCTCCTGGGCAAATCGCTCGGTGTTTCTGCGGGCCTTTGCACGAACGAAGAAGGGAATCTTCTTCAACTCCCTCTCGGCCTCCTCACCCCAACAGAGTCCCGTTTGAGCGTTCTCATGCGGAATCTGAATGGGCTGATGCCCAAGGTGTGATGGGGCAGTCCCTTCTCCAAACTCAAAATCTTCTCGGAACATGCCCAGAAGGTGTTCTTCAAGGCCCATCATGAGCGGGTGGACCCAGGTGTCGAAGAGCACATTCGCACCCTCGTATCCCATCTGAGGCGAGTAGCGCGCAGGAAAATCTTGGACGTGCACGGGTGCAGAGATCACTGCGCAAGGAAGGCCGAGACGCTTGGAGATATGCCGCTCCATCTGCGTTCCCAACACGATGTCCGGGGCTGCCGCCGAGATCGCTGTCTCGACCTCTAGGTAGTCGTCAGAGATGAGGGCCGTGAGACCGAACTCTTGCGCGGCGTCTCGAAGTTCTCGAGCAAACTCCCGGCTATAGCTGCCCAGTCCCACCACCTCAAAACCCAGCTCGTGAGCTGCGACCCGGGCTGCTGCTATGGCATGGGTGGCATCCCCAAAAACGAAGGCTCGCTTACCCGTCAGGTATGTGGCATCCACAGAGGCGCTGTACCAACCAGAGCGAGAGGGCTGGACATCGCGCGCTTTTCGCAGAGCGTCCTGCGGAGCCAGACCCGCGAGCAACGCCACTTCCTCTATGAATGCGTCAGTCGCCTTCGCTCCGATGGGAACCCTCGTGCTGTGGGGCTGTCCGAAATTGCGTTTGAGGTAACCGGCCACAGACCCCGCAGTCTCTGGGTAGAGGACGACGTTGAAGTCTGCCTCGCAGAGTTTGGCGAGGTCCTCTGGACAGGCCTGCCAAGGGGCTGTGACGCACACATCAACGCCGATGGCCACGAGGAGTTGGGTCACACTCGTGAGATCGTCCCGATGCCGAAAGCCAAGCCCCGTGGGGCCGAGGACATTGCAAGTGGGCCGCCGAGCCGAGCGGGTCGCGAGTGCGTGGACTCGTCGTTCGACCGCGTCTGGGGGCTGCATGGCGCGCACCATCTGATAGAAGGTCTCAGCCGCACCCCAGTTCTCTTTCCGCTGGTAGGCGGGCAACTCGAGAGGAACGACCGGAATGTCGAGGCCGAGAGCCTGCGAGAGACCCCCAGGATCATCCTGAATCAGCTCGGCCGTACATGAGGCGCCGACCATCAGCGCCTTGGGCGAAAAACGGCTCACCGCATCTCGAGCGGCGGCCTGAAAAAGTGCCGCAGTGTCCTTACCGAGATCGCGCGCCTGAAAGGTCGTGTAAGTCACGGGCGGCCTGCGATCGTTGCGCTCAATCATGGTGAAGAGCAGGTCGGCGTAAGTGTCCCCCTGAGGAGCGTGGAGAAGGTAATGCACGTCACGCATGGCCGTGGCAACCCGCATGGCCCCGATGTGTGGGGGCCCCTCGTAGGTCCAGAGTGTGAGTTGCATCCTTAGGCCGCCAGTCGTGTTCGCCGAGCGAAGGGGCGACAGAAGAGCTCGGCGAGATCGGCCGCCTGTTCAAAGCCATGAATGGGTGAGAAGACGAGCTCGATCGACCACTTTGTTGCGAATCCCTCCGCCTCAAGCGGATTGGCGAGACCCAAGCCACACACGACCAAATCCGGCTGGTCCGCTCTGCATCGGTCGAGTTGTCGGTCGACGTCTTGTCCCTCTGAGATACGGACCCCCGTCGGCAAGCACTCCAGCTCAGCCGCCTGTAAAGCGCGATGCAAGTAAGGGACGCCCACCTCCGTGAGGTGCACGCCTAGCTCCCTTGACAGAAAGCGGGCCAAAGGAATCTCAAGCTGCGAGTCGGGAAAGAAGAAGACCCTGCGTCCGCTCAGCGTTTCAGCGCAGCGATCCAGCGCCTTCTTCGCCCTCGCCAGCGGGGCTTGGAGCACCCGATGGGCGTGATCTCTTGACAGACCAAAGTCCCGCACCGCGGCCATCAACCAGTTCTCGGTGCCCTCCGCCCCAAAAGGAAAGAGCGCCGGAATGTGGCGAGCACCTCGGGCCTCGAGCGCGCGCGCAGTATCTGCAAGAAACGGCTGAGCGAGCAAAAATCTCGTGCGAGAGCCGATGGGCGGGAGCGCTTGCGCGCGACGGCCGGGCAGCACAGAGACACCGGGGAGGCCGAGTTCCCGTAACAAACCGACAAGCTGGTCCTCAACAATGTCGGCGAGACTTCCAACCACCAGGAGGGATTCCGCCTCTTCATCGACAGGAGCCACATTCACAAGGGCCGCAAGGCAGGCGTCCTCGCCCTGCGTAAAGGTGGTCTCAATGCCGCTGCCCGAATAGTGAAGGACGCGAACTTGGGGCCGATGTCGATCAGAGAGGCGCTGGGCCGCTCGGGCAAGGTCGAGCTTAATGACCTCTGAGGGACAGGATCCAACGAGGAAAAGAGTCCTGATCTCCGGGCGCCGAGCCAGTAACTGGGCGACAACCCGATCGATTTCCTCCTGGGCGTCAGCCAAGCCCGCGAGATCCCTCTCCTCCATGATCGCCGTTGCAAAACGGGGCTCCGCAAAGATCATGACGCCTGCTGCACTCTGAATGAGGTGCGCGCAGGTTCGAGACCCAATCACCAGGAAAAATGCATCTTGCATCTTTCTGTGCAACCAGACGATGCTCGTAAGACCACAGAAGACCTCATGCTGGCCACGCTCACGCAGTGGCGTCCAATCCGACCGCGAGACATCGTCGTGGGCTCTGGCCATAACGGGTACGGGGAAACTCATGGTGCCTCTTTCCGAGCCTGACGCAGTTTGAGCAAGAACTGTCCCGCGTTAATGACATAGGTGCCGTAGGCCGCGAGGGCAAGCATCAGCGCAGACTGGGCATCGAGCCAGCGATCCCCCGCAAACCAGTTCACAACATAGGCGGTGTGAAGCGCGATCACCAGCATGCTGAAAACGTCCTCCCAAAAGAAGGAGCGCGCAAAAAGGTACTGCCCAAAGACCACCTTTTCCCAGATGGCCCCTGTGACCATGATGAGGTAGAGGACCCCAGTCTTCGCAACCACGGACCAGCCCGCAAGAAGAAGGCCCTCGCCGCTCTGAATCGCTAGAACGACGAGGGAAAGGCTCACGAGGAAAACGAGGAATTGAAGGGGAGCGAGAACCCCTTGCACCAATGTCCAAGGAGTCTGGTCACGCAGGCGTCGCTGCTCCAAGGTATAGACCGGACGGCGATCCGACGCGGTCGAAAGGTGAGGCGAGTCAGCCAAAAATACGGACATTTAAAGGGTCCCCCTGCAGCAGACAGCTTGTTCGAAGGACTCTAAGTCAGTCGGGAAGTCTTTGTCAATTCTTGTTGACATCATTAAAACTTGACACATCATGGGATTGACAGCAGCATTTGTCAGACAAACGGACAAAGTTGGCGCATCATGGCAAGACACAAATACGCGGCGCCCCATCGCCAGTCGAGGAATGGTCAGCCGCAGAGGAGACAAACGATGTCGCAAGCCATCGATCGCGCCGAGTCACCCACCCCCCTTCGGGATCTAAAGGCCGACCTCACGGATCTCCTGTTCGGAGCGGTCATTCCCCATTTGGCTCAGGCACGCGAGACGAAGTGGGAGCCCACCTCTCGACAGGCCGTTTCCACGGGGCCGGGCGGCAGACTGGGTGTGGCTGGGGCGTCGGATGATCAGCTCGTTCTCGCCCTCTGCACTGTGTGCCTACAGGGCAATGTTCAAAAAACCATGGCCTTCATAGACGAGATTCGGTCCAAGGGCCTGGGTATCGAGCGAATCTTCACCGAACTGCTGCAGCCGGCTGCCCGACACCTTGGTGCCCGCTGGCACAACGACGAATGTGATTTCGTGGATGTCACAACGGGCGTCTGGCAACTGCAGCAAGCCTTCCAGAGACTTAGGCCCGAGCTGGAGCCGGCCCCCTCCCGGACCCTCGTGGGCGGGGAAAACCCAAGGCTCTTGCTGAGCGCCATGCCCTGCTCCCAACACACCTTTGGCATAAAGATGCTTGAGCCCTTTTTTCAGCGAGAAGGGTGGATCACCACGATCATTGCTCCGCGCAACCCAGAGGCTATGTGTGCTTCGGCCCGTCGAGTCATGCCAGACCTCATTGGCCTCTCTCTCGGATGCGAGAAAGACATCATCCAGGCGCCTATTCAGATTGAGATGTTGCGCATCGCGTGCGCAGACTTTGACCCAGCCATCATGATCGGCGGCCCCGCCACCACTTGCTTTCCGGAACTCGCTCGGTCCTGCGGAGCAGACCTCATTTCAGGAGACGCACAGGATGCCACGCGGCAGGCCGGGGATCTCCTAGAGACGAGGCCCCTTCGTGTCTGAGACTTCTGCTGATGCAAAAGCCGCCCTGCTCGCACTGGACCAAGAGACCAGCGCGACGCTCCTTGCGGCAGCATCAGACATCACCCTTTTTATGGGACTCGATGGCGTCTTGACGAACGCTTCAGGCGGGTCGGGAGTATGGGAGTCACTGAGCTTCTCCTCCTGGGTGGGCCGGCCGTGGGTGGAGACAGTGAGCACTGAGAGCCGTCCCAAGATTGAGGAGATGCTTCGTGATCTTCGGGCGGGCGCTCGCTCGACGAGGTTTCGCCATATCAATCAGATTGGGTCGGATGGCGCGGAGGTGCCCGTGCTCTTCTCGCTCGTCACCACCTCCAAGCCAGGCCAAGTCATTGCAATCGGGAGGGATCTTCGAAATCTCGCATCGTTGCAATCTCGTCTCCTCGAGGCGCAACAGATCATGGATCGCGACTACCAGCACCTCCGGCGAGTCGAGAACCAATACCGCACGCTCTTTGGTCTGGTCAAGGACCCGGTGCTGCTGGTGGAGACCGAAAACCTCAGCATCATCGAGTCCAACCGAGCTGCAGCGGCTTTCTTTGAACAATCAGCGGACGCGCTCAACGCTCGATCTCTCGAGGAGCTCGTCTCAGCCCAATCGCTGGGCAGCCTGCGTTTCACACTGAAGCAGGTCGATGGCTCGGGCAGACCATCTGAGGTCTTGCTCAGTTTTCCGCGGCATGAGAATCCGGTATCCGTCTTGGTCTCATGCATTCGTCAGGACGGGCATACCGCCTTTATTCTGCGCATCGACCATGGGCTGGCGTCCCACCCACTCAACCAAGAGAGCAGCGTCCTTCTGGATGCCATCCAATCCTTCTCCGATGGTGTGGTCATCACCGATACAAAAGGCCTCATCACCCAAGTGAACCCCGCCTTTGTCGACATGACGCAGTCGGCACACAGCGGTCAACTCATCGGGGAGTCCATGAGCATGTGGCTGGGCCGCGCCAACACCGACCTCCTTGTGCTTCTTAACTCTCTTACCCAGAGCGGCAGCGTCCGGCTGTTCGCAACCCAACTCCGAGCGCAGAGTGGGGTTGTCGTCCCGGTCGAAATCTCGGGTGTCGTGATCGGCACGGACGATACGCGTCACTGCGCCTTCGTCGTTCGTGATGTGGGCCGGCGACTCGGCGGAGAGCCGCGCGGAGCCCAAGTCTCAAGGACGGGTGACGACCTTGCGGCCCTCGTGGGGCGGATGCCCCTCAAAGAAATTGTTGGCGAGACAGTCGACCTCATTGAGCGGCTCTGCATCGAGACCGCCCTGAAGATGACCCGGAACAACCGTGCCTCCGCAGCCGACATGCTAGGCGTGTCGCGCCAGAGTCTCTATGTCAAGCTGAGGAGGTTCGGGCTCCAAGATTTTGGCGACGATCCGGATTCGGACGCAGACGACGCCTAGCTCCATATGTCCCAGACCGCCGTCTTGCTGGTGCTTGTTCGGTGGACGCATCGCTCACTGGCCTGGGGCCTATCCCAACTCCCGATGGCCGCCCTCTCCCACCAACTGGCTCCGGGGCTACTCTTTCAGAAGGTCCTGGGAAGTGGTCGTCATGGGGGGTTTGGGCTCTGGCCCAGCCTGCACCACCAAGGCTTCCTCGGTGCATTCGAAACGCCACTCGCTGCGCGAGCCTTCCTCGCATCCGGTCAACGGGTGGAGGCCTACCGCGAGCATGCGCAAGACCTCTTTTGGGCCCTGCTGCGTCCCTACAGCAGCCGCGGATCGTGGTCGGGCCATTCACTTGATATCGCATCGCCAGCACCGCAGCCCGATGCGCTTGTGGCGTCTCTGACCCGCGCGAGCATCCGTCCGAGCAAGGCCCTCTCTTTCTGGTCTCGATCGCCGGATGCAGAGAGAGACCTCGCACAGGCGCCAGGCTGCGAGCTTGCTGTGGGTCTGGGCGAGGCCCCCTTCCTGCGCCAGGCGACTTTCAGCATTTGGAGGGGCGAGGATGCCATGCGCAACTATGCACACACAGGCGGTCACCGCCGCGCCATCGAGGCGGCCCATGCCGGAAAACACTTTAGCGAGTCGATGTTCACGCGGTTCTGCATTGACGACATGTCGGGTCGCTGGGCGGGGCGCACCTTTGCGTAGTCCTCATGTTGTCGTGGTGGGCGCCGGCATGGCGGGCCTTGCTGCCTCAATAGATCTCGCTCGCCAAGGCTTGCGGGTGTCCCTCCTCGAGAGTGCCTCCGAGGTCGGTGGAAAGGTTCATCAGACTGAACTCGACGGACGATTCATCGACTCGGGGCCAACCGTCCTGACCATGCGCTGGGTCTTTGATGACCTCATGCATGACGCCGGTCTCACGCTTGACGACTTCGTTCATCTCTCACCCCTCAAGGTGCTTGGCCGACACGTCTGGAGTGACCAGCGGTGCCTCGATCTCTTCACGGATCCTCAAGCAAATATGGATGCGATCGCCGAGTTTGCGGGCCCGAGAGAGGCGCGCCGTTTTAAGGCCTTTTGTGAGGAGGCACGCGCGCTCTACCATCGACTCGAGCCCATCTATATGCGAGGACCGAGGCCGAACCTCGCCTCCATGTCCTCTGACCTCGGCTTGAGTGGGCTGGCATTGCTGAGCCGACTGGGGCCGCTTCAGAGCCTTTGGCGCTCCCTTGGACGGCACTTTGAAGATCCCGCACTGCGCCAACTCTTTGCCCGCTACGCCACCTATTGCGGAGGATCTCCCTGGGAGGCCCCGGCCACGCTCATGCTGATAGCGTATGTTGAGATGCGCGGAGTCTGGGCGGCAGAAGGCGGTATGAGCGGCCTCGCCAAGGCACTTGCGTCTGCAGCCGAACACCTGGGAGCGCAGATACGATGCAATGCACACGTGCACGAGCTCATCGCCCAGGATGGCCGTATTCGAGGAGTCACTCTGCTGTCCGGGGAGCGAATCGAGGCAGACCATGTGATCTTTAACGGGGAGGCGGCAGCCCTCTCGGGTGGCCTCCTAGGCGTCGGCGTTCAGCAGGCCACACAGCCATCTCAATCGTCTCCCCGCTCACTATCGGCACTCACCTTCGCGCTTCTTGGTCGCTGCGAGGGGCGGCCGCTTCACATTCACAACATCTACTTCCAAGGCGACTATGAATCCGAATTCAGAGATGTGTTCCACCACGGTCGCCTTCCGCGCAGCCCGACCGTTTACATCTGCGCCCAAGACCGATCAACAGACCGGCAGGCACGCCCACCGAGTGCATCGCCGGAGAGACTCTTCCTGCTCGTCAATGCCCCTGCGCGGGGAGACGAGTCTGACTTCTCGGACAAGGAGATAGAACGATGCCAGCAGACGATCCTCTCTCAGCTTCAATCCTCGGGGCTCCACATCAACCCTCAGTCTCCGGTGCGGGTGGCGACCCCCGCGCACTTTCACCGACGATTTGCGGGGTCGGGGGGCGCCCTCTACGGCCGAGCACCGCACGGGTGGATGTCCATCTTCCAGCGCCCATCCTCTCGGAGTCCCGTCCCGGGGCTGTATCTGGCCGGCGGGAGTGCACATCCGGGGGCGGGAGTCCCCATGGCGACCCTGTCGGGGCGACTGGCGGCCGCCACCCTGATGGCCGACCGCGATTCGACCAGCCGGTCCCATCGGGTGGTTATCTCTGGTGGTATGTCGATGGCGTAAGCACCTGCGGGGCCTTTGGCCTGAGCATCATTATTTTTGTCGGGAGCGTCTTCTCCCCCTACTACTACTGGGCTCGGCAGCGCGCCAGCCGCCAGGGCCTTGCGGTCAACGCCGAGGACCACTGCGCAATCAATGTAGCGCTCTATGGACCGCGTCAACACATCTGGACCATGACCGAGCGAAGCGCACGCTCCTTGAGCCGCTCCGAGGATTCCTACGCACTGGCCGGCAGCAGCGTGCACTGGCAACACGGGGAGCTTCTTATTCGCATTGATGAGCGGGCCATGCCCCTTGGTGGTCGCGTGCGCGGGGAGGTCCGACTTCGTGCGCCCCGCCTCTTTCCCTTTCAGACCGCACTGGATGCACAGGGCAGGCACCGATGGGGGCCGATCGCCCCAACAGCAGACATCCGCGCTGAGTTTGAGCACCCAAAAATTCGATGGGAGGGACACGGCTACCTCGATTCCAATGAGGGAGATGAGCCGATTGATCAGCCCTTTCGAAGCTGGGACTGGTCCCGCACCCTTCTGCCCGATGGAAGCGTGGCGGTGATCTATGACGTGCGTCCCGAGGGGGCGACCAACCGATTGCTGGCGCTGTCTTTCAAGCCCTCGGGAGAGGTCGACAACTTTACGCCGGGGGGGCGACAGCCGCTTGGCCGCACGCTCTGGGGCCTCTCTCGACAGATCCGGGCGGACGATCATCCCGCGCCAAGAAGTTCGGTGGTCAAGACCCTCGAAGACACGCCGTTTTATGCGCGATCGCTCCTAAATACACAGATCATGGGAGAGGAGACCCTCACCATGCACGAGACCCTCGATCTAACTCGCCTGCGCTCGAATGTCGTTCGACTGATGCTGCCCTTCAGAATGCCGAGACTTCGCTGACCGCACCGAGATGAGCAGATCAATCATGCGGCCGGCCTTCTCATCGACCGTTCTGGGTCGACGTGCAAGCGCGGGCGTGCGCGCTGCATCGACCAGAAATGCAATGGCCGGCAAAGGCGTCCTGCCCCTCATCCATGCGGGGCTCACCAGATAGCTTGCGAGAGACTGGACCACTCGGAACACCTTGCGCTGAGGGCTCACAACGGCTCGTCGGTCAAATGAATTGAAGTCTTGTCTCGCCAGAGCCCGCCCAATGTCAGAGTAGATAAATCGAGCCGAGGTGATCGCGGGACGGCAGGGGCGAGGAAGGCCTGCAATGCCCTGCTCTGCGCGCACGTAGAGGGCGTCGGCCGCGGTTAAGAGGCGGGAGACCACCCGTCCCAGAGCGGGTGTGAAACGAGGAGAGATAAGCCAGAGCTCGGGGTCAATGCCCTCTTGCCGCATCCACCCCTCAGGCAGATAGAGGCGACCCATGCGCGCGTCCTCTCCCACATCGCGTGCGATGTTCGTCAGTTGCATCGCCACGCCGAGTTCGCACGCGCGGGCAAGTGCCCAGGGCTCTCGAACACCGAGGATGAGCGCCATCATGGCACCAACCGTCCCTGCCACTCGCGCACCATAATCCTCGAGCGACTCAAGGGTCTCGTATCGGCGGCCATCCGAATCCCACGAGAAGCCCTCGAGCAGTGCAAGCGGCAATGTCTTTGGGAGCCGATAGGCATGAACAACCTCTGCGAATGCCCGATCAGCGAGCGCCTCTCCGGGTTGCCCCTCGTAGATCCGATCGAGCCGCGTGCGCAGCCCCGCCATCACCTCCGGTGTCGCGCCCCGACAATCGACCTCGTCATCAGCGACGCGACAAAAGGCGTACAGCCCGGCAGCGGGGGCCTTTAAGGCGTCGGGCAGCAGCCTCGAGGCCGCGAAAAAAGACTTCGATCCCTGCTGCATCAGGGCCTCGCAGGCTGAGTGGAGCGAATCTCCTCTCATGACTGAAGCGTGGGGGATCCGAGCAGGACCCCCGACTCTTTCTCATAAGCGGGAATCAGCTGATCAAAGGCCTTGGCCGAGGTGAGGACTCCCGGAATCCCAGCACCCGGATGCGTGCCTGCGCCAACCAAAAAGAGACCGGGCAGATCCTCGCTGCGGTTATGGGGTCGGAACCAGGCGCTCTGAAGCAGGCGCGGCTCCATACCAAAGGCCGCCCCTTTGTAGGCACGGTATTGGGTCTGAAAGTCGATCGGCGTGACGTGTCGGGAGGTTGCGAGCTGCTCGCTCAGGCCGGGCAGCACAGTCTGGGAGAGACGCGCCTCTATCGCTCGGCGATAAGGTTCCGCTTGCGAAGTCCAGTCAATGCCGGAGTCGAGATGTGGAACCGGCGAAAGCACGTAAAAGGAGTCACAACCCGGCGGGGCGAGGCCCGGGTCGGTTGCCGTCGGTCGGTGCAGATAAAGACTGAAGTCGTCGCTTAAAACCTTGTGGGTGAAGATATCGCTGAGGAGCCCCTCATAGCGAGGTCCCATGAGGATCATGTGGTGAGGCAGCTCATCGTAGCGACGACGGGTTCCGAAGTACCAGACAAAGAGGCCCATTGAGTAGGCCGCCCGACTCAACTTTCTGTCGGTCCAGACCCTTCTGTGGGTCTTCGGCATGAGTTCTCGGTAGGTCGTCGCTGCATCCGCATTGGAAACTACGATGTCCGCGCAGAGGGTCTCGCCCGAGGCGAGCCGAACGCCGCTGACCCGCCCCTCCGAGGTACAGATCTCCTCCACGTCAGCTTCGTAGCGAATCCTCCCGCCCTTCGACTGGATGAGTCCAACGAGGCCCGAGACGATGGCGCCCGTGCCGCCCATGGCGGAGTGCACTCCGAAGTGCTTCTCAAGGGCCGGAATAAGGCTGTAGACGCAGGTCACTGAGAGGGGATTTCCCCCAATCAAGAGGGGATGAAAACTAAAGACCTGCCGAAGTTTGTGACTCTTAAAGTGCCGAGAGGCCATCTGAAAGATGCTCTCCCAGGCTCGCATCCGAGCCATGGATGGCACCGCAGAGATGAGCTCTCCGAGCGTCTCAAAGGGAACCGTCCCAAGTTCCTCATACCCAAGCGTGTAGCAGACCTCCGCCTCCCGCATGAAGGAATCAAAGCCCTCGACATCACCGGGGCTCAGTCTCGCGACCTCCGCCCTCTGCCGATCGACGTCGCCGCAGTAATCGAAGTGGGAGCCGTCATCGAAACGAATGCGATAAAAGGGGTCCATCGCGCGCAGGTCAACATCGTCCTCGAACCGACGCCCACACAGCGCCCAGAGTTCCTTAAGAAGGAATGGCGCAGTGATAATGGTGGGCCCCATGTCGAAGGTGAACCCGTCTTGCTCGAAGACGGTGGCCCGCCCTCCGGCAGAGCCGAGGCGCTCAAGCACCGTGACTCGGTACCCCTTTGCCAGCAAACGGATGGCTGCAGCCAGGCCCCCAAAGCCACTTCCAATCACGATGGCCTGACCAGACCCCATTCTCTGACTCCCGGCGAAATGCCTCCAAATGTGTAACTTGCAATTGACGCTTGCGTTTGTCAAGTACACAATGATTCCATGCCTGTCCCGAGTCGAAGCCACTTGCTCGCATTCGCCGAGTTACTCAAGCCCATCACCTGGTTTCCACCCATGTGGGCCTTTGCCTGCGGAGCAGTCGCCTCCGGCGTCGCACTCTCCGACCAGTGGCTGCTGGTCTCGATTGGAGTCCTGCTGGCTGGCCCCATGGTCTGCGCCACCAGTCAGGCAGTGAATGACTGGTTCGATCGGCATGTGGATGCCATCAATGAACCGTCGCGACCCATTCCTTCGGGCCGAATTCCCGGTCGCTGGGGGCTCTACATCGCCCTCTTGTGGACACTGCTGTCTCTGGCCGTTGCGAGCCTGCTCGGACCCTGGGGCTTTCTCGCGGCCAGCGCGGGGCTGGTGCTTGCCTGGGCTTACAGCATGCCGCCCATTCGACTCAAACAGAATGGCTGGTGGGGGAATTTGGCCTGCGGCTTTTCTTATGAGGGCCTTGCATGGGTCACGGGAACCACCGTGATGCTCGGCGGCAACCTGCCCGAGGCCAGATCTATTGCGCTCGCCGTGCTCTACAGCCTGGGTGCGCACGGCATCATGACGCTCAACGACTTCAAGTCCATTCCCGGGGATACCCAGCTTCATATCCGCTCCCTCCCCGTGCAGCTGGGCGCCCGTCGAGCGGCCTGGATCGCATGCGCCACCATGGCTCTGCCTCAGGCGGGTATCGTCGCCCTCCTCCTTTGGTGGTCAAGCCCTACGCACGCCCTTGGCGTTCTCGCGCTGCTCGTCGCACAGATTGCGCTCATGCGCAGATTTCTTCGGGACCCGATTGGTCAAGCACTTTTTTACAGCGGATTCGGGGTGCCCCTCTTTGTCGGCGGAATGATGGTGAGCGCCTGGGCGCTGCGACTAAGCGCTGTTTCAACCCCAACGTAACAGGGAGCGACTCGTGAGCAACTCATACGATGCAGTGGTCATAGGAGGCGGCCCCTCTGGAGCCACTGCAGCCAATGACCTGGCGCTTGAGGGATGGAAGGTTCTCCTGCTCGATCGAGCGGGTCGCATCAAGCCCTGTGGCGGCGCCATCCCACCGCGGCTTATTGCAGACTTTGACATCCCCGATCACTTGCTTGTCGCCAAAGTTCGGTGTGCACGCATGATCTCGCCCAGCGATCAGCGCGTCGACATTCCGATTGAGAACGGGTTTGTTGGCATGGTGAACCGAGAGTCATTTGATGAATGGCTCCGAACCCGCGCTCAGCAGAGCGGCGCGCATCGAATGGCTGGGATCTGTGAGCAGGTCGATGCAATGGACCACGAGGGTTTCTCTAGCGTCCACATCGCCACAGATACCGCCGGGTCTTTGACGGTCCGAGCCAGACTGGTCATCGGTGCGGATGGAGCGCGCTCGCGCGTGGCCAGCCAGCGCATACCCGGCGCCCAAAAGGGAAAAACGGTCTTTGCCTACCATGAGATTCTTCGAGCGCCGCGACAAGAAGAATGGGGCGAGCGTGGTTACGACGCAGAGCGATGCGATGTTTACTACCGAGGGGAGTTCTCGCCAGACTTCTACGGATGGATGTTCCCCCACGGCGATTGTCTGAGCGTTGGTACTGGCAGCATGGACAAGGGCTTTTCACTGCGCTCGGCCACCTCTCGACTTCGTGGTGCAGCCGGTCTTATCGGTCTCGAGGTTCTGCGCAGAGAGGGTGCGCCCATCCCCCTCAAGCCCTTGCGCCGCTGGGACGATGGCAAGAATGTGGTGCTGGCCGGTGATGCCGCCGGGGTGGTGGCCCCTGCCTCAGGTGAGGGGATCTACTACGCCATGCTTGGGGGCCGATTGGCTGCAGAGGCCGGCAGCGCGTTCCTGAAAACGGGTCAGGCGCGATGCCTCTCTTGGGCGAGGCAAGTCTTTATGAAAGAGCATGGGCGCGTCTTTTTTGTCTTGGGTCTGCTCCAGCACTTTTGGTATGGCACCGAGAAGCGCCGAGAGCAGTTCGTTAAGATCTGTCGTGACAAAGACGTTCAGCAGATCACCTTTGACGCCTACATGAATAAGCGCCTTGTTCGTAAAAAGCCAATGGCCCACCTTCGCATTCTTGCAAAAGACGTTGCACATCTGCTTGGGCTTGCCCGCGTCTAGATGTTAGCCCCGCGCCTTCGCGAGCCCATCGTTGCAGGGGCAATCACCCTGGGCGTGGCGAGCCTGGGGGGCGCCTTCACGCAGTTGGACGCCTGGTACTACGGGCTCCTAAAGCCTTGGTATCAGCCCCCGGACTGGGTCTTCGCCCCAGCTTGGACCATCCTCTTTGTCATGATCGCTTGGTCGGCGGTCCTTGGCTGGCGGGCAGGCCATCACGCTCTCAGCATCGGCCTCACCCGCCGACAGAAACGCCTGCTTCTGCTGCTGGCCGTGAATGCCACCCTGAATGTCGGGTGGAGTTTTCTTTTCTTCGCCTCCAAGAGACCCGACCTCGCCTTCATCGAAATCTTCCTGCTCTGGGCCTCGATCGCAGCGCTCATCCTCCACCTCGGACGCTACTGCCGTCCGGCTGCCCTGATGCTTTTGCCCTATCTGGCCTGGGTCACGTTCGCGGGCGCTCTTAATCTCGCCACGCTCAGGCTCAACCCAGGCCTCCTGACTTAGCTTACTGTTTCTTGAGGGCGGCCTGCAGCGTCTTCGGACCCGCGAGTTCGGGGTGGCTTGAGAGCATGCTCACTCCATACAAGGGCTTGTTCACGCCCTGATGGCAGGTCGCGCAGTTCACTTTCGCGATGTCTCCTGTTGGCCCGAGGTGGTCAGCTGGCTGAATGGAGGTGAGCGGAACAATGTACTCATTGTTGAGCTCTCTGACCATTCGAATGCCGTGCCAGGCCGTCACCCGTTGCGGTGGGCTCTGCTCCCAGTCCGCCATCGCCCGCGTGTTGTGACAGTAGGTGCAGTTCACTCCCAGCGAGTTCGACATATGCATCATGAGGCCGTGCGTCCACTCGGCCTGCTTGATGGACTGACGATTCCCCGTGGGGAGCGCGGTTGTGCCGGCCACGCGAATCTCCTTGCTCTCGAGCAAGAAGGGGGTGAATGGGTCATACGGCAGCGAACTGTTCCCCACAGACTCCTTGCCCGCTTTGTTCTGACCCGCGTCGTTACCCAGTAGGCGGCCAGCCATTTTCGCGTCAGGCTCCGTGAACCAGCGCTTCTCGGGGAGATTGTTTCCGCGGTGACAGGTATAGCAGGTGACACCGGTGGCTCCCACGTGTGTGGTCCACTTGCTGTTGACGTTTTGCGTCATCTGCACCATCTTCCGAGCAACAACCTTGGTGTAGAGCGAGTCGTCCGCGAAGTTCTGTACGTTGTGGCAAAAGGCGCAGCCCTGCTGGGGTGCGACCCAGAGTGTCATCGCCACCATGAGGCGGTTGAACTCATTCACCGAGAGGCCCCCAAGGACCTGCACATTCTTGTACACCGCCGAGGCTGCCGGTCCGCCCGGTGCTGGGGGATCGAGTGCGGCAGGAACCTGGTTCTTGGCTGCAAGCGACGCCTCAATACGAGGGTTATTGACCTGCTGCATACCGGTGCCGCGGAATCCGTTTTGCTCAACCTCCATGGGAGGGCGCTCACAGCCCGCAAGGGTCAATGCCAGCGCCGCGACCGAGAAGAGAATCGTGAGGGGTCGTGTTGATTTCATGTTGTCTGTCCTCCTAGCGGGCCTGAGGGATGGCGCCAGCGGCCTCAATGCCGGTGGTGACGGGCGAAACCGGCAGAGCGGGATCGACCACGGGACCCCAGATCGCGGGGTAGGCCGGTGCCACACCATGCTTGACTGCCCAGAGGTACCAGTTGTCGACAACCGTTCCGGTGAGCAGGATGCCGATACCACCCGTGATGCAGGTGAGCACCGCAAACCACCAGGCCCAGCGGTGAATCGACTCCATCGTGGCGTTAAAACCCATGGTCCATCGCCAGAACAAGGCGGCCCGCTCCGAGGCTGTTCCTCGATCGACGATCTGCTCGATCTCTCGCTCACCGCCATAACGGCTCACCGCCAGAATCGTGGCGCCGTGCATGGCAAACAGCAGAGTCGAGCCATAGAGGAAGACGATGGACAGCATGTGGAACGGGTTGTAGAAAAGGTTGCCGTAGCGCAAGGAAAAGGCGGTGGTCCAGTCCAGGTGGGGAAAGATGCCCCAGGGAACGGCCTCTCCCCAGCTCCCCATGAGAATGGGACGAAAGAATCCCAACACCAGGTAGAGCCAGATGGCCGCAGCAAAGGCCCAGGCCACATGCGTGCCCATCTTTAGCGCGACGGCCCGACGATAGGTGCGGGCCCACCACAGCAGGATGGAAATGGTGATGAAGAAGCCAGAGAAGAGCCACCACCCGCCCTCGTTCAGGGGCGGTATGCGCAGCCCATACTGAGGCGGAGGGGGATCGACCGATAACCAAAAGAGCTGGCGCACAAACTCAATGGGGCTGTAATTCACCTGAACGAGGTAATTAAAGCCAATGGCCGTAAACCCAATCACGAAAAACACCAGTGAGAGCACACCGAGCGTTCCAAGGTAGATCGGCCCAAGCTGGGCGTTGCCAAGCCGCCCGAAAAAGTGAACGTGCCATGGACCTCCGACGCGCTCGGCCGTGTCTCGGGGACGGTCAAGGGGAACACCCAGATAGGAGGGGCCCTCCACCTGGACCTGCGTGAAAAGATTCTGATATTCGGGCATGTATCGTCTCCTCTGCTATAACCGACTAAGACCAGATGGGGAGGCGCAGCCACCAGCCCCACCACTCTGGCCAACCACGCGTCCAGAACGGGCCGCTGATGACGATGCACACCGCGCTAAAAAATCCAGCAGCAAGCGCTAGATAGAGCCCGAGGCGATGGATACCCAAGGTGCCAATGGAGTAGCCGATGGTGTCGCGGAAAAAGGTGTCCTCATGTTCAGGCGTTTTCACCGTCTCACCGGCTCCAGGGTTCGTCGCAGAGAGAATGAGGGAACCGTGCAGCGCCAGCGCAAATGTGGTCGTGAAGAAGAGACTGACCGCAATCATGTGCGCGGGGTTGTAGTGAAAGTGGAGATACTGATAGCCCACGTTCGATACCCAGTCGAGGTGACTGAGGATGCCGTAGGGAAAGCCATGGCCCCAGGCCCCCAAGAGCAGGGGCCGAATCACGACCAGTGTGAAGTAGGCAAAAATCGCAACACTGAAGGCAACGGGCACGTGATAGCCCATTCCAAGTTTTCGACAGATCTCTACCTCTCGCAGCGCCCAAGAGACAAAGGCGCCGAGCGCGCAGATGGTGATGATTTGCCAGAGTCCGCCCTTAAGGAGCGGTGCCAAGCCCAGGCCATACTTCAGGTCAGGCGGCGCAATGTTGATCTGCCAAGGATTCCAGGTTCCCCCCTGAGAGGCTCCCCAGAAAATGAGTGCCGTTCCGAGGAAGGCGAAAAAAATCGTCAAGACTCCGAAGAACCCGACGTAGAAGGGCCCCACCCAGAAGTCAAACAAATCTCCGCCGAGCAGCGTGCCGCCGCGGACTCGATACTTCCTCTCAAAACTCAGCATGGCCATGTCGATGTTCTCCTCGGATCGGGTGCGAGTATCGGTGGGCAGGGCCCATCGATACTCGCTGTCCAACGCTATTTACTTCTTGGGCATGGACGAGTTCTGAGTTGCAGCCTTGAATTCGGCTTGGCTCATGCCGTCTAGCCAGTTGAAACGAACGGTGCTCAGCAGAATGAGGTGAATCATTGCTGCCAGTCCGAACAGAAAGACGCCTTGCACCACCATGGCACGCAGCGGGTCGTAGAGTTTCCAAATACGCCACATATGCTCGACTCCTATCTAGGTGAGGTACGACATCAGGGAATAAACAGCTGCCCTGACACCGCCGGTGAGGGTTCTACTGCTCTCTGCCCCGGGAAACCAGGAACGCCAATCCAGCATAAGAACCTGCGCCGTGAAGGCGATGGCCCAGAAGGCCAAAAACAGCGCAGCAAACAATGCAACGAAGGCCAGCCCTCGGTCCCGCTGGGATGGCCTCTGACTCAGATGCGTGATGTGTTCCATCGAAGTACTCCCAGTTATTCAGAGATCAGTAGAACCAAGGACGCCACGCCCAGACGAGGATGTGGGCCAGAACGGCGACTGCCGTAAAGCCAACTAAGCCCTGCATGTAATACGTGTGAAACTCTTGGGCTTCCTCATCCGTCAGGCCTGAGATGCTGCTGTGGTGATCACTCATTAGAGGTTCTCCTTTGAGTTGGCCAGAACGGCCAAGTCCACGCTGGGCCCGCGTGGAATGGGCAGCCGCAACACCGCGTTACGACATTCGAGAGGGAGTGACGACTCATGCCGTGACCCCCGAATAGAGCGCTTCGTAAGAAGCCTGAAGAAGTGCTGCGTCGATCTGATCGTGGCCTTCCTCGCGCGCCATCCGTTCGGCGCGGTCTCGCAGGCGTTTAGCGACCGAGATTTGAAGGAGTACGGGCTGCGCTGCAATGAGTTCTGAAAGCAGGTCCTGAGCATCTTGGGTCCAGGGCAACGCGCGCGAGTCGACCACAGCAGCACCTGTGGGCGTCGCCGCCACCTTGTCGAGGTCGCTGCCCAGGGGAAGGATGTGAAAGAGTGCATCGAAGAGTCCGTTACAGACCTCTTGAAGCAGGTAGACCGCCCCGGAGTAACCCATAAAGGGCGTGCCGGTGTGCCGCCGAATAATCGCCCCAGGAAAGGAGGCGGGCACGAAACTCGCCTTCGAACCAATCTCCGCCAGATACATACGCTCGTTGTAGGAGCCAAACAGGAGGAGGGGCGTTTTCTTATGGCAAGCCTCTCTTACCGCCTCGTTTGCCGTCTTCTCCCCGGGCTTTCGGGCGATGGCAAATTGGCAAGGCAACCCGAGCTCATCCTCGAGGTAGTGACGTAACCCGCGCGAGTAAGTCTCGCTGGCCACAACCGCAAAACTCGCCGTCCCAAAGAAGTCCTGCGTGACCGAGCGCCAGAGATCCCAGATGGGCTTGATGGTGGTGTGCTTCTCCTGCTCAATGAAGGGCTCCGGATCTAGTCCCAGAAGCTCGCCCAGCGTGCGCAAAAAAGCGGTGGTGCTGTGAAGGCCAATGGGCGCTTGCAGATAGGGGCGATCGAGTGCCTCACACAGCATGCGACCGAACTCGCGGTAGAGACAGACATTCACCTCGGCCTCTGCAAGTCTATGCACGTCCATGAGGTGACTGCCCAGCGGAAAGGTCATGTGCACCTCGGCACCAATACCCTCGATAAGACGGCGAATCTCAGCAAGGTCGCTGGGCATATTGAAGGTGCCATACGCCGGACCAATGATGTTCACCTTAGGGCGCGCGCCAGATTCGCGCGGCGCAAGTGCAGGCGTCTTCCTCGGTCCGTGCTCACTCCAGAGCCACAACATGGCCCGGTTCGCGGCCTGCCATTGATCCTCATCAATGGTCCGCGGCAGAAAACGGGCGATGGTAGTGCCCTCAGGCGTGACGCCGCCGCCGATCATCTCTGCGATCGATCCCGTCACGACGACTGCAGGAAGATCTGGGTCGAGGACGGCATGAGCGCGCTTCATGGCACCCTCAGTTCCCTCCCGTCCGAGTTGCTCCTCCGCCAGTCCTGTCACCACGATCGGTAGCTCGTGAGGCGGCAGTGCATCGGTGTAATGGAGAACCGAGGTGACCGGAAGATTCTCGCAGCCCACGGGGCCATCAATAACCACCTGCAGACCTTTGATGGCGGTAAAGACATAGACCGCACCCCAGTAGCCGCCAGCCCGATCATGATCGACCACGAACATCAGATCATCTCCTCGGCCTTGCGACGGGCGAGGACCTTCTGTACCTGTCGGCGTGTATGAGCGCGAAACTCGGGTCGGGCCTGCGGCGTCTGCTGCCAGACCCCCGCGTTGTCCCCCACGCCGGCGTCGCCGAAGAAGTCCTTCATGGCCAGAAAGCGGTCCTTGTTGTCCATCGCAGATCGCACAACTTGAGCCAGTGATCCTGCCCCCGCCGCACCCATCAGAGGACGCGCTGAAATGAGGTTGGTGAAGTAGAGCGCGGGAATGGTCATCTCTTTTGCTGCTTGAACGACAGGCGTGGTCCCAATGGCAAGGTCGGGCCGGAAGGCATGCACTGCGGCGAGGTCTTGCTCGAGGGAGGCGCGATACTGCACATGGGCACCATGGGCCTCAAGCCACTCTCGATCAGCCGTACTCAGCGCTGTGCGAGGGCAGGCAGTTCCAACGTAAGGCACCTCCGCGCCGCTCTCGATGAGCATGCGAGCCACGAGTAACTCCGAGCCCTCGTAACCAGAGACGGTGATTCGCCCACGAATAGGGGAGCGAGATAGAACAGCCTCAATACCAGGCAGGACAGCCTGCTTCGCCTTGCCAATAAGTTCGGCCGGCACATTGACGGCCCCGCCGATACCCTCAATCCACGCTGCCGTTCCCTCCACCCCAACAGGGGCTGAACCCACGATGGCCCGACCAGCGGATTCAAAGACCCGCATGGTTGCCGTGTAGAACGGATGGATCGCCGCAACAGCGGAGCAATCGAGTGCCGCATATAGCTCTCGCCACTCGCGAGTGGGAACGACCGGTCCTGCTGCGAGACCCATGGGAGCCAACATCTGCGCAATGACCATGGGATCGGCCGGGAACATCTCGCCCAGAAGAGAGACAGTGGGAAGGGCCGAGCGACCCTGGCGTGGTGCAGCCACGGGACCCGCCTGCGCCTCGTTCATGGCATAGCCAAGCATGGCGCCAGCGAGGACATCCTTCGCCTCAGCATGTGTGGGCACACCAAAACCAGGCACGTCGATGCCGATGATGCGCACGCCATTAATCTCCTTGGGGAGGAGTTGGAGGGGCACACCGCTTGCAGTGGGCACGCAGAGATTGATCACAACCACGGCGTCAAAGCGGTCGGGATCGGCCTGTGCATAGACGGACTCTCGAATGTCCTCAAAGAGCTTTCCTGTGACCAGCGTCTCGGAGTTGAAGGGGACGTAGCCCACACTTCTGCGCGCCCCATAAAAATGCGAGGTGAAGGTGAGTCCATAAACGCAGCAGGCAGAACCCGACAAGATCGTGGCCGTTCTGCGCATGCGAAGTCCAACTCGCAGCGATCCGAAAGCAGGACACATGCTTTGCGGTTGGTCGTGCGGCCCCTTGGGATAGTCCTGAGCGTACTGTGCGAGCGTCTCACTCTTGCCGGCAGCCTCAGCCGCTGCAAGCAGCTGATCCTTGCCCGCATGACATCCAAGGCCATCCTCGGAGGCCTTCAGGATAGGGATGGGCTGTCGAGCGTTCATCTCGAGTGTTTAAGCCTCGTCGTAGACCACTTCGAGGGAAGGACGAATGCATTCCTCCTTACCCATCATGTCCGCAAAGGTGGCGGGCTCGAGCACAACATGCCGTCCCACCGTATCCGCACTGAAGAGACCAAGGAGGTCGTCCTGGGAAAGCGGCCGGGGCCGCACCGGTGGAGCCTCAGCCACGTTGGTCGCGAGCGTCTCGAAGATGGGCGCCCACTGACTGCCTGGGCGGCCGATGATTTCGTAGCTCGCGCTCTTGCGGCGAATATCTTCGTGGGCCGGGATGGCAGACAACACTGGAATGCCCGCACGTTCAGCGAACGCTGCAGCCTCTCCTGTCCCGTCGTCTTTGTTGATGACCATACCAGCCACGCCCACATTGCCGCCAAGTTTCCGGAAGTACTCCACGGCAGAACAGACGTTGTTGGCGACATAGAGAGACTGAAGGTCGTTGCTCCCCACAACGATCACTTTCTGGCACATATCCCGCGCAATCGGCAGACCGAAGCCTCCGCAGACCACATCACCGAGGAAATCGAGCAGGACATAGTCAAAGCCCCAGTCGTGAAAGCCCAACTTCTCGAGCGTCTCAAATCCGTGGATGATTCCTCGACCGCCACAGCCCCGGCCGACCTCTGGGCCGCCAAGCTCCATGGCGAAAACGCCGTCACGCTTAAAACACACGTCGCCAATGCTGACCGGATCGCCGGCAAGTTTTTTCTTGGAGGACGTCTCAATGATGGTCGGACAGGCCTTGCCACCAAAAAGCAAGGAGGTCGTATCGCTCTTCGGGTCGCAGCCAATGAGCAATACCTTCTTGCCCATCTGCGCCATCATGTAAGAGAGGTTGGCCAGTGTGAAGCTCTTACCAATGCCGCCCTTGCCGTAAATTGCAATGATCTGGGTCTCTTTGGTCACTGGGCCCGTATGAACCGGATCGGGCTCCATTGCAGCCTCAGCGGCAAGCCGTGTCTTCATCATGAATTGCACCGGCGCGCCGCCCGCGAGGTTGGTTTGGCTCGAGCTCATTGCAGACTCCCCCAGTTGAGAACGACCTTCAATGCATTTGGATCTTCAAACGCTTTCTCGTAGGCCTGAGTGGCCTGCGCTGGGCTGAACTCATCGGTGATGAGCCCGTCGAGCGAGAGCGATCCATCCCGAACCATGCCCGCGACGGCCTGAAGATCGGAGGGCTGCCACTGCGCTGCGACGCGCAGCCGAGCCTCGCGTAGAAATGCCGGAACAAAATTGAAGGAAAGCGCGCGGGTGTAGAACCCGGCAAGCACGACCTCCCCGCCTGGGCTGAGGTGATCAATCCATTGACCGAGTGAGTCGCCTGCCCCACTCGCGTCCACGATGCATCCGAACTGCTTGCCCCTGCAAGCCTCTGCCGTCATAACCAGATAACCCTGAGCACCGACTTGACGCTCAGCAAGCGGCTCCCACACGATGGGCATGCCGCCGAGGGCGACAACAAGTCGCGCAAGAAGGCGGCCCATAACGCCGTGACCAACAATCAGGTCGGGAATTCGAAGAGACCCATCTTGACGCTGACAACCTGCGAGCGCATGGTGAGCCGTCGCGGCAAGGGCAAATAACACGCCCTCCTGGTGGATACCGGCCGGAACGGAGATCAGGCGATCCGAGGCACTCACAAGGGTGCTGGCCGCGCCACCAAAAAGCCCCCGAACCCCGTCGTAGCAGTTCGCACCGGGAACAAAAACGATTTCGCCAGGACGAAAAAGTGCCTCAGGGCCAGCCTCGATCACCTCACCCACCGTTTCGTAGCCGGGAACCAAGGGATAGCCCATTCCGGGAAAGTGGGGCATTTCACCTGTGTAGAAGAGCCTCTCTGTGCCTGTGCTCACACCACTAAAACGCGTCTTCACGCGCACATCTCGCTTGCCAAGGGGTTGGAGCTCCACTGTCCTGAGCAGAATTCGCGCGGGCTCCTCAAGAACAACCGCCTGGGCGTGGTGTGATGTCATTTTTATTGGACGATGTTGTCTGTCTAGTTTTTCTTACAAGTCATTGTGAACCTGTGGCTGGGTTTGTCAAGTGGCTTTGCAGGAGGCCAAGAGAAGCCCGGTCTGAATGGGAAGACGACTCCTGACCGCGTGCACCTGACCAAAACCCGCCTCTTTCAGCAAGGAGCGCAGTTGTTCAGGGCTTCGAGCCCGTCCGCCGCCCATGGCCATCAGATAAAGCCCGAAGTAAGCCGCCCCGACCGGTTGAGCGCCCGGTAGGCCTGACATCGGTTCTGCAATGAGCAGGGTGCCCCCCCGGGTCGCGAGGTAGGCGCGAATACGCTGAAGTAGACGAAGTACCCATTGGTCGGGGTGGTCGTACAGCACACGCACCAAGCTGATGAGATCTGCTCCGGGGGGCAATGGGTCAACAAAAAAATCACCCCCGGCCACCTGGACGCCAGGCAGTCCACGGGCAAGGAGTCGAGCCCGTGCAAGGTCAGCAACGGCTGGCACATCAAAGAGCTTCAGGTCGAGATGGGGGGCTCGCCGAGCCAAGGCGCCAAGGAACGCACCGGTCCCCCCTCCAACGTCAAGCACACAGCGAAACGGGGAGAGGTCAATGGTGGAGACCACCTCCTCGGCCACGAGGGGCTGCGAAGCCTCCATGAGGTCGGAGTAACCCGCCACCTGCTCCGCGGAGAGCCCATGGGCTGAGCCTCGGCCGTCCACATATGCCCACACCGCTCGCATCTTTGTATCTGGCTTAGATGCGCGCAGCAGGGCCACAGGATCGGCGAGGTCTTCATAGAACGCTCGGTGATGCCGGACCAAGGCGAGCATGGCTGGGCTCGCTGCAATGACGGCCCCCGAGGTGGCGAGTGACCAGCGTCCGTCTCGCAGCTTGCTAAAAAGATCGAGCGAGGCCCCTGCTTCAAGCAAGAGCTCTGCGCGCGCTTGGCTCAGCCCGCAAAAATCGGCAATGACCCGAAGCGAAAGGGGTCCAGACTGCGAAAGACGCTCAAGCAGACCCAGCTCGACACTGGCCAGAAGGACCTGCGAATAGGTGAACCCCGCAAGGAGGTCGAAGACCGTGCGAGACTTCCTACGAACGAGCGCCCCAACGAGAGGCAAACGCAAGAGGACGCGCTGCAGATCCGGCCTGCGAAGAATATGATCGCGCCAGCTCCCGATGAGTGGCGGACGCCGAGCGAGCAGCTGCATCAGTTAAGCCCGATAGAGAGCGGCCCAGCGGCAGGCTGGAGACCCGCACTTCGGACCGACAGAGGCAGTAGACGCTCGGACTCCGCAAGGACCATGTTTCGCAATCGTGCTTCTCCCGCACACGGGGGAATGGCGCTCAGCGCTCGGGTCATGAGCGCATCAAAGTATGCATAAGCCCCCTCTAGACCAAACTGACGTGCGGCACTCGGTCGATCGAGAAGGATGTCCTGATTTGCAGGCTTGCCCAGCTGCCGCTGATCGAGCACCACATCTCGGATGTCGTCGGCCACCTGATAGGCCTCGCCAAGGGACTCACCAAGCAGCCGCCACGCGGGGCCGTCCCCGCCGCCGCAAATTGCACCACCCTCGGTCGCAGCGGCAAAAAGGGCTCCCGTTTTGCTGCGCTGGTACTCCGAGAGTCTTGCGCGCGGTTCGCACTCCCAAGCCTGCCCCGCAGCGATGCCAAACGGCGGGGCCACAGCAAACTCCAACATGCTCAGAGCCTGCTGCAGCCTAAGGGCCTCCCGCACGCGCGAACGAATCACGCAACGAAATGCGAGAACAATGAGGCTGTCGCCCGCAAGGACCGCGAGACGCTCGCCAAAGGCTGCATGAACGGAGGGGCGACCCCGTCGCGTGGCCGCATCGTCAAAACAGGGGAGGTCGTCGTGCACCAGCGACGCGCAATGCATGAGCTCGAGGGCAGCGGAAAACCGCTCGCTCAGATCCGGATCTGCATCGCCGCAGGCGACCGAGACGGCAAGGGCAAGCTGCGGACGGATGCGCGCCCCGCCGGGAAAAACCGAATGATGAATCGCCTCGGCCAACAGGGCCGGGCCCTGCTCATGTCTCGCCGAGCCCACGACATCGATGAGCACCCGCTCTATGCGCTCTGCCAGCATGTTGGCCCCCTCTCGACACGAGATGTGTCAATTTATATGTACTTTTATATTGTCTTCTAAAATAGACATCTTTATGGGAATCGTCAACCGACCGCGCTACCAATCGCCTCCCGCTGGCTGTCGAGACTGGGCTGGGCTCGCCCACGGGGTTGTCTACGAAGGCTGGATTCGAAGTGCCTCGGAAGGGCAGATCACGGCCCTTCTGATTCATGGCACTGCATCAGATCGCTGGACCTGGGAGCCCCTCATTGAGGCACTCCCCCTTGGGATTGGGCTCCTCGCCATCGATCTACCCGGCCACGGACTCACGGCCCTGCCGCGAGGGGATGGGGGCGCACTCGACACCCGCCGATTTCAGCTCGACTCTCTTGCTCGAGACTGCATTGCCTTGTTGGGCCAGTTGAGCGGGGTGAGATCCCCAATCGTCGTGGGCCATTCGGCAGGCGCTGCGGTGGCCCTCGCCGTTGCGCAGGAGACCAAGACCCTCAAGGGCGTTGTTGGCCTTGCGCCCTCCTTGGTTCCCCCTCCCAGCACCTATAGCCTGATGCTCGCACCGCTTTTCAATCCCCTCTTTACTAATCCGCTGTCGCTCCGCGCGATGAGCCTGCTCTGCGCCGTTCCCGGGGTGCTCTCCAGCATCCTCGACTCTATGGGAGGGGCCCTGAGTCAAGAGGTGAGAGACCACTAT
>Ga0114963_10000044_pt1 | contig 67357 bp, 63 predicted proteins | sample C_131016_EF_Meta_FD_87019 | JGI IMG/M metagenome (GOLD analysis project Ga0114963, IMG submission 87019) | Freshwater microbial communities from Lake Croche, Canada to study carbon cycling - C_131016_EF_MetaG | ecosystem: Environmental > Aquatic > Freshwater > Lake | place: Lake Croche, Canada... | reverse complement strand
GAGAAAGAGAAAGACGCCAGTGGAGTTAAAAAGGCGGGGGCGCCGTTTTGGTTCACTGACCCCAATGTGCTCCTGTCGCCGAGTCATATACTCGAATTCTTCCCTACCGAATCGATGACCTATGAGGAGAAATTGAATGCGGTGTCTCGGACGGTTATTCTGCTTACTTTAGTCAGTTTTATTCTTAGTCGGAACATACGGCTTTTGATTATTGGACTCGTTACTATGGGCGCCATCTATGTCATGTATATTTATCGCCTGGGAGATGGTAAGAAAACCGCGGAAGGTTTCGACGACGTAGGTACGGCGTTTTTGAGCCAGAATCGGATTCCAATACCTTTAGATGCTTTTGACGCACCGAGTTCGAAGAACCCCTTTGGCAATGTCTTAGTGACGGATTACGATTATAACCCGAACAAGAAGCCGGCGGCGCCGATAGATGATTTAGGCGTTCAGGGCGATATATTGAGCCAGGCCAAGAATTTGGTATTGGAATCGAATCCGGGACAGACCGATTTAGCCGATAAATTATTCTTGGATTTAGGCGACCAATATGTCTTTGAGCAATCGCTGCGACCATTTAGCTCGAACCCGAGCACGACTATACCGAACGACCAGGGGGCATTTGCCGAATTTTGTTATGGTAGTATGATTTCGTGCAAAGAGGGCAACCAATTCGCCTGCGCGCGCAATTTGTCGCGTCATACCAACTAGGGCGGGGAATCCTTTCGTTGAATGGATACGCGCGCGCAGATTTGGTAAATCGAGAAATCCGTGTTCGGCAATTTACTATTATAATGATTGCGTTTTTACAAAGTCATGGGTTATACTCGCAAGTTATATAATATATAATAATCATATATATAAGATGTCTATTACCAGCAACTATACTTTCAATAATTTAGGCCGTCTCGACGCCGACCCTACTGACAAGAGTCAGAATACTCTTCAAAATACGCGTTTTGCGAATTATACCTTGTCCAACTTCTTTAGCGATTCTGTATCGGATTCGCATATTAGTTTTGCCACCGCACAAAAGGCGGTTATGATGAATAGTGTGGGTGGGGGTGCGGGCATTTCCGGCTCCGTCATTGACGAAGATTCCCGACTATTGATAAAAACCCAGGAAGAGCGACCTTTAGAGAAATTGCAATTGATGCAACGTCCGTATCTGTCCATTCCTTATTTAGGAAGGGGGTCGTGTGACCCGGTGCTCGAATCGCAGTTGCAACAGGGCGAGGTTGTTGCCGATAAGAAGAGTGTATCTACAGTGATGGAAAAGAGCTTTATGGGATATTCTTTGTACCCGACTGATTCACACATGCAGGAGCATGTGGCGAATCCGGCGTTTACTGTCGAGGAAGCGGCCATGACGGGGTGGGTCCGTGGAGGCGTTTCGACCCGCGAAATGGCGATGGACCAGAACTTTAGCCAAACTCACCGACCTTCGGACAAATTCTATTAATTTTGATTTTTGATATTTAGATGAACTTTATGTAAACATGTATGCTATTATTGTATGCATGTTTAATTGACCTTTCTGGGTCGAAATGACGTTGCGAAAATATTTAGGCGTATTTTTCGACCCAAATATGTATCGGGGTGTATATGTTTTATACCATTTCGCATTTAAAATGTGTAATGTAATGTTGCATTTATACTCATTTATTGCCCAATTGGGGGAAATAAATGGGAAAAGGTGTAAAACGGGTTGGTTGCGTTCTAAAGGAACATGGAATAAATTAAAAATATCTTGATATTATATAATTGAAAAAATGGATCCTAATGCAAATAATGGTCAACAAATTCCAGTAGAAGAAGGAAAAAAACTAAACGCGGGCAATTTAGAAGAAACAGGACTAAGAGAAGGAGTTATTGGAGAAGACGAAAACCAAAATGGCAACAGAAAAGATTTACAACAAGACAATTCACAAGTAGGAGAAGGAGTTATTGGAGAAGACGAAAACCAAAATGGCAACAGAAAAGATTTACAACAAGACAATTCACAAGTAGGAGAAGGAGCCAGTTCAAGCTCTACATTACAAAATCAAGTCTCAGCACCAACAACAGGAGCAAAGTTTGACAACGTAGACGTAATACCATCACCACCACCACAACAACAAACTACCGTAGAACCCTCCACCATTGTGGTTGCATCGATGTCAAAAGAACAATCTAACGAATCCGAAGTACAAGTGTTAAAAGATATAAACGTATCAATAGGTAGAAACAATACAACAACAGTAAGTATATTGAAATTAAATAAGGATGTTTATTATTCACAAATCGGCGGTACGGTTGTTAAACATACGATAAACGTTTTAGATGACACCAGTGATGAAAAAAAACAAGTTAATGGATTTATCAATTTAGGAAACGATAAAATAGATAGAGAAAAAGTGAAAAATGCCCTTGACGTATTCAACGGTGGAAAGAAAAAGAACAGCAAGAAGCGTGGTGCGAAGCGTAGTATAAAAGGTGGTAATTCCACCTCTCTGACCGGTGCGCCATTCACTGGTGGAAGAACTCGTGGTCACAGGGGAAAAAATGGAAAATACGGCAAAAAGAAGTCAATGAAGACGTATTGGGGTGGCTCGGATATTGGCACTAATACTGGCGCTAATACTAGCGCTACGACCCTGTCTCCAGCCTTATATAAAGGCGGGTCAGAAAAGATGGCAGGTGGCAACAGTGCTCCTACTGTTCCATTATCATCTGACCTCCCTGGTTATACTCCTAATTCGCTTGCCACTACTGCATCTGCATACGCCGGTGGAAAGAGACGGTCGAAGAAATCAAAATCGACTAAGAAGGGAAAGAAAGCTAAGAGACACACCCGCAAATAAATAATCGCAATTCAATGATATATATTATTTCAAACAAATAACATATAAACATACCCCCTTTTATTTAGCCATAATGCCACTGACAATTCAAGACATCGATGTCTGTTATACAAATAACAAAGAATATCGCCAATGCATACGCAAAGTGTTTGAAATGGCGTCAACCAAGGCAGACCAGTCGCCACCAAATACATTGGACCAAGACGATTTAGAGACAATGGACGAGCAGGACTACGACGAGGACGCCGCCGTACGCACACTCGACCACATTGTCGAAAATACGGAGCAATACCCCCTTTTCCAAGAATTGTATTTGACGGCCGCCGCCCTCATGATTTCGCAAGACACCAAAATCGGTATTTCCGTCCTTTTTTCCTATGACTATTTCCAATACTTTTACCCCCTACTCTTAGTATTTAAGCGAAATCCCGAGGACTTGACCGAAACATCGCCGGCCTATTTATTGTTGAAAGAAAAAATAACCTGAGAATATACATAGAATGGCTTCCACTTCGAATCGCAATACCCCCGGTAATTATCAATTAGAGCAGCGTGCCTATAATGAAGGAGTTCAGTATAATACCTACACAGGATATGGTGTTCCGACAGTGACCTATTTGCCGGGTGATGGGCTATTGGGTGCCAGAATCGCGAGTGAGAATTTGTCCTATAATGCCCGTGACGTCGAGTCAATGTTGTTCGGTATTGGGTCGACCAATTTAGTCGACCCGCGCCCTGAGGTGAGTCCGAGACCGAAATCGAACTTGAGTATGAATCTTATTACGCGCATTCCGGTGATTTTGCCTGCACCATTGGAAGTGAGGACGAGTCAACGGCCTTATCCGATGGATTAGCGTAGTGTAGATTAGCGTAGTGTAGATTAGCGTAGTGTAGATTAGCGTAGTGTAGATTAGCGCAATATAATAATCTTTAATCTCATGACCAAAATTAGCCATGAGATTTACTCTATTGTATATCAACTATATCCAAGGGTGTAATATCAGTCTTAGTGTTTCTCATTTTAGGTTTTCAATATACACTAAACATTGGCCTTATAACTATTCATGTCAGTAGTAAGTTTATTTACAAGTTCATTCAATGTTTTTTTATCGGTTGATGTGAGACCAGTTATTTTAGTTAATGACGTTTGTATGGCGGCAATGTCTGCAGTTATTGTATCAATTGTTACAGGTGAAGCCACAGGTGAATCTACAGTCGCGGTACTAGCAGAAACAGAATTACTGGAAGTACTTTTAGCAGCAGTAGATGCAGTCGCGGTACTAGCAGAATCAGAATTACTAGAAGTACTTTTATCAGCAAGACCCTCGCGGGCAAACCCATGAGCATGGACATAAAAATAGCCACCAACTAAGATGACGACAGCCACCACAGTTAGAATGACTAAATTCGATTTCTTAAAGAAGTTGGCCGTTTTCTTCATTATATATTACCATAACATAATAATACTCGCATATTGGGCCCGTTTTTCGAAGGTAGTTACTTGCATAAAATTGAATACATTACTGATAAAAATACTATACAATTAACGACCACAATGAGCTATATTATTTCCAAAGAAGAAGCAGAAAAGAGTGCGACCGAATGGCTCGGTCCCGGCAGTTCACTCATGAAGGACTGGCTAATATCTGCTATAATGGATAGAAAGCAACACCGAGATATTGGAAAGGTTCTAGCGTATGTTTCGGAAATTCACGTAAATCAATGGATTTCTGAACAGGCGGGTCGTCCGATTAAGACTGTAACTGGAGAATCATGGGATGGCATTACAGATGATGATAAACCAAAGGTGCGAAACCAAATCAAGTTTCGCATGGATGCATGGCATTTCGAGACTACACGACGTAACTCGGCGAAAAATGCAGAAACAAACGGAACCGGCCATATTGCTTATCGTAAAGATGAATTTGATATGGTTGCCATTTTCAAGCCAAGTCCAACATTTGGAATTACCAACTCTACTATTCGGTGTATTCCCGTATCTGCTCTAATAAATCCAAGTAAACCCGACCAACTTGTTACATATATTCCTATGGCGATTAGAAAGATTTACGACAGCGAAGCAAAGACGAGCGAGGTAATCAAGACACTTTATCAAACACCTCCTTAGCCTCTGGATTTATATCAAACAATACATAATTCCTCTTTAGATTTTTACATGCTCTTCCCAGCGTCCCCGAACCGGCAAATGGGTCTAGACATGTATCCCCTTCTGCGCTGTAGAGTGATAATATGCGTTCGAGTAATTTTACCGGTTTTTGGGTTGCATATTTTGTTTTTTCTCCATTCTGAATGGATGAAATGTCATCCCATGTATCGCGAACGGGAATTCCTTGCATTTCATCCATGAATCGCTTAATACGTGGAATTCCCTTTTGATTGTATTCTAGCCGATTGTCATCGTCCAATTCTCTCATTTTTTCTTTCGAAACGTACCATTGGCGCGTATGGCCCTTCCACTCATATGTAAGATTTGGACGCGGATTAACTTCTGGTTGGGAGTTATGCGCGGCAGATGTGCTGTATAATTTTTTATGGATAGGACACTCTTTTTGCGTCTTCTTATACTCTTCACTATAGGGTTTGTATAACGGAAAGAACTTCGACCTCGCGCTTTTACCATAAACAATTATCGTATCGTGATTTCTACCGAGTTGATACTTATTTTTAGCGTTCCCACCGCTGTGCCAAACAATCTCATTCTGAAAGTTCGACTCGCCAAACAGTTTATCGCATATTACGCGAATATGGTGCGAAATACGTGGCTCGACGTGTATTATTATATTTCCGTCTTTCTTCAGTACTCGGTGACACTCTATGAGACGCTCCTCCATAAATTTGGGGAAGTCGGCGAATTTATCTTCAAAATAATAGAAATTTCTGCCGGTGTTGTACGGCGGGTCCATATAAATCATATCGATACATTCGTCCGGAACGCTCTTTAATAGTGTTATATTATCGCCAATGGTATAACTATTTTCGGAATATGCGCCGATTTCTCTCGAAACGGTCTGTGTAATATTATTTGCCGGTTGAAGCATGGCAATTAGCTGAGTCTTGGACTTACCGCTTATGCCTTTAATCTTGAGTTCATTGCATAACGCCTTCAGTTCAGTAACAGTCTTTTTAGTGTAATCCATTTTTTGGATATAGTGTTACTTCTTTGTATAGGTTCAATTTTATATTATATATAGCCCTAAATCTTTAAGTCAATTCGAGGGTTTTCACCCTTCACCCTATAATGGAGGTTTCATATTTTCGCATATTTGATACGATATAGCAGGTTCCAATCCATTCAATATGCACCCTAAATGTGGCATATTGAATGATACTCACCCATTAGGCCTGTTTATCAATGACCTCATTTTCTAGAACGGCGTCGGTCGTATCGTCGACGTGTTTGATAGTATGTCGCGTATTCGTTTTTGTCCGATTCTTGAAACTCGTATTTTTACCCCGGGGGTGGCCGACGATTTCCGACTTGAGTACTACAATATTTTCCCGTTTTTCTGGCTCGGTTGCCGGTGCCGGTTTGTCGGCTGCACCGCCGTCTACTTCGTCGTCACCCGAAACCGACGAATTCTCACTCCCGTATTCCAACGAATTCAACATTTGCGATATAGTATCGCGAAAAGCCGAATATAAATTGGACGATTCGGGTAATTCGTCGAGTTGCTCTAAATCGATGGTCATATGGTCGGTCAACGTGTCGAAATTGCCATCTGGTCCCATTTTCAGGGGAATTCGGACAACGGCCAAAAGATAAGTGGGTTCCATATACACTTTTCAACAAAGATTCTCTTTATTCTATTTTCGGAGGTATACCGAATAAATAGGTATACCGAATAAATAGGTATACCGAATAAATAGGTATTAACAGTCAGTGTAATTTTCATATTTACCCGTATTATCGCTAAATCCGTCACGCTGTTTCCCTAGACGCGTCTTGAAGCAATACCATACATCCCGTGTTTGTAGCGGTTTCCATACCTGGTCATTGGCATATAGCCAGTGTGCACCCGTTTCCGCTAATTTTGGAAACGCGTCTTCAAAAAGTCCGATTAGCGTATCATAATATCGCGCATTGACAATATATCCCGACGCGGTCTGCACCTCTTGTGACCGATAGAGGAAATCGTATTCGGAATCGGCAACCCGTTTCAAGTTATATGAAATCATACACACATCATAATCGACTTCAGAATCGAAGAATCGGACCAACTCTGATTCGACGACCTCCCGGGATTCTAAAAAGGTGAAATCATCCTCCAAAATGAGAACATTTTTATAACCACGTTCCTTTGCCATTTTCAACACGGCCAGATGGGAATAACCGCAGCCCAATATACCCATACCGGGCGTTTCGATGGCGTCAAAACGCTCATAAATGAGTCCATAGTCGTCCAATTCTTTCTCTATTTGTTCGCGACGGTCGGTGCGTTTAGCTAAATTGATGTATATGATGCGGTCGATATGGTTTGACATGTATTGTTGTATAAATATACCTGTCAAAAATCTTTATATTATATTGCGGGGATATAATTGAAAAGGGAATTTTCGTATACGGTTGCGCGGAAGGAGTGATTATATCCTTCTACATGAACGATGTCGCCGGTATTCAACTCGTCGCAGCCATATTCACCCGATGCATTTTGGCCGCGGAATTTGATGGGGAGTTTGGTATTTAGCGAACCCGTATTCGATATAGTATAATATTGGTATTTCTGTCTCCCGTTCATAATCCGACGCCCCATGAGGGGGAGAATGAGGTCACTCCCTTCGGTCGTTTTTGTCAAAATGCCGAGTTGGGAATAGGAGAGTGCATATCCACGGGATTGGACATTGATTGGTATAGCGGGACTTGGCGAGGCCATATTCGGAACGATGGCCATATTCGGAACGATGGCCATATTCGGAACGATGGCCATATTCGGAACGATGGAGGGTAATCCGCGAATATCGCCTGAATCGGTGGGGAAATAGACACCGTCGTTTTTGAGAGGAGGCGAATAGGGGTCATTGAATGGGTCCTGTCGGGACGCAATGCCTCCGGAAAAGAGGACATTCATCATACCTTGGCCTTGACCTTGACTCAAACCCGAACTAGGTATTACGACCTGATTTCCAACTAAATTCGGCGAAACGTACCCAGAATATGAACGCGCTGGATTCGACGTTGAGCCATAAAATACGATATAATACAAATAAACGACTAAAATAGCAAGAATACCGAAAAGAAGGGGGAACCAATTCTTGGAATTGACATAACTATTTGATTTTCGCGGAGGCATTTATATTAGATGGATATTTGTTTTACTTAATTTAGGAATTCCAAATGCCAACCTCCATCGGTAATATTCATTATCACTCAATCTGCCGAGTTTAGGATACAAGTCAAGTATTGCAAAAATCACATGTTTTATCCAACCCGCGTTGACTATTTAGAAGAAATAGTCGATTATAATAATTATGTAAGTATAATGTATATTTAATATGCCTTTTGGTAATCTTTTTGGAACTAAAAAGAATAGTGAAACAGAATCAAATGAAAAACCTAAACCGCCTAGTGTATTTAGTAGATTTCTTGGTTCTAAAAACAATGGTCAACCACATAGAGATACAGATAATAATACAGATATAAATACAGTTGTATCAGACATGTCAATAAATACGCAAAATAATGATAATAATGATATGCCTTGGCGTGATGATTCAAAAACAGATGCCCAAATATTAGCATCAGCACAGGAAGAATCAATTGACTTACCCGCACAAAAAGAAGAATCACAAAGTGAGGATGAACTTGCCGAAAAAAAGTCCAATTTACCAAAATGCAAAGATTCGATATATAACGCGGCAAGTGTCGTTTATACGCCAGATGTCGATATGAATGTATTATCTCAAAAATATGATGGGTTTTTTAGGTCACAGGAAAGACTTACTGCTGCTTTAGCTAAAACCTTTGGATTTATAACCGCAGCACTAAATATTGCGGCCCCCCCCGCCGGTCTGGCAGCAGCACTTGTAACTGTTCCACTTGTTACTGCCATAAGTGGATTTCTTAATTTTTATGTCGGTCGATTTGTTAAAACGAAAGAATTGTATTATTTATCGTCTGCCTGCTTAGGGTTTACATGTAATATCATAGAGGATGTTCGCGAAATGAAAGCTTTTTATGATATGGAATGTAATATTATTACCCCAGAAGTAAAGGATGAAAATGGTAAAATATCAAAACCGGCCGTAAAACGATTCAATCCCGATGCAGCAACCCTAGCGGTTATTCAACAAAACTTGTTTAAGTTTTTGTTTCTTTTGTTCAACTTTATCAATTTTGAATATTTAGCATATAATGAGGAAACATATGCAACTTGGACAGAACGTGCACTTACTGGTTCTAGCAGAGGTTTTTCAGAAAATAATTCTACAATGTTTAAAACGTATTCATATACAAATAAAGAAATTGATAATGTAAAAAAACTAGTAGATAATGCCAAAACTATCAAAACTGAGACCATTCAGGCTGAACAAGCGGCAGAAAAGGCTAAACAAGATGTTAAAAATACCAATGCTAATGTTGAATTTACCAAAGCCGAACTTAATAAAGCTGAAAATGAATCGAAGGAAGCTAAAACGAAAGCAGATGAAGCTGCAAAAGAGTTGGCCGCAGCTAAAGATAATGCAGCTAAAGCTGAAGAGGAATTGGTCAAAGCTAAAGAGAATGCAGTCGCAGCAGCCGATATTGTATCCAGTGCCGAAAATATTTTGGAAAATGTTAAAGAGATAAAAACAAAAATTCCAGAAAATAAATTAATAGATAATACTGTAAAAGACCTTGAAAAATTTATTAAAATACGACAGGAAGATTTATTACATTTAAATAAAAAAATGGAGGATGGTGAAGCTTTAAGTAAAGCCCAAAAAAAAGTAGACGAAGCTGCTAGATTAATGGACATATTAAATGATGCCAATGCCACTTTTAAAATGAAGAGTAATGCTCTCAAAAAGAAGAGGGATGATTCAAATAAACAAATAAAAAATGGATTCCAAAGACAAACGCTCAGCAGTGCACAACGCGAAGCTGAAGGAATTCTAATGCGTGCCATGTATGATAAACGTGGTGGTAATGGCAATAATGAGCTAGATAATTTACAGAAAGAATTTAATATTTTTCAAGATTTATGTACAGAAGTAGAAAATTTATATGAAGAAATACAAACAAAATTGACTGAAATGAATAATAATGAAGAAAAATCCAAGGATTTAGTCGACGAAGAAAAAAAGAATTATATAAATTCAGCAATTATTAAAGCGACTGAAATGATTGAAGAATTAGGTAATATTAAGAATTTGATAACCAAAATTGAAGAACAAATAAAAATAATAGAGGAGTTGTTAAATAAATTTCAGAAAAATGCAGACGAGGTGGCTAAAACGGCAGACGAGGTGGCTAAAACGGCACAAGAGGTGGCTAAAACGGCAGAAGAGGCGGCTAAAAAGGCAGAAGAGGTGGCTAAAAAGGCAGACGATGCGGTCAAAAAGGCAGAAAAGGCAGAAGAGGCAGCTAAAACGGCAGAAGAGGCGGCTAAAACGGCAGACGATGCGGCAAAAGTTGCGGTTGAAAACGTAAAAGCTAAAACAGACAAAAGTCTGGATAGTGTTAATCGTATGAAGGATGAATACTTGAATGCCATGACTAATTCAACACAATATGGCAAAAAAGAATACTACCGTATATTATCCAAATTACAAAAAGATACATCGGAATTTTCGAGTGAAATTTTAAAAGGTACGAAAGATTTTATTACTGAAACCCGCAATTTATTGGTTGAGACGGGAAACAATATTACAGTTAATATTAAAAAATTTGAAAATAAAGAAGGAGATAAAAAAACTATATTTAAAACTATATCATCATTATTAGAAAATATAAACGCTTATTTAAAAGAGATAAGAACAAAGGCCACCCCAGTGAATATTAATAATAATAATAATGTAACCGACAATATATCAATAATTGAAGACGTACTACATGCGTTACAAGTTGCAATAAATGCAGCAGAAGAAATACAATCCGCTATAACAAAAAACCTTCTTATTATTACAGAAGGTATACTATACCTTAACGCAGATAAATTAATAAAAAAAGCGACTGAATATAAAAAAGATTATCAACGTCAAAAAAATTATTACAATAGTCTTGTATCTTATTCTGTTGCTGCTGCTGCTTCAACAATCGCTACTCCTGCTACTCCCGCTACTCCCGCTACTCCTGCTACTCCCGCTCCGGTCAATAACAATCCAAGTGATTTGTCAAAAGGACTTAGTGTCTTCAAAGCCGGATTTACCGGTGCAAATATATATTTGTTTCTTTTTGGTTTATTTTCAAAAGTGTCATTTGTAACATATAACTACGATATAAGTGATGGTAAAATAAAAAATGTAGAAAGATCAATGTTTACCGACGAAAACACGAGTACTGCCCCAGGAGAGAGATTTTATAGGTATTCTACTACACAGTGTGGAAATATGAGTGGATATGCACTTTTCGAAAGACATATGTTAAGGCAAAAAGATAGATTGACTGCAGGAGACCAGGGCAAGACCCGTAAAGACATAATAATAAATGGTTTTCCTGGAAGACAAACTCAAAAAGCGAGTGATTTTGCAAAGGGGGTTGGAAGGAGCGTGAAGGGTTTATACAACATGTTTCGTGGTGGAAAGGGAAAGAGACAAACACATCGTAAACAAAAAAGTAAACGTATACAAACACCATATGAAGTATTAAAAACAATGGTAGGTGGAGATGAAGGTTGCATTGTTGGATTTAACGATTGTAATAATTTTAATGATATTACTATGCGTATGATGGAATATAAAGTAAGATTGATGATAAATTCGTATCATAAAACGATAAAAACTGGAATAGATGAAGAACTATTCGACAAATACGGTGATCCAGATCCAATTAAAACTTTTTCAGGCCCACCCACCGTTGAAACATCTAAGGCATATTTTGTTAATCAATTGAGACGTTTTTGCCATGAATTGAATATAACGGCAACACAATTAACATTTTATGAACCACCGAAAGGGAAAATGGGATTGCTTTCGTCGTGGGTAAGCGGTTCAGTAAATCAGTATTACAGAGAAATGTTACGTGAATATACCATTATGACTGGGAACTTTTCATTGATTGTCTCGAAATATAATATACATTTCAACCGAATGTTATTGCAAGTTGGAGTAGAAAAATTAGCAAAGTGTCATAATATTAAAACCGAAGCAACAAAAGAGATTGAAAACACAATTGCTGAACTAAGAAGTAAAATTGAAGAAGTCCAAAAGATGCAAAATAACAATGATGTCGGAATACCTACTATTGGTAAACTTGAAGGCGAAATGGATATGAATGTTGTACCCAATATGAAAGGTGGAACACGTCGTCATATTGCAAAGAAAATTAGAAAAACCAAGCGCGGAAAACGCCATACAAAGAAACGCCAATATAAAAAGAAGTTCTTATCTAAGAAACTCATTACACGCAATGTATCTAATAAAATGAAACGCCACGGTAAGAAATAATATTATAACACACTAAGATGTCTTATAATAAACGCGCGTTTAATTGAATGCAGCCTGGAAACTGGAACCCGCATCCGCAAATATATGGACCGGCTCACTCATCAACCTTGGAATAGTAACATTGAAATCCGTTTTAATCGCATCAACCTTTGCATTGGCATCCGCCATGTTAAATTGCGGCATTGGCAATAAACCGCGGCACTCGAAACATTTATCCATCACCGTATCCGACCAACGAAACGGATAAAAACCCACCGCACCATGTATAAAACTGTCTAAAGCATCTATACCTTTCCATCCCATATTAACATATGGAATCATATCGAATCCGGTTATCATTTGTAGCAAAAAGACTGGCAATCTTACCATTAGTGTGTATAGTGCTTGTCCAATGACCTCCAAGATATAATAGAAGAAACAATAGGTCAAATTCTCGACTTTATGTACCCCGCACATAATTATCGAGTTCAAATACTTTGTAAAAAAGTCGTTTAAATATGGACCTACATCATTCGGTATTATACTTGCAATACCTTTAATGCCGTCAATTCCCGTATCCCAACTTGTCCCTAAAGCATTCAATTCCCCCATTAATGCCTTGCCTATATCTTCAAATCCGGTGTTCACGTCTTGGATACGTCGCGGGATTGAGCTGAAAAAATCATTTATTTTGTTGACAAACCCAATAATAAAATCGATAGGTTCCATTATTGGACCCGTAATTTCTCCGGGTAAATTATTGAAAAAATTGGGTATATCATCTAAACCGAAACCCTCTTGCACCGGTTTTTCGGCAATGAGTGCGAGCATCTCCGAATTCTTGAAATAGATGTAAATGACCGAGGTGATAAAAATAATACCAATATAACATATTATTATTTTATGGGAGTATTTCATTGATATTTTATATATATCTGCGATAATTTATCTTATCACCCTTGGACCATTTCAAGACCCAATTGTTTCTTCAGATTTTTCACGATTCCTTCGGCCTTAGACAATGGGGTATTTATATCGGTCATAGCGGCTTGTATTTCGCCTTGTAACGATAAGAGATTTTTATAACTCTCGACCACTTCTTTGGGGTTTATTTTAGGTTGGTTGGTTTCGGGTGCGTTTTCTCCGTTTTGTTTATTCATTGCCGCAATCAAATCGGTCAATGCCTTTGTACTTTTATCGGTAGATGCATTGGTTGTCGACGCATCCGTAGATGTGGATGCGCCAGCGTCAGCGCCAGCGTCAGCGCCAGCGTCAGCGCCAACATCGGTGCCAGTGCCAGCTTTAACTTTAGTGCCAGTATCAGCTTTAGTGCCAGCTTTAGTGCCAGCATCAGCGCCAGAATCAGCGCCAGCATCAGCTTTAGCTTTAGTGCCAGCATCAGCTTTAGCTTTAGTGCCAGCATCAGCGCCAGCATCGGCGCCATCTTCAAATCCCTCCATGTTGAACGATTTCAAGGCAAATAGATTCGCAATTACCAGTGCCACTACTAAGATGACCACCATATTCTTAGAAAAAAAGGAGGTTAAGAAACCAACCAAGATAAAAATCGAAACGACACCCAATTTACCCTGCACCGTCAAAAAGTATAAATCGCAAATACTAAGAAAAAACACGAAATATAACACATATTTGTTCGTCAATACCTTGTCAATATTGGACAATATATTGGAGCGTCCTCTAAACATTTTAGCAGACAGTTTAGCCATTTATAAATAATATAGGTATTTTATTTTGCTTTATACATTGTCGTCCGTTAGTTGATAATTGTCCGGTATGAATTCACCGCTATAAATATCCAACACCTCTTTTACCACATCCTCACGCTGAATGTCCTTGCGCTCGAACTCGACGCTAGTAATACTGGACGACCGTTTCCCCTTGAACTTTTCTAAGAAATCTTCTAAACCATTGATTTCGTTGGGTTTATCGTATTGCTCTAAATCCCCCGTTATAATAAGCCGACTATTTTCACCGAGGCGGGTCAGAAGCATTTTCATCTGCGAAATCGTCGAGTTTTGCATCTCGTCGGCCACTATCCAGGCATTCTTAAATGTGCGACCGCGCATATACCCCAGTGGTGCGATTTCAATCACTTTTTCCTCCATCAACATCTGCACCTCTTTGGGGGAAATGAAATTGTATAGAACATCATAGATGGGTCGGACCCACGGTGCCATTTTTTCCTCCAGTGTCCCAGGCAAGAATCCCAACTCTTCGTCGACGGAGACCGATGGTCGCGTAAATATCAGTTTTTCGCAGATTCCCAAGAGGAAATATCGGACACCATGCTCGGTGGCGAAAAGGGTTTTTCCCGTTCCAGCGGGGCCAGTGGCAATGACGATTTTCTTATTTTTCTGTTTTAGAATGGCGGTATAGTTCTCCTGACTCGTATTCTTGGGTGGGGTAAACTTCTCCTCGAATTTTCCGCGCTCCAAAGGGGACAGATATTGTATATTTTCCCACGTTTTTCGCTGGGATTTGACAACGGCAACTGTATTATCGGGCTCTTTTTTGGCGGAACTATATTCTTTGTATTCTTTGCCAATGTGTTCCAAAATGAGCTCCTTCTCGTTCTGCTTCTTTGTCTTCCTGCCCCTGCGCTTTTCCTCACCCACCCCCTTTTCGACGTTTTTAAATTCGGCCATTTATAGTATATATATATCAAAGAAAGTGGCTAAAATATCAGCCGGCCAACTAAATCCATTATTTGGTCTCTCACGTTTTTGTCAGCATATGTGCAGACAAAAATGTAATATAGTTATATTATACATTTTTAGGCAATTTAGTCCATCTATAGATTGTATATGGGTTGCAGCGCGCAGAGCATGCGCTCAATTTTCGACACCACCTCCCGTTTTTCGGTATTGTAGGGGCGAATCTTAGACAAACAGACGTCTAACGACATCCATTCCATATTACTCACCTCACTCAATTGGATTTTCGTCGATTCTAAGCTGTCGGCATAATTCATATACATCAAAAAATAGCGATGTTTATAGGACTTATAATTCGACCCCGTGAAAATCTCGTCCAGGGGTGAAATGTTTTGTATATTAATCATCTTCTTAGTCGAATAGCCGGTCTCTTCAGCGAATTCGCGCAAAGCACAGTCGTAATCTTTTTCTAAATAATTGCGCCGGCCCTTAGGGAAGCCCCATTCCGCGTCCGTCCATCGGCCGTATTCGTCGCTCTCCTTTGCGAGCTGGGCTAAATCGTAAAAATCGGAATTGACTAAGATGCCCGTTTTCAAATGGAGGAATTTTTCCCGCGAAATCGATTCCTCAATGCGATATTGCGAAATGGACGTTTGGCTCCCCCATAGGCCGGTCCACAAGTCCTCAAACGTAGAATTAAGGAGACGGTGCTTTTCTTGGACAGTCATTTGCTTTAGCATATTTAATAGGTATTGTTTATTATGTATGGAATATTTGCCCTGCATAAAATCGATGAATCCGAGCGTATCTTTGCGCTGGATTAAGAGATATTCATATTTGCCAGTTTCCGGATGTTGCCGATAGGCAACGACCCCATAACTGGTAATCGGCATTTTACAATTACTATAACAATGTCCGGGGCGTCCACAATTATTACAATAATTTTCGGTCATTTTATGCGATTTTGCTCTATAAATATATTAGTCAATGTTTATATAGTTTCGAATGGTATTAAGTCAGGATGTCGATATATGGGGGCCGCATTACTGGTTCTTCATCCATTCCATTTCCTTCTATTATCCGGCGTTTCCAAATGCCGTGACTAAACGAAAGTATTACGATTTCATACAGAATCTACCCCTCTTTATTCCCGATGCGGAAATGGGCAACAAATTTAGTGCAATATTGGACCGATTTCCGGTTTCGCCGTATTTAGACAATCGCGATTCCTTTATGCGGTGGACGCATTTCATACACAACAAATACAATGAAATGTTGGGGAAAGAGGAGTTGTCTTTGAAAGCGGGCATCGACCGCTATTTGTCGGAATATACGCCTAAACCGGTCTATGTATCGCACCATTTGAAAATGCGGAGTTATGTGATACACGGCGTCATTTTCACGGGATGTCTCATTGCAATTGCTGCCCTATACAACAATACGAATAATATCGAATAGAATGCGATATAGGGGATAAAAATGCGATATAAATATATAGTATTTCATTTGATGCGAATCGAAATTATATTGTTTATTATTACTGCGGCCATTTTGGCGAATATTTATACCGAGGGGAAAATCATCAAAACCGCGCTTTCATATAAGAAATATTATCAAATGGGGGCCATTGTTTTGGGCGCCCTCTTTGTCTACTATATTATCAAAAAGAATCCGTTGAGCGCGGGACAGGTATTGTCCGCATCGAGCGATTATGTCAAATACCTGCCGATTGACCGGGGAACGAGTAATATATTGTCGCCCATCTTAGATTTCACCTCGAAAGGATTGGGGGGCGTCGGCCGTGACGACGTCAATTTCCCCGTTTTAGCCATGCCACGACAGGAGCAACAGGCGACGAACCGTATTATCCATTCGGGGAAAAAGGCGACTAAACGGTCGGTCAGTGAAACCAAGAAGAAATACGTGGCTGCGCAACAGGGGTGGAAATGCGGCGATTGTGGTGCCCAATTGACCGCCTGGTTCGAAGTCGACCACAAAATACGACTCGAATATGGCGGCAGTAATCATATAGATAATTTGGTCGCACTATGTCGCGAATGTCATGGTAAGAAAACCACGATAGAGAATCTATAAGACGCGGATAATATATAACGAATTATTATACACGTAACTATAATAATATGGCAAACAAACACAAACTAAAACAGAGGGGTGGCAAATTCGAGTGGGACTCCGACGATTCGACGAATGCATCCAAGGTGATGGTATTTGGTATAGTCGTCATTTTCATCGGCGTCATTTTATTTACGGTGGCGGACAACCCCGACGCCCTTTCGACCAATACATATACCTATGCAATGGTCATCGTAATACCCCTCCTCATATCCGCCTATTATTTATCGAATTCTGAGACTAAAATCGACCCACGCAACTTAACACCGAAACAAATCAGTATTTTAATCGGCGCTGCGTTTTTAATACCGGTCACATGGTACATTTTCCAGTATTTGTCGACTGCAAACGCGGCCGTTCTCAATTTCTTTGTCAATATCTTTGTTTTTGTGGCGATTATCGTCGCCCTCGCCATCTTCTATAAAATGTTTATCGACAAATTGCGGAGTTTAGAGGGATTTGCCGGATTCATGGTGTCATTCATTTTCTATATTCCCTGTTTGTTGACCGACTTCTTAGAATATCTGTTTAATCAATACAAAATCACTCCCAATATTGTCTTTATTCTCTTCATCATAGAAATCTTGGTTGTTTTGCTGTGTTTTTATCTGCCCCGACTCGGTAAAAAACTTGTCGTATCGAATTCGACCGTTTTGCAAAACGACGCCGTATTCTTAGACAGTGTTAAAACGACGATTGGCAAATCGAGTGATTTGTATACACCTGTTAGTGTGTCCGATACTACTATTGCCAATGCCAATTATTCGTTGTCGATGTGGATATATATTAATCCAGGGGGGGCATCCGATGCGGCCTATACCAAGGAAAATGGCACCGAAATATTTAGCTATTCTTTCACGGATTCTAGTGGCGTACTCCGTCCCAAGCCGCGCATCACCTATTCGAATAGCGTAGAAACCACTTATAATAAATTGAGTAATCAAATTGCCGGTAATGGAACCGACCATTTAGTCGATAAATTCCACCTCTATTTGAGCGACGAGTCAATCGACCCCGTCGAGGTGACCGTCGTGGGTCAGCGATGGAATCAATTTGTATTCAACTATAATAATAACATGGCGGATGTCTTTGTCAATGGTAATTTAGTAAGAACGGTGAATGTCGGCATCAGTCCACCGATGTTTGATATTACGGACAAAATAACAGTGGGGTCGCCGGGGGGCGTCAAAGGTGCCATTTCATGTGTCGAATATAACAAACCATTGACGGCATTTCAAATCGCCAACTCTTACAATTTAAGAATGGGACAGAATCCACCTAAGATATAGATATTCGCATCGGCATATAAAATATAGACTATTTATATAAAATGGATTATACTTTAATCATATTAGGCGCCATTGTTGTCATATTAATATACATATTATATACCTATTTCTCGACGGCGACGAATCGGGTTGCCCGGAATCTGTCTCTGTCGGCTACAAATACACCGATTAAATTGACGAATCAACCGTCCTCATACAATTATACCTATGGTATTTGGGTCTATGTGAATACGTGGGATACGACGAGCCCCAAGGTCATTTTTCAACGCAGAACCGACACAGGAACGACATTACACATTACGCCATATAATGACCAGATTTCATTACATTTAGAAAAAACAAATCCGACATTACATGCCTACTTCTTATTAGCAAATAACCAACCACTTGATATTGTCGTGACCAATAATTTCCCCATACAGGCCTGGTGTTTCGTCGCTATTAGTGTCAACCAAAACTACGTGGATTGCTATTTGAACGGCAAATTAGTCAAATCAGTCAGTGTTTCGAGTTCAGGTGCAACATTATACCCACCTTTTGCAAATGCAACCGTATTGGTTGGTGGTGGGACAACGAACATATCTGGTAGTACAACCGAATCGCAAAAATTCGACGCTCTAATTACGCAATTCACTTATGTCCCCAACTCATCCTCACCCCAGGATGTATGGACCACCTATTTGAAGGGTAATGGTACGAACCCCCTTACCTCCTGGTTCACCACTTACGGCGTCACAGTGGATTTGACTAAGAATGGTTCACCGGCGAATTCTATCACCCTCTTCTAATTCCGATATAATCCCCCAGTATAGATATTTTTATACAATATATAAATATATAGTATAAATGGCCGCATTCCAAGAATACCCGAAACAAATGATGGAGCAAGTGCAGAATATTAATCCCCAGCAGATGGGTCAAGAAATCGGTTCTTCTATAGCAAGAACGGGTGAAAATGTCGCCAATTATGCGAGCGAAGTACAGTCGAGTGTATCGAATCAATTGAGTCAATTTGCGTCCTCATTTAATGTAGGCACCGCCAGTCAGGAGTTTCTGAATTCCAATAGTATTATCGCCCGATTTGTCTTTATTATCTTGGTTTTAATCGTCTTTTTGTTTGTATTTGATTTAGGAATAAAGCTCATTGGCTATTTCACTCAATATTCAAATACACCATATGTTGTATATGGGATGCTCGATGGTAATTCGAATTTAGTCATTTCCCAAGACCCGGGTAATTCGTCGGGGGTATTCATACCAAGGTCGAATAATCAACCGACTGGCTTAGAATTCACGTGGTCAATATGGGTATTACCGACCGCATTTACGGTTCGTACACCCACATATCGAAACGTATTCAACAAGGGGGGTGCACGATATAATACGGACGGTGTCGCCTTTATGGGCAATTCACCCGGTGTCTATTTGACCCAAGACACCAGTTACAATACCAATCTGCACATCGTCATGGACGACGGTACGTCGTCCCCACAAACCCTCGACATTTCGGGCATACCAGTCAATAAATGGGTCCACATTGCCCTACGTATGCAAAACAAGGTAATGGATGTCTATGTGAATGGTACAATTGCTGGGCGTTCTATTATGAAGTCGGTTCCTATACAAAACTATTATGACATCAATATCGGTCAGAATGGGGGGTTCAACGGCAAATTGTCGAATTTGCAATACTATGATTATGCCCTCCCCGCATTTACCATAAATAATATTGTATTGGCCGGACCGAATACCAGTACCAGTCTGCTGTCCACTACAACAAAGACGACCAATGCCACCTATCTGTCGAACCTGTGGTATGCTTCGAAACTCAACTAAATACGGGTATAATATCATATAGATATATAATGCCGAATGATGAGTTCCTTGTACAGTTCTGCTCTATGGTCAGTCAACGAAAGCAGGCGGCCCTATATAATAATCCCCAGAATCGACTCACTATTACGTCGCCTTATCCGAGTCATACCGAACGCGAGTTGAATATGCGGCGAAAAGCGGAAATATTGAAATATAAGAGTATCAGTCAAAATACCAAGTCGAATGGATTTAGCAAGGCCCAATTATATACGAATTTAGTAAATGGTTATGTCAATTCCAATAAAGTATCGCAATATACGATATTGAATGGTGCCAATAATACCATTGCGGGTGGTCTCACGTGTGATGTATTGGGGGGCGTATCACTTAGTAGCTCATCGGATGTGCCGGGGCCCATTGTGCCCCTTTATTTGGACCCGGCGGTCCCCCTATACAATTATCAGGGTATTTCGATGCGGAATTATGCCCTGTTGAACATGGCGCCGGCAACCCCTATCAATTTGTATACTAAGAATACGGATGAATTACAATATGTATTGAGCCATCCCAATATGGCGGGTATTCAGAGCAGTCCAAATACGGTCGAGGTCGAATTGGGTGCGATTTTAATAACGGATTTGATTACGAGCCCACAGAGTACATTCCGTTTCAAGACGCCCGTAGGCATCTGGTGTACCGGAAGAACGAGTCGGTCGACCGGTATTAATATATCTGTATCGTCGGTGACGCTAAATGTTTATTTCAATGGGTCGTTAGTGAAAAATACGACAATGCCTAAATCCTATACGCCCGTCGCCTATTCGAACAATTTCCAACCCGTACAAATTACGGGGGCGACAAATGCTTTTTACGCCATCCAATATTGCGGAAATTTGAATGTATCGAACCTCACCTTAGATACGGCGGCAAATACACTATATCAACTTACCCTATCTGTCACATATAGTTATACTACAACACCGGTCTCGGAAACGGGATTGTCGAATTTAGCAATCGGTATATTTGACACACTGGGGCAGCCATATGTGAGTGTTTCGAAAAATTGCTCTGCCAATACACAACAATCCATCACTTATGTATCGGGTGATTTTACGAATATAAATACATTGAATCTTTGAATTGGTCATATAAAAATGTTATATGACCAAGAATGAATGATTTACAGGAAAGTGAGATAATTGATTATTTTATCGGCGGAAAGAAAGATGAGTCCAAATGCAATACTCTTGAAAAGCATTCCTGCTAAATTCAAATGCCCGTCTTCTTTGAAAAGGGGCAAAAAGGAAAGAGTCCGATATAATAATCGATTGAAAATCGGCATCTGGAAAATGAAATAGAGAAGGGCGACGAAAATGGGGGTCTGTAATAGGGCAAATATATCTTCGGCTTTTTCCTTGCGGTATTTCTCCTGCTCGTGCTTCTGCATTTTCAAATCCATTTTTTCGTCGTAATCTCGGATATAATCGGTCGGCAAGGTTACTTTAGGAATATAATTCGGTTTTATTTGCTCATCTTGGATATAGCCCGTCGAATCCATTGGTATATCGCGTGACGGGAGACGGTGTCCCTGGTGTGCGTGCTCCGGAAAGGGGATTTCGCCATTGACCGCTTGGTCACTTACGTAAGGATTGGGATGTATATTCATGGGAATGTATGCATTACTCAAGCCGTCTTGGCCTTGTTGTGCATGCGAGGCATGTGAGGCATTTGGATTCGATGGACCGCCACCTTGGGGCAAATTCACCGGAAACGAATTGGGTTGGACCTGCATCGTAATATTTTCGGGAAGGTCCGAAATACGCGTTGTATTGGGCGCATTATACGAATTCGACATACCAAAAACTATAAACTAATGTTTTATCTAAAGATGGCGCATGTTACGCAAAAGGGGGAGGGGGTCGGTCGACCATTCTAAGAAAACCATTTTCCGAAAACTCCCGAATCGGCGGGTGCGGCACCCGAGCTCGAGCCCGTTAATGCAGTCGCGTGACCCGATGGCGGAGACCCCGTATGGTCCGCATCCGGTGTCGCAATGTCGATAATCTGTTTCGATGTATCGCATTTTACCGGTGTACGCATATATTTGAAGCATCCATCGCCATGTTTGAAGGCCTTTCCATCGATTTCACTAAGAACGGGACCATTAAATTGGATGCAATTTTTATCTTTGCAAACCTTGCGAAACAAGGTCGCTAAACCAAGGCCCAATAAAATCGAAATAAATACTTTCCCCATATCGGTGTATAATAGTCGCTTCAAATTCATATATTTACATTATTATGATATAATAATAATGTATTGGATTAACGCTCATTCCTGTGCCGGTATGATAGATATATCTTTGTCATCTTTGGGACACCCCACTTCACTCTGTTTATATGAAAAGCACGCGCCCGTCTTATCGCGATATTGTATCAAATCCACATTCTCGGGCGTGGGGAATACAAAGACGGTTCGCATATCCGTCGTGATATAAACTGCGAAAATGCCTAAAGCAAATGCAATAATAAAAACCGGAATATTGACGTATTTCAATAGATTCACCATAATTACATTATATCGATAAAATAAAAAGCGAGACCATTTTGATTAGTAGCCGTTATATGTGGGTTTTCTGGTCTCGCACCACCTATCCATAAAATTGATATTGGAATCTACATAAATATAATATCACAATATAGATAAAAGACAATGAACAATGACAGCCGACTCACTATTGGCGATTTTATGCGTAATCATATTATAAAAAAAGAAGAGGTGACCGCGGAAAGGGGGATTACTCATACGCGAATCGGTGATACGAAACACAACATCTTTGGTGGGTCGTATCATGTACCGGATGAAGATTACGGTACGCTCATGCGATTGGTATTTAATCAGGTCATCCGAAAAAACGTGCCGGAATATTTGACGGAGAAACAGTTGGAATCGGGCGGACCGATTGCCATCGACCTCGATTTCCGATACGATTACGCGGTCACTGAGAAAAAGCATTCGAAGGAGCACGTCGATGACCTTATATATGCCTATTTGGCCGAAATACAGAAAATATTCCAGTTTGACCAAGAAACGCGATTCTCGATTTTCGTCATGGAAAAGGAGGCCGTCAATCGCTTAGCAGATAAGAAAGTGACGAAGGACGGCATCCATATCATCATCGGACTACAAATGGACCGGGCGATACAGGTCCATTTGCGGAAATTGATGGTCGAGCAAATACGCGACTTATGGGACCTGCCAATCATCAATACATGGGAAGATGTATTTGACGAAGGCGTCAGTTTGGGGACGGTCAACTGGCAACTCATCGGTTGCCGAAAACCCGACCATGAGCCATATAAACTAAAGTATATATATCATATATCGTATGATGAAAGCGACGGCGAGGTTGTCGTCACGGACGAGACCAAAGTGGGCGCGTTTATTACGGAGACGACGGTGGCGCAATTGTCGGTGCGTTATACTAAACATCCCGCTCTATTCATTCATCCCGATTTCGCCCAGACCTATGCGGAGCTGAAGGGTATGGCGGCACAGACGGGTACGCAGAAGCGGTCGGCCACTATTCAGCGTCAAAATACGATGTTAATGACGACGGGTCAGGGGGCGGGGCATATTCTGAATGTGCGGTCCGCGGCCGAATTGCAAGAACTCATCGACCATTTCTTGGAATCGATTGACGCTTCCGATTACGAGCTCAAAGAAGCCCATGCATATACCATGACCTTGCCCGAATCCTATTATGGGGAGGGGTCGTTTGCCAAATGGATACGCGTCGGTTGGGCCCTGCGTAACATCAGTGACCGACTCTTTATCGTATGGGTTGCGTTCAGTGCACAATCCGCCAAGTTCGACTATGGCTCGATTCGCGAGTTGTGGGAAAAATGGCAGGGCTTCGACCTGAACAATCCAAATGGTCTGACGAAACGGTCGATTATGCACTGGTCGAAGAAGGACGCTGCCGAGGCGTATTCCCGTGTCCGATACGACAGTGTCGATTATTACATCGATTTGACGGTGGACAGTATCCCCATTGCGGAGAATGAACGGCATTCGAAGGGGTGCGGCGATTACGATATTGCCCGCGTTCTACATCAACTCTTCAAAGACGAGTATGTCTGCGTCAGTGTAAAAGCGAGTATTTGGTATAGGTATCAGAATCATCGATGGAAGGAAATCGATTCAGGCACGTCTTTGAGACGCGCGATTTCGGAAGAGTTGCGCAAGTTGTATTCGCAAAAGGCGTTCAAATTATTGACACAAATGTCGGCAATCTCTGCAGACGACGAGAAATACAAGAAACTTGAGACGAAGGCGGTCAAGTTGAAGAATATCATCGCGCGTCTTTCCCAGACCAATGACAAGCAGAAAATCATGACAGAGGCAAGAGAGCTCTTCTATGACGGGTCTTTCCTAAAGAAACTCGACACCAATCCCTACCTCCTCTGTTTCGCGAATGGCGTGGTCGATTTCAAAGAAAAACGCTTTCGCGCAGGATATCCGGAAGATTGTCTATCGCGATGCACCAATATTGATTATATTACCCATTATTCGCCGGAAAAGCACGACGTCTTTGTCAAAGAAATCGAGGATTTCATGAACAAGCTGTTCCCCGTACCGGAGCTGAGGAAGTACATGTGGGACCATCTGGCCTCGGTCCTAATTGGCACGTCGGCCAATCAGACATTCAACATGTATATCGGTATTGGACAAAACGGGAAATCGGTTTTGGTCAATTTGATGGAGAAGATGCTGGGCGATTACAAGGGCGACGTCCCCCTCACGCTCCTTACCCAGCAGCGAACCAAGATTGGCGGGCTCGCTCCCGAACTCGTTCAGCTAAAGGGCGTCCGTTATGCGGTCATGCAGGAGCCGTCGAAGGGCGACCGAATCAATGAGGGCCCTATGAAACAAATCACGAGCGGCGTGGACCCCATTCAGGCCCGTGCCCCCTATATGCCCGAAATCATCTCGTTTCTCCCCCAGTTCAAGTTGGTCGTCTGCTCTAACGAATTCATGGAAATAAAGAGCAATGACCACGGTACATGGCGTCGTATTCGCGTCGTCGATTTCAAGTCGCTCTTCACGGAGAATCCCGTCTCGGGCGATAAAGATAAACCGTATCAATTCAAGCTGGACCGACATATTACGGAGAAGTTCGAGAAATGGGCACCCGTCTTAGCGTGGATGCTCGTTCAGCGCGCATTTACTACAAACGGTGTGGTCGCGGATTGCGACATGGTAATGTCGTCGAGTAATTCGTATAGACAGAGCCAAGATTATGTCGCCGAATTCGTAGCGGCCTGCGTCGCGACGGACAAGCATGGTGCAGTCCTGAAGTCCGCTTTATCGTCGCGTTTCAAAGAGTGGTATAGAAGCAACTGTGGAGAGCGCATACCCGGACCCAAAGACGTATTTGCTCATATGGACCGTATGTTTGGAAAATACAACGGGGCATGGAACGGTATTCGTATCAAGCAAGACGGGGAGGGTGGAAGCAATGCTGGCTCCACTCAAGATTCAGATAGTGATACAGAAGAGATTATCGAAGAAGAAGACGAAATTGCCAACAACGTAAATAACCTTTGAGGACAGTGTAATTACGTATTATATGAAAATAAAAACAAAGATATTCACGACGAAATTCTCTATATACACCTTTGAGCATTAAAATGCGAAATGGCGTAAAAGACAAAAAACGGGAACAGAATGAACAGTAAAAACAGGAATAAACGATAGTAAATACTATACTTTTTTTTAGATAAATATACAATATATAGGACAGGCAATGAAAGGGCATAATAGATGTATATCAAGATGTTGACTAAATGATGTGTCTTATCGGAGTATCCGGTGAAACCATCTATATTGTCCGAATTATATTCTTCTGTATTGATTGGGCCTATTGGACCGGTTGGCCCAGTCACACCCGGTGGACCTTGGACACCTTGGAGACCTATATCACCCACGTCTCCATATTCTCCGTATTGACCAGGTGTTCCCCATAAACCCTGAGGGCCTTGGTCCCCGGTAGGTCCTGTGTCCCCGGTTGGTCCCTTGTTTCCGATTAGTCCTTTGTCCCCAATAATCGTTAGACCGGGCTGTCCGGGTAAACCGCGCGGACCAGGTGGTCCGGTTTTTAGCATATATGTCTGGTTTGTCTGGTTTTCAATGTAACTTGCTATGTTTTTGGAGAACTTATTCATGAAGTCGATGACACCTGCATTACTAATAGATGGTCGAAGAGAGTTCAATTGCGATTTCAATTCATTCAAACGTACAATCTGCAGAGTAGTCATCTGAAGTAGTTGTGTCGATGATTTAATATCGGACGGATTACTCGTTAATAAACCCAATAAAATCTGCTCGTTAGTATACGTGGTGTAAACGTTATTTGTAGCCGGCCATAGGCTTTTTAAAAAACGGTTCAGTGCAAAGTCTTCAATGGCCTGTAAATTGGGTAATAAACTATCCAAATCAGTATTTACGTTATCAACAAGGTTTTTTATTGTATTTCCTGCCATTTAAATTAAATGATATTTATATATAATGGTTATATTCTATAACCCAAAACATAATGCGTCGTTCATTCTGATATAATAATTGCTAAATTATTATATCGACCATATTAGTAGTTGCTATATAGAAGATTATATGTCCCCGATGAATTACCACCGTATGCGTGACCGATGATGAAATAATAAACAACGAAAAAGATATTAATCAAGAAATTCTCTATATAAAAGACGGCAAAGGGGAAGATGACGAATAGCACAAATAGGAATACCCGATAGTAAATACTGTATTCTTTTTTCACAAAACCTAAGACGTATAGGACCAACAATAAAAGGGCGTAATAGATATAATATAGGGCGGTATTGACAATACCTAGTGTCGTCATACCATTACTCATATAGTGTGTCAACTGGTCGTCGGTCGAATAATTTTGAACTAGCTCGTTTTTATGTTTTTGTAATATACTGTTTTGTTTGTATACGGCATTATATGTATCGGTATTGATTGGACCGGTAGGACCAGTTGGACCGGTTATACCTTGAATTCCCTGCGGGCCCTGTTCACCATCGGCACCTTTTGCACCGGGAATACCATTGGCACCATCATAACCTCTTTCGCCACGCGGGCCGGTTGGGCCACGTGGGCCTTTGTCGCCGTCAGGGCCTTTGTCGCCATCAGGGCCTTTGATTGATTCTCCTGGTGGTCCGCGCGGTCCTTGTTCTCCTGCTGGACCGGGTCTTATCGTTGTTGCAATCGAAGATATGCTATGCGGTATGAAAGATGGCTGAGTTTGTATATTTTTTAATTGCGAAATTTGTGACTTTTGGTTGTCGAGTTGTTTATTTACGAGGGGAGTAAATATAGTGACCATACTAATTAATTTTTTCCCCAAGTCCGGTTGACTTTCTTGATGCGTCATATCTGTAACTTCTTGTATTACGGTGTTTATCTGTGTTATTTGATTCGTTGTTTTACTAATTAGTTGCGTCAATGTATTGTTGTCGTTGGGGTTTTGATTTAATGCATTTAGTAAACTAATTTCTTCATTGTATGTAGTTGCGACGTTTGTAATACCACTTCGTATAAAACTAAGAATTCTTCCTTCATTGGTATTTAAAAAGTTTAAAAGGGAGTTAATTGTCGAACTATTTGAACTGACCGCATTGGTAAAATCACTTATATCACTATTTATTGTCGTAATAAATCCTTGAAACGGTTGTGCCATATCGATGTTACTATATTATATCATTATATTCTATCACAAAAGACATAATTTGGCACATTTGCTAAATTATGTGGGTTACATTATGGATGAATAACTGTCGAATTCATAATCCGTATAAGGTTTGGTCTTATAGGTACTAAATGACTCATTGGTTCTATACATAGTAAATGACTCCTTAGTTTTAACTATACATGTTTGCGAAGAGACATCCCAAATAGTTCCACTGGCACAACAAGCGGGTCCGATGCATTCGCCTAAATCGATGGAACCAATTAAGTCACCTATATTTGAATTTTTGGCCAAATCATTTCCACTTAAATCCTTTTTCTTAGGCGGCGAGAAAACCAATTGGTTATAGTCTATATTGTCTCTCTCTTGTAATTGCTCGTACAAGATGAACATATAAATGATGCCGACTGAAACTACGACTATACCTAAGAGAGTATTCACTGTTGGTGGAATGACCCCGTCTAAATATTTCAGGGCCAAAATCGCTAATAATACGACGACCAATAATAGAACCATTTTGATGTATTGTTGAGTTCGACTGCTATAGTTTTGATTGAGTGCAACCAATCGATTCTGATTGTCTTGGGCCGTTTTAACTGCCGCCTGTTTTTGGTTAAGGCGTGTTTGCTCTTGGGAAATTATTCCATTGATGGAGCTGATGGAATCCGATACTGTATTTAAAACAACCGAATCAGTAGGATTAGGCATACTATTATTATATATATAATCATTTTTTATCAACCAACATTATAGTGATTACTAAGGAGGCCACAGTAACCGCACCCAATATATAAATGATGTTTTCGTGTAATAAGGCATAATTCGTATCTTGCAATAAAACGTCGCTTGTATGGGGGGACGGGTTGTTCTCGCTATACAAAAAGGTCAAATTGCCACTATTGTCAATCACGTCTGTTTCGCCGGCATGTTGACGAGCCGTTATCAAATCGGGCAAATTCTTGTTCATTTGGTTGTAGTCGGGTCCTACCGTAGCATAAAAGGTTGACATTTCAATTATATTATATAGGCAGCTTATAATTTAGTAAAGACATAATAGACTAAACTTGTTGCTAAAATTGTCCATAAAAGATTGGAATATATAGTCGAATCATTTTCGCGATAAATCATATCGGGAATTGACCCTTGAGTCGAATACAAGTTGAGTAGTTTATTGTCTAATTCGGTGCGTTGTTGCTGAATATTCGAATACTTTAGGTTGATTGCATATAGATCCGTACTTATAGTTTTGTCTTTTTCAAATCTGAATGCATCTCCCAATTTTGCATAGGATTGGACAAGTTTATATGCATTTTTATACGTGGGGCTAATACTGTTTAAAAATCCTATACTCTCACTCGTACAATTATTGTCTGGTGTGTGTGTGGTTTTTCCATAATTTTCGTCGAACTTCGAAAAGGTACTATAATTTTCTTTGGAATATATACATTCTTGTATATTCGGATTCGTATCTATTTGTCTACAAATATTTGACTCGCCACCACTTGAATTACTACAGTTTTGTTGGTTTGTTCTTAAATCGTTAAATGCCGCCGTAAGTTTCGCATTCAATGTATCATATGACATTTTATATGTAGTTATAAAATGCCTACATTTTTATTTGTTGGCATAAATATAGGCCAAAACGCCTAATATACCCGCACTCAAATTGACAGTGGTTTGTATATTGGCATTGTATATTTTCGACGTGTTTTTATAACGCTCATCTGCACCGGAATGATTCGTTTGGACTTTTGTAAACCAATCGGAATAGGACCGATTCTGACAAAGGCCGTTTCTATAACAAAGGGCGTAACTAATATCGGTTAAAGCAAGTGGATTGTTACAATCGGTTTCACCAAGAGCTTCTTTTATAGTATTACATGATTCAATGTCGGTTTGCTCATACGCTGTATAATAAAAAAAATCATTCGGACTATATCCGACAATAATGGGATTGACTTGTACAGTTGGGTCCATAGGTTGTATTATATATATATGTGATATAAATGGTCCTATTACAGTACCCTATTACAGTACCCTATTACAGTTCCCTATTACAGTACCCTATTACAAGCAAACACGATAATAATCATAATTCAGTGCCGTATTGCTCTCGCGCACAATCTTGCAGACTTGCCCCGGCCGCATAAAGATGGCCATGGCCACTGGGTCGAAACGCGAAATTTCCGGTATAGTAGTATTGTCGCGTAAATGGTATTTCGTCATGAATTCCGTCTTTTCCGCGTCTGTCAAGACGCGCGTCGGTGGCACCAGTTGATGATTCAATATGTTGAATTGCAGACGCTGGATATTGTAAATCACCACGAAAATCCCATAGTGGTCATACAAATACTTCACCTTGGTAATAATCGTATCGTTTGGCTCCTCGTCAATAATAATGACGAGGGTGTCTTTATTTGTCAATACCTGCTCTATGGAAAACAGGTCCTCGATAATTTCGTCTAAATTCGCCGGCCGAATTTGTTTGGCCGTACTCTTCGCCGTCGAATAGTATTTGATATACACCTTTTCTTGCCCATTTTCATGGGTAAGAAGCATATCGAGCTGGCCGTTGGAAAACATGGCGTCCACCTCATTTATGCTAAATCCCATATATTCTTGGATATTGAAGCCCTTGATTGCCAACAACTCCAAGATGGTATTGCGCGATTTATAAATACTGACAATTCGTGTACTCGATGTGTTCGACATATTATATTATATTGATATAATACAATATCCTTTATTCAGTTTATTTGAATCAATTTTGTATAGGATTATTCGGTTTTCTTGATTATTAGGGGTTTTGACATGTCAATCTGCCCTGTACTATCGTCCCCTGTACTGGACGACTTTTTAGACGAAGCACTCTTCGACGAAGATGGGCTAAAGAAATCCATGGGGATTTTTCCCGGGGAGGCGGTGGCCGATGACTGACCCTGCGCGTCGAATTGTTCGTTCGAATCCGCATGTATCGTATTGTCTTCGCCTGTCACCACATTAATTGTAGGCGAAAAGAGAATCGATGGGGGCGGTGGCGACGGCGTATGTGGTGTAAAAAGTGTCGGGGGCATTTCATTATAATCTAAGTCGGTCGCACCCGAATAAACGACCTCCGATGGGTCCAATACATCTATTACAGTGACAATCTTGACATTTTCGCCCTCTGAGAAATCGAGACCCCGTTCGTCCTCGGTTTCTACCGTGATGAATTTTTGGTCGGAGCTGACCCGGGTCACGCGCCATATACGGTCGGGTATAATATCGCCCTTCAAATAGACCACATCGTCCAGACGGTATTTCGGTACAACGTTGGCATATTTTTTATAATTATAGTCTTCTTCTGCCAGTTCGGGGTATTTTTCGCGGTCCTTTTCGCGCTGTTTTCGGAGTTGCTCTTTCCGATGTTTTGGCATAGATGGTGCTATGGGTCGGGCTGATGCCTGTGGTTTTGGCGGAGACATTTCCGGTGTATGGCTCGGCGGAAAAGGGGGTGTATGGCTCGGCGGAAAAGGGGGTGTATGGCTCGGTGGAAAGGGGGGCGTATGGCTCGGCGAAAGGGGCGACGGATATACATCCGAAATACCCGGAATAAAAACGGGACTGCCCTCGGCGTAATCGGGCGTCTGGGCCTGATATGCCGGACTCACATTGGCATATTCCGGACTATAGGGATAAGCGGCCTCCTCCGGTGGCGTATCTTTCCGCTTCTCCGCCTCTTTCAGACGCCGCTGTATTTCGGCCACCACCTCCTTCGGCGTTATTTTCGTCTTCAACATCAATTTATCGATATTGTTAGAATACGACATGTTCTCCAATTGTTGGATATTGTCGTCGGTAATAATCCGCATCTGAACATTCATGGTCTGCAACTCCTGTATGAATAATTTCATTGTATAGGGAATGGCAATAATACTGAAATTGCGGCCGAACCGCGTAATATGCTCCAGGTGCATTTCGTGGTCGGTCTCGCCTCCCACGGTCACCGTCGAATTGATTCGTATAGGACCATCCGCCATCGGACTCATGAAAATATTCTTCGAGGGATTGTATATTGCGACCATACCCGTCTGATTACATATGGCAATATGATATTTATCACCGCGCTCCATCATCGATTCGCGCAAGAAATTCGATATTCCATGTGATATAACCGTATCGCGCTCCATCTCGCCAATGCGCAGACCACCGTCATTCGCCCTGCCACCCACCGTTTGACGCGTTAGAGCGGACCTAGGTCCTAGGGCGCGATAATTGACCTTGTCCTTCACCATATGTTTCAGACGCATGTAATAGGTGGGACCAATGAAGATTTCCGATTCGATTTGCTCCCCCGTCATTCCATTGTATAGGACATCATTTCCGGAGGAATGGAAGCCGACTTTAGGCAATAGTTCGCCGAATACCCCTATTTTCGACCCCCGATTACTGAATCCCGTGCATTCACCAAAGGCACCATACATGGCACATGCCTTACCCGTCAAACATTCGACCAGTTGCCCAATCGTCATTCGCGACGGTATGGCATGGGGATTGATTATAATATCGGGTCGGAGACCGTCCTTCGTAAAGGGCATGTCGCATTCGCGAACGACTAAACCAATTGTCCCTTTTTGACCCGCGCGAGAAGCCATTTTATCGCCAATTGCGGGGATGCGCTCTTCCCGAATACGAATCTTAGCAATACGCTCCCCCTCTTCGCCCTCGGTAATGAATGCCCGGTCGACCACGCCCAATTGCCCCTTCTTAGGTCCGATAGACCCATCGACCCGCCGGTCCTTGTCCGACGAAGTGGTCATTCCGACTAAGATGGTTTTATCATTGACCGGCGTATTTTCGCGTATAAGACCGAATGCGTCGAGTTGACTATAGTCATATCCCGGTTTAGTCCCCACCACATTGACCGCGGTTTCAATATTGGTGAATTTCTTGTCGACCACTACATCCCCCGTTTTACTACTCTCTTCGTGACTCTCATAGGAAGTATAATACGTGATACGGAAAAGACCGCGTTGGAGTGCCCCCTCATTCACCAACATCGCGTCTTCCACATTATATCCGGTATAACACATAATCGCCACAATGGCGTTTTGCCCGTAGGGGTTCTCTTCTTTGTTAATATAGTCCAAATATCGCGATTTTACTAGGGGCACGTGACCCGAATTGAGTACCACCGCCGCCTTGTCCATCCGCATCTGATAATTGGTATGGTATAGAGAGACCGCCTGCCTGCTCTGGCCACAGGAAAACGAATTACGCGTCACTGGATTGTTCTCGGGGAAAATGATTTGATTGCACATGACGCCATAAGAGAGCGATTCGTGTATTTCGGAATGGGTATAGGCCGACGATACGGACACATCGGAAAATCCCGGCGTCCCCTCGAAAGAGGGGGGATTTAGGGCAATCAGTGTATTCTCCGTTTCACTGACATCGATATAGTCAATAATGGCCTTTTTAGCGAGAAATCGGTCCAACTTCGCCGGATTCGTCTCCGATTCGACCCCCTGATACAATTCATGTAAATCGTATATCCGATTGCTCAATAATGGGTCGAAATCGTCGACCTTTCGGTCATTGAATCCCGAAACCAATTCCCCCCAGGTAAAATCGTCGTCTTCTAGGCGTTTCATTAAATCGGCCTTTTTATAGGATATTTCGCCGGTCAGTTCGTCCCGGTAGAAGACGGGGCGGCAGAGCCGCCCCTCGTCACTATACACGAAAATAGTATTGGAATGACTCTCGAATGTAATACTAGTCAATAGAGGTATAAGAGCATTCCGCCGGAATAGTTTCATCTTAGAAACGACCTCTATAGGAGTCGCCACTGCCCCCGCCCAAAGGCCATTGACGAATACCTTGGTCATGGTCGCCAATACACGTGGCCCGCATTCCTCGACCAATTTCATCGCCGTCTTTTCGCGTAACCATTCGATAATATCGGCGCGAGAGGTTTTCCGCGAAATCCGGGTACTGATTGCCAATGTTTTATGGAGACCAATATTGCCGCCATCGGGGGTGTCAATGGGGTCTATAATACCCCATTGTGTACTATGTAGGAGACGTGGGCCCACAATTTTCGCGGTGGGGTCGAGCGGCAGGTTCGTCTTACGCAAATGACTAATGGCCGAATTGAACGACAGGCGGTTCAAATCTTGGATGACCCCAATACGTTTGGTATGTGTATAAGCGCCCCAGTTGCCCTTGAATGCCTTTTTGAATCCCTGGTCGACCGCTTTTGACTCGCGCAATACCTCGCGATAATTCTGCTCAATGAGCCCATATAAATTGTTCTCATACAATCCCTGATTATAATACAGGTGTTGCTCGAAAGCTAGATGAATCTCCTTCTGTTGTATCGAATAATATTCGCGGAATAGGTCGTATAGGAGCGAGCCCACTATTTCGAGACGTTTGTATTTATAATTGTCGCGGTCGGTCTCGGGTTCGGTGCCGATACTGACCGACAGGAGTCGGAACACCATATATCCTAAATAATACGCTTTTTGGACATAATTGACCTCGCCAATATGGGGGAGGAAATAATCTGAAAGTATTTCGAGTGCGTGGGCGACGGTTTTCCCCTTGGTCAATGTGGCAATATATTTGAGTGCGGTTTGTTGATTGTATATGGAGCCTGCATCGTGGACCGATGGGATAAAGAGGTCAATCATATGTGCGTATTTTTCTAAATCCAATAGACACATTTCGATGATTTCTTTGTCGGAAATGAATCCGAGAGCGCGAAATACGATGAATAGGGGGACGGGTTTTCGCACATTCGGTATATTGACAACGACCTGATTATTTGTATATTTTCCGGGGGCGACAATTTTCACTGAGAAAGTACGGACGGGTTTAGCCACATTTTCACTGACCGACCGAATTTCCCCCGAAAAGGAGTATTTGTCGTCGTCTTTCAATTTGCGGAAATAGAGCATATTATCGCCGAACTTTTCTTGGGGAATCACCGTTTTTTCTTTGCCGTCGATGATGAAATATCCACCGGGGTCATTTCGGCATTCGCCCGCACCGAATCGCATTTCTCTCGACATGCCGTTTAATATACAAAATTCGGATTGGACCATAATGGGGAATTTACCAAGATAGACTTGGGGAATAGTGATTACACGGCGTTGTATATTGCTTCCGACGAGGGATTGGGCGGTGGCTTCTCGAATCATGGCGGCAATTGAGGGTGTGAGCTCGACGTCGACTTTCTTTCCGCGCTTCTTGGGTTTTTTTACAACGGGGGCGCCTTTTCCCGAGCCACCCGCATAGACAGGTTCGTCTGGTTCTTCTGAACCGTCTGGTTTTTCTGACCTATCGACCACTTCCTCTTCTTCGTCGCCGTCTTCGTCGCCACCAATTTGCTCACCATCGCCCCCAATGACTGTGGGTGCCTCTCCGGGCTCTAAGATGTCAATATATTCAATATCAATATCATAATGGATGGTCATTCCATAGGTCATATTTCTTAGACGCGCCTCGTTCGGAAACATATAATGCGCATTCCCCGTGTCATATATCACCGGTTTACCGAAATAGATTTTACTCCCATCCTTCCCCCCGAAATACATAATACATTTAGAGCGATAATCGTCAATGGTGGGGTCGAATCGGGATGAAATCGTCAGGGGATTTTTATCGCGGAATATCTGGTGAATCCCCGATTTAAAGAAATCATTATAGGAATCGATGTGATGACTGACTAAACCTTGGGGATTATCGCGAAAATGGGAATCTATGATTTTCCAAATAGCCGAATTATCCATTATAGTAATCTATAAAATTAGACTATATATATTTTCTGTTTCTATAATATAATGGCGAATCTTAACGACCAACTTTTCGGCCCTCTTAGCAAGAAATATTGCATCTATTTCTACTACCTTTCCGTCATCGGATTCATTCTCCTCCTTTTAGTCCTGGTTTCCAGCATCTATATTGCGGTGACTATGAAGAAAATGGGGATTTTCACCTTCCAGATGGTCTTAGTGGCGCTCAGTTACTTCATCTTCTATTTCCAGAATCGGCTCTTGTATTCGATGTGTTTGAATTCACTATAAACTAAGCGCGCGTTTCGGCCGCGCCGTAAAAATACAAAATATTATATTATGGATATTTTGTATTATAGCAATTATTGCAAGCATTCTCAGAAAGTATTACAATATTTAGTAAAAGGTGGAATGAGCGAAAGCCTCAATTTCATTTGCGTCGATAAGCGGGTTCGCGATGCAAATAATAATCAATTGTATATTGTATTGGAAAACGGTAAGCGCGTTACTATGCCGCCGAATATTCAGAGTGTCCCCGCCCTCCTCCAAGTAAAGAAGAACTATAGTGTTATTTTAGGCGATGATATTATCGCCCATTTTGGACCGCAGGTCGAAAATAAAGTCGCCGTCGCTCATCGTGGTGGGGGTGAGCCTATGGCATTCCAGCTGTCGCCCTCAGGTGGCAGTAATATCGTATCGGAGCAATATACAATGTATAATATGACGTCGGACGAGCTGAGTGCCAAGGGGAATGGCGGCAGGCGACAGCTGTATAATTATGTCCCGGCCACTCACGATACGCTTACTATACCCACTCCCCCCGATAATTACCAACCCGATAAAATATCGTCGAATGTCACGGTCGACGGATTGCAACAGAAGCGGAATGCGGACATCCAGCCTTCCGCGGCAGCTTCATTCATCTAAGAAATCTGGCAGGCCCCGCCCCACCCCGCCCACAAAATGATTTTGCGGATAAACCATTTAGATAAATCGATTGTATATTTTATAGCATAATATGACAGACAAAACCACTATTTCCAGGGCATTCAATACCCATTTTTTCGAGCTAATGGATGATATTGTATCTATTTTCCCCGACAACAATGAAATTTTATCGGCAAAGGAGTCCTTTTTATTTATTAAACGCGGCAATCCGACGATTATTATTAAAGCCTGGTATTTGCATATCTATGTCCCATATTCGTCGGTCATTGAAGCCGGTGACATCCGCTTCTTTTTTGAAAAGGACTATAGTACCGACTTGAGCGGACTTGCTAATGTGAATAGCGTAATGGAAATCATCGACAAGATTCGCAAGCCCGTATCGGAGATGAATGAGGCGAATCAGGCGAGTACGATGAAATATATACAAAATTTGTGCAAATTGTCCGTCATCTATAATGGACTATAAATCCACTTCCAATGTGATACAAATGATATAGAATATCATTTGTGCTTCCTTCGAGATAAAGTAATATGTCTATAATATATATAATTTTAGGATATGTCACAACATGATGATGACAACGACGAATTGAATTTAGATAATGACGCGGAGAGGGAGGCGGACCAAGACGACGATTCCCATTTGTCAGTCGACGCAGTGACCCTTGAATACGGCGATATTATCGAACTCGTTGCTCCTCGAAACGCCGAAATCAATGAGCAGACCTATTATGTCGATTATATCGGGGATGCGCTCATCAAACTCATTCATGTCGCCAATTTGACGGTATATGAGCTTAATTTAACATTGACGGGCACTATACGCGACGAATCGATAGAAACCATTCTCCTCCTTAGTCGTGCCGACGAACGCGGATACGCCCGGCAGCATGACCTGTTGCCACGACGATGGGTCGACATCCATTTTTCGGGGGACATGCCCCTCATTTTAACGGCCGAAATCACCAATTTAGAAGAAGATATGATAGAATTGACGACCTATCCCGACCTCGATGTCATATACATCGATTTTGAGTATAGGGGTCTGCCCGCGAAAATCCCCATTGAGCAGATTGTATTACGACAAAAACCGGAGCAGTTGAAAAAGGTGAAATCGGTGACGTCGCTCTTAGGTGAGGGGGACGATACTGGCGAAGTGGACGATTTAGCCTCTATGGAAGTGACCGAAACCGGCGAGTATGTCATTTCCATTCCCGAATCGGCCGAGCCTGACGAAAATATACGGTCGACCCTGCATGATTTCTATTTGGATTCCGGCGAAGTCGTCTTCGGTGAGGAAGAGGAGACGTTTGAGCAATTAGTCGAAGTCGCCGAGCGCGATAAGAAATATACCATTGATGCCCAGGTCAATAATTTAATGGATGAGTTGCTGTCTACTATACCGACGAGTCAACGTACCAAGTTGGTAATGGATAATATACATCGTATTATTGTCCGATACAAAGAATTGCGGAAGGAATACTCTAAATTCGACGCGGCGGGAATGATTGTCCAAGAGAAAATCCACGGACCCGACCATAAACCGATTGTCGACCATTTAGTGAATATGGACACTAAGTTAAAATGGGTGGTTCCTCAGGTGAAATTGGCTAAAAAGGTCTATTTCGATGAGCTGTATAGGGGTGAAGGCGCTGGTCCTGATACGGACGCGGACGCCGGTCCAGATGATGCCATACCAATTGTATTGGGCGACGATTTGTCCCGACAAATGGACATACAAACCTATTATTACGAAAATCGGAATGTGGGAGAAGTGCCTAAATATATCGACGCGGCCAATAAAATGGACCCGTTTACGACCCCCTATACAAAACATCCCGACCCCGGCCATTTAGTAGCCGAAGACGTCGATGTAAAGCAAAACCTCGAAACCGTTGTCCACAATTTCGGCGATTATCAATCCACCGTCGTGAAAGACGACCAATATGCCCGGCGCAAATTCGTGATACAACGCTACAATTTGGCCGATACGATTCTATTACCCGAAATCCAGAAATCGGGAAAGACGGTCTATTTACGAAAGAATTTGGGCAATTCCGAATCGATGTCCATTGAATCCATTATAACAATGCCTAAAAGTGTCATGACGTATAGTAAAACCGAGCTGCCATCGACCAATATTGCAGAGCGCACGTCTCTCGCGGCCAATCCGCCCCTCCTTTTCCGACTCCTAAATAACCAGGTCACTATCAATGAATATACGGTCACCAAATTCGACAAAGAAGTCGACCACGAAAAACTGGGCGAAAAATACCACATGAATTTTCTATCGGAAACAATGGAATATGGAATCGCCGACACCCTTTTAACGGAATCGGACAAATTCCTAAAGTTCCTGAAATCGGTCATACCAAATACGCGGGCACTGATTCGCCTCGTTCGTCCCTATATACAAAATAAGTTGAATATGGTCGATATTGTCCGCGAATTAGAGCCATTCTTAGTCCACGTCAATGATATTACTTATCCCGAATATATGGAAATCCGATATTTCATCAAAGAACGCCTAAAGGAACATGCGAAAGAGGTCGCCCAAAAGGCCGTCGATTTCTCCACTATACGAAACACCAAATACAATGTTGATATTGTGGTCTCGGGATTAGAGCGGCTCATGAAAGATACGGAAAACATGAAGACCGCATTTGTTGATGGATATCGCCTAGATTACCTAAAGGGGGACAAGGTGGCGCGGCGATATGTCGAATCGTCGGCCATTTTGTCCGATGTTCTGTCCCAAGATAGTGGTGTATTACTGCAAAAACTGATTTCCCAAGATAAACTGAGCTTGGTATTGCCCGACAATTTCGCCGATTCCGTCGACCTACCGACCATAGGTGATATGGGAAGTGTCGCCAAAATAAAGGCCTCGGATTGTGCCCGGCGATTCCTCACGAAAAAATACAATTCATTGGCCGAATTGCAACACGACAACCAAGAAGAGGTCTTTTACGACGCCGAATTTGACGATACGCCCTATGAGATTTTGGCTAAATACAAAGATGAGCGGAAGAAAATGTCGGCGGATGACTTTATCGGATTTTTATCGGAATCGTTGGTCGTTAAACACGAGGTGCCGCCCAATCAGTCGGAGGAAATGGCGAAAACGCTGGTTTCGGGGAAAAAGCGGGTCGAAGACGGCGAATATGCGATACTGACTCTGAAACCCCATTTACCCGATGCGAAATCGGGCGATAAACTGACGGCCGCGGAAAAACGGGAAATCGAGCTAGAGGGCGAATCGCGCAAGGTCGTCCATTATTATAAGCGGGTCAAAGATTACTGGGTGCGCGATGAAACGGTCGACGAAGACACATTTGTCGACAACAATACCCTGTTTTGCAATATGAGCAAAATCTGCTTCAAAAATACGTCGAATTCGGTATGCGAGGAGAACGACGGCGCGGCCGACCGTCTGAAAAAACTCGCTAAAAACAAGCTATTGGGGGAGGCCGATGACCGATACAAAAAGGGCCTCGACAAAATCAATACCGATTATGAGGAACAAATTGTATATGGGATGCGCCAGCTAATGAAGAGTAAAGTGCTAAAGGAGGTCCAGGCTTATCGCGCCAACAATTTCGCCTATGAATTGGGACATTTCGCTAAATCGACGGATGAAATCGTAGAATCGCCCCATTTCCGTCTTCGCGATTATATCTTGGCCCAAGACGATTTCGCCAAGAAACAGCACGACCTCTGCCGATTCATCACGGAATATGGTCGCGAGCCTCTCACTGAGCAGTTGGCCGAATCCGAATTCTGGTTATATTGCAAAGATACGAATGTCAAATTATTGCCTAAATCCGTCGCCGAATTGGCCACCGCCTTTGTCTCCGACCCCGCCAGTTATCAGTCGGTTCAAGATACACTGTGTCGTACTCACGGCGAAATCAGCGACGATGGCGATGCCATTGTTGACAAATATAGTGGTTATATTATACGGAAAATCGACTTCACCACGGAGGAGACCTACGACGACCAGGGTTTCCGCATGACTTCCCATGAAATCATGCAAAAGGATTTGAAAACGGTCATTGAGGAGGCGCTAAAGAAGAAGGACCGCGTCTTCGAAAACGATACGACCCAAATAGTGTATAATATATTCGCCACATTGACTGGTAATTTGGGTATTCCGGGGGACGGAATCGAAGAATTGGTATTGCGTCTATCCATCGAACTCATTGAGACGAAAATAAAGAAGGAGGCCGCTTATCAGAAATTCTCCGATAAAATGGAAAAGGACAAGGGCAAGCGCCCACTCCCCTATAAAACCTATCGGAACCAGACCATCATTTTGATTGTATCGTCCGTCCTTTTGGTCGCTATACAGGTCACTGCGCCCTCCTTTAAACCCAAGATTACGGCGCCGGGGTGTGTCCGGTCCTTCACTGGATTCCCCCTAGATGGGGGTGAAGAAGACACCTCGGGTATGGTCTATATTGCCTGCGTGGTCAATAAAACCAAGAGTTCGGTGGCTCCATGGGATTCAATACAGAAAATGCCCCTTGCGGTTATTCAACGGAGCATCAAGGAAATCTTAGGAACTATGTTGGTCGACCGACCCGATGTGGTCGAATTGTATGTGAAAAAGCGCGAATTCCTCATACTCAATCCCGAGATGGCAATACCGGCCGACCATAGTATCGGAAAATGGGTGCAATTTTTACCCCCCTTGGTCCCCTTTACGGTGGTGAAAAGTCTCCATAATGTGTCGGCGGAAATGAAGGCCGATTTCTTAGAGCTCCTGCGCCGGGGTAATAAAGACCAATTACACACGTTGGGTATATTTAAGACTAAGGTGATTATGCACGCCTACGGCGTATTCGAGCTGATTAATCATATAGTGGCTTCGAAAGACGCCCTATTGAAAACGTCGGCGAATGTCCCCTTCTTGCAAAACGCGTGTTGCAATGAACGAAATACTAAGACGACGCTCGACTATTTCTTAGAAGAAGACGCGGAAATAGGGAAATATTTGAAGATTATCCAAGATTTGGCTGCGATAATAGCCGATACTAAATCGGCCACCACTGCCCCCATCCTCTACCACGACAAACCGACGGGGTTTGTCCGTCCGCGACTGCCGACCGAGCCATTTGAGCAGAATGTGTATAGTGCATTCATATACTATTGCCATTTCGACCGGTCCGACACGGCGGTTGTTCCCCAAGAATTCCGTAAATTGTGCGGGGAGCGACCACCCGGTTATATCCGGTCTTGGTCGATTGAGGAGAAAATCGAATTCCTCAAAAGGAACGGCAAGCGGTTTACGATAGAAAATCTGAATCAATTGATGGAAATTGTGTATAATAGGAATCGGGTGGAGGTGCCGGGGGCCGCCCCCTATTCGGGCATCGACGCACTAAAGGAATTCTTGGAATTCTTAGAAAACAAAGATTCCGAAGTGGTGGATGCGAAATTGCGCGAGCATTTGCTGACCGTTATTCGTGCCCATAATCCCAAGCAATTTATGATGGAAGATAGCGAGGCCGTAAGTGCACTAAAGGCGTATTTATACCGGTCGAATCAGCGAATGTATGACGAAATATTCGCCTTCTTAGACAAATACGGGAATCTGAAGTCGCGCACCATTGATAAACTGGACGAATTTATCCGCCATATTACCACGTGGTCGATGGACCGCGCCCAATCGGAGTCGGGTCTGCGGTACGAGGAGGGACTATACAGTATTGTTCAATTCGTGAAGAATTCGGCCTATTACATTACCCGGGTATATCCGGAGATGATATTGTCTAAGAGGACGGCGAATATGGGCGTCAATGTGCCTAAACATTGGGAATTATCTAAGAATCACCAACAGGATGTTGCGCGATTTATCCAGAAATATTACGAACCCCTTTTGAAATACAACCAAGATACGGTGATTACGCAACTCTTAGTCGCCGCTCAGGCTAAATTGGTCGATTTGAATATATTATTGGAGCATATTCCCGTTTATACGCCGATTCACAAGGGGGGTGATTCCTTTTATCTCCTCTTTGACAAAGATACGGTGTATATGTTGGTGAAATACTTGTGGTATTCGGTGATTTCCGAGTATATTGTGATGACGGATGACCGCGACCTCCTGAGGGCCGACGTAGAGCAGAGCAAGCGTGCCCGCCGAGCCCGCATTGCGGCGGCGACCGACTTTAGCGAAACAGTGGAAACGGTGAGATTGGAGGAGCCCGACGAGGATGACCTCGATTATGAAGAGGCCGTCGATGCATTCGAAGTCGACATCCGAATCGGCAATACCCAAGATTTGAAGAAACGCACTGCGGAGCTCCTAATTTCCTTCTTAGGAATCGATTATGAGAACAAGAAGTATGTCGACCTGTCATATAAGGAAATCAGCGCCAAAATGTCGCGCTCCCGTCAATACGAGAAATCCCTGATTACGAATTTCTTTCGGGATATGGACGCCGAGGAGCGTCGCGTGAAAAACTTGGAAAAACAGTATAAAATGGGTCGGTGGAATGTGGGGATGCAAAAGGGTTTAGTCGAATATGACAAGGCGACCTATGAACGAGAGCGCAATGAAATAATCGACCGTCTCAATAATACGATTGACCCGAATGATGAGGTCATCTTAGCGGAGCGTGATATATATGAATTGGAGGGGGAGGATGCCGACGAGGCGGCGGCGGAGCACGATGGCGAAGGAGTAGATATATCCAATTTCGGGGACGATTATTTAGACGGAAATTACTATGGGGATGAAGATGCCGGTGATTTCCGTGATGATTAGGGTGGGTGGGGGTGCGTTTGTATTTAGAATTGTTGTATATTAATCTTTGGTTAATATATAAACACTAGAATGGAGTATTTGAGTGATGAAGAAAAGAAAATCCGTGAAGAAATAGAAAAAAAAATACAAAAAAGAAAAGAATATGATAGAAAGACAAGGGAAGCTGAAAAAGAAGCTAAAAAAAAAGCAGCCGAAGAAAGTGAAAAGAAAATAAAACGTTTGGAGAATCTTAGACTACAAAGGGGAGAAAGATATAAAAAAAATAGTATGAGGGAAGCTGGAGCGTATAGTTTAGCTAATGAAATTAAAGAAATTAATGAAAGAGGTCAAATAAATCTATTCTCTCGAGTTGAACCTCTTGCTAAACCTGTTGCTGATTCTGATGCCGAAACTGTTGATGAAACTCCTGATGTTGAAACTGATGTTGAAACTCCTGCTGATTCTGATGATGAAACCGATGACGATGACCACAAATCTAGTGGAAGTGGTGGAAAAAGAAAAACCAAAAAATCCCCTAAATCGAAAAAATCCCGCAAATCGAAAAAATCCCGCAAATCGAAAAAATCGCGTAAATCGAAAAAATCCCGTAAATCCAAGAAAAACGTATCAAAGCGCCACCGAAGACACCCAAAGAAATAATCCCCGCATAAAACAGTATAAACCAATCGTAGGATTCCCCCTATAGATGAATCCTACGATTTACGTCTTTTGGACCGGACACAATGAAATGTCCAATAATCGCCAGAGATGTCTCAAACATCTCCAAAATGTATCCGGCGCCAATATCCAATTAGTGACCCCCGATAATTTAGGCGAATTTATCTTAGAAGAAGCCCCCCTTCACCCCGCCTATCCCTATTTGAGCGAAACCCACAAGGCCGATTATCTAAGAACCTATTTCATGCATTTTATAGGAGGTGGATACAGTGATGTCAAAGAAACCACAGGTAATTGGACCCACTGTTTCGAAGAACTCTACCAATCAGACGATAAATGGATTAATGGATATAAGGAGGTCGAAGGTGGGGTGGCCTATAAACCCGCCGAGCACGCATGGCGCGAACTAATCGGCAATTGTTCCTATATATGCAAACCGCGCACCCCCTTTACCCAAGAATGGTACGATGGAATGATTGCCGTTTTAGATGAAAAACTGGAGCAGCTTAGACAATTTCCTTCGACCCATCCACAAGATTGCGCCGAATTGAATGGTGGCGGTGGTGGGTATCCAATTGAATGGAATGAAATGTTGGGTCGTATATTCCATCGCATTTGCTTCAAATACAAAGAACATATCCTCAATACGGTCCCCCCATGCGCTTTCCATCATTATCGGTAGGATAAAATGCGATAATTATTCGTATAGTATATATAATGTATTCGATAAAACAGATTGTCCGTATTCATAAATTGAGTGTATCTATATTGCTGTTTTTGGCCATTATTATGGCCATCCATTATTTCAAACCGGCCATTATTTATACACCGGAGGGGGGATTTAGGCAATTCGGTCTGGGATATAGAAATAAAACCGTTTTCCCTATATGGGTCGTCTCGATTGTGGTGGCTATATTATCCTATTTGATGGTGCTATATTACCTGGAATACTTTTAAGGCCCATTTCGATTTATTATAAATGCCTGCTGCGACATTTACAATAAAATATTATACATAATTCGCAATCGATTTGATAAACGTAAAGGTGGTAATTAGGGAAGCGAAATAGACCCATATAAAATGCCCCGCCATATGTTTCCAATGCAGGTTTCGGAATAGCTTTTTCACATTGATGAGGGTTTCGTCTTGTCCCTGACTCCGGCAACTTGGATGCATCTTGAAAAAGGCGATTTTGCAATTCTTGGATTTCTCCCCATTGGCGATTTCATTTAGCATAAAGTTCATATTGAAAATCGACATGGCCGACATGAGGAAATTATAGGATATATTGAACTGCTTGTTAGTATCCGAATCTATATCGGTTGCGGGTGCCGCTCCATTACGTAGGGCTTCCAATTCCTTTGTCATTCTGTCTATATCGTCCTGCATTGATTTGTATTCGATGGGGCTGGTGGCATCGGCCAATGCCGCGACCGAAGATATAATAGAATCATGTATCACCTTTTGCGCATCATGGGGTGACATTTTAGCAATATCGGACAACCGGACACCGTCTATTGTTTGCTCCGGGTCATATTCGATGGGGCTGGTGGCACCGGCTAATGCGGCGGCACTCGACGCGGCATCCAATACCTTATTCGCTGCATTGGTAGATGTCGCCATCTTGCTTTTCAATCTTTCTATGGCCTTCATTACCGCCTCTCTAATATTGGATTTATATTGATTTAGGACGTTTTCGTCGGTCACCGTACTCAGTGCCGCAATTGCGGCATTTTTAGCCCGCTCCGACTCGGCTTCAATATAGCTGTTTAATACATCGTTATTTGTAACCGTACTCAACGCCGATATTGCACTTGCCGCAGATTCGGTTGGTGCTCCGGTACTATTTTGTCGGCTTGTAGACGAGGCACCAACGGCCGATACTCCTTCGAACTCATTGCTCCTTGCACCGCCTTTCATCATGTCCGGTTCGGAAGGCAGTTCCATATCGACCCTAAATATTTTATTGCATACATTCGAATCCTTCTCAAAGAAATACGTCAACAAAAAATATCCGATGGTATTTTCAAATACTTCGACTAAGAAATTGCTCATGTCTATCAATAAAAAGGTCAGCAAAACAATGGTGAAGAATATCGACGCAAAGATAGAGAAAATCTTAGTATAGTTGTCATTTTTAGCACCCCCATACAAAACGCCATAAACAAAGAAAACGAGGAAAAAGGAAAGACAGACGAATAGGGCGATGAAAATAACGAGCTTTTGCATACGCGCACTTGCCAATATTTCCATAAAGGTCGTTTTGTTCCAATCATTGAATGCATCTGTATTTAATTCACCGTTTAGAAATTTCAAGAGACTGATAAAATTCTTAGACGAATTTAGGCTATATGGGAAAATATACACAATAAAATAACAAATTAAAACAATGGCTAAAATCATGAGCGATAAAATCATCGACGACGAGTTGAGAATATTGATATTCGAGCTCTGGATATTATTTAGGTCCATTTCAAAGATGCCGGTGACATTATTGGTCATATCTTTGGCATTCGATAATGCTGAACTGGCGCTGCCCATATCGAGGCCGAAACCACCCGTACCGCCACCCATATCGACACCGAGACCGCCCGTACCGCCACCCATATTGAGCAAATCGAATCCTTCTACATTCCACGTTCTAGGTAATCCGACCGGCCCAATTTGCGGTGGCGGCGTCTTCGTTTCACGTGATGATTTTATATCATTATCTTCAGGGTCCATTTATACTATTATTAGATAGAATTATGACCCGGCGGACGACTATCCTAAACCCCGGCATGCGTCCATTTCAAATACTTCAATGGTATACTTAATTTATATGGAGGTCACCCCACCAAGATTAATCGAAAATAGCACACGCTCTTATCTATATGAAACGCTGCAAAAATGTCGCCAAATAAGGACCAATACCTATTCGACGGCTTTCAATCTGAGTATATTGGCCCTCTTTATCTTAGTATTTGGCTCCGCCCTTTATTATTGCTATAACAACAAAAAGACGCCGGAGGAAATGCATGAGAAAATGGTGCGTGACCAAGAATACGTTTTGTCTAAAATCCGGTTTTATCAGTCGGAAAAACACAAGGCGACCACATCCAACTTGACGAATTTGCCGATGGCCTAACATGGGTGCAGGATTTAGCCATATACCATCACCGCCCATCTTAGGTTACACCCACATAGAGTATATATTGCAGTATATTATAGATGAATATCCAAGAAGAGCGTACCTTTATTTTAGACGAAAATAATACGGCCCAGCAATCCCTAATTGATATATTGGATACGCTGTCGCCGAGCAATACTCGGGAATTGCACATATCCACCCCCTTGAGTGGCGAGCTCGATTTTTCAGTATTGGACAAAATGGGATTCAAAAAGGTCCGGTCGATTCATTTAGCCGAAGGCAAAGTGACCGATATTATCCATATTCCTAAGAGTGTCGTTGAACTCGTATGTGCACACAATATACTCATTACATTGGAGCACTTACCGCCGATGCTTACTAGTCTCAATTGCGAGCATAATCATCTTAGTCATCTCAAGGTGGGCGGCTTAGACCATTTAGAGACGTTGAATTGCGCCAATAATGATTTGACTGAGCTGGCCGACCTCCCCGAATCTTTAGTCGAAATCAATTGCGAATTCAACGATATTTCCAAGCTGAATTTGTCGGGATTAGAGCGCCTCGAGACCCTAAACTGTGCCAATAACAAGATTATGGTATTGCAAAACCTGCCGGCCAGTTTAGTCGATTTCAAAATGGCCAATAATCCATTGACCGAGGTAGAGCACCGGGCCCATTCGACTAAAGCCGAGGAGCATAAACAGGACGAAGCGACGGCGGCGAAAATTGGATATTTAGAGAGTTTGTCCGAATACTTTCGCCTAAAGGACAAATACGAATCAAAAGCCCGTATTTTGAGGCGCAAGGCATTTACGTCGGCCCCCAATAAAAAGACGGGCAAGTTGAGAGCGGCCAAGGTGGTCCCACCCTGCATCAATTGCGGGCGAGCCGTAGGCTCCTTTTTCGGCAAAGTGGATGAGCAATATATGGCTAAATGCGGCGACCGCGATTCTCCGTGCAATCTTCATATACAACTATTTACCAGCGATTTCTATCGCATGGATGAGCTATTGCAATCCTATCGCGAAATCGTCGAAGAATCCAAGGAAAACATCATTCGCCTAAAACTCGACACTCTCTTCAATTACACTAGCGAAAAAGTATCCACCGACAAATTCAAGAAAGAATTGCACAAGTATAACGAGGCCACTGCCCTATACGCCAATTTTATGGAGGAATATGAGGAGGTGTATCGCAATAAAAGCCGCGCCGAGCTGATTTCGCGGAAAACCCAAGAAATACAGGAAATCTTGGAGCATTTAGCGGAAATGCGCCAGGAATATGACAAGGAGCAATCGCCTAAACTACTGACCTCCTTGGTTGAAACCTATATCGATGATATTATGCCTAAAGTGGAATATCTTAGACAAACCCGATTTCCGGTGATGGAAATGGTGGAGGATGCGCGCGGCCATGTGCATTTGACACAGCGGGAGGTGCCCATTACTAAGTATGACTATGCTTATACTGAGATGCCTAAAGTGATTAAATTCGAAACAAAATAAGCCTATATTAAAAATGATTTTCGAATGCTTGGTGGTTTCGTGTATATTCGGCCTGGCCCCCGTGATTGATAAACATATTGCCCAATTCATCTCGGAAGAATCGATTATAATCATTTTCGGCGTCTTTTATTTCGTCTATGCTTTAATCTTGATGAATATTTATCACAAAGAGGTGCGTCGAGATGTCGGTATATTGAATAACAATTTGTATTTGTATGCTCTGATTTTCATATCGACCATTCTTATTTTCTTAGTGGCCAACTATTTATATTTAGGTGTATTGAAGAATAATAATACGTATGTGGGGGTGGCATTAACGTCCATATATCCACTCATTACGCTCATTGCCGGGTATGTGTTTTTGAATGAGCGTTTTACCTATACTCATTTGGCCGGTTTATTTGTGATTGTTTTAGGCGTTTTGTTATTGGGTCATACATAACAAGTATGTCTTGGTCAGAATAATAGTATTTGAACAATAGTATTATTTGTATTTTATTGTATTTTAGTGACCTTAACACTGATTATAGTTACTGACACCGTCCCAAAGGATATTGTATTGAGTAGCCCAGTTCTTTTGAGAACATATGGCGGTTGTTCCTGTAATCGATGCCCATTTGTTATTAGACGGGTCTAAATAATAGTCACTAGTCCCTACTTTTGTAAAAAAATCCTTATAGACACTGTCATTTTCTGGATGATACAGAGTTGTATTATCCGGTAATATGCCGGTGTTTTTGTAAATGCCTTTACCTATACTAGTAGGAATATCAGGTAATTTACATCCACTGGGGTCGACATATTTCCATCCATCGGGGCACGTACTCGATTTTGGTGGAAAAACGGCCTTTTTATATTGGTTTCTTAACATCACGCCAATAAAGGTAAGTGCAAAAATGAGTATAATAGTAGCAATACTTAGAACGATAAGATAAAAAGTCTCCATATATAAAAGTCCTATATAATATCTATTTCCTCGATGTTTATATACGGCTAAATATATGTTCGACCAAATTATTTCTAAAATAAAGGTATATGGCATCCAATTATTCCAGTGTTTCTGATAATAATCGTATTATAGACATGAAACGGTACAATGGACGTGTGAATATATTAGAGCCGGAGAGCCCCGAGGTCGCATTCCAGATGTTCGAAAAGGTGGCGGTTAAGAACAAAGCGACCGAATACCGGGGGGCGCTTGCCGGTACATGGGAGAACAATGTCTTAGCGCAGGTCTTCTTTTCGGTGGGTAATATACAAATATTGCAGAATGGAATGCGCGCGGGTGTATATGCCATGTCCAATAACAAATACGTGATTCCCCCGCAAAATATCGATGCCCTTAAAATCGTCATGCGCAGTATTTATTTGCAATATGCCAAACATTATGTGGAGAATATCACGCGACAGGTGGAGGAGTTGAATAAATTGGTATTGGATTATTGTGTTCCATTTGTTTATAATGAATCGCATGCCTATATGAAGTATTTGCAGGACCAGAGTAGTTTAGTGGTGCCGATGGCTTTGCCGCAACATCATGACCGGGAATATAAGCAGTTGGAGTTGAAGAATTGGGTTTAACCCTTTTATGAGGTATAGGTCGTAAACAATGGTTTACTAAGATATAGCAAAATCTTAGTAAAACGCAGAATTATCCCCATTTACGATAATTGGGTGTAATATATTCGAACAAATGATGGTCGGTCTGAAACGCCCCCCATTTAGTCGCTTTTATCATTTCTTGGAAACGCGGTGTATTAATACGGTCAACTATAGCATCCCCTTCCAACTGACTCTTTATCGGTAGACCAAACGTAAGTTGGGACATGCCATATTTACCGCGATAATCATTATAGGGGTATAGTCGCTCATTTGCATTAAGCAATACTTTGGCCTGGCCAAATTGTTTTTTCGTCCGATTCTTAGCATATCGTACCCCTAACCCCCGTTTAGTCATTGTATGAACAACGGGAAATCGATGATTCCGGGTTTTGTTCTTAGACAATTTCCGCGCATCATATGTAGATGAATCGTATAGGACGGGAATACCGCGGTCTCGGTCGACTAAGATACGGCGAATATAAGCGTAATCATAATTGGGTAAAAAAGGCCATTCAAGGGGGTCAATGTCTCGGTGCTTCTCCCCCTTTTCATCGATAATCAGAGGGGGTTTACTAAGATTGGATGTATCGCTCTTAGATAATATGTATAAATCAACCCGACTCTGAATGCCGAAGAGGTCACGCGTGGCCACTTTGCCGAATATGTGGAGATAATGGAGTCGGGCTAAATCCTGTGTCATAATGCGATACAATTTCGATTCAGGTTTTCGCCAGTTGGCGGGGGTAATGAATCCCAAATATCCGCCGGGCGCCAAGATGTCCAACGACTTTAGGATGAATTTGTCCCATAGTGTATTATTGCCTAAAGCCCCCCGATATTTAGACCGTTTGGTATTTTGAAAAGGGGGGTTTCCAACAATAATCGTGGGCTCGACTACGTCCGGTTTGACCAAGAAATCGCCCGCGATGATATTGGCTCGGGGGCCGAAAAGCCCCCGCAATTTCGCCACACTCGTCGGATTCAGCTCCACCATATACAACATATTATGGACAATGTGGTCCCGCCTTTTCCGGGGGTCGGGGAAACGTTTAGCTAAAGTGCGATTTAGGCGCGAAAAAAGGGCGAGGGGAAAATTGCCCGTTCCCGCCGCGGGGTCGAGCCATCGATGAGTCGCATCGGACCAGACTGCGGGGGGGAGGGCATCGAACATTTCATCGATGAGTATTTGGGGCGTGGCGACTTCGCCATACCGGTCTTTTTCCATTTCGCGAATGGGCAAATTCTGCGCAATAAGTGCTTCTATTTCTTTGTCCGTCATATCAAAAATCATGTGAATAAGTGAATTCTATATTACTATAATATCGCGACATTTTATTGGACGCGGCTACACTACACTACATTACAAAACCCATATATAGATGTATAAACCAATTATGATTACGAAAAGGGCGAATGGATTTAAAGGCGGCGGCACATACGGTCGCGGTCCATCGCCGGGAACACATACCCGACATTCCTTCATATAATACGTATTTGAATAAGATAGAGGGATATTGCACATATCGCTGTGCTCTTTATTGCGATGATTGCAGGTCACGTCCTCAATGCGTTCTTTTTCACGTTTTTCTGCAGCGGCCTTGCGCGCAAGCATACGTCGGCGTCTCTGCGCCGCACCGCGCGCCATAGTGGGCGATATAATCACACTCAATAATAGAATCGTAAATAGGATGTATATGGTCTGCATATTGCGGGGTTGATTTTATTTGTGCAATAAAAATAAAATCAATTTTATTGGATATTGATTATTGGATATTGACTATTGGATATTGATTATTGGATATTGATTATTTACGACTGCTTCGTCGACGGCTATTCTTACGGCGACGGCTCCTGCGTCCACCCATGACAGTACATCCACCGGCGCCATCACACTTCTTCTTTGATGGCGAGCCCTTCTTTCCATGACCACTTTTTCCGGGAGAACCCTTCTTTCCGGGAGAACCCTTCTTAGGTGAAGGCGTCTTATGTTGCGCTTTTATTGCTTCAATACGCGCCGCCTGAACGTCCATTGGAACGTATCCGGGCGCAGTATCACGTGCATGTGGATTTATAGCAAAAGGCACCCTTTGGGTAATTGTGGGGGCAGAGGTAGTTCGTATAAGTCGAGGAGCAGACGGGCGATATGCCCGGGTACTGTTAGACGATTTTCCCTTGGCAGACTTGCGCGACGCAGACATTTATATATTAATAAAACATAAAATTATAGGACAAAATCGACTACGACAGGATAATGGTCCGAGTTGTATTTTCCGCAGAATTCGTCATAACCGTGATATATGTATATATCGGCAACCTTGTCTAATAGTCCGGGCGTGACCAAGACATGGTCTATCATCGAAAACTCGCTCGGACTCGAAACACAATCCTCGTTTCGGTCATACCAATCGCTAAATCGCTGGCTCTTCTCCAGTTTTTCTGCGACATTGTAGAGCTGATAATAGCCCTTCCAATACCCGAATGTGCCCTTTAATATATCTAAGACGTGCGAAATTGGGTAATTGTCGTTTTTATCTAAAACTTCCGCGTCAAAGTCGTTGAAATCGCCGACGACCATGACCTCCGTCTTTTGCGATATAAAACCCCATATGACATCTTGTAGGACTTGGGCTTGGGCCTCGCGCTCCGCGCATCGGGGTACATCGTCTGGATATGCGAGGAGATGGGCGCCAATGAGCGCGACGTTCTGACCATTCAAATCGAATTCGGTAATCAAGTGTTTCGAGACGGACTGGGAACCCGGTGTACCGGTATAACCGCATTGCGAACCCGGTATAGGATAATCGACGCGCGACTCCGTACGATAGAGTGCGGATAAGGGTGTAATACGACTCAATATGCCCACATTTTGCCCAGTGGATGTATCGGTGCCCTTGATGAGAAAGGGGTCATAGGTCGCATCGTCGAGTTCAGACAACAGCATATTGAGCTCGTCGCACCCCTCGACCTCACATAAATGGAGAATATCGGGCTGCAGTTTATCGATGACATCGGCCACATAGCCTAAATGAGTCTTCGCCTCCGAGGTATTGGTCCAAGTACAGGCTTCACCCGGGCATCCAAATTTGGAATAATAATCGACGAAAAGCCACTCGACGTTGTACTGGACAAAACGGAGCGAGGATTTATCGGACCTGCGGTCGACTGATTTAGACGTATTGTTTGTATAGGGACATTCAGTATCAGTTGAGCCGACAACTATACAAGAAACGAAGAAAGATGCTAAGAGGGAAAGGAAGCGCATTTATATATTATAGGGGGTTATGTTTAGGTTGTTCCAATGAACCATTTGTATATTACCATAAAATGCGCCGGGACAAATTATTGGCCGAATAAGGGTTCGACTTCCAGTCACCGCGAATGCGACCGGAACGCGTCAAATAGTTCTTTCGCCGGGCCTTGTTTTTATGTTTGGTATAGTCTTCATACCCCATTTGTCCAAAATGAACCCAATGTCCCCGTTTAGGGTCATAAATATCGTATTTTTTCTGGGAATTGGTGGACGGATAAAGTTTAGCCGTTTTGCCTAAATATCGATAGGCCATTTTTTGGGCCTGTTTGGGGTCCGAATAGAGATTTAGGCGTTTTGGAAAGGCAGTAACCCTACGCTTCGATGTCACGTTACGCATGTCACGTGTATATGATATAGGTATAAATATAGTACAAATATACTAAAAATATAAAAATATCCACCCAAACTATCTATACAAACGTATCATGTCTAAGAAGGGACAACAACCTCTCGGAAAGGAATTGTTGACCGCCTGTTATTTCGGAAACACGCGACGTGCATTGACCCTTATCAAAGAGGGTGCCCAATTAGATTATTTCACAAATACGGATGAATGGGCAGCGATACATTACGCAGCGCGATGGGGTATGATAAAAACACTGGAAGCATTCGTCGCCGGGGGCGTAGACATAAACATCAGAACACACGATGGGAGAGAAACGCCCTTACACAAGGCATGTCGGACAAATCGCAAAGATGTTTGTATCTTTTTATTGAAACATGGGGCAAATCCCAATCTGCTAAATAGCGAAAAACAACGGGCATCCGATTTATGCGACAAGGGCGAGCTCCGATTTATAGTGGACAATTTCGAGGATTATATGAGAACACATTCCGGTTCGAAAATCGACAACGACCAAGATATTTCTATGGTGTCTTCTTTTTCTTCTTAGTAAGAATCTAATATACGTATATCATGCCCCGTCGAATAGAAATCCATAAACTCCCCCTCACGCCGATATATCAAATACCATATATTGATTTCCCACATTAGCGATTTTTTATCGCGAATTGTCGCCAACACTTCGGCCTTGGTCAAATCGGCGAATCGGACAAGGGCATCTTTCGGACCGCCGAATACCGAGCCACAAAAGGTCCATGTAATAATTCGATATACATCATATGGGACGCTATATCCCTTGTACTTGCCAGAGGCAATGCGCAGTGTATCGTATTCTTGTTGGACCATATGTTCAATGCCCCTTCTAAGACGGTCTTCGTCGCGAATCATATGATGGATTCCGAAATCGACCCATATGAATTGGGACGTATTATAGGGATTCATCTTGATGGCCTTTCTTATCCATTCGGTTTTATTACATTGGACGAACATATATTCGAGAGTGTTCTTATTGGGGTCGTCCGTCACAAGTGAGAATTCGGTAATATCGTCCTTATAGTCATATAAGTATATATCGGATTTCTTAGTAAAAACAAAGGTGGTAAGGGGATATTGGTCCACACAATGGGCAAAATAGGTCGCATATATGTCCTCCTCGATAAAACACACCATGGGGACGGATATAGCAAGTAGTCGCCGGCCATTCTCGATGTATTTTTCAATGGGATTTATGGACAATGTATTTATATCGGATATATAAGCGGTCACAATTGTTGCTTTACTGACTATCGGTCCATTCGCGATTGAACTGTCTCGAATTCTAAGAAATCCGAAATAGTCGAAGTCGTCTTTGTAATATTCCTCTATCATTTTCCGCGCATTCGGATTTAGCAATGAACGATACTTGTCTGATGTAATATCATCATTGCGATTAATATGTAGATTGAAATCGGTATAACCCAATTGATGCATATCTTGGACAAGCGTCTCGCAATGGACAATATCAATATTATGCAATGGATATTTAGTATCCAAGAGTGTCCGAATAAATTCGAATTGAGGTAATCGATGATTGTCGTGTATTGCCGTGTCCTCATATAAAAAGTGTCGTATGGCCGATTCGACACTTTCTGGTGTAGGTAGTTCGGCGTTATTCCTAAAGGGTGTGGGAATTTTCTTATTCCAATATAATTCGGAAACAATGCGTTCGTATGGATGACGAACCGATACAATAATACGTGTATTGGTGTCACTGACCGATTTAGGAAAATAACTGGCGAATTCTTCTGATACGATTTCTTTATAGGTGAAATGCTGAAGGGAGCGTTCATCTGGTACGCGTATGCGGTCGGGGCGATTCAAATACCAACCATACAAATTATGCGCGTTTTTTTCGGGATTACCGACCTTGTTGTAAAAAAAGGTTTCGATGGACGTTCCACCCGTTTTGGGAACGTGTAAATAAAGTGTTTGTATATCTTTGAAAAAGGGCATTCTAAATATCTATCTATAGGAATACTATTTTTATATTATATTGGACCGACATTATTTAGGCGTTTCGGATTTGGCTTTTTTCGGTGCAGCGCGTTTGACGACCACCTTGTTCGCGGTTTTTGCGCCAGTTTGGGGTGTACCTGACTGTATCTTCTCGCGTTTGGATAAATAGGCGTCGTAGGCAGTCTCGAGGACATTGAGCTCGCCTAACCAGAGTTGCTCCAGTGTAGTAGCGGCCAATCGGTCACGCTCCGCTCGGACCTCTTCGCATTCGCGCATAATGTGGGCGACATTCTCCTCTGTCACGGAATCCATCGGCATCTTAATGAGATATTTATAGTCCCCACCATATAGGGCCAATTGATGCCCGACCAGTAGCGCCGTCACCTGCTCCGACGTCTTGCGGCGCAAGTCGATTTTGCCGTCGAGTGTGAGTTGAATGTATCGTGCTTTATTGGATAGTTTTGTATAACGCTCGGAGAGCTCGGTCAATAGATGGGTCTTGCGCTTGCCGTAAAAGGCGAGTCGGACGCCATAGAAGTCGCCGATAATTTCGTCGACCGTTTCGTATTTGTGGAGCTTGCAACGGTCATTGAACATGTGCATATTGGAGGTCGAAAGGGTCGTGGTCAACTTGAGCAGTTTTTCGACGCCGTTTATACCGTTGGCATCCCGACTCGATTCCAGCTCCGCTAAACGGTCCTTCGGAAATTGGACGACAATATCGACGTGGGTCTCGGTACATAGCGAGGTAATGTCTTTGATGGCGGGCGGGACCTTCTTGCCCGCCTTGTCTACGCCGCCATCACATAGCCCCTCTAAGAATGTGGTATATGGCATCGTCCATGTGCCTACGGGCAGCTCGGTAATACGAATCTTGTCTTCGGCGATTGTTTCATAGACGCCGCGCACCAAATAGCGCTGGTCGGCCGTCTTCTGAATGGGGCCTTTGAATCCCTGATAATAGGGGATGAAGTCTTGTCCATCCATGGCGTCTCCGGACAATCGCGCGCGCAAGTTCTGAATGAGGTCTTTCGGTTTGAATGATGGTATATTGCACGAGAACCCAGTGCCAATACCGGAAATACCGTTGACAAGGGCGAATGGAATAATCGGCACGTAGAATTCGGGCTCGACTGCCGTCCCATCGTCGTTCAAATACGTCAGAATGGCGTCATCGGCTTCGGGGAAGACGTATTTCGTCAGTGGATTTAGGAGAGTGAAGATGTATCTTTCCGACGCACTGTCGTCGCCGCCATGAAGGCGTGTACCGAATTGCCCATTCGGCTCGAGCAAATTGATGTTATTGGAGCCGACGAAATTCTGCGCGAGATTGACAATCGCCCCATTCAAACTCGCCTCGCCGTGGTGATACGAGCTGTGCTCCGATACATATCCGGAGAATTGGGCGACCTTGATTTCCGAAGTGAGACCGCGCTTCCTCGCCGCGTACAGGATTTTGCGTTGCGACGTTTTGAGCCCATCGACGGCACAGGGGAGGGACCGACCGCAGTCATAGATGGAGAAGTGCGACATTTCATTGTCGAAGAATTCGGTGTATTTGACGGTTTTATGCGCGGTGTCTAAGAAGGCCGTTTTGTCGTAGGCTTCGAGCCAGCCCTTGCGGTCATCGGCGCGCTTCTTATTAAAGAGAAGGTCGATTTTATCGTCGCAGGCGGAGCCGTCATATACAAAATCCACGATTTTCTTATCGGCAAAGTATTCTTTGAATTCGGTCGCAGTGGACGTCCCTAATCCCTTGAAATACTTGATGGTCCAGGCGTCCAATTCTTTTGCCGTCATGGAGTCCTTCCATTTAGCGTATTCACCCTCATTGTAAAAGTGTTGGACGGCGGACCCCTTTTTTGCCCGGAGAATGGGGGTATTCATGAACGAGAGGAATCCGGGTATGCGCGTCAGATTCGCCCACTCACTGTGAAAGAGGTTGATACAGAGACCCTTGATATGCGAGCCGTCCAAATCCTGGTCCGTCATAATCATTATTTTACCGTATCGGAGAGACGCGCGGACTTCCTCGAGTGTCTTGTATTCCCGTCCGTTTTCTAAACCGAGGATTTTCTTCAAATCGGTGATTTCCTTGTTGGCCGAGACTTTGGCGACCTGCTCCCCACGGACATTTAGCAATTTTCCCTTGAGGGGGTAAATGCCGATGGTATTGCGGTCGGAGCTCGAAAGTCCGGAGACAATGCCGGACATGGCCGATAATCCTTCACATAAAATCAGAATGCAGTCACCGGATTGCGCCGTCCCGCCGTGGTTGGCGTCGATGAAGTTGGCAATACCGCGAATCGTCTTTGTCTTTGCGCCGTCGGTCTTTTTCGCTAAACGCGCCTCTTTCGCCTCACTGAGGGAGCACGCCATATCCATGACGCCCATCTTCGCCACCTTTTCAATAAAGGCGTCGGTCACGGTGGCGGTCGAGCCGAATTTGGCCGAGGGGGTGTTCATAAAGTCCTTCGTCTGACTGTCGAATGCGGGGTTCTCAATATCGCATCGGACGAACAGAATGAGCTGCTCCTTGATGGTATTGGGTGCGACCTTCACTTTCTTCTTTTTCTCGATATAATCGCACACTTTGCGGACAATTTGCCCGAGGATGTAATCGACGTGCTTGCCCCCTTTGAATGTGCATATACCATTGACGAACGACACTTGCTCGAACTGATGGGTCGCGGAAATAGCGACGGCGTATTCCCACCGGTCGCTCGGACTCTCATAGGCGCGTTTCGCGTCCTCTTTTGGGCCAATATACAGGTCAATGTATTGCTGGAAATTCTTCACGGGAACGGTGACCCCATTGTAGCCCACGCGGATTTTCTTCGCGGAATGGTCGGACACGGCGGCGATGTCATAGACGCGCTTTTTCAACAATCCGAGCATGTCGGGGCTCAGACCCCCTATTTGTAATCGGGCATAATCGGGCATGAATGAGACCTTGGTATAGGGTTTAGTCGATTTCACCTTGGTAATTGTGGGGGGACAAATCGTGTCCAAATTGGAGCGGAATTCCTGCACATACTTGAGTCCGCGGATATGGTCGACCGTTTCGACGCGACCATAGGTGGACCAGATGAGTACGAGTTTGAATCCGAACCCGTTTTTACCGCCGACAATGCGCTTCTCGTCTTTGGCGTAGTTGGTCGACGTCCGCAATTGACCGAATACCATTTCCGGAATCCAGACGTCGTATTCCGGATGTTTAGCAACATCGACGCCATTGCCGTCATTGGTGAACGTAATTAAGCCATCGGCGCCAATGTCGGTCTCGATGTATGTGACGTTTTTTTTATCGGGAGCGGACGACTGAATCATGCGAATAACGTGATCGCGCGCATTGACTATACCCTCATCGAAGAGTTTGTATAGTCCGGGGATGTATTCGATGTTTTTTAGGCGAATTGAGCTGGTTTCGTCGTCGAAGACATATAGATTCGCATCGACCACATTGACGGAGCCGATATAGGTGTCGGGATTGTCGAGGATGTGCTCTTTATCGGTCTTTTTCTGATATTGCGTTGACAAGTTAGAAGCGCCTTGCCCGGCACTTGTGCCTTGACCAGCGACAGCGCCTTGCCCGGCACTTGTGCCTTGACCAGCGACAGCGCCTTGCCCGGCACTTGTGCCTTGTCCAATTGGTTTATTCGTAAGTGGTGCACTCATTATAGTTTGTATATGCTGTTTGTGATGTTATATTTATGTCAATTCACCCCATCAATTTTATGGGAAATAACGATATAGCAGTAATATATAAAATGCGGAACATGAACAATCTCACCACCTATTGTAATTACCAGAATAACCAAAAACTGATAAACTATAAATTGCTGAAAACGGGGGGAAACGACCCCACTATGAGTAAGGCCATGCGATATTCAAAGTATGTGAATAATGCATCGGGACAGCGCGTTTTTTATCCGCAATATGTTGAAGCACTGATGAATTCGATTAATCCACCGACAAACAATGTCAATAGTTCGTCTTACAAAGGTGCAACATGTTAGAGCCGTCCACAAAAGAGTAAAACGGGGGGGCGTCTGTGTAAAATGCCCGACTTCTATTTAGTCATTTCATCGGCAATATTTTCCGGTAATAAATTCTGTATAGTATTATATAGAAAATGAAACGACCAGTGAGAGGTGCCGACGGAAATTTCCATCTACATGGACATTCTTATAAGGAATTATTTGGTTCCAGACAACAGGTCTGGAATAAGACCGCGTACAAGACGTCGGGCAACTTGACCCGCTCCCATTTGGTGATGAACAAGTGGGGACGCATTGTCTCGGCGAAGAAGCACGGCACTGCTAAGAAGGAGAAACGTCTGCAGAAGTATGGCTATTACGCGGAGAAGGGCAAGTTCGGCTTCGTGAAGCGCGATACTAAGAAGCGAAGGGGGTCGAAAAAGAGCCGGACGGTGGGCAAGTATAAGAAGTAAACTGCACCAATACCGACACCATAACCCAATAAATAAAATATTATATGACTAAACTATATAATATTTTCGATAAATGGCTTTATTTACGACAATGTCGCCATCCACCCAATCGAACCGACCATACAAGGTTTCGGGAAGTTATTTAGATAAACGTGGTAAACGGACCAAAATCAATGAAACCATTTCATTGCAGTCGGACGATACAATGCGTACGATTAGTGCGCGCATTAAAGACAAATTGAGAAGGGAAAAAGGCGTAAAGCGCCCTATTGCGCTCGATATTTCATTGAAACCGAAGATGGATTCTCGGAGCACCACTATTAACCCCAATAGTATTGTAACATATGAGCACAAAGAAACAAACGGACCGGATGGCAATACGAGTGAAGAGCGGTTCCAAAAAACGAGTAATTATTTTATGGATAATACTGGTCTTAGAAAAAACGTATTATATACTTCGCGTAGACGAACTTTAGGAAAAAAAGGGAACAAAAAGGGGGGGAAAAAAGGGTCGAGAAAGACAAAATCGAAGAGGCGGATGTGAGTAACTGTGCTTTATTTGTCAATATTATGTATATTTGTTATATGCCTGGACAACCACAAGTTGTATGTAGACAGATTTCAATACCTATTGTAAAACAAACAGATGACTCATGTTCAATTATTTCAGTTACACTTGTAATAATGACATTGTTGCAAAAAATGGGTGTTTCTTTTGCACGTGCAGTAAAGATTGACGATTTACCAATGCATATGTCACAATCCGAAATATATAAGGTTTGTGAAATATGTATAGATGATACAAATGGTGAATATAAACTATTTTTTTCATTTTTATTTTTTATATTTAGAAGTATAGCTGCGAAAGACGCTCAATATAATGGCCGAACAAATTTATATTTAGCAAGTGCATCTAGATTGATGCGTTGTTTTGTTGAATACTTGGATAGTGGAGAAGAATTAAAAAATTTTATTTGGAGAGGTGCTTGGGGTGAAGTAAGTGCTGTAGATTTTTTTACTGCATTATCCAATACTTCACTATTAACTGAAGAGGTTAAGAGCGCATTAAAACTTTCTGGATTTGATGTTTCTACTGTTTCTACAAGTAATTTTGAAGATATAAAAACAAAATTAACCCAACTATTTACTATTGTCGACCATGCTTGCCGTTTGAATACAATACATAAAAAAAATTACGAGGTCAACGCGATAAATGGTAATATTGATACAACACTAAAACTATTGCAAGGGTATAATGCTGGAAATGGGAATGATATTGCATGTACTATAACTTATCCAGTTTTTAAAGATGGAGAACATATCGGAAATCACACCATACTAGGAATATATCGTAATGCAAGATTATGGATTAGAGACTCAAATGGAAAAATAATAGATATTGATTCTCTAAAAAGAATTGTAGGTAGTAATCAAGTTTGGCTAAGTTTCATATATCCTAGTAAACCACTTGTGCCTTTAACTGAGTCTTTTGGGCCTTTAACTGTTTTTAGTACACTTGGAAAAGCTAGTACAAGTGGAAAAGCTAGTACAAGTGGAAAAGCTAGTACAAGTGGAAAAGCTAGTACAAGTGGAAAAGCTAGTACAAGTGAAACAGCACGGAAAAAAAACCAATATTGGAACGATCGCCCCTATGGAGGAGGTTCAAAACGGCGCTCGAAACCCCACAAAAAACAAAGAACCAAACGAAATCCCTCAAAAAAGCATTCGAAAGTCCGCAAAAATAAACAAAAACGAAGACGCACAAAGAAAGTAGTAGTCTTACCCGAGCCCATTATTTCACCTTGCGAGGTGTCACATATTCTTTATAATAAAACAATCCAAACAGAGATATAATCCCTATACCATATAATGAAAAAAACACCACAATTAGATAGTTGAACCACGTCTCCACTGGCGGGTAATACAAATAATAATTACTATACAATAGGAAAAACTGGACAAACTGCAACGATGTAATACATTGTTTGAAGACCCTTATCCAATGGATTTTATACAATGTACACATATAATACGAATACATGATGGTGTGGACGAATGAGTTGAGCAAAGACGCCATCCACACCATATCCACACGGTAATACCACATCAGATGCCAACTAATGACCGCACCCACGTGATGGTATTGCTGCAAGAAAATCGGCTTCTTTCCTGATAAATAAATCAGAAAAGTATCGAAAAATTCGTAATACTTGGACAGATAAAAGAAGAAAATGACGCGGTCGAATAGGGGGTCCCGGAAATAATAGGCGTGCTCGAATACGAGACCATGTTTGTATAGGATTTCGACTAGCGTAATAAAGGTGCCCGCACTAAATGCGATGAGTGTTCCATTATGGGCGACACTAAGGGGGTGTAATATAGTGGGCGATAAACGCCATTCTTTGGGGTAATTCAAGTATCCGATAATGGCTACAAGGGGTAAAGCATGATGCCATGCGGTGTTGATTATAAGAGACATTATTACTGGGTTACTATAATACGCGCGAAATATTTATATCTATTACATAATTATTTAGAGGGTATAGGTATAGCATAAGATGGAGTATTCGACTGAGACCAAAGAAAACCAATGGTATTGTTATATTCTAAGAAATCGCTTACCCCAATACCGAAATTGCACATATAACGGTTCGACGAACGACCCTTTTAGGCGATTACGCCAACACAATGAGGAAATATCGGGGGGTGCAAAGGCGACCCACGGTAAAGGCGGAGCATGGGAAATATACGCCCTCTTATCGGGCTTCCCGGACCACGTCAATGCATTGTCTTGCGAATGGCGTATTAAATGCCCATCGGGGAAACCGGGGAAACGGGCTCCCAAATACAATGGTGTAATTAATCGCGCCAAATCGCTCAATGAAATCTTAGTATTAGACCGATGGACGAAACAATGTACGGTCAACAATGCCGATTGTTATTTTCGATTATTAATATGTCAAGATTTAGTGCAATATATTGATATAGTGGGCATGCCGGCGAATGTAGAAGTGGTGCCTGTACCCCGCATATTACCGGAGCATTTAGTGTCGCCGTCACTATAGTAATGTATAGTTAATATATAGATGGCCCTTTTTCTACAGCATCCAGATGATTGTATTGAAGTATTTGACGATAATGAATTAGACATAGGGCATACAGGAGATGCTGAAGTAAACGTAAAAATTGTAGAAACATCGATATTGCCATCTAGTCCTCGTGCAAAAATAGAAATAATAGGCGTTTCATATACACCCGTAAAATCACCTAAACCTACTGGAAACTCATCTTCTATAAATTTTTATTATTTTATTGGAAGAGCGAATCCACCACATGCTGGACATATTTTTGCATTGGAAACAATGGTAAGATTGGCTCAAAAAAAGGGTACAGTAGCAGGTACAGTAGCATTGATATTGCTTGGAAGTGGGCCTCAGCATGGAAACCCGTTAGATAATCCTATATCGTTTGAATTAAAGAGTCATTTTATTGCAAGTAAGTTGTCGGAGGTTCAAGGTAGTTTTGAAATCTTAGAAATGAATAGTCCTGCGAAACAAGTACAAGAACATATATCAGGACAACTATTCAGTAAACAATGGTCCAGTGAACAATGGTCTGCTGTATCTGAAATAAATATATATCATGTTGCAGGGGGTAAAGATGAAGATACAAGTAAATTAGATTTTATAAAAAAATTTGCAATAGGTGGAGTTAGGCAAATAATAGGCGAAGAGAAGCCTATTGCAATTACCGCAACCACTATAGGAATTGACCCAGTCGAAAGTTTAGGTACATCAATGTCGGCAACTGCTGTTAGAAAAGCAGCCTATTCTGCACATTTAAAACAATTACAACAAACAATAGATAATGGATTCAAAGAATTTGAATCTTCATATGGGACATTTTATGATACGTATACAGAGCCCATTTATGAAGGAATAATTGCTCGAGTAACCGAATTATCTGTTGAGTATGGGGAACCATCAATAGATATATTAAGTGCATATTTAACGGGAGTAAAATGTAAGAAGAAAAAGGGTGTTCGGAGAGGTGGGAGAAAAAGTAAGAAAATAACAAAAAGAAAAAAACCAAAAAAAGGCAAAAAATCATTCAAACGAAATAAGAGGCCATATTACCAATAACATGCCCGCTCAATATTCTCGCAATTCTTCGGTTTTTCCGAGACTTTCGGCCTCGACCAATGTTCATTTAGGAACATTCGGACAATGTCGGGGCGCTCGACCAACCACCGATTTCCCAAGATGCCGAAATACATTTGCAGGACACCGCCCACATAAATGGCCGACCCCCCTTTTTCATATATATGATTGCATACTAAGGCGCCGTAGCCACCGCACGACACCAAAGCGACATCGTATTGCCCCGATAAAGCATCGAGACGTTCATAAAAACGCATCAATTCTACACCGAAACCCATGGATTGCTCAGACCCCTGGGTCTGCGGCGGCCGAATGGTCAAAAACGTGCATTCGGGAAAAAGGTCGATGCCATAAATCTTTTCACGTATGGGAATTTTCTCCAAGAGCGTTTCTTCGAACGCACTGACTAACAATATCCGCTTACCCCGGAGAGCAAGAGTCCATGGCTGCGAATAGATATAGTGGAAAATATCAAAGGCAAACGCCCAGAACATCCGCTTGTTCGCATTCGAATTCTCGATAAAATCTTGGGCGATTTGAATACCGCATTGATAAACGTGACCAGTTTTATTCCATCCTCCATAGATTTCGCAGTTCTCAAACGCCTTTAAATACTGGTCGGAATACTGTTTTGACGATACGGAGCTCGATATTAATATACCTGCATTATTCTTCATAGTTCTGATAGTTTTGGGACTATTCACATACTCCGCGATTTGCTGCTTGACCGAGTAGTCAATTGGCATATGCAATAGTCTCATATAAACGGCGAAATTCGTCTCTATACATGAAATTCTGGGAATGACAAATGGTTCGGATTTAGCCATTTTTTCCGATACATAATCGAAGAGTAGGCGATTGTCGTCCATTCGGACTTGTTCGCCGGGGGTTTCCCATATATCCGTATATTGTATTATAGCGGGTTTTACAAAAAGATAGGGGTCGGGTATTTTATCTTTGCGCGTATAATCCCGGATATTGGTTGTATGATAATGGTATGTATTTATGAAAACGGGGTCATTGACTATTTCATATCCTAAGACAAAGAGTAAATAGATGAGTTTATTATCGCATCCCGGTTTACCCAATTCGAATTGGAAATGCTTTTCCCAAGATTCGGCAAGGGGAAAATTCGAATGGAAAATCCACGTATCTTGGGAATCGGCGCGTGGTCCTAAGATGGGCGATTTATCTACTTCGGCCGCATTATATTCCAATCTTAGAATAGCCATCATTTTTTTCGCCAGTGGTAGGTCCGAACTTTTCAAATTGCCGAGGGTGGCATTGAAGAAAATATCCGAATTCACTAAGATTTGGAACCCTTTTAGGTCAGCAGTTCGAACATATTTGAAGAAATCGGAATATCGGAGGCGGCGGCCGATGTTTACCTGCACCACCTTTTCGCTCTTCGAGGCCGGTCCACCCAATTCGGCGTCGGTATATATGCGCTCACCCAATAGATGAATCTTAGTAATATGGGGGTTTAATATATTTTGCCTAAAGCATTCGCGAATTTCACTCGCCCGTCTCGTATCCGGATGAATAAAGTATTGCATAATCAAATGTATATTGTCCTTGTCATCGCCATTATAGGGAGGGTCCGCAATAGTGGCCGTGTTCGATGCGACAAAAATAAACATATTTAGGAATATATGTTTATTTGTATTTATATTGAAACCCCTAAATATTTATATATCGATGTGCTGATACGTGATATATTGGAAGGGTATGTCCGTTTTCATCGATTTATAAACCGGCGTCTGATTGGTTATTACATATTCGTCTAAATTGCAATCAAAGGTTGTATAGGATGAATCGTGGGATGTATCGGTCGAATCCACCAACATCTTAGTAATATGCATAATATGGCAATATCGACCAAGATGGGAATAGATTTCGCCGCCACCAATAATAAAGACGCGTTTTCCCGTTTTGTTTTGTATATTGACTATAGTATTGACTGCATTTTCCATATCGGTACAAACGACCCCCTCGGGAACTGCTAAATGGGCGGACCGCGTAATAACTATATTTAGGCGATTTGACAATGGTCGATTATTTTTAGGTAGACTGTCGTATGTTTTTCGACCCATTACGACTATATGGTCCGTCGTCAACCGTCGAAAACGGGCTAAATCTTCGGGTACTTGCCACGGCATTTTACCGTCTTTTCCAATAACATTGCGAATATCATGGGCGACGACGAGCTCAAAGTTTAGTATCATGAATGCGAATATAGTTCATATAGGATTGTATTTATACACATAAAAAATATATATAATCTACTTCGACCCGGACCCGTGCCCGGACCCAAGCCTATGTTTAAGCCTATTATCTAACAAATATAGCGAAGGGGGGTGGGGTTAAACTGGTTGTATAAAGGAAACCAATTTCAATATCAAGACGGGTGCAATGAGATACAGACCGACGACGAGACACCAATCTTGGAATGTTTGTGGAAACATCTCTGGCAAGGACACTGGTAGTTCGTCCATTGCATCCTCGAAATGGTCCGAAGGCACGTAGTCCATCGACGATTCCGACTCAAAGTCTGTATATCGAATCAGCCCCATTAGTTTTGCAAACTGGTGCG
>Ga0114963_10000042_pt1 | contig 69959 bp, 69 predicted proteins | sample C_131016_EF_Meta_FD_87019 | JGI IMG/M metagenome (GOLD analysis project Ga0114963, IMG submission 87019) | Freshwater microbial communities from Lake Croche, Canada to study carbon cycling - C_131016_EF_MetaG | ecosystem: Environmental > Aquatic > Freshwater > Lake | place: Lake Croche, Canada... | reverse complement strand
GCACGCGCACTTTGGGCATCCCTCTTGTGGTCGATAACTGCTTGTGTACGCCCGTGCTACAAAAGCCCTTGGCGTTGGGGGCGGATATTGTGATTCATTCGGCCACTAAGTTTTTAGATGGGCAAGGTAGGGTGTTGGGGGGCGCGGTGCTGGGTTCTGCGGAAATGATTAAAGATAAAATTTTGCCCGTGTTGCGGACCGCAGGGCCAACATTGAGTGCCTTCAATGCATGGGTGTTGCTCAAGGGACTTGAGACCTTGCAAATTCGGGTAGAAGCGCAAAGTGCAAGAGCACTGGCTATTGCACAATGGTTAGAGCGTCATCCCGCGGTTGAGCGCGTACTGCACCCTGGGTTGGAGTCCCATCCCCAATATGAGCTTGCTTGTCGTCAGCAATCAGCCGGTGGGGCAGTCTTGTCGTTTATTGTGCGCGGCGGAAGACCCGCTGCGTGGAAAGTAATCGATCACTGCAAGATTATTTCAATCACAGCCAATTTGGGTGATACCAAATCTACCATTACCCATCCTGCTACCACGACGCATGGCCGTATTTCACAGGAAGAACGTGATCGTGCGGGGATCGTAGAAGGGATGGTGCGTATCGCCGTTGGCCTTGAAGGGCTTGAGGACTTGATAGCCGATCTCGCGCGCGGCCTCTCATAATATATAGCGGCCTGTATGGCAGCCGCAATCAAGTGCTCGCTACTCTTCTCTTGTTGATACGCAAGGGTTGAACTACTCGATTTCACGCCTTACATCATGAACTGTAATTCCTGTCCCTTTGGGGGGCATATCAAGGAGTTCGGGTTTTTCAAAAATCTTTCTTGTATCTTCATACCCTGTTGTCCAATGCTCTCGCATTGAAGTGCCAGAGAAGTCATAGTCTTTGGAGTGACCTTCATGTGATTGTTGCTGATAAATAAGCTGAAGCAAGGTGATATCAGGAAGGCTAGAAAGATCCTCTAAAAGCTTTTTTTCTTGATCATCTAATTTGCTTGCTGGAATCTTTGATAGTGCGGCCAGTGCAATATTTTTCCAATTCCTTAGTTTACGGTAGGAATCAGTATTCGCCCTCGTTCTAGAGGAATACATGATGTCTTTGTGTCTCGCCAGTACCTCGGGCATATCATTGGGTACTTTACCTTTGGCGCTGAATAAATCTACCTGTATCACTAGGGTATTCAATTTATCTTCACGATCTAAAAGGTGTGCGAGGGGCGTGTTGGATACGATACCGCCGTCCCAATATTGGGCATTGTTAATCTCCACCATCGGGAGAGCAGGTGGAAGGGCCCCACTGGCCATGATGTGCTCGGGTTCAATCACGGTAAATCGGTTATCGAAATACACAAAGTTTCCGCTGGTCACGTTTACAGCCCCCACGGCAAACTGCACAGGGCCATTATTGAGCAGATCAAAATCAACTAAGCGCAGAAGTGTTTCTTTGAGCGGAGCGGTATCGTAAAAGCTGGTTGAGGCATCGCCCCCCGCATGCGATAGCCAAGGATTGACATGGCGAGGGGCAAAGAAACCAGGTTGCCCATGCAGCATAGCCATCAAGGAGCTGCTTGCGTTTCTTACTTTTCTGAATACATCCCCATCAGGAGTAAATGACCACACTTTTCGGCCTGAAATAGTTTCCCAAAAATCGCGCAGGCGGGGAATTCTATCCTCTGGTTTGTTGCCAGCAATGATCGCTGAGTTAATGCCCCCAATCGATACTCCACTTACCCAGTCAGGTTCCATTCCGTTTTCATGGAGTGCTTGGTATACGCCTGCTTGGTAAGCCCCCAGGGCGCCGCCACCTTGAAGAACCATGGCAACTCGTTCACAACCCTTGGGTCGCCATCCTGAACTTGAGGATGTAGAGTCTGTTATCCGAGGTGATGTTTTTTTGCGAGCAACCATGAGACTGACTCCTGAATTGGTATTACATAGCTTGCCAATTCAAGATGACAGTAAAGCGAGGATGTGCATTTGCGTGATGAGCCAGGAGGGGTCACCCAAAAAAATGAGGCCCGAAAAAATCAGGGCCTCATTTTTTACATCGTTTTAGGCATGATCAGGCTTAAGACTTTTTCTTTGTAGCCTTGTTCTTTGAGGCCGCTTTAACCGGCGACGCTTTGCCTTCAATGCGACGAATGATCGCATCGGTAAATTGTGCGGTGCTAGCTTTTCCGCCCAGATCACCTGTTCGCACATTATCTTCATTGACTGTGGCGTGAATGGCATCGCGTAGTCGTTTGGCTAAGTCCTGACGTTCTACGTGATCCAACATCATGGCAGCAGCATTCATTACTGCGATAGGGTTAGCGATACCCTTTCCTGCTATGTCTGGGGCCGAACCATGAACTGCTTCAAAAATTGCGGCGTGCTCACCAATATTCGCTCCGGGTGTCATTCCAAGACCGCCTACGAGCCCAGCAATCTCATCAGAAAGAATATCGCCAAACAGGTTAGTCGTCAGTAGTACGTCGAATTGCCATGGGTTCATGACAAGTTGCATTGCGCAAGCATCTACGATCCGGTCATCTACCTGAACGCGCCCTTCATATTCCTTGGCAACCTCAAGTGCGGTCTCTAAGAAGATACCTGTTAAAGCTTTGAGAATATTTGCTTTGTGGATGATCGTAATTTTCTTGCGGCCGTTCTTTACAGCATATTCAAAGGCAAACCGTGCAATGCGACGGCAACCAGCCCGTGTATTCACACCAGAAGAGATCGCAGCACCGTGAGGATCATTGTCGATGGGTATGTAGTGATCAAAACCTACATACAGTCCTTCTAAATTTTCACGAATTAGAACGATATCGATGTCGTCAAACCGACCACCAGGAATGGTGGTTTTGCCTGGGCGTACATTACCGAATAACTTGAACTCTTCACGCAAGCGCACATTGATCGAACGAAAACCACCACCAACTGGGGTAGTTAAAGGGCCTTTAAGCGCTAAACCTGTGCGACGAATACTTGCTAAGGTTGCTTCAGGTAGGGGATCAAGATGCTCGGTGACAGCGGCCATCCCTGCAATTTGTACATTCCATTCAAAGGGGGCTTCGAGTGCATCAAGAACCGAAACGGTGGCTTTGATGATTTCTGGGCCAATACCGTCACCGGGGATTAAGGTCGCGGGGATTAGTGATTTACGCTTGCTTTTAGCCATGAGTTCCTCTTTTCAGGGTGCCGCCTTTGTTGGGGCTTGGTTTCTGTAAGGTTGCGCGATCAGCGCACCCGAAAGCGAGAATACATTAGGCTGAGCATGCTGTGCTGACGTCTGCACAATAAACAGGTGATAATTCTAAGATATGTACTCTTCTTATCACTCTCAAATAGTCAATCCTCGTCCTTGGTGGCAGGTGCGACTCCTTATGGTCTTTCTCGCTTTTTTTGCGTTGATTACACTAGGGAGTGTGCCTCTAATAGATGAAGATGAGGGGGAGTACAGTGAAGTGGCAGCAGAAATGGCCGCCTCTCAAAACTTTCTTGCTCCAACACTTAACGGCCAGCCCTTTTTCGAAAAACCAGCACTCTTGTTTTGGCTACAAGCACCCTTAGTTCAATTAGTAGGTCCCAAAGAATGGGTATTTCGATTACCCCCCTTTCTGGCTTCCCTTGCATGGGTCATTACCCTATTGGGGTGGTGGAGAAAAAGGGGGGAAGCGCGTGAACCCGAATTGGCAGCCTGGTTTGGGGTGTGCGCTTTAGGGATGACGATTGCTGGGCGTGCTGCAACGATGGATAGCTTGATTATCCTTTGGCTCACAGCAACACTTTTTGATCTTTGGTGTTTTATAGAGACAGATCAGCGCATTTTTCTAAGACGTGCTGCGTGTTGGGCGGCTTTAGGTTTTTTAACAAAAGGTCCGATGGCTTTAGTGATTCCTTTTTTGGTAATGGGAGGATTTTTAATTTGCTCACCCGAATATCGCAATCGTTGGCGAGGCTTATGGGATGGATGGGCATGGGCAATTTTTCTTGTTATCGCCGCTCCATGGTTCATCTGGTACGGTATGCATACCCAAGGAATGTTTTTTCAATATTTCTTATTCAGAGAAAACTTGGGTCGCGTGGGCGGTTCATTGCAGGGGCATTCTGGTAGCCCAATGTATTACTTGATTGTACTGCCCTTGCTGCTATTGCCTTATTCAGCGGTGCTGTTTCGCTTGATCAAAGCGATACCAAAAAATTGGAGTTCACCCCTTAAGCGTTATTTGATGGTTTGGTTCTTTGTGGTCTTAGTGGTGTTCACATTAGCCGGAACCAAGCTCCCGCATTATCTTTTGTATGGATGTACGCCGCTTTTTTTGCTGGCAGCGGCTGAACTGCTTAAACCCGGTAAGGCCTTATGGCGTTGGCTATTGGTGTTGCCAAGCGCAATGTTGCCAGCTGTGTCCTTGGCGCTCCCTGCGATTGTTGCGCATTTTGCACTGAATGACGCCAACCCCTACATTCGAGAAATGTTGGGGAGAGGTGCGGAGATATTTACAAGTGATTACTATAGAGACTGCGTTCTTTGGGCTCTTCTGACAGTCTTGTTTGGCTTAAGATTGGTTTGGATAGAACAGAACTCAAAAAACTACGCATATTATGTTTTGCTGCCAGCTATGGTGGCAGCGATAGGCGTATCGTGGATTTTGATTCCCGCTGTCACTCACTTGCAGCAAGATCCGGTTCGCTCTGCCGCACAATTTGCACAAACGTTAAACTTACCCATTGTGAGCGATAATCGCATGCCTAGTTTCTCGGTTTATCTGGGTCATCCTACCGAGCGCCGTCAATTGGAAATAGGGGATATAGCATTTGGAAGACTGGATCATCCCGGCCAATTGGGAACTCAATACCAAACTCTTTTCGCGCAGGGTGGCGTACGTATTGTAAAAGTGTTGCAGCCTTAGAATAAAGATGAATCAAAAGATCTCGAGCACCCGTATTGAATCGCCGAACCCATTCAGTAAAGAGCATTTTGTTATCCCAGCTTTGGGCTTCATTTTAGCGCTTACTGTTTTATTGACGGATTCAAACGTCACCATTTTTAAAGCGCTTAGAGAAGCATTATCACCACTCGGTGAACCCTTTTGGACCGGTATTACCTTACTTGGAGATGCATTGGTCGGCCCCCTGTTTTTAATTCCATTTCTTAAAAATCGGCCCCAGTTAATTTGGGAGGGTACTTTAGCCGCACTGATTGCAACTGCCTTTACGCACATCATTAAACCTATTGCCCATGTTGCTAGGCCGCCTGCAGTTTTAGATTTGGCAGTCATGGGGCCAAGGTTTTTACAAGGATCTTTTCCATCGGGTCATACCACTACAGCTTTTACGGTTTTGGGCTTGCTGGTAATGGTGGGTGTCATTCGAGGTTTTGGTCCTATCCTTCTCGCGTTTATATTGGCTGGATTAGTTGGGGTTTCGCGCATAGTGGCAGGCGTGCATTGGCCTGCAGATATGTTGATGGGAATGGCAGGTGGTTGGTTATCAGCTGTTTTTGCTATTTATCTTGCGCAGCGTTGGCCACGGGGTGGGCAAGGTTGGCCAATGCGCCTTCAAATTGCGCTTCTGGTCTTGATTGCCTTATTTGATTTGTTAAGCCACGATACCGGCTACGCGTCAGGTATGGTGCTGCAACGCCTGGTCGCTTTATTGAGCCTGCTATGGTTGGCATGGGATGCCATTGAGGCGTACTATTTGAAGGATACTACTGCCTAAATTGTAGGCGGTTGACTCAAGAGGGTCCCAGTCATGGGTTTGGGAGTGCTGACTAATCTCTCATCATTTGCGGCTCAGCAGGCGTTTACTCAAACGCAGGGCGCACTTGCGACCTCTATACAAAGACTTTCTTCTGGATTGCGTATCAACTCTGGTGCAGATGATGCAGCTGGATTGGCCATTTCAACTCAACTGACTTCTCAGATCAATGGGGTTAGCCAAGCAAGGCGAAATGTAAATGATGGAATTTCATTGGTTCAAACCGCCGATGGCGTTTTAGCCTCCGTGTCATCCCAATTGCAGTCACTCCGAACCTTAGCTGTTCAAGCTTCTAGTTCTACATATAGTGCCTCAGATAGAACGAGTCTGAATCAACAATCGCAAGAATTGCTTAACGCCATTCAGGCTTCGGTGTTAGGGGCACAATTTAATGGCATGGCATTATTAAACGGCACGTTTAATGGGCATTCAATTCAAGTGGGGGCGGAGGCGCATCAAACTATTTCGATCAGTATTCCCAATCACCAGGTCGGTACGATGGGGAGCTATCAAATGACAACTGGGCTGGTATCAGGGAATGCATTCACTGCATCCAATACCATTAAAATTAACGGACAGACTACGATCGGTGCCTCTTCAGATGATGCCACTAACACGGGTTTGTCCGCTGGCAGTGCCTATGCTTTGGCTTCTGCTATTAATGCCCAAACCAATTTGACAGGTGTCACTGCGACTGCTTCTACTGCCTTGGTAGGGGCTTCTGCGCCTACTGTCAATACGGTTTTAAACAGTGGAGACATCATAATCAATGGCACCTCTATTGGATCAGTATCGGGATCAAGTTCTGCTGTAGGACAAGGTTATCAAGTTCAGACGGCCATTAATGCATTATCGGCAACGACTGGGGTGACTGCATCAGTGAATAGTGCGTCAGGGCTGATGACGCTGAATGCAGCAGATGGTCGAGATATTATTCTCATTCTGAGTAATGATGCGAATACGGGTTCGGGTCTATTTGCTGGCAATGGAACTTCGACCACGCACGGACAAATTCAATTGTCCTCACCTCAAGCCTTTTCTGTTTCAGAATATGGTTCATCCGACGTCGCTAATCTTACAGGGGCTTCTTCGCCTTCATTGTCTGCTTTGAGTTCAATTAGTCTCGAATCCATAACTTCAGCTTCGAGTGCGATTGGGGTAATTGATTCAGCTATTAATCAAGTGGATATCACGCGCGAGAATTTAGGCGGCTATCAAAATCGATTCGGGGCTGTGGTCGATCAGTTATATCAATCCTCGATCAATGCCTCTAATTCTCGAAGCCGTATCCGCGATACAGACTTTGCAGCTGAGACGGCAACACTCGCCAGCACCCAAGTTCAACAGTCCGTGGACGTAGCCATGCTCACTCAAGCGAACGTCTTTCCCGCAGCCATTGCAGCCCTGCTCAAGGGCCTGCCAGCGCCGTCGATTCCGAGCGCACTCTTATCCTCAGGCGCATACCGCGTCGGCCAGTAATCGTAAGACTTTCTGCGCTTCTATCTGATTCATATTTTATTTCTAGGGGGTGACAACATGTTCATCCTCTGGTTATAATCTGTGGCTGAGCTGATTAAAGATAGTTTAAAATCTTTGCTTGAAGTTAACTGGCCTGCTGTCCCTATCGTCTAGAGGCCTAGGACACCGCCCTTTCACGGCGATAACCCGGGTTCGAATCCCGGTGGGGACGCCACTCTGATGGCCTTAATGTGACTGATTCGCTCTCACACCTTTACTTTTCCAGTTTCCAAGCAGCCAGACGGCTAGCACGTGCTCCCGCTCGGGAACCCGAAGCCCGTCTTCATGGGCACGGTTTTCAACTGGCTCTAAGCCTTCCATCGACGCTCCTTCTGCATGATGTAGATCAAACAGATGAAAAAACGACTACTTTGCCTTTTCATCTTTCTGCTGAACGATGGCATACCCAAATTGCTGAATGGGATCATCAGTCGCTTAATGATTTTGTGGCGCATCCCAGTGACTTTAGAATCCTTCAAGCGTTCGTCGAAACGCTAGATACGTCTGGGAGCGAAATGGCTTTGTCTAGCATGCCCAATCGAGGGGTTCGCAAAGATGGGCAAGGCAACTATTTTGCCTGGCGTTCCTATCGCTTTGAATCTGCCCATCACCTACCCAATGTTCCACCCGGCCATAAATGTGGTCGATTGCATGGACATGGCTTTCAAGCGGTGATTCATATTCCTGCAGCGCACTCAGAGCAAGAATGGAATAGCGATTATCACCAGTTAGACTTGGCATGGGCGCCACTTTATGCACAGTTGCATCATCATTATTTAAACGACATTCCCGGGCTCTCTAACCCCACTAGCGAATGGCTTGCGGTGTGGATTTGGGATCAGTTAAAAGAAGTGTTACCAGCGCTTAGTTGGATCACGGTTTTTGAGACCGCAAGTTGTGGCGGGCATTACGATGGCATAACGCATCGCATCTGGAAAGACTTCAGCATAGATAGTGCTACCGAAGAAGCGGGAATGACCTTTGGACACACGTGGACGCTGCGCTTAAATTTGGAAGGGCACTTGCACCCCACTTTTGGATGGGCGATGGATTTTGCAGATGTGAAACGGGAGTTTGATCCACTCTTTCGCAGCTTGGATCATCAGCCGTTAAAAGAAGTTGTTGGATTGGAATCGCCTGATAGTGCGGGGCTTGCGCGATGGATTCGTCACCACGCCCATTTAGTGCTGCCTCAGTTAGGTCGAGTCGATGTCTTGGATGGCTGTGGAAGTGGTGCAAGCCTGGACTGGGGCGCGGGCGGTATTCAGGTTTTAGCGCCATGACTTATCACGTCAAAGAAATGTTTTACACCTTGCAAGGAGAAGGATGCAGAGCAGGACGCGCTTCGGTCTTTTTGCGTTTTGCAGGATGCAATCTGTGGTCGGGCTTAGCGCGTGATCGAGAGCAGGCCTTGTGCAATTTTTGCGATACCGATTTTGTGGGTACAGACGGGGAAGGGGGGGGGCGTTTTGAATCACCTCAAGAGCTGGCTACAGCTGTGAGGCGCAGCTGGGATTGCGCTCAATTGGAAAAAGTACAGCTGGCTCATGGTGCAATACCTTATGTAGTCTGCACTGGCGGAGAGCCCTTGCTGCAATTGGATAGGGCGCTTATCGCGGCTCTGCATGACGAAAACTTTGAGATCGCAGTGGAAACCAATGGCTCGATTGCAGCGCCCGCAGGAATTGATTGGATTTGCGTTAGCCCTAAAGGACAAGTACCTGTATTGCAAATAACAGGGGATGAATTGAAATTGGTTTACCCTCAGAGCAATGCATTGCCCGAGGCGTTTGAAGATCTAGCGTTTGATCATTTTCTTCTGCAGCCGATGGATGGTGACCAGGTGCATCAAAATACTCAAATGGCCTTGCAATTCTGTCTGACGCATCCAAAGTGGCGCTTGAGTTTACAAACCCATAAGCTGTTAGGGATACCCTAAGTGATCAATATAGTCTGTGCTTTAGGTTTTTTGCTAGTGAATTTGTTTTTTATTTGCGTGCATGCTGAACAGGCTGATTTAAACAATCCCCCTTTATCAATAGACCAATTTTCACAATCGTTAAGCAAGATCCCGGATGACCATCCTCGTGCGTTTGTGACCAACCAAGGCAGCCATGATCTATCGGTAATGGATGTTGTTTTAGGAAAGGAAATAGCGCGTATCCCTTTGCCCGAATCTCCTGCAGGTGTTGCAGTGGACAACACATTTGGGATGGTCTTTGTCAGTAGCCCCGATGGTCGTGCGATCACTAAGATTGATGCCCAGTCTCTGGAAGTATTGGCAACACAAGAAGTGGCGGGGGGGCCAGTAGGGATCGCGGTAGACCCATCAGGAAAACGGGTCTATGTATCTGACTGGTATAACAATCAGCTCCTTATCTTAGATGCTGAAAACCTAAAAGTACTTCATCGTATTGCGGTGGGTCATGTACCTGCGGGATTGGTGATCTCCCCTGATGGAGATCGTTTGTATTTGGCTGAGCGCGATGATAATCAGCTCGCAGTATTTAATACCCACTCACTAGAACGTATCGCTTCCATACCGGTGGGTCTGCATCCCTTTGGTGTGGCAGTGGATGCATTAGGAAAGACGATTGTTGCAGTGAATGTACAAAGCAATGATGTCAGTATCATTGATGCTTTAGCGCTGAATGAAAAGGCAAAAGTTCCTGTGGGCATTTCTCCTTACTGCGCAGTATTTTCTGATGATGGGAGGGTATTGGTGACCAACCAGCACAGTGATAGCGTGAGTGTGATTGATATTGCCAGTGCTCGGCTCATCAAAACAATCCGCGTAGGCGACTTTCCTGAGGGAATAGAAATTGATCAGGGGCGATTGTTTGTAGTGAGCTGGATGGAAGAAGAGTTAGAGGTGATCGATCTGAAAACACTAAACACGATTCGTAAAATTCCAGCGGGAAAGAATAGTCGCGGCTTTGGGCGATTTATTTGGTCTGGGTCTCATCACGCAAATTGACCCAGAAGCTGCAATTTGAAATAAGATTCATCCATTCTATTTTTAATTATCTGAGTTTATTAAACCGAGGAGATTGCTCAATGCGTCTAACCCAAGCACTGGTGGGCATTACCACTTTGACATTGTTATCCTTTTTGTCACCTTTAGCGCAGGCCCACGGTCCTACGCGTCAAAAAGTGACTGAAGAGATCACCATTAATGCTTCGCCCGATGCAGTATGGAAGGTAGTGGGAGATTTTGCGGGTATTGCGAACTGGCACCCGGCAGTTGAAAAAGGCGAAGCCACTAAAGGTAATGAAGTCGGTTCCGTTCGCACCCTTGCAATCAAAGGCGGCGGCAAGATGGTAGAAGAAATTGAAGGCTACGATGCTGAGAACAAAGTAATCAAGATTCGTGCACTAGATGGCGGAGCGGTGCCTGCAACGAATTTCAGCATGATGATCGCGGTTACTCCAGAAGGAAGCGGGACTAAAGTGACTTGGCGTGGTGCGTTTTACCGGGCCTATACCAATAATGATCCTCCCCCTGATCAGAATGACGAAGCAGCTGTGAAAGCAGTCACCGGTGTATTCAAATCTGGTCTTGATAGTTTAAAAGCAAAACTCGAAAAGAAATAAATTTGACCTAAAAGGAGTCCGGTCATGTCTTTGTTTGCGTTTTTATTCAAACATGGCTTTAAACCTGACCGGGCTCTGGTTTTTGCTTGTGTTGCCGTTTTTGGTCTTACCCCTCGTTTTGCCTGTGCTGATTCAGCGGCCCCCTCGGATCATTCTCAAGCGCATCGTTATCCAGCCATAGTCAGTGTTTCACAGCCGCAGGCAGCAGAGGCGGGTGCGGATATACTCCGTCGTGGGGGTGATGCTATTGATGCCGCAATGGCCATTCAATATGCGCTGGGTGTTACCGAACCGCAATCTTCTGGGATCGGCGGGGGATCATTTATCCTTGTTTGGCGCGCCCTGGATCACAGCGCCTGGTTTATTGATGGTCGTGAGGCTGCACCCATGGCTACCACACCAGATCAATTTGAAAAATTCACCTTTGATCAGGCGTCAATGACTGGGCTTTCTGTTGGGGTGCCAGGAACGGTTGCAGCTTTTCAGGTGGCGCATACCCGTTGGGGAAATTTACCTTTTAGTGAAGATCTGCAAGCTGCCATCGTATTAGCGGATCAAGGTTTTCCTCTCGGAAAATACGTTTCTAAAATGCTGGCAGATAAAAAATTTCAACCTCGATTGAATGAAGCAGCACGAGCCGTATTCATGCCAGAGGGCCGTCCCATTGAAGCCGGTGAAATCCTTGTTCAGAAAGATCTGGCACGCACCTTAAAACTGCTCGCTGATAATCCCGCACAGTTTTATCGCGGAGAAATTGCGCAAGCAATTATTGAGGCGCAGCAACGCTCTCGGGTTGGACCTGGCGGCGAAGGGCGCATGCAAATACAAGATTTACTACGCTATGAAGTCAGGGTTCGCAAACCGCTAGAAGGCCAATATCGAGGCTATAAAGTCCTCACCGTACCCTCACCTTCTGCAGGTGGAACAACATTATTAGAAACTTTGGGCATGCTAGAGCGCTTTCCATTAAGCGATCAAAAAGCCGGATATGGAGAGGTCAGCCCCCGGACATGGCATACGCTAATCGAAGCGTTGCGCTTAGCTTCAGCAGATCGACTACGCTACTTAGGGGATGATAAGCAATCCGTGCTGCCAACTGAAAAGCTGGTTTCGGGGCCCTATGTGAAATCGCGTGCTGCCTTGATTACGGATCAAGTATTAAAAGAAGTGAGCTACGATTCTTTGGAACAAGAAAAGGGCCGCAATACAACACATTTCAGTGTGGTTGATCATGAGGGAAATATTGTTCTGGTGACCAGCACCGTTGACTATATTTGGGGTACCGGCATGATGGTTCCGGGGTGGGGATTCTTTTTGAACAATGAGTTGACGGACTTTAATTTAAAGCCTGAAGGCCCCAAGCTGGGAATAGAACTGGCTCCCAATGACGCAGCCCCCGGTCGTCGGCCTCGCTCGAGCATGGCGCCCACTTTATTGCTGAAAAACGATCTGCCCTTTGAGGGCTTGGGTTCGCCAGGAAGTGCCAGCATTATTAGTACCATCTTGCAGACAATTGTACGCACGGTAGATTTTGCTCAGCCTCTAAAGAGCGCAGTTGAAGCGCCGCGTTTTGCACAGACTTCACCGCGGGACGAGCCTAGTTTTGAGCCGGGTTGGCATTCTGATGTACTAGATGGCTTAAGCAAGGTAGGTCACTCGCTCAAGTATGAAGGTCGCGGAATGGGCTCGGTGCAAGGATTGGAATGGTCACCAAATGGACGGCCTCATGGCGTTGCAGACTCACGAAGAGATGGCACAGTGATTGAGGTTCCGGTTCAATAATGATCGGGGGGGTTGAGCTTCATTTCATGTTGGTCATCTATTCAATACAGTCTAGTTATGCAGTGCGCTGGCAACGAGCGCGCCAGCGACACCCAATTGGCTCAGTTGCGATGCATGATATTGGGCTACCCCTCCTGCTGCAAAAACTCGAGTTGGCTTATCCAATTTACTAGCCTTGATTAAGACGGATTGGACTTGCTCAAAATCAGGCCCCGCTCCTATTCCTACATTCGCCAAGCTCATCACAATGACGCGATCAGGCCAATACTCAGCGTGGCTTAACCATCCAGCATCTCCACGAAATCCCTCTGGACCAAAATCTAAGGACAACACACAGTGTTGAGCTTGATAGGAGAGGTTTTCAAGCGCCAGCAGTGACTCAGTTCCTAATACAGGAAGCAAGGTCGACAATCCCTTGCCCCTTTCTAGAACGGAACCTTGCAAATCCGATTCTGATGCGCTCAACATAGTTTCTTTTTGACAATGTATTTGTATTGCAGAGTGCGCACTCTCAACACTTTTGAATCCCGCATCCAACCAAATCTCGATATCGGTAAAGCGCGCAGCCAGTTGATTAATGAGTGGCCATTGTGCCCTTTCATGCATGATGCCATCCAGATCCGCGATATAAGCTGTCTTAGCCTTGCTTCGATTCAGTAAGGCTTCTAGAACTTTTTCCGGATCGGAACCTTGCACCAAAGGAGTTTGAATAGGTGCGTACAAATCCCTTTGTCCGGCGCGCGCATGCACCACCTGCCCGCATAAAAGATCAATCACGGGAATCACAGCTATAGGCCATTCATGCCCTTCGGCGGTAGGATGTGTAACCATGAAACTCCTGATACTTGAATATGTAACGGCTGGCGGATTAGGGGATCCGGTTGGATCTCCACTTCTTGAGGAAGCGGATGCGATGGCACTCGCCTTAGCTCGTGATTTTAGCGAGTTATCAGAGTATGCGGTCTCATTACTTCGTTACCCACATCTCATGCCGCCTACTTTAAAGTCCATCCACATCCTTCCCTCAAAGGGTTTGGTCAGCGAATGGGAGCAGGCCTTATCATCCCATGACCAAGTCATCATCCTAGCCCCCGAAACAGATTCAGTTCTATTGGATTGGTGCGCGCGCGTAGACAAAACAGGCATAAGAAGATTGGGTGCTAGCCTACCAGCACTCACCATCGCAAGTGATAAATCGCAGACTGCCCAGCGCTTGCAACATCACTCTATTGCGCATGTCCCAACGTATCGACTCGATACTACTGTTCCATGGCATGACCATGATGGCGCATGGGTACTCAAGCCTCGCGACGGATGCGGTTGTGATGGCGTTCAACGTTTTATATCTTCAGAATTAGCGCAACAAGCCATTACATCATTACCATTTAAGCATTTGAGTAATTGGATCGTGCAACCTTGGTTACAAGGTCAAGCAGCAAGCCTCACCCTTCTAGGAGGTTCTACAGGCGCTCAATTGCTGAGCATCAATGAGCAAGTGTTGAATATTTCTGAAGAGGGTTATGTTCACTTGGAGAAAGTAATGACCGGATCGATCAAGCAAGATTTCTCGCGTTTTGAAAACCTCGCTCAATCCGTGCATGAAGCGATTCCCGGATTACATGGGATATACGGCATTGACTTCCTCATTCAGGATCAACAGCTCACCGTAGTTGAAATCAATCCTCGTGTCACCAGTGCTTATCCTGGTCTAAGAGCCGTATTAGGCATAAACCCCGCTACACTATGGATACAGAGTCTGGGCCTTTCTGAACAAACTTACTCTCCCTCTTTTTAATTATCCGCATTCTTCTTCTTTTTGCGTACTTCATACTAATACTGCTGCAATCTTCAATATGCAACGCTCATCCCCTCAATTAGATTTCTCATCGCCTTACACTTTGGGGTGGGATATTGGCGGGGCGCATTTAAAAATTGCTGTGCTGGATCAAAACGGAAAACTCGTGGTTGTAGAGCAATATCCCTGTGCGCTCTGGAGGGGCTTAGATCAACTCACGCCCTTAATCACACAAATACTCAACAAGTGGACCCCCATCGCTCAACATGCCGTTACGATGAGCGGCGAGATGGTCGATCTTTTTTCGGATCGCATCTCAGGCGTCAAAGCCATAATGCACACCTTTTCAAAACACGTCGGTGCGATTCCTGTTCAGGTGTTCTGTGCGAAGAATGGATTGATTTCATTGAATGAGCTTGAGGGCTATGAAGCAGACATTGCTTCAGCTAACTGGCTTGCCTCAGCAACTTGGGCTGCACAACATTTTGAATACGGAATCTTTCTTGATATTGGTAGCACCACAACTGACGTATTGTATTTTGAAGACGGACGCCCTGCTCCCACATCGATTGGCGATGCCGATCGACTGATCAGCGAGGAACTGGTTTATACCGGTGTCACACGTACCCCTTTGATGGCCTTGGCGCAGCGCATCACATGGCGTGGTGCAACGCGTGGGGTGATGGCTGAACTCTTCGCCACCACAGCAGATGTCTATCGCATTTTGGGATCATTGCCTGATGATGCCGACCAACATGATGCTGTAGATGGTGGGGAGAAAACTCGCTCTGCCAGTATTTCGCGGATGGCAAGAATGATAGGGCTAGATGGACATGAGTATGATGACGCTGCATGGTTAGAAATCGCTGGAATTTGGCAGTCAATTCAGCAAGCGCTCATTCAAGCAGCTTTAAATCGCGTTCAACAAAAGTTTCAATACTCAAGCTATAACGCAATTTATGACGATCTCTCCTCAACTCACTCTACCTTCCCGCTTACTCGTTCTGCTATAGCTGCCACACCTGCGCCCCCTTCCAAAAATAGGCAGTCTTTTCCTCTTGTCATTGCAGGTGTAGGGCGTTTCCTGGCAAACGGCTTGATCAATCATGGAATAAACCATGCAGACTTCATCAAAATTGAATTTGGCTCAGTGGGAAATCTGATCGATCCGAATCAGCATGATCCTATGCTTGCGGACTATGCCAGTCGATGTGCTCCTGCCGTAGCAGTTGCTGCACTTTTGTTCAGACCCAAATAAAAAACCCCGCCGAAGCGGGGTTTTTTATTGAACCCGAAGAAACTCGGAGATCAGTGTGCTGCAAAGGGGTGAGCAGTGGTGCCTTTCTTTGCAACAACATCAGCTGCGGTGGGCAGACCAGCAACAGCGCGCTGGATTGACTCACGAGTAGCTTTGTAGTTGTAGTCCTGGATCTTAGCGTCGTCAGCTGCTTCCCAGTGAATGAATACACCGACGCAGATGAAGATGTCGTTGGCTTCAGCCAAAGGAATGGTGCCATCTTCAACGCTGTCAGCAACAGCCATTGCAACGCCACGCTGTGCGGGGCCAAACATCTGAACAGCTTGCTTAGCGCCTTTGATCGTGACTTTATTGAACATCACGGTGTTGGGCTTAACAGGCAGGTTAGGAGCAACAACAGCGAGCAAGGAGGTGAAGCCATCCTTGTTGTTGACCAATGCGTTGCAGAATGCTGACTCAGCGGCAGAACCGCGTGGGCCTAGGATCAAGTCAATGTGAGCAACTTCGTTGCCATCACCAACCAGGGACTCACCAACCATTACATGATTAATCTTTGACATGTTTCCATCTCCATTAACAGACTTCTTATTTAAACTTGTGGGGAGAGCCCACTTCTCTTTTTCAGCAAATCCCTTTCGGGCCCCGCCAAAAACCTAGGCTAATCTCTTTCAAGATCAGCAATATCAGAAGGCTCGACGGCTAATGCCGCGTGCCATTATAACTGTTTGCATCAACTAACCGCATTATCAAAATGCTTGCTACTACTAAATCTGCGCTCGTTCCTGGGTTTATTTTGTTTTCACGCCAGTGACGATGAGTTTGTAACAAATCTGGCCATACTTCTGCTGCGTTGCCGCAAACTTCCCACTGTTTCAATAAATGTCGTGCTTCATCTTGAGTCGCTTGTGCTACTGCCAATCCATGACGTCGTGATACATGCGTATCCGGTTGATTTGCAACAAAATCAAGGTAGCAGCGGGTAATAGCCCACAATTCCGCCTCGCCTTTTTCTTTGGAGCGCATTAAAGACTGAACCCCCATCCCAAACACGCCAGCGTAATCTTGCGTATATTCTTGTGCGATCTGATCCCAGTTCGCCGCTAATCGCATAGTTTCAAATAAGTTAATACTGGGCTCACACAAAACATCTTGCTCTTTACTCGCGCCCAAACCACCGGGTGCAGCTAAGCGAATAGCGCGATAACAGGCCTGCGCATCTTCTACAGACAGTTCAGTCAATTCCATATGCAATGCTTTTTGTAGCGAATCTAGAGTGGGATCTTCTCTCAATCGTTCGAGTGCCCTCAACACGGGTGCAAACAGCAACACAATACCCAGATTCGTATTACAAGAGACCACACGGTGTGTCGCCTCTACAGAAAATTCTATTCGCTGGCCTACTGAGTAAGCGGATTGGGTGATGGGTGAAATGATAGCCGCAGCGCTTTTCACAAAGTCTTTAGCATTCATATCGTGCATCGGAAACCCAATACTCACATTTCCGGGCTTAAATGCCCGAATATCCTGTGTACAGGCATCCATTACAGCGGTTTGTAAGCGCGATTGATCCATTAGTGCAGCGTCTCCTCAGAGGAGCGATGTTCAGATGGATAGAGTTGGGAAGCAAGCGGATGCCGTAAAGTAGCGGCGGGCATCACACAGCGATTAAGAAAATCAGCGATGAGACGGTCGGCAATACGATGAGACGTTACGGATTGCAAGCCATACCAAGCCGGAACGCTATTGACCTCTAAGATTTGAAGATGGCCGTCTTGCCCGCGAATGAGGTCTACGCCGGCATAGTCCATTTCAAGTACCTCAACTGCGCGCTCTGCAAGGAGTTCTAAATCACCTGTTGGGATGATTGATTCACAGCGAGCACCTTGTGCGACGTTGTTTATCCAGTCTTTTCCATAACGCGCCATGGCGCAATCTACCTTACCGCCAATCACAAAAACTCTGAAATCGCAGCTAATACCATTCCAGCTTGGAACAAAACGTTGTAGGTAGGCTACGCCCTTAAATACTTCAAGATCAGGCATGCTGTCTTGAGGATTGAGTTTGATGATGCCCTCACCCTGAGATCCAAAGAGAGGTTTGCATACCATGGTGTGGCCTGCTGCCCACTCACGCTTCAATATTGATTGGATCGCTTCTGGGGTTTCGCATACCCAAGTAGGGGGAGTGGGTAAACCCGCACGATGTAAGAGCAAACTGGTCATCCCCTTATCAACGGTTCGCTCTATAGCTTTGGCGTCGTTGTAAACGGGAACGCCGCTTTCACGGAGAGCATGCAATATATCCAGCCTTAAAATCACTTGTTCTAAGGAACCCCCTGGAACACCTCGAACAAACACGCCATCAGGTAATTCTGTTCCAAACTCGCCTAGATACAGTCCCTCAGAGTGGTCAAGATCAATGCGGCAATCTTGCAAACGCAGATAGCGTGCGTCTATTCCATAGGCCAACATAGACTTCAATAATTGCCGTCCATGCCAACCTGGGTCATCAGTGACCACTGCAATCCGCAAGGGCGCAATGCTCAAGGCCCTTAGCTCCCTGTTCCAAAAGACTGGTAGAGCAAAGCTTCATTGATTTGCCCACCATGAAAGCTATGGCCTGTATCGAGGTTGCTTACGGTCACCGCTGCAGGGGCAAACAACATGGGATCGATTTGGTAGAAATCATATTTGTAGTCTTTGAAGACTTGGCCAAAGGGTTTGCCGTAGTCATTGGAATTGGAGCTTGGCAGGCGCTTTGCTAAATCCATTGCGGCTTCATCGCTTCCCTTTACATAAAGCTGAATTTCACCGCCATAAAGAATTGCATCGTTTGTTCTGCCCATACCCGTTAGGAAATCTACGCCGGGTGGGGGGAGAGGGGCCGTACCGCGACCATCGATGATGTGGCTTAAATTGAAACCCAGCGCATGCGCTTTATGCATCGCCACCTCCAACACGCGAGCCACCACTTGAAGGTTACCGGCTAAACTGCGCGTGGGGGTGAGGATAAAGACCAATTGTTCAGGTTCAAGTTTGGTGTCGCGTGCCACTTTTGCAATCACTTCGGCGGGGGGGTGACGATCAACTTCTAGCACTAGGGTGGTTCTATCCAAGGCTGTATCGGTATAGCCTAGCTCAGCAAAAAGTGGCTCTTTGAGGGCGATGCTGCGAGCGGGCCCCGACCCTAAAGCATGAAAAGCCTCTTTGCCTTCTCCTGCAGATAGGCTCCATCCTGCATATTGACTTCCTAGGCATGCAAGTATGGGTTCAAAACTCCCTACTGAAAGACTCAGGCGACTGGGACCTGAGCTGGGTTCGATATCAACGGTACCGAGTCCACCCATGCAAATTTCTGCGATTAATCTTCCGGCTTCTAGCCCCCCTGAGGCTTCAATACCTGCGTCAACAATAGTAGAACCTTCAGGTGATTGGCTGACTTTCACGCGCAGCAGATCGGCTTCTTCGATCAAACTGTCTACCAGGGAGGCAACGTGTTCTTGAATGCTTAAAGGATGATTGGCGTAATGACCGGCGTGAGGGGCTGAAGTCGTGCTGTGATCTTGGCTCATTATGTTTTCCTTTGTATGTGGCGCCCCATTTCTTATAGATGCCCGCAAATCAAATGGCATCTCGTATTCATTGGGACTGATAGGCACCAGAAGTTCACGATGAACATCTCGTTCCGGCCTTTTGCCGGGCTCAAAGGGAACAGAGCAGATCCTCTCCAGCCGCGGGGTTCAGGCATTCCCGCAGAGCCTTTACTTGCGCTCTGAGCTTTCCTCGCCCCCCATCTGAAACAACAATACTGCAAATCGGTTCCCCTGCTTGAAACGTGCGGGGTAAGACTGGCAAGTCATGACAGCCTGAGGGAAATTGGAAATCGGCTGGAATCGACAACAGGGCGCTAGCATAAACGATTGCCATCCCCCTGTTCAAGAGTTTGTGCGCGGCAGGCGACAAAGTGTTGTGATTAGTAGAAAAATGAGCGCTATTTAAAGCATCTAAGCCAATGATTGCGTTGAGGTTTGGTAGTAAAGGGTTAGGTCTCGCAACGCTTAGGCAAGAAATGAGATGCGCCTCAAAGAGTGGGGCCAGAAGATCGTTGGGGTAAAGGGCAAGGCTGGCAGGGGGCCTAGGATTGATTTCAAGCAACCACAAGGTTGCACCATCCCAGATCGCATCCAGGCCATTGAGCCCTACTAAGCCAAATTGACGGCAAATTGCACGGCAAGCGTTTACAAGTGCTATGAATGCGGGCTCTGGAAGATCCGCCTCTACTACCAAGCCCCCAAATCTGAATGACCTTTCCGATGAGGGGGCAAGATACTGCCTATGTACAGACAGGACAACGCACTCTGGGCCGTTTAAAAAAAGTGCTGAAAGGGCGATGCCCTCTACAAATTGTTGGGCATAAAATGGGGCTTTAAGTTGGATCGCCTCGTCGAATGAAACAACTTCGATGTGCGTGCCACCTGAGGCGCCTATCGTTTTTTTGAGCCACTGCAGGTTAGGTTTGCGCGAAGGCGCATCGCGTGAAGTGGAATCTGTTGCTTCATCACTTTTCTCGGCGTTCGATTGCATCTCCCCGAAATGAGAGAAAGGCGGCAACAACGCTGGGGAGGATAAACCAAGCTGCAGACACATCTGATAAAACAAAAAAGGATCTTTGCAGCATCTCACGCAGTGTGCTTGATTTCCTAGTATCCCGCCCAGCAGATGGAGCTTGTCTAGTGTTTCAGGTGAAGATTCAAACCCCGTAGTAGTGACAATCAAACCGGATGGATTAAGCGCTTTCCAGTCTTGAACAAGCGAAATGAGTGCCGAGCAAGCGGGTAAAAAAGGGGCTTCTTTTGTGTCGGGCACAAGGCCAACATACCGCGCAGCAAGGCGAGTATCCCTGTCGCCAAAGCAATCGAATACATCAACGGTATACCCTGCTTGTTTGAGGGCCTGCGCTGCGATTCGACCACTGCTACCAACCACTAAGATTGGTGCAGAAGTCAATCGGGGTCCAGCAGGGTTAGATCCCAGCTACGCGCTCCCGGGCAAATTGGAAGGCGTCACGGAAATCTAGATAGACCGGCTTTTCAGAACTCAACATGCGCTCAAACATGCCATGCATCACTTGGTATTTGATGTTACCCACCGCTAAGGGGCCAATTCCAACAGCATGACCTGAGCCAGAAGGCATTGGAACACCTTGATCGGTAAGCGAGATTCCGGCAATGCCTGCAGGAGGAACTGCATTCAAATCAGCCGCAACTTTAAGGTGCTTGCACCCTTCTAATTGTTTGGCTGAAGCCACTTGAACTCCAGCTTTTGCTGCGCCCAATACAATCTCTGCACTTTCTAGTAATTCTTCAATTTTCGCAACGTCGCTCATATCCGCGGCTTCGGTGTTTGCGCCGTAATGGGCATTGATGGTTTCTGCAGCAATGCGGGCCCTAGCCAAACCTGCATGCGAGGCCACGCGCACCCTTGCTCCTGCAGTTGATGCCAACACCGCAGCTGCAGAACCTACTGGGCCTGTGCCGCCAAGTAACACCACATCACGTCCTTCTAATTCCTGATTGAAATGTTTGCGCAGCTGATGTTCAACCGAAGCCACCATTGCAGCTGCAGTGGTAAATGCGCCAGAAGGGTCGGCAAACACACTGACTTCAAACGGCGGCACCATTGCGCGCTTAACCATATCCATCATGTCATAAGCCAAACCTATATCGCGCCCACCTAAGAAAATACCCGTGCGTTTTACTCCGGTGGGCCCTCGAGAAAAAATGGCGTCTTGGGTGTAGCCGGTGACTTGATCTAATGTGATTCCGGTGTAAGGCGTGACTACCTGAAAACCTGCGTCATACGCCATGTTAACGTCAAATGGGCTGACGTTAGGGCTGGGGGTCAACATGTGCAATATGTATAGTTTTTCCATGAATGGAGAGCTCGTAAAGTTAAAAAAATCTACTCAGGCGCATACCATTGTGCACCTTGATGATTGGCTTCGGTGACTTCAATATGTAGCCCGGGTAATGCAAGGTCATGCGTGCGTTGAGCCCACTCCTGAGCGATCGTTGCATCTGGTGCGATGACAAAACCCGTTGGACCCCAAGAACTTTGTCCTCGGCATTGCGCCCCAATAGAACCTAAAAAGTCGAGTGCTCGGCTTACTTTCTGGCTGGTAAATCGGCCGCCTTGGGCAGGCGCAAAATGGTCACCTACCGTTTCCTGTAACTCTGTAATTGCAAGACCAAAGGGAGCTAAATCTGCTTCAGCAATAGCGGGTAGCGCACGCATCATCGTGATGTGGCAAAGCCTTGCGGCGAGCGCCTCAGGGAATACAGGAAGATGCTTAAAGGCTTCAGCCTCCGCTTTGCCATGCAATCCTTGATGTTCTGGATCCATCAATAAAACAATCCGCCATGCTGAAGGAAAGGCAATGCGCGCTAATAGTGGAGGCGGTTCATCATTCTTCCCTCTCCCGCCATCTAAAATAAACCCACCCGATTCAAATGCACCGATCCCAATACCAGAACGATTGCCACGATCAAGCGCGGTCGCCAATTCACGGGCGCAGAGCGGCCTGCCATGCAGTTGAGACACAACGCTGCCTAACGCAAGTGCGAGCTGCGTTCCTGAACCTAAACCAGAATGGCTAGGAATCGTTCGAAGTAGGGTGATCTCGACGTTGTGATGGAAGTTAAACAAACAGGCGAGTTGGCCAAGCAGTTTTTCAATACGCGCTCGCTGTGAATCTTGTAAATTTGAACCTATAACTTTGGTTTGGTTTGCAAGACGTCCTTTTATTTGCAGAGAGGGGTTCGTAAGACTTACACCCACAGACCCAAAGCGACGCCCAAGATGACCCCCCATATCCAGAAAGCCCAAATGAAGTCTTGAGGGGGCGATCAAGCCAAGTTCTATGGCTTGTTCAGATCCGTTTTTCATTGCGTCGGTAGATTGAGAACGGTTTAGTACTTTGAATGATCCGCCCAGATCCTCAGAGGAGGGCGGTGAGGAAGAATCAGTAATCGATGTCATCATAGGGCGAATTGCATTTAGCGGACTGCGTCCATAAATTGCTCATTACCGGTGAGCCCAATCTTACTTATGCCTATTCTTTGGGCTGCGGCTAATACCCTGGCTACATGCTCATAGGCTACATCTTTACTCGGTCTAAGATGGACTTCATCTTGATCTGACTGTTGTGAAACCACTTTGAATTTAGTTTCGACTGCGGCTTGATCATCGAGTAACTGACCGTTCCAGAATACTTGACCACGCGCATCGATATCTAAGTTCACCACTACAGGGTCATGATGCACAGGTGGCGCGCCTTGTGGCATGTTGAGTTTTACAGCGTGGGTTTGAATGGGAATGGTAATAATCAGCATCACCAAAAGCACGAGCATCACGTCAATCAGGGGTGTGGTATTGATTTCCATCAATACCTCATCTTCTTTTTGAGAACCAATATTCATTGCCATACTAAGATTCCTTGTGGGCCTGAGCGATTAGGGACGAGAGCGCGCAGGCGGTTCGGTAATGAAGCCCACTTTGCCAATCCCCGCTTGTTGGCAGGCCACCACCACTTTGCCAATGGCTTCATAACGTGTTTTTTGATCCCCCCGAATATGCACCTCGGGCTGTGGTTTTTTGACTGCCTCAACTTTGAGTTTTTCTACCAGATCGCGGTGACTTGTGATGGGACTTTGATTCCAGAATACATCCCCGTTCACAGTTACCGATAACAAAATATTATCTGGCTTGGTTTGAGTTGGGCTGTTTACCTCTTTGGGTAACTTAACCGGAACGGTATGGGTGACGACTGGGATGGTGATCAGGAAAATAATCAACAAAACAAGCATGACATCGACCAATGGCGTGGTGTTGATCGTACTCAACACCTCATCCTCGTCTTCCTGTTTTGAGTCATGGATGCCGCGAGGACCAATAGAAAGAGACATGCGTGCGCCTTTTCTTAGTCGCGTGCGCCCGGGCGCATGCCCGCGATCAGGACTGAATGGACATCCGCACCAAAACTACGAACCTGTTCTAGTACGGTTTTATTGCGACGAACAAGCCAGTTGTAACCCAGTACGGCAGGAACAGCGACAGCCAAACCAATTGCGGTCATGATGAGGGCTTCGCCAACCGGGCCTGCGACCTTATCAATAGAGGCTTGCCCAGCGATACCGATGGCAGTAAGCGCGTGATAAATGCCCCAAACGGTTCCAAACAAACCAACGAAGGGGGCAGTAGAACCTACCGTAGCCAGGAATGTTAGGCCGTTTTGCATGCGCCCTGCCACCAAATCTATAGCGCGTTGAATGCTCATGGTCACCCAAGTATGGCGATCAATCGCTTCGATTAATTTGCCTTCATGATGCTCATTGGCCGATAAGCCAGCTTCTGCGATAAAGCGGAAGGGGCTTTCTTCGCTCAGCGCCTGAGTGCCTGCTGCAACTGAAGCTGCTGACCAAAATAATTCTCGTGCCTCAGCGCTCTGCTTCATTGATTTAGATTGCTCAATCAACTTGGTGATCAAGATATACCAAGTTCCCAGTGACATGATCACTAGTGCGATCAAGGTTCCATGGGTAACAAAGTCTCCCCCGTTCCAAAGGGCTTCCAAACCATAAGGGTTAGTTACTGTAACTTCCATGACACCTCCAAAGTATGTTGCATTATTCGGCGTGGAATTCGATGACTTGATCAACTTCGAATTCGTCTTCACCTTTTTCAAAACGGAATTTTTGCACGTACTCGCTCGCTGCACGATCAAAAATTTTCTTTGGTTGCGCATCGCGCACAAGCACATTGATGACCTCACCTGCGGGACTAATGGTTAAACGCAGCGAGACCCGACCGCTGATTCCTTCACGTCGAGCGCGGGGGGGGTAGTTGGTGAGCAGTTCTTCAACAGGAGGGCGATAGATGGGATTCACGCCTGCCCGGAGTCGGGGCTTAGTTGCAGCAGGTGCTGGCTTGGCATTGATGACCTCGGCGGGTTTTTGGATGATTAAGGGAGCTTGTTCTGGAGCTTTTTCGGCTACCACAGCAGTGATTGTGTTCTGGGCAGCCACTGGGGTTTGTATTTTGATCTCGGGGGGTGGCACAAACGCGGGAGGAGGGGCAACTGCTTTGGCAGGCGGGGTTTGGGGTGGAGTCGGGGGGGGTGAGGGCAAGGGCGGGGGAGGGGGCGGCTTGACCGCCTCAATGATACTGGCCTCAACTGGAGGACGGATGACCTCAATGACTTTTCGACCTAGTCCAGACACCAATCCGTAAACCAATATGACGTGAAGAAGGGCCGCAATGAAAAGCACTGCTGTGCGCCTTGCGTTCGGTTGGGTATCCAGGTAGCGATGGCTTTGCTGCATGAGAGGGGCGTTGGATTGCTTTTAGTGTTAGCTTTGAATTATACGACATAAGCTAATCCTTATATTGAAGCCTGACGCCCCGAGTAAAGTGACTGGGTAACTGAGTTCAGCGGATCGTCATCCGCAATAAATTTGAAATTCCCCTGCCGCTGCGAGTATGGTGCGCTTATAAAATTGTATGGAGTCTTCATGGCAACCGCTTCTTTAACTGATATTGCATGCCCTTTTTGTGGACTTGCCTGCGATGATTTAAGTTTGAATGATTCATCTGGAACGCTCACCACTTCGGGTGGTGCCTGTTCCCGCGCGCAGTTTGCCTTTCAAAAAATTGGATCTGTTCGGTCGGACGCAGCTTCTAGTTGGATTGAAGGCAAACCCGTCACCCTTGAGCAGGCATTGACCAAAGCCATTGAACTGATGGCCGCAGCTCAAGCACCTTTATTTGGGGGGTTGGCAACGGATGTATTAGGCATGCGCGGTTTGATGGAGCTTGCTGATCGTACGGGTGCCATTCTTGATCATATGAATTCAGAGTCTAAGCTCAGAAATTTACGAACAGTTCAAGATGCCGGTTGGATCACCACAACGCTGTCTGAGGTTCGCAATCGTGCAGATGTGATTGTGTGTTTTGGTACGGATGTTTCCTCCCGCTTCCCCCGTTTTTTTGAGCGCTGCGTATGGGTTGAACAGCCCATGTTTTTGCAAGATAGTGAACATCGCCAAGTTATCTTCATCGGTGAGCCAAAAAATTTAGCTCCAGCCATCTCACCGAGAGGTCAGCAGCCTGAAGTCATTGCTATCCCTCAGGATCGCTTAGCTGAAGCCGCAGCGTTGATGCGCGGACTAGTAGCAGGCTCATTACCGTTCAAGATGAAAACCGATCTTCCTTTTGAAGCACTGAAAAGCGTGGCAGAACGTCTTCAAGCGGCACATTATGGTGTGGTTGTCTGGGCAGCGGCAGATTTGGATTGGGCTCACGCGGAGCTCACGATTCAGGCCCTGACTGCCATGATCGGAACACTGAATAACACCACGCGCTGTGCAGGTATGCCCTTGGGTGGTTCGGACGGAGATTTTTCAAGCGACGCAGTCATGCTCTGGCAGTCTGGTTACCCCTTCCGCACGAGCCTTGCATCAGGAACAAGCCAATATGATCCCGTAATGCACGCTACAGAACGTATTTTGGCAGAGGGCGAAACAGATTGTGTTTTATGGGTGGCAGGCTTAGATCCTGATCGTATACAAGTACCTAATTTGCGCGCGGTAACCTCACATCCCTCAGTATCACCCGAAGGATGTCCAATGATCGCGCTGACTTCAGCAGGGGCTGATCTGGTTTCTGAAGCTGCGGTTCAAATCACTGTGGCCACCCCAGGAGTGGATACCCATGGATACTTATTTCGAGCAGACAAAGTGGTGACACTTCCGCTGCGGAAAGCCATTCAACGTTCATACCCCACTGTTGCAGAGATTGCTCAGCATATTTTAGTTGGGCTGGGAGACAAAACATGCTGACACTTCTTAAGGGCGGAAAAATCGTCGACCCAACACGCAAACTTTCTAGCGTATCGGGTGATCTCTTTATGCGGGATGGTTGGATTGTAGCGGGCCCCAATCCGGGAGAGCGTATTGATGAAGAGATCGATATTACGGGTCGGGTTGTCATGGCGGGGGCGATTGATATGCATACGCATATCGGAGGCGGTAAGGTGAATATCGCTAGAAATATGTTGCCAGAAGATCATCGCTTTGATCCTGTGCATCGGGCTGGTTTATGTCGATCAGGTTGTGGCCATGCTGCTCCAAGTACCTTGACCACGGGGTATCGCTATGCCGCGATGGGCTATACAGCGGGTTTTGAGCCCGCCATGTTGCCGGTGAATGCGCGCCAGGCCCACTTAGAAATGGGCGATACCCCTATTATCGACAAGGGGGCCTATGTGATGTTGGGCAGCGATGATTTTCTTTTGCGCTTAATGCGCGAAGGCGCTAGCCAAGAACGCATCAATGATTACGTGGGCTTTACAATTGCTTCCAGTCAAGCTTTGGGATTAAAGGTAGTGAACCCAGGCGGTATTAGTGACTTTAAATTCAACCGCCGAGCCTTGGATTTAGATGAAGCACACAGTCATTACAACGTGACTGCACGCCAGATTGTTCATACCTTAGCGCGCGCTTTGCATGAACTCAAGGTGCCGCATCCTCTGCATATTCATGCTTCAAATCTTGGGGTACCAGGTAATTTCCAAACTACGCTCGACACGATTACGGGGGCAGAAGGCTTCCCTATTCACCTCACGCATATTCAATTTCATAGCTATGGCACCGAAGGCGATCGTAAGTTTTCTTCTGAAGCCGCAAAGATTGCTGAGGCCATTAATAACAACCCGCACGTGAGCGCAGACGTAGGCCAAATCATGTTTGGTCAGACGGTAACGTGTTCAGGTGACAGCATGACCCAGCATCGCAATGCAGGCTTTGGTAGTCCCAAGAAAAGCGTCATTATGGATATCGAGTGCGATGCAGGTTGCGGGGTCGTGCCTTTTAAATACAAAGATAAAAACTTTGTGAATGCCTTGCAGTGGGCTATTGGTTTAGAAATTTTCTTGCGTGTAGAAGACCCATGGAGAATCTTCTTAACGACCGATCATCCTAACGGTGCTCCCTTTACTAGTTACCCTCACTTGATTCGTTTGTTGATGGATAAAACTTTCCGTAACGATGCACTATCACGAATCAATCCCGATGCTGCAGCCATGAGCACATTAGGCTCGATCGATCGCGAATACACATTAGATGAAATCGCGATCATGACGCGTTCTGCGCCAGCCAAGATATTGGGTCTCAAGGATTGCGGCCATCTTGGACCTGGTGCACGCGCCGATGTGGTCGTCTACAAAGAAGATTCTGATCCAGAGAAAATGTTTACTGCTCCTGAATACGTATTTAAGAACGGCACGATGGTTGCCAAGAATGGCGATATTGTGGCCGTGACCTGGGGGGATGTGCATGTGGTGAAACCCCAGTTTGATCGCAGCATTGAAAAGCCATTGGGCGAGTATTTCGATCGCCACCTCACTCAGAAGCTCGGTAATTTCAGAATTTCAGATGATGAGATTCGCGATATCACCAACGGAGGGGGACTGCGTGTCCATGCTTGTGAGCGTGACGGGAGAACAGTATGAACATTAATGGCGTCCATATTGAGGATACCTTCGCAGAAGCCTTCGGTATGCGGGGAACGCGGCTGCTCATAACGGGTGAAAACCTGAAGTGGGCGTATCACGGCGCAACTGCGCTGACCGGTTTTGCCACCTCCGTTATTGCTTGCGGTGCAGAGGCGGGAATAGAGCGCAGATTAGATCCAAGTGAAACGCCTGATGGTCGTCCAGGGGCATCGGTCTTGATGTTTGCAACTTCAAGTAAAGAGTTGGCCTCGCAAGTAGAACGACGTGTAGGTCAAACAATTTTGACTTGCCCCACGGCCTCCTGTTTTGGTGGTTTGGCCGAAGGAGACCCTATTGCACTGGGTAAAAATTTGCGCTATTTCGGTGATGGGTGGCAAGCATCTAAGGTAGTAGATGGTCGCCGGTTCTGGCGTATTCCAGTCATGGATGGCGAATTTGTATGCGAGGAAACGACGCGCATGGTGCGCGCGGTTGGGGGAGGGAATTTCTTGATTCTGACGCGAAACAGCCAAGATGCCTTGGCCGCAGCCGAGGCCGCGATTGAAGCAATGCGCAAGGTACCCAATGTGATTATGCCGTTTCCGGGAGGAGTGGTGCGCTCGGGTTCCAAAGTGGGTTCACGTTATAAAACACTGCCAGCGTCTACCAATGATGCCTTCTGTCCTACCCTGCGCGGTGTGGTGAAGACTGACTTACCCGATGAAGCAGGTTGTTGCTTAGAAATCGTGATCGATGGGCTTACCGCAGATGACATTACCATTGCAATGCGAGTGGGCATGCAGGCTGTATGTGAACGTGGTCGTGAAAACGGCGTGATCGCACTCTCAGCAGGTAATTATGGCGGCAAACTAGGTCAATTCCATTTCAAGTTACGCGAGATTATGGCTGAAGGAGGTGCGCAATGAGCGCCTTAACCCTAACCTTAAAACAACATCCATTGGGTCGACTGGATTTGTCCCCACTGATGCCTGCTTTGGTTTCAGGGGATATTTCCGGATTGGCTGCGCTGCCTTTGCAAATTGCCACCCAAAAAATTCCTTTAGGCGAATTGTTTTCTGTGAGTGGCAGTGATGCTTCGCAAATTGTTCTGAAAGGGGATCTGTCTCGCGTGGATGGAATCGGTGCTGCGATGCAATCAGGATCGCTCACTGTAGAGGGCAATGCAGGCGCCTACTTGGGTACAGGGCTGCTCGGTGGAGAAATCAATGTGCAGGGGGAGGTAGGTCATTTTGCGGGCGTGGCCATGCGTAAAGGAACCATTCACATCAAAGGAAATGCGGGAGATTATTTGGGCGGTATTCTTCCTGGCGCAATGCAGGGCATGGCCGGAGGTCAAATCATTGTGTTAGGAGATGTGGGCGAACGTTGTGGGGATCGTATGCGCCGAGGGGCAATTTTAATTGGCGGTAAAGTAGGTGATTACGCAGGATCACGTATGTTGGCAGGAACGATCGCTGCTTTTGGTGGGGCTGGAAAGCATGCTGGATACGGTATGCGTCGCGGCACTCTGATGATTCGCGGTGAGATTAATTTAGATGCGACTTTTGCTGATTGCGGGCAGCATGTTTTGCCCATCACGAATTTACTCTTCCGTTCTTGGGTCAAGCTAGGGAGCCCCTTTGGAGATGCGGCGGGGAAATCTTCACCCGTGCATCGTTTTATGGGCGATCGCGGGGCGGATGGCAAGGGCGAAATCTTACTGTTCAAATAAAAGAACACATTGAAAGGAGTGCGGCATGGCTAAAGATATTGCTTACAGTGAAGATGAAATTGTGGCGCACTTGACGGGGCCACTCCGGCATTGGACTTATGAAAATGGTTGGATTCGCCGCAAGTACAAAACCGAAGGGTGGAAAGGTACCTTGATGGTAGTCAATACGGTTGCGCACTTGGCTGAAGCGGCTTGGCATCATCCTGATTTGGCAGTGACCTATGCCTTTGTGATTGTGAAATTGCAAAACCATCATGCCAAGGGCATTACGGATAAAGACTTTGAACTGGCGCGAAAAATCGAAGAAGTCATTCAGTGGCAACCGGGCAAGGAAGAGGGCAGCGCGCTAGAGGGGACGCCTAACGATGATCAGCGTTTCCGCTACATCAAGTACGACGCGTGATTTCTAAGACTTTGGGCCTTGACTTAGCCAATAAGGTCACGATTGATGGTTTAAGTGCCACTTGCTTGAGTCTAGCCTGTTTGCTCGTATGTTTTTTCTTTGTTGTGCCCGCAGCCCATGCAGAGAGTAGGTTTGAAGTGCATGAAATTGGCCCCGGAGTGTGGGTGCACACCGGAGAAATTGGTGATTTCGCCCCTGAAAATAAGGGCGATCTTGCCAATCTGAGTTTTGTGATTGGCGAGCGCTGTGTTGCGGTCATTGACACCGGTGGAAGCCGCTGGGTGGGGGAGTCGCTGCTCGGTGCGATTCGGAGCAAAACTAAGCTTCCAATTTGCTATGTCATTGCTACACATATGCATCCCGATCATTTACTGGGGCATGCTGCCTTTTTGGATGAACACCCTCAGTTTGTTGCTGCTGCTACTCAGGCGCGTGCCTTAAGTATTCGCCGCGAGGGGTATTTGTCCCGGCAAAAAGCAACCCTAGGCGAGAACTTGGCTCGAGGAACCGAAGTCGTTTTACCGAATCATCCCGTTATTGAAACAGAGCAACTCGATTTGGGTGGAAGGATGCTGACAGTCAGATCTTGGCGCACTGCGCATACAGATAATGATTTAACCGTTCAAGATAGCCAAACCCATACCCTGTTTACGGGTGATTTGTTGTTTGTGGATCATCTCCCAGTGATTGACGGCAGCATCAAGGGTTGGCTGGCGATCCTGCCAGAATTGGGTGCGCTGGCCCATGAAGATGAAAAGTCAGTACCTGTGGTACCGGGGCATGGGCCTGATACAGGAAAGCGCGATAAAGAGCTTCAGCGCCCTAAAGTATTGGTTGCTAACGGTACTGGGTCTGAAATTGGGCAAACTAATGATAAAAGTGTTATCTATTTTGCAGCCGAAACAGATTATTTGTCCTCGGTTGCCAAAGAAGTCAGGGTTGCCCTCAAGGCTCAGCAAACCTTGCAACAAACGGTTTCTGCATCAACTTTACCGGCTCGATGGAAACTGGTGGAGTTGTATCACCGTCGCAATATCACTGCAGCATATGCGGAATTGGAGTGGGAAGATTAGTTTTTTTGGCAAATAGAGTCATATAGAGAACTTTTCCTTTGTACTTAGTACTAAAATAAGAAATAGTTTTAATTTTCTGGGTTGAATTAAGGAAAAAAACGCATATTTGGGATGCTAAACCCAATAAAGAAATACCCAGAACTCTCAGGAGAGTTAAATATGTCAAGTCAATTCAATCACTTAGTTGTTCGCGCTACTTTAGCGTTGTCAGGCTTGATTTTGGCCGCAAGCGCTCATGCAGGTGATCCTGAAGTGTGGTCGCGCATTCGCGCCAGTTTGTTTCAAGATCGTCCCATTGTTGAAGCTTCGGGAGACTTCTTGCGTTTGGATGCGCCTACCCGTGCTGAAGATGCTGCGGTGGTACCTATTTCGATTCATACCGGTATTCCTCAAACTGTGGGGCAGTATGTGCAAAACACCTGGTTAATCATCGATCAAAACCCCTCGCCGATTGCCGCTAAATTCATTTTTACTCCCTCCAGTGGTCAGGCTGACATTGAGACCAGAGTGCGTGTCAATGAGTACACTTTGATTCGTGCGGTTGCGGAACTGAATGATGGAAGCCTGCATATGGTGAGTAAGTTTGTGAAGGCCTCTGGGGGCTGTTCTGCTCCTGCGGGCAAAGATCCTGCTGAGGCACTTGCGAGCTTAGGCAAAATGAAAGTGCGCGTGGAAGGCGATGTGATCCCCGGCAAGCCCTCGCTCGCGCAACTGATGATTAGCCACCCTAACGATTCAGGTTTGGCCTTTGATCAAATGAGCCGTAATTTTACCCCTGCCCATTTCGTGCGAGAAATTAGCGTGACCTATGCCGGAAAAAAAGTCATGACAGCGGAAGTGGATATTTCAATTAGCGAGAACCCTAATTTCCGCTTTTATTTCGTACCAGAAGGTGCGGGTGTCCTCGCGGTAGAAGCCATTGACTCCAGTGATTTAAAATTCAATACAGCTGTTAAATTGGACACTGGAAAGAATGTGGCCGCTTCGGTCAAGCCTGCTGCTGGTTCTTAAGCTCCAGCTAACCTGAGCCGTTTACCTTCAGGCGTGAGCAAACAGTGCGAATGTTCGTGTTGTTTGGTTTTTATCCGGGGCCTCGAAAAATAAGACTTGGGTATTGATAAATATAAGAATCTTCTTGTATAATCGTTGATTACCCAAGCGATATTCTAAATAAAGATTTGACTGGAGCGTAGTTCTATATGGTTGCCACTGCCACTCAAAAGGCTGAAATTGTTTCCCAATTCCGTCGTTCACCCGCAGATACGGGTTCGACTGAAGTGCAGGTCGCTTTGCTGACCTCACGCATCAATGAATTGACTGATCACTTTAAAGTGCATGTCAAAGATCACCATTCTCGCCGCGGTCTGCTGCGTCTTGTTAGTCAGCGCCGTAGCTTGCTTGATTACCTCAAGCGCAAAAACATGAGCGGTTATCGCTCATTGATCGAGCGTCTGGGTCTTCGTAAGTAATAAAATGAATTGGGGCGGCTGATACCGCCCCTTTTGCATTTTTAGCGCGGCATTGCCGCTTCACCCCGAGTTCAATTCCGAACTGATTCAATTCCCAAGTGGCGCTCTGTTTAAGCGTACCTAAAATTAACTGGGTTTAATCAGTCGATCGTCTAAAAGGATGTTTCATGCAAGCAATTCGTAAATCAATACCCTTCGGCAGTCATACCCTTACCCTTGAAGCCGGTGAAATTGCCCGTCAAGCTGACGGCGCAGTCATGGTGTCGCTGGGAGATACAGTCGTTCTGGTCACCTGCGTGGCGCAGAAATCTAGTAAACCTGGTCAAGATTTCTTTCCTCTTACTGTAGATTACCAAGAACGTTTTTATGCAGGTGGCCGCATTCCCGGTGGTTTCTTCAAGCGTGAAGGCCGCCCAACCGAAAAAGAAACGCTTACTTCTCGCTTAATTGATCGCCCTTTGCGTCCTTTATTTCCGGAAGGCTTTTACAACGAAGTGCAGATCGTTGCTACCGTGATGTCGGTTGATCCTGAGATTGATCCCGATATTCCTGCTGTGATTGGTGCAAGTGCGGCTGTGATGTTGGCTGGAATTCCTTTCAGCGGTCCCATCGGTTGCGCCCGTGTTGGTTATGCCAATGGTCAATTCATCCTCAATCCCTCCGCTACAGAATTAAAAACCTCATTGCTGGATTTAGTCGTAGCGGGTACTTCACAAGCGGTCCTGATGGTGGAGTCCGAAGCCCAGGAGCTTCCTGAAGATGTGATGTTGGGTGCAGTGGTGCATGGTCATCAAGCGATGCAACCTGTGATCGAAATGATCATTCAGCTGGCTGAAGAAGCAGGCAAAGAAGAATGGAACTGGAAGCCTGCAGCGCGTGATGAAGAACTGATCGCTCAGCTCTATGCATTGTGTGAAGAACCTCTCAAGCAAGCCTACAAGATTCGTCAGAAGCAAGCACGTTCAACTCGTATTAGCGAAATCGCATCAGAGATGAAGAAACAACTGATCGCAACTGACGCTTCTCCTGATCATATTAACCATGTGAAGAGCTTGTTTAGTGAACTCGAAGCCCGCATCGTGCGTTCGCAGATCCTTGACGGCGAGCCGCGTATTGATGGTCGCGATACCCGAACCGTTCGCCCCATTACCATTCGTACCGGCGTATTGCCTCGCACTCATGGCTCTGCGTTGTTTACCCGTGGTGAGACCCAGGCATTGGTCATTGCAACCCTAGGTACAGGCCGCGATGAGCAGATCATTGATGCGCTTCAGGGCGAATACAAAGAACGCTTTATGTTGCATTACAACTTCCCTCCTTACTCCACCGGTGAAACAGGTCGCGTAGGTAGCCCCAAGCGTCGTGAAATTGGTCATGGTCGTTTGGCTAAGCGCTCGCTGGTTGCGATGTTGCCTAGCCAAGAAGAATTTGGTTACACGATTCGTGTGGTTTCTGAGATTACTGAATCCAATGGTTCTAGCTCGATGGCATCCGTATGCGGTGGTTCATTGGCGATGATGGATGCAGGGGTTCCCTTGAAGAAGCACACTGCAGGTGTAGCAATGGGCTTGATTAAAGACGGCAATCGTTTTGCAGTCTTGACCGATATCTTGGGTGATGAAGATCATTTGGGCGATATGGATTTCAAAGTAGCTGGCACGGTAGATGGTGTGACGGCTTTGCAAATGGATATCAAGATTGAAGGTATTACCGAAGAAATTATGCGTGTGGCTTTAGGCCAAGCGAAAGAAGGTCGCCAGCACATTCTGGGCATTATGCAATCTGCAATGGGCGGTGCACGTCAAGAATTGTCGAGCTTTGCACCCCGCATCATCACCATCAAGATTAATCCAGAGAAAATTCGTGATGTGATCGGTAAGGGTGGCGCAGTGATTCGTGCGCTGACCGAAGAAACGGGCACCACCATCGATATCACTGACGATGGCACAGTCAACATTGCATGCTTGAGCGTAGAGGCCGGTGAAGCGGCACGTGCACGTATTGAAGCAATTACGGCAGATGTTGAAGTAGGTAAGATTTACGAAGGTACGGTACTGAAGCTGCTTGATTTCGGTGCAATTGTAAGCGTGTTGCCAGGTCGCGATGGTTTACTGCACATTTCGCAGATTGCGAATGAGCGTGTCAATCAGGTGGCTGACTATCTGAAAGAAGGCCAGCAAGTGCGCGTTAAAGTGCTTGAAGCCGATGATAAGGGCCGCTTGCGTTTGTCCATGAAAGCATTGTTGGATCCTGTTGAGCCGGCTCCTGAAGTAGCCCCCGCTAGCGAGACACCTGCTCCTGCAGCCGAGTAGCATACAGGCCTCAAAGGCTTAAAGAAAAGCCAATTAGTCATCTCTAAGGCAAGAAAACACACCGTGTTTTCTTGCCTTTTTTACATGATTCGTAGTGATATCCAAATAAAAATGCCCACGATTTCAATCGCGGGCATTTTTTTTAAACTTCATGATGCTGTATGGGCAAGCGGTAGGATTACTGCTTTTATTTCATAGCGGGTTGATTAACAAGCAATTTATTTTGCGACTTGTCGCTCGCGCAGTTCTTCTAAGGTTTTGCAGTCGATACATTTGCTTGCAGTAGGGCGGGCCTGTAGGCGCTGCAGACCAATTTCTACGCCGCAGGCTTCGCAGTAGCCGTAATCCCCGGCTTCGATCTTGGAAATGGTCTCGTCAATTTTTTTGATCAGCTTACGCTCACGGTCGCGATTACGCAGTTCAAGTGCCATGTCAGATTCTTGGCTGGCCCGATCATTGGGATCAGCAAAAATGGTGGCTTCATCCTGCATGGTATGGACAGTGCGATCAATATCCTGACTTAATTCACCCTTCCAATCATCAAGCAGCTTGCGAAAGTGGGTGAGTTGGCGCGCACTGATGTATTCCTCGCCGTTCTTAGGGACGTATGCATCGAATTGCTTAAGCTTTTGAGCTGCCATGGAGTAATACTTCTCTAAATACGATACGGGTAGAAACAAACTTCTCAACTGACTATTTTAGCATGCTTGTGCCCCTCTGCTAGACTGCATTCTATGTCTATTCAACGATCCTTGAGAGATCTCACACTACGTTACTCCACCGTCTACCTAGCGCTGGTGGTAGTCACGGCTGTGCTTGGGGGTGGGGCGCTCTGGTTATGGCAGGAAGCCTCCAGCGAATCACTGCGTGTGAATAGCATGGTGCAGGAAGTTGAAATCATGCGAGGGAATTTATACCGTCAAATGAAGGAGTTATTTGATACTACTTTTTTAGATGATCCCAATGCCCAAACTCAATACACACTGTATAGCGGTTTAATTGAAGATGGTTTGTACCGTTTGTCCGAGCGGGCGCAGGGGCCAGAAGAAGAAGCGGCCGTGAAGGAACTCAAGCGGACTTATCATGAAATTCATAGCCGTACCGAGATCATTGTTTTTGGTCCCATCCCGCCTGAAGGGCGTGTACTTCAGCGTATTTTTGATACTGATCTAGAAGCAGGGGGGCTTCAAGCCTACGAATCTGCGTTTAGGCAGGTTGATCAACTATTCATGTTGCAACAGGAGCGATTGCAAAAAAAACTGTCTCGATTAGCTTACTACACCCCTTTGCTCCTGGTGATTCCTATGTTTGCAGCCTGTGCGCTGTTACTTCTCACGCGACGGTTTTTAAAGCAGGATGTGGTGGAGCCCTTTTCTGAGTTACAAAAAGGAACGCGAGTGATCGCAGGGGGGGATTTGGGTCATCGGCTTGTTATTGAGGGCGCAACGGAACTGATGGCTTTATCTCAAGCCATTAACCAGATGGCAGAAGATTTACAGCAAAGTCGTGCAGCGTTGTTAAAAACCGAGAGACAAGCCACATTAGGCGCCTTAGTGCCTGTGGTAGCGCACAATATTCGTAATCCCTTAGCGAGTATTCGCGCCACGGCGCAGGTTTTAGATGAAGAGAATGTGCACCCCGATATTCGTGATGGCCTGCAAGGGATTATTGCTAGTGCAGACCGTCTTGAACGATGGACTGCCTCGCTTCTTTCCTACCTTCATCCATTAGAAGCGCGATGGCTTGAGGCTGATGTGTCCGAGGTCGTGGAGGGACTACTAGACATCGTTCAACATCAGTTCAATGTGAGAGGTGTAAATCTCAAACGCGCCATTCCGCATCAAAAAATATGGGTTCGTTTTGACCAAGACTTGCTAGAACAGGCCCTGCACGGACTGATTGTGAATGCCTTGGAAGCCACGCCCGATGGTGGCGAAGTGATGGTCAATCTAAGCAAAGCAGATCAGCGCATAGAGATCTCTATCTTTGATCAAGGGCTAGGTTTGCAGTGGTCGATTTCCTCTACTGGCGTGCCGCGTGATCCGGTGGTTCCGGGCCGAACGACTAAACGTACTGGAACCGGCCTAGGGATTCCGTTTGCACTCAAGGTGAGTGAGGTGCACGATGGCGGTTTGAGTTATTTCCCTAGATCAGAAGGCGGCACCCAAGCCTTGTTTTGGATTCCCTGCATATGAACTCAACGAGCAGTTTTCCTAGTCAAGCTGCGCTGATTCCTACACGCCAGGTCCTGTTAATTGAGGATGAAGCCTTGTTCGCGCGATCAGTGGGGCGGCGTTTAGAGCGTGCAGGATTTGCGGTTGGACATGCCGCATCATTGCGTGAGGGGGTGGATCTTGCTGACGTGATGCAGCCTGATTTGATTCTATTGGATCTGCGCTTGCCCGATGGAGATGGCTTAAGCGTGTTACCACAACTCTCGCGAGATCGAGAAGGTGCCCCTGTTCCGGTGATTGTACTCACTGCATTTGGAGAGGTAGAAGATGCGGTCACAGCCATGAAACAAGGCGCCGCAGATTATCTTAAAAAGCCTATAGATCTGGATGAGTTGTTGTTGGTTGTGGAAGGGGTACTCGCCAATGCGGGTCTACGGGACCGGCTGGATTTTTCAAGGGAGCGTGATAGCCGCGTTTCAGAAGGGGTGGTGCTTATCGGTGAAAGTCACCCCATCCTAGAGCTCAAGCAGCGCATTGCGTTCATCGCACAGTTGTCAGGCCCAGGTGTGACCCCGCCCTCAGTGTTGATTCAAGGGGAGACAGGTGCGGGTAAAGATGTGGTTGCCCGCTTGTTGCACCAGGTGAGCACCAATGGTGCTGCGCCCTTTGTCCATGTCGATTGCGCCGCCTTGCCGCGCGATTTGATTGAGGCAGAGCTATTTGGTCATGAAAAGGGGGCGTTCACAGGCGCCACGCGAGCCCGAGCGGGGTTAATTGAAGCAGCGGAAGAGGGCACGCTTTTTCTTGATGAAATCGGAGAGCTCCCGCTCGACTTACAGGGCAAATTATTAGCTGTTATTGAAAGAAGAAAAGTTCGACGAGTGGGGTCAGTGCGGGAACGTCCAGTTGCCGCGCGTTTTATCTCGGCCAGTAATCGTAATCTTCTCAAGATGAGTGATGAAGGGAGCTTTCGCCCGGATCTTTACTATCGCTTGAACGTGCTCTCCATCGCGCTTCCTCCTTTGCGAGAGAGGGAACAAGATGTGATGCTACTCGCTCAACACTATGCCACCGTCACTGCGCGCCGCTATGGATTGACTGTTCCTGGTTTTACTCCTGAGGCAGCTGTCGCGATGCGCGACTATGCTTGGCCGGGAAATGTGCGAGAACTACGTAACTTAATCGAGCGCGCTGTGTTGTTGTCTGAAGGACAGCGCATTTCTGCCCAAGCACTGGCTTTACCAGGGAGGCTTCAAAAAGCCGAGCGAGAGGACGATCAAAAGATTACTTTGCCCCAAGCACATTTGCCCCTTGAAGAAATGACGCTGGCCGAAGCGGAGTGCTGGTTGATTCAACAAGCCCTTGATTCGGCAGGGGGTAATGTTTCCGAGGCGGCACGCAAACTAGGTGTGACCCGAATGACCTTGCGCTACCGTATGCAGAAATATCACATTGCAACTGATTTAACGGCTGAACTAGATGAAGAGCCCTTGAGTGAATAGAGATCTATTACTCGTGGCTTAAGGCAGATCCATGCGCCATTTAAAGAAAAGAACAAAAGAGTTGGCATCTATTTTGCATTAAAGATAGCGAGGGTTAATCTGAGAGGATATTGCCCTTCTCCTATTGTGAAGTCCTTTATCCGGGTTGCGATGTTCGCAGCCCGGTTTTTTATTTTAAATCAATGTGTAACCCAGATTTAAAGTGAAAATAAGAATGGTTTGTTTTTTAGCACTTCTGCAAAACAACCAACCTTACGGATAACTAGTGGTTGAAATGCTGCATGGTGTGGTTCATATCAACCGATTTATTTGTTTTTTTTATTAGAAAGACTTTTTTGATCGGTTGCGCGGCAAACCTCGCCCTTCAGGGGGGGCAAGCAATTAGCCAGTTTGTTTGATGCCTGCTTCTATGGCATTCCACTGTGTATTCCATTGCGCTACGGGGTCGCGCTTAAAGCCGCTGCGCACAAACTGGCGCCAACGCCCTTCCACCCAAGCCAAGAGTAAGCTGGCGCTGGCTGCGCTGTCATGCGAGGCTGGAAGGTCAGCGGCGGTCATCGCTAATCTCAGGCTTTGCCGTAAAGTGGTTTCGATGCGATCTAAAATCTGATTGACGCGCACTCTTAGCCGCTCGTGTTCGTGCACTAATGCATCCCCCGTCAGCACGCGGGTCATCCCGCGATTGCGTTGGGCAAAAGCTAAAAGTAATTGCACCGTGGCAGTGATTTGGGCCAAACCATTGGCGTCTTGCTGGGTAATTAAATTAATACGGGTGAACAATGTTTCTTCAATAAAGGCCAGCAGGCCTTCAAACATTTGGGCTTTACTGGCGAAATGACGATATAGTGCGGCCTCAGAAACGCCAATACGCGCCGCTAAGGCTGCAGTCGTAATCTTCTCTCCCTCAGGGGATTCCAGCATTTCTGCCAAAGCCTGCAAAATTTGCTCTCGCCGTTCGCCTTGCTTTCCGCCCATGCGCCCCCCTTCAAATTTCAATCGTGAGATTTAAATCGCTTTGCGCAGGATGGTAACATCGTACTTTGTATGATGGGTGAACAAGAGGGTGGTATGGCTGGACATAGTAAATGGGCAAATATCAAGCACAAGAAAGCCGCGACGGATGCAAAACGCGGAAAAATATTCACGCGCTTGATTAAAGAGATCACGGTAGCTTCGCGTTTAGGTGGGGGGGATGTATCAATAAACCCCAGGCTTCGCCTGGCAGTAGACAAAGCCTACGATCAAAACATGCCTAAAGACACGATTGAGCGCGCTATTAAACGGGGTAGTGGCGATTTAGAGGGTGTGAACTACGAAGAAATTCGGTATGAGGGCTACGGCATCAATGGCGCGGCAGTGATGGTAGATTGCCTCACTGATAACCGGACACGCACGGTGGCTGATGTGCGTCATGCTTTTACCAAGTATGGCGGCAATATGGGTACCGATGGCTCTGTGGCTTTTTTATTTAAGCATTGCGGGCAAATGTTGTTTTCGCCGGGTACCTCAGAAGATGCCTTGCTGGAAGCAGCTTTAGATGCAGGTGCTGAAGACGTGATCCCTAATGAGGACGGCAGCATCGAGGTCATCACCCCACCTTACGAATTTTCTGCAATCAAAATTGCGCTCGAGCAGAAAGGGTTTAAGCCAGAGTTTGGTGAAGTCACGATGAAAGCCTCTACCGAAACTGAATTTGAAGGCGAAGACGGGATCAAGATGCAGAAACTGCTGGATGCGCTGGAAAGCTTAGATGATGTGCAGGATGTCTATACCACTGCGCTCATCAGCGACTGAGGGCAGAGTTGATAATGTATTCAAGCTCTCAATACGCTGAATTTGAATGGCGCACCCTTGATTGAAAAGGTACGTATTCTTGGCATTGATCCTGGCTTAAGGGTGACTGGCTTTGGCATCATTGAAAAAGAAGGATCTCGCTTGAGCTACATTGCCAGTGGAACCGTTAAAAGTGGCGAAGGCGAATTACCTGAACGCTTGGGTGCGCTGTTTAGCGGTCTGACCGCGGTATTGAAAGAGCATCAGCCTCAACAAGTGGCAATAGAAAAAGTATTTGTAAACGTGAACCCGCAATCTACCTTGCTGCTAGGCCAAGCGAGAGGGTGCGCGATCGTGGCCGCAGTGAACCAAGGGCTCAGCGTTTCAGAATATACCGCGCTACAAATCAAACAAGCGGTGGTGGGCAATGGGCATGCTGATAAAAAACAAGTGCAAGACATGGTAAAAAGATTGTTATCCCTGACTAAAGCTCCCGCCGCCGATCCTGCTGATGCCCTGGCCTGCGCAATCTGCCATGCGCACAGCCATTCACAGGTGGCACAAGGTCGTTTGCCAGCGGGATTAACCCTAAGGAGGGGGCGCTTGTCATGATAGGACGTTTGCGCGGCGTGCTGGTCTCTAAAAATGCACCCTTTGTATTGATGGATGTGAATGGGGTGGGCTACGAAATAGAAGTGCCCGTTTCAACGCTGAGCGAACTCCCATCCAGTGATCAACCCTTAGAACTGTATACCCATTTGGTAGTGCGAGAGGACGCGCATCTGCTGTACGGCTTTGGTAGCTTGCACGAGCGTAATGCCTTTCGTATGTTGCTCAAAGTCTCTGGGGTTGGCCCTAAACTCGCCTTGGCTTTATTGTCGGGCTTGAGTGTGAGTGAGCTCGCAGGTGTGGTGGTGAGGCAAGATGTGACTCGACTCACAAAAATATCTGGTGTGGGGAAAAAAACAGCAGAACGCTTGCTGCTTGAATTGCGCGATAAATTCAAAGACGCCGGTGTGAGCTTAGGCCCTGAGGTAGTGGGCCTGCCGCGTGATGATGTGAATGGCGATGTCGCAAATGCCCTAACAGCTCTCGGTTACAATGATAAAGAAGTGGCCCATGCACTGAAATCACTCCCTGTGGGGACTCCCGTTGAGGAAGCGATTCGCTTAAGTTTGCGGCTGCTGTCTCGGGTTGACTAATAGATTGAGGTTTCATGATTGAATCGGAAAGATTGGTCACTGCTCGCGGCGCACCGCAAGAGGAAGTAATTGAGCGTGCTTTACGCCCTCAGCGTCTGGCGGAATACATCGGTCAGCATAAAGCCCGCGAGCAACTAGAGATCTTTATCGAGGCTTCACGCAGGCGGGGTGAAGCGCTTGATCATGTCCTGCTCTTTGGCCCTCCAGGCTTAGGTAAAACCACGCTTGCGCATATTATTGCGCGCGAGTGCGGGGTGAACCTTAAACAGACCTCCGGCCCTGTTCTCGAACGCGCAGGTGATCTCGCCGCGCTGCTGACTAATCTCGAGCCCAATGATGTTTTGTTTATCGATGAGATTCATCGCTTGAGCCCAGTGGTAGAAGAAATTCTCTACCCCGCATTAGAAGACTATCAACTCGACATCATGATTGGTGAAGGCCCTGCTGCGCGTTCGGTCAAGATTGATCTGCCGCCTTTCACTTTAGTGGGGGCCACCACCCGCGCGGGCATGCTGACCAATCCATTGCGCGATCGATTTGGTATTGTGGCCCGATTAGAATTTTATTCTGCTGAAGATTTGGCCACGATTGTGAAGCGCTCCGCTGGTTTACTGAAAATGGATATGGATACCGCCGGAACTTTGGAAATTGCGCGGCGTTCAAGAGGCACGCCACGTATTGCGAATAGATTGCTGCGAAGGGTGCGTGACTATGCCGAGGTGCGCAGTGGTGGAAAGGTCACACAAGACATTGCCGATGCAGGACTGAAAATGTTGGATGTAGATAAGCAAGGCTTAGATTTAATGGATCGAAAACTATTGCTCACCGTAATTGAAAAATTTTCTGGCGGCCCCGTAGGCGTGGACAACCTCGCTGCGGCCATCAGCGAAGAGCGCGATACGATTGAAGATGTGCTGGAGCCTTATTTGATTCAACAAGGCTACTTGCAGCGCACGGCCCGCGGACGCGTAGCCACGCCGGCAGCCTATCAACACTTTGGGTTGGCGGGACCTTTATTGACCTCTGCAAATATAGGGGGATTGAACACATCATCGGAAGGCTCTTTACTCTGATGCCTTCTTTTCATTTTCCGATTCGCATTTATTACGATGATACGGATGCAGGTGGGGTGGTGTATCACTCCAATTACCTCAAATTTATGGAGCGTGCGCGGACGGAATGGCTGTCGCATCTGAATTTAGAGATCATGCGATTGGCGGATGAGTACGGCATCATTTTTGTCGTACGCACAGCAAAGGTAGACTATCTCAAACCTGCGCGACTTTCTGATCGTCTGAATATTCATGTTGAGCTGATCGATTTAAAACGTAGTTCAGTGGTGTTTAAGCAAGAAGTTATGTGTGGAGAGCAGTGCTTGGCAATCGGTGAAGTAGTGGTGGTCGCTGTCAACTCCACCAGCTTTAAACCTTGTGCCCTTCCATCCGAGGTGAAAGAAGTATTGGAACCTTGGCGCAGGGCCACATCTTCTTAAAGATGTTTTGGTATGCTTCATCGCGATACCCAATGTTGTAAAAAGGGAGTGTGAATTGAATACCTCGTCGGATATGTCTTTTTTCTCGCTGGTGGCGAACGCCAGCGTATTTGTGCAGTTGATTATGGGCATTTTGTTGCTCATCTCTTGCATATCGTGGAGCAGTATTTTTAGCAAAGCCTTCAGTGTGGGCCGGGCACGTCGCGCAACGCGGGAGTTTGAAGATGAGTTTTGGGGGCATTCAGACATCATCAATCACTATCAGCGCATCTCCAATCAGGGGGGGCCAAAAGAAACGATGGAACGTATTTTTGATGCCGGCTTTAGGGAGTTTTTAAAGCATCGCAAAGTGCCAGGGTCAGATCCTGCTGTTGTTTTAGAAAGTGCTAGACGCGCAATGCGGGCTACCTATCAGCGTGAGTTGGATCAACTTGAGTCTAGTCTTAACTTTTTGGCCACTGCTGGTTCGGTCAGTCCATATATTGGATTATTGGGAACGGTGTGGGGCATCATGAATGCCTTTCGTGGTCTCGCAAATGTGGGACAAGCAACGCTTGCTCACGTTGCTCCTGGCATTGCTGAGGCTTTGGTGGCCACTGCCATGGGTTTGTTTGCAGCGATTCCAGCCGTGATTGCCTACAACCGGTTTACGGATGATGTAGATCGTTTATCCAATCAATTTGAAACTTTTATCGAAGAGTTTTCTAATATCTTGCAGCGTCAAATATTGATTCCCCCGGGGTATTGATTGTGGCTCGTCGTCCTCGCCGTTTAGTTGCCCAAATGAACGTCGTACCCTACATCGATGTGATGCTTGTGTTGCTCGTGATTTTTATGATTACCGCACCGCTCATTAACCCGGGAAGCGTCGATCTTCCGCAAATCGGAAAATCCCTCTCGCAGCCGGAGCAGCCTATCGAAATTGATGTGCATAAAGATGGCTCATTGACCGTGATTGATCGGGCTGAAGGCGCGGCTGAGGCTAAGATGAGTCAAGATGATTTGGTGGCGTGGGTTAAAAATAAACAAGCTAAGCGGCCAGATCAACCCGTTGTGATTGCCGGAGATCGCAACGCAAAATACGAATTGATTTTGAAGGTGATGGACACCTTGCAACAAGCTGCGGTAAAGCGCATTGGTTTGCTTGCGAAGTCGCGAGATGGTTAAGTTGTGAGCCGTTCAATCGTCGCTAGCTATCCCTCTCATTCACTGCCAACAGGTGCTCTGTCGGCACTTGTGCATGCGCTTTTCTTGGCCCTGCTTTTTTTTGGACTTCAATGGCAAACCCATACTCCTCAACCCGTGCAGGCTGAGCTTTGGGCTGGGTTGCCACCGATTCCCAAAGTGGTTGCTGCGCCTGCGCCTGAACCCCGATTGCCTGAGCCTGTTCCAACCCAACCTGATCCAGTGCCCAAGGTGGAAGCAGTTAAACCTGTGCCTCCCCCTCACGCTTCGCCTCCAGTAAGCAAACCAGACATCGCCACTGAGCGCGCTAAACAAGCAAAAATATTAGCGGAAAAAAAGGCAGAGGAAGAACAACAAGAAATTGAAAGGAAAAAGACACAGCAAGAGTTGAAATTACGTGAGATTGAGCGCGAACAAAAAGAAAAACGAGAAGCCCTGCTAAAGGAGCAGGCTATCAAAGCGCAAGCACAAAAGGAACTGGCCCTTAAAGAGCAAGCCGAAGAAAAACGCTTGGCAGCTTTGCAACGCGAAGCCGATGCACGGAACGCCCAAGCGCAAGCTTCAGGTAATCAGCAGATTCTGCAAAGTTATATTGAACGTATGCAGGCAAAAATTAAATCGAACACCATTGTTCCGCCCTCTGTTCCCAGTGGAGCGAGTGCAACAGTGAAGTTTGTGGTGCTGCCAGATGGATCTGTTTTGGATGGCAGTATTAGAGTGGTGCAAAGCAGTGGGCAAAGCGCTTATGATGATGCCGTGCAGCGTGCAATTATTGCCTCCCAGCCGCTCCCCTTACCCGATGATCTTGCGCTGCGCAGGCAGATGCGAGATGTATTACTTAAAACTACCAATCGTTAAACAATATTTCTGCTTTCTCCATTCTGGACCATTATGTTTTTAATTCCTGTTCAGCATCGCTCCTTTCTCCGTCATTACGTGTTCGTGCTCATTACTGGTTTGATGCTGTTGATATCGAATGCGCGAGCTGAGCTGTCGCTTGAAATCACCACTGAGGGACTCAAGCAGATTCCCTTGGCTATGTTGCCTTTTGCGAATGAACGCGATCTCACCTTGGGCATCTCCCCCATTGTGATTGCAGATTTACAGCGAACCGGTTTATTTCGTCAGGTAGAGGTAAGTGGGGTCAATCCTTTGCCCACAGAGACAGCTCAACTCAAGCTCGCGGATTGGCGAGCAAAACAGGCAACTGCGGTATTAATGGGCTCAACCTCGATTGAACCCGATGGCAAAATCAAAATTCGCTATATGCTTGTTGATGCCATCACTGAACAAGAAAAGTTGGTTGAAGTGATTTCAGTGGCTCCCACACAATTGCGAGGGGCTGCCCATCGTATTGCCGATGCGGTATATGAAAAGCTCACGGGCGAGAAGGGCGTGTTTTCTACCAAGATCGCCTACATCGTCAAAGATGGTCCTACTTTTCAATTGCGCGTGGCAGATGCAGATGCCTATAACGAGCGAACAATTCTTTCCTCTAAAGAGCCCATCATCTCGCCCAAGTGGTCCCCGGATGGCACTCGCATGGCCTACGTGACCTTTGAACTCAAACGCCCTCTTGTGGTGGTGCAAAATCTTTCTACGGGCGCTCGCAAAGTCGTAGCCAATTTTCGGGGTAACAATAGTGCCCCTGCTTGGTCGCCCGATGGTAAGCGTTTGGCGGTGACCCTATCACGGGATGGAATTGCCCAGATTTATACGATTGATGCGGAAGGCTTAGAGCAACCGCGCCGTTTAATGAGCACCAGGGCGATTGATACCGAAGCGGTATTTACTCCCGATGGTAAAAATATTCTCTTCACTTCAGACCGCGGGGGGGCACCGCAAATTTATAAAGTAGCGGTGGAAGGCGGGAATGCACAAAGACTGACTTTTACTGGGAACTATAATGTGTCACCTAGGCTCAGTCCCGATGGAAAGAAGTTGGTCTTTATTCAGCAAAATGGCTCGGCGTTTAGGGTCATGTTGCAAGATTTAGATACAAATCAGTTGCAAAATATGTCGGATAACGCTTTAGATGAATCACCCAGTTTTTCACCTAATGGACGTATGATCTTGTATGCCAGCCGCGTGAGTGGCAAGGGGGTCTTAGCCTTGGTTTCTGCGGATGGACGTGTGCGGCAAAAATTTAGTACGCAAGCAGGCGATGTTTATGAGCCAGCTTGGGGGCCCTTGCAGTAAAATAACAAACAAATAACAAACAATTAAAAAAGTCATATAAAACACCCACTCAAACTCGATCTAATCAACAGGAGAAATGCGATGAATAAAATTCTTTTGAGCGTCATGGTTGCTGCAGCCCTCGCCGCTTGTAGCAGCACCCCTAAAAAAGAAGCCGCTGCACCAGTTACTGAAACCAAAGTTGCTGAAGCTGCCCCTGCACCCGCAACTGCTCCTAAGATGCCAGAAGCCCAACCTTTATCTATGCCTGTAGAAGAGCCTTCACCTTTCCCGACCAAGGGCAAAGGAGGGGCGCTAGGTGAGCGTTCCATTTATTACGCATTTGATTCTTACGCGGTCAATGATGCAGGTAAGCCAGTCGCTGCTGCGCACGCTGGTTTCTTGGCAAGCCATAACAAGGCAAAACTAACCTTGCAAGGGAATTGCGATGAGCGCGGGAGCAGGGAATATAACTTGGCACTGGGTTCGCGTCGGGCAGAGTCTGTGAAGTCACTGATGACAGTTTCTGGGGCTGCAGCAGAGCAAATTGAAGTGGTGAGCTTTGGTAAAGAAAAGCCCATGGCTGCAGGACATGACGAAGCGGCTTGGTCTAAAAACCGTCGTGTTGATATTGTGTATCAAGGCGAATGATTCCCTTGCGCAAGCTGGTCATTGCGGTAGTGCTTGCCGGAGCACTACCTACCTACGCGGGTATATTTTCTGATGATGATGCACGCAAGTCTATTTACGATTTGCGTGCTGATGTGCTGCAGCTTAAGACAGCAGATGAAGCGCGCTTTACGCGCATCGAATCTAATATCGACACCCTGCAGCAGGCCAGCAACCGGATTCAGCAGTCGCTAGATCGCATTGATCAATCGCTACGCAACCTTAACTTACCCGCACTACAAAGCCAGTTAGAGTCAGTGAGTAGTGATGTAGCTAGGTTGAATGGCGCGGTGGAAGTACAAACCAATGCCGTTGAGCAAGACCAGAAGCGCAACAAAGAGTTTTATCTGGATTTAGATAGCCGATTGCGCGCACTTGAGAAGCCTATTCTCGTTAAGAAAGAGGAGACTGCAGTAGGCACTACAGCAGAGGTTTCGAGTTCAGTGGGTGTGGGTTCAGCCGCCACAACTACGCCTGATATTCCAGCTAAAACAGCCAATGCTGGCGTTTCAACTAATACGCAGGCGTCACCGCCCACAATGGCTGAGCAGAAAAGTTATGATCAAGCTTACCAAGCGTTTAAAGCCTCAAATTTTGTGGTTGCAGTGAAAGAGTTCCAGGCTTTTAGCAAGGCTTATCCCCGCAGTTCTTTATCTGCCAATGCGGATTTTTGGCTGGGTGTATCGCATTATCGTTTGAAGGCATACACCGCTGCAGAAAAGTCTTTGAAAGACGTGGTGATGCAGTATCCCGATTCTCCAAAGGCTCCTGATGCGCTTTTAAATCTTGCTAGTGTGCAGTTGGATGCGGGTAATGCCCCCGCGGCGCATGATTCCCTAGAGCAGTTGATTTCTCGTTTTCCTGCCAGTGAGGCCGCTGCAAAAGCAAAGGCACGATTGGGTAGGAAGTAAAAAACAGAAATTAATACCTTTAGTGGCTCTGCAAGCTTGACCCAAAGTAGTCATAAATCATAGAATAGTGGGCTTGGCTGTTGTGGGTCGGTAGCTCAGTCGGTAGAGCAGCGGACTTTTAATCCGTTGGTCGTGGGTTCGAATCCCGCCCGACCCACCAAATCAATTAGGTACGAACCGATCACATTGGGCTACCCCATTAGGTTCTAGTCCAGGCTCTAGCTCATTATCGGAGCCTCTACCCCAGGCACTACCACATTAGGCTCTACCCCATTATCGGGGGGCTGGCATTCATCAAACACGATTGATCACTCCTCCACCCCTCATTCCGATTTCTGCGAATTGATACGCACCCAAACTCGCTGCGCCAATAAGGTGATCAGCATCAAGAAGAAAGCCCCAAATAATCCTGCTGCCGTTAATTTGGTCATACCAGTTTTGGATGCGGTAGGAATGGTGGTTGACTCCCAACCTTTATTAAATCGGGCCGAATATTGGCTCAGCGTTGCGTGAATTCTGTCCAGTGTTTCTGTGCTTACTTCATTATCTGAACTGATTTCTTTACGTTGGTTAGCCTCTAAATCTAATAATTGCTTCGTGAGCCACAATCCATCAAAGGATTGATCAATTAAGGGAAGGGCTTTCTCTACAAATTTCTTGGTTTCAGCCACTTGTGCTAATTGTCGCTGCAATCGGCTCAAGTTTTCTTTTGAGTTATTGATTTCGCTGTTTGAAGCAATAATTTGTGTTTGTAAGGGGAGGTACTTGGCACCGGAATCTTTATGATCAAAAATTTGACCGTTTATAGCGTTTGACGATCCCGGAAAACGTTTATTCAAAAGTTCAATTTGTTTTAATCGTTCAAGCTGATAGCCCAACTCGATTTTCGCATTGGTGATCTTGGCATTCAGGTCGCTTGCGCCTGTCAGCGCATTAATTTCGTAACTATTAATGAGTGATCTGATTTGCAGATAACTACTGCCTGTCCGCATGAATTGTGCCGTTCGCAGGGCATGATCAATCGCTTCGTCCTTGGTTTTTCCTGAGCTGTTGATGCTAAGACTCACAATGGTAGTTGGCGCAGCGTCTAGGTCTTTCGACAGTCCAGCAAGATCTTTTGTATCTGCTTTAGATAGGGCGTAATTGGCTATTACATTCTTGGGCCACCAAAGATCCGTGGAAACTGACTTAAAAAAATCCTCCTCTATTTTGTCTAGTTTGCTTTTCTCCGAGATTTGCAAGGCTAAATTAGGAAGCGTTTTTTGCAGGCTTTTCCAACTTAGGATGTCTACATAACCACTATTGATCAGAACATATTCGCCCGTATAGGGAGAAAATAAACTCCAATATCCAAATCCCACCAATGCTCCAATCACCGATGCGATTGCAAGCTTCTTCCAAGCGCCGGCTAAAAAATCCACCATATCCTTCAGTGAGATTTCATCCTCGTTATTTTCTTCATTTTGAGCGGCGTGATGGTCTTGTTGGGCTGCATTCATCGGTTATTCCCTTGCTTGTGTAATTGTTGCTGTGCTGTCAATACTGCAATTATATGCCTTTAAAAAAGACAGCAAAAAGAAAGTCCGTTTGAATTGGCTGGTCTTGCTTCTCTTTTATGCGCTCAGGCCATGGTCTGGTTTAATATCGCTTCTTTGATTCGGCTATCGTTTAGGCCCACAAGGTTCCTTAATAGTGAATAACGCTTCCCCTTTTCCTCCTTCTAACGATCTTTGGGCTGATTGGCTCTTGCATCGTCGCTTTGCTGATGATCCTGTCTATACCGAGCGGGTCCGTATCGTGGTGCAAGGCTATATTGATCGGGTGTTGGATCAGGCCCAACTGGCTCCGGATGGTTGTTTGCTGGATGTGGGTGCGGGTGAGGGTAGCCTGGGCTTTAGAGCAATTGAGCGCTTTGGGGCAGGCGTACAGGTTACTCTGTCCGATATCTCTGAACCCATGCTGCACCATGCCCGTTTGCTGGCAGAAGAGAAAGGCATTGCGAATCAATGTCGCTTTGTTACGTCTTCGGCTGAGTCGCTGAATGCAATGCATGACGCGAGCATGGATGTGATCTGCACACGCTCGGTTCTTGCTTATGTAGCCGACAAGCAGGCTGCATTCCGGGCGTTTAATCGGGTATTAAAGCCGGGTGGGCGTATTTCGATTGCTGAACCTATTTTTCAGGACGAAGCGTTTGATACGGTTATTTTGAAGAATCGCGCAGATGCACAAGCTTCATTGGCAGCCCAGTCGCGCGATTTGGGTTTGATACTTTTACATCGCTGGAAGTCTGCACAGTTTCCTGACACCCCTGAAAAGCTCACTCAGAGTGCAATTGCTAATTATTCAGAGCGCGACTTAATGCGCTTAGCCGTTGCTGAGGGCTTTACCCAGATTCACCTTGAGCTACATATTGATGTACTGCCTTCAATTATTCAGTCATGGGAGGTGTTTATTGGTGCCTCGCCGCATCCTTGGGCGCCTTCACTGAAGACTATTATGGAAGAGCAGTTTAGTCTTGAGGAGCGGCAGCATTTTGAGGCGATGGTCCGGCCCAGCATCGAGGCAGGACATCCTGTCTCTATAGACCGTATGGCGTATCTGAGTGCGATGAAGCCTTTTTAGGCTCTGCTGAAAGGGCCTGCCCTCAAACGTGAAGAGTGGGGGGATGGTCGTGGTCGAGGTCGGGGCGATGCCAAGGGTCGACATGCGCCATCAGATCTAACACGCGGTGGCGCTGAAGTACGCGCTTACGTGCATCTACAGCAATATCGTGCCCTTGCTCTACGGTGATGGTTGCATCGACTTCGATGTGGGCATCCACGATGATCATATCCCCCATTTTACGGGTACGAAGATTATGGGCATCTTGCACCCCCGGGGTTTCGATAAGAGTCTTGCGAATGGCCTCTACTTCGGTGTCATCGGCGGATCGATCCACTAAATCATTCATGGCATCCCATCCAAATTCCCATCCCATTTTGCAAATCATCACCCCTACAATGATGGCAGCGATGGGGTCCATGATGGGGTAGCCTGCTAGGTTGCCTGCGATACCGACGCCAACCACCAAGGAGGAAGCGGCATCAGAGCGTGCATGCCAAGCATTGGCAACGAGCATGCTAGATTTAATGCGCTTTGCAACGGCCAACATATAGCGAAACAAGGATTCCTTGGCTACTAGGGCCAACCCTGCCACCCAGATCGCCTCAATGTGTACGATTTGAATTGTTTCGGGGTGCTCTAACTTGCCGATTGCGGTGACGAGAATTCCTACCCCAACCCCTAGTAGCAATAATCCTAAAACCAAAGAAGCTGCATTTTCGAAACGCTGATGACCGTAGGGATGGTCTTCATCTGCATCTTTTTGGCTATGGTGGTTGGCAAATAACACTACAAAATCTGCAATGAGATCCGAGAGGGAGTGAATCCCATCCGCGATTAAGCTTTGAGAATGAGCGAACAGACCAATAAATATTTGACTGATGGAGAGAACGATATTGACCCCCACGCTGACCCAAGTACTGCGGCTGGCAGCGGCTGAGCGGGCGGCGCGCGCATGGGGGCTCAGATCTTCGTCCTCAATCAGTTGATGATGGTCCACAGCCAACTCTCCAGATTATTCGTTGTTTTAGTATAACCGAGCCTGTAAGGCTGATCGAATCGTTAGAGTGAATGACTACCAGCTTTGTAAACATCAAGCTGAGTTGGTCGCAACACCCTGGCTAATTTGTAACAAGAAGTTACGGAAATATATTTGTAACTAAAATAATTGTTTTAATTCATGGTATTGCGTGAAGTTCTTGATAGCCTACCTTTCCTGGGGTGTTCAAATTTGTTCTCACTCCCCTAAAGCCCTACCCCTCATAAAAAAATGGGACTATTATTTTAATCATCGAAACACCGCAGTGTTTTGCCCCGAATGATCGGATGTTTTTCTTGTTAACCCGTACCTTTATTTTGAACTTAAAGGAGGTGTCTGAATACAGTTTGGCTCTGCGGTAAAGCCCTGTGTTCCCAAACTATTTAATGTTGTTCTAGGGAGAATAAAAAAATGAAAAGTCACATTTTGAAGGATTCGCTTGCATTGGGGTTGAAAGTCAATTGTTCTGGCTGAAGTTGGATGAGAAGGAGGCCTGTGAACAGATCTTTGGGGACCACTACCATGAAGCTGCAGCCAAGGTGAAAGCGCAATTTAAGGATGCCCTTAAAAACGCCTTAGTCACCTCAGCGCTAGAATTGACCCCATTGGGTGACTTGATCGAACTCTATCTAGAAAAACTCAACTCTGATGACATCGATGAGTTGAATTCCCTAGCCGCGTTGGATGAGCAGATTGAAGCCAGTTTGCCTGCTGTGGAAGAACTCGCTCAAGAAACCAAAGTGGCAGATAGCTTGGTGCAAGAAATCATCAAGCAGGCTAATCAAAATGGATTCGCAGTTTCTTTGGTTTTGCCTGATACCGCTACCCTCTTAAAAGAAGTCAAAGAAGCACACGAGCGTTATCGACTATTCATGGCGCACGATTCACTAGCCGCTAAAACACTAGAAGAACTGCATTTATAGGTTTGTATGCAAGAAAAAAAACCGAGGAGATGATCCTCGGTTTTTTTATTTTTTGCGGTTTTTGGTCTTGTTCATCCTGCTTTTTAATATTTAATTGGGTAAAATTTGATCATTCTATGACCATGTAAAATATTCGGTTATGGACTTGTTTGTATCTACAAATACTCCGTATTTCAACCATTCACACTTTTCATCACTTTAAGGCCATCATGCTATGGAAAACGATACTCTGGAACATATTGAGCATGCTGAGCATGCAGCCCATGCGGCGCATAGCGGAAATAGCTTTAACACCATCGTATCAGCGACCATTGCTGTGTTGGCTGTCGTCGCCGCTGGTGTAGGTAGCCTGGAAACGTTAGAAACCGCAGGGGCCATTTCTGCTAAAAATACAGCGGTGCTGTTGCAGGCTAAGGCCAGCGATCAGTGGGCCTTTTTCCAAGCAAAAAGTATGAAAAAGAATATGTATGAATTGGCTTCGGTTGCGACCCCAGCCAAGAAAGAAGAATATGAGGAGAAGGCCAAGCGTTATGCGGATGAGTCTGGAGATATCTCTAAAGAAGCAAAGCGCCTTGAGCATGAATCAGAAGAGGCGTTTCATGAAGGCGATCACCACGAGCATCGCCATCACATCTTGACCTTTGGTGTAACGCTACTTCATGTATCGATTGCTATCGCCACTATTTCTATTATTTCTAAAGGTGCCCGCTGGCCGTGGTACGGAGCACTTGCATTGGCCGCTACCGGCCTTGCCATCAGCGCCACTGCTTATCTGTAATGATGGCTGGTGGTGCATTTTGTCGGGGATAACGGCTCTCAGTCTACCTTCATTGGTAGGATCACCATGAACATGCCTTGCAGGTGCAGGATGCGCTGCATGGCAAGGGCAGTTTGGTTATGCAAGATACGGGTCATCCAGTTGTCGTGTACAAAGATCAACTTGCTTGCGAAGAAAATGCAGTTGGGAAATTCTTCACGCGCCTTGTTCGCCAGTTCAGTGAGCTCGGCTACACGATCGATACCGTAAGCCTCCATTGATTTAGCCGCAATGTCATGGCGATGACAAAAATTTACATAGTAAGCACATGATTCATGTACTTCTTTTTGCAGTTCTTCTAAGGCGCCTTCGCCACCATAACTGTGCGTATCTACGGCACCTACACTTAAAAATACAAAGTTTTTAAAGTGATCAGGAAATAAGCGCTGAACCCAGAGAATGGTATGCATGCCTGCCCCACGACTTCGGCTGATCATGAAGACGGCAGTGGGCGCTTCGGGATCAATAACCGGAGGGTTTGCAACAGGCTGTAAAGCTTGTCCAGCCAACATTTCATCCACTTTCTTCATTTGTAATGCTGTGGATTTGTAATGCTCACGAATAAGAAGGCACAGTAAAACGACCGAGCTTGTGATCACAGTCGTGACCCAGCCGCCTTCATAGAATTTTTCAACTAGGGTCACGATCAGGATCGAGCCCGTCACGATGAAGCCCAATAGGGATAGGGCTAAGCGAGACCACCAATGGTTGTGCTCACCGCGATGGCGCCACCAATAGATACAAAGCCCGAGTAAAGACATCGTAAAGGTAAGGAATACGTTGATGCTGTAAAGGACCGCTAGGAGATCGACGTTACCGTGGCTCCAAATCAAAATACCAATGGCGGTCAGACCCATCAGTACGATGCCGTGTTTGGTCACCAAACGGCTGGAAAGCTGCCCAAACTGCGAGGGAACCCAGCGGTCCTCTGCCATGTTGGCTAATACCGCAGGGCCGCCCAAAAGACCTGTATTGGCCGCAACGTAGAGCAATGCGCCCTCAAGGATCAAAGTGACTGTTAAAAATATGGGGCCCATGCCGAAAGGCAAATGCAACGAATCGATTACTGAACGGAAGACCACCGCATTCAGCGTTTCACCTGTTGTTGAGGGCACCGCGCTCCATAACAAGTACAAAAGAATAATACCGGCAGCTGTAAACGCCAAAGAGAAAGCCATGTAAAACATGGTCCACTTGCCGGTTTTAACGCGAGGTTCGGCCAAAGCATTAATGTTATTTGAGACCGCCTCAATACCGGTGTAGGTTCCACCACCTAATGAATATGCGCGCAAAAAGAGAGAAGCCACAAACACCCATCCCATCTCCCCGGCTAGAGATGAGGTTTCTTGCACTGTATCTGTCCACAGAACGCCTACATGATCTACCTTGCTACCCACGCCATACATAATCAAAAACACATGGGTAATCACAAAGCCCAAAAAGATTGGCGTTAAAATTTTGATGGATTCTTTCACCCCCCTTAAGTTAAGCATAACCAGCATGATGGTGAGCCCCACCTCTGTGGTGAGCTTAGACCCTTGCCAACCAGGAGGGAGGGAACTAAAAACCGCATCTACGCCACTTGCAACTGAAATCGCGATGGTGAGGACATAATCAACGATCAACGCTGCACCACTGACCAAGCCAGAGTAGGGGCCGAGTAGGGCGGTCGCGACTTTATAACCGCCACCTCCTGTAGGGAAAAGCTCAATGACTTGATTGTAGGCGAGGGAAATCAGGAAGACGGTAAAGGCCGTAGCGATGGCCAAATACAAGCTGAGGTGAACGTGGGTACCCAGCGCTTTAAACGCCTCTTCGGGGCCGTAAGCCGAGGAGGATAGGCCGTCTGCGCCTAGGCCAACCCAAGCAAAAAAAGCAATAAGCGTGATGTGGCCGCGGGTTTCCGGTGAGAGCGGGTCTCGCGGGGGGCCAAACAAGAAGCCGGTAATGCGTTGCACAATTCCAAGACTACGCGGTGAAGTTGAGGGCATGCGAAACCTGTTGCTCTATTGCGGTGCACCAATGATACACGCGTAAGTGTCAGATTTCTTATTACTTGATACGTTAAACACTGAGGCTATCTCATTACTAGGGCGATGGAGAGGGTAAGCATTAATTTTTCTTTCTGCCCAATAGTTGAGGAAGATCGGTTGTACCAATGAATTCAAAATCGGATCGCAGTTCAAGTTGGGTCAGCGTGGCATGGCCAACTAGGTGATATTTCACCGGATCGTTGGGATGAAACAACATGTCCTTAGCCATTTGGTTCAATCCTTCTTTGTGGATACTCAGATGCAGTTCCATTAAGGTATTCCCACGGGCGGGTAAATCGATGGCTTGCAGGCTGCGCCCTTCGGCAAAGGGTTTGCCGCTGACATCACATTTGAGTTCTACCGTTTTGATAGGGAGGCTCACACTGTTAGGATTGGTCAGACGTAAGATCACAGTGAGTTCGGGTTTACTCAGATCTAAGCTATCAATGCGCACGCCCGCAAATTCCATTTTGGGTTTTTCCAAGACGCTAGGAAGGCTGGCGCAGCCTGCAAGCACCGCTGAAGCAATCAACACGAGTAAAAACCGAGAAAGTGATTTTCTGATGCAGGCCCGCTCAAGGCCTGAGTACTGGCCTGTTATCGCAATTACAGAAGTTTTAAAGATTGCTTGCATACATTCTCAAAAAAAGGCGTGATCAATAAAGGGATCAGGCGTTGATATTAACGTTGGCCGCCACGTTGCTTCATGGCACGATCGTAGTCGATCATTGCGCGGAGTTCTTTGAGTCGTGCTTCTGTAGCAGACTGACTGTAAAAATCTCCGTCCCCACTTTTAATTGCGATCATCAACTGATCGACGGCTGCGATGATATTTCCTTTACAGATATAAGCTTCAGCTTGGGCACGATGTTGTAAAAGTTGCTTGTTCAGCATGGCATAAGACCGCGCTTGTAGTTCATATAAACGATCATCATTGCGCACGGTCTGCAAACGAGTGATTAGAAAATCAAGAGCAAGCTGAGCTTGATTGGCTTCTAGCAGAGATTCTATATACCCATACTGTAAACCCCGGCTGTTCGGCGCGTGCGCGATCGCTTGGCGGTAAGCCCGAATCGATTCCTTTACGTTGCCTTCATCATGGGCGAGCTGTGCCGCTAATTGTTCTATCCAAGAATGGGCAGGTAGTCTGGGTTGCAAACGCGCAAGTAAAGTATGTGCATCGGCAAAACGACCTGCCCGAACGAGCGCTAAGGTCTGCCCATATAGTTGTGGGATGGCGTTAGGGTCACCACCCTCTGCCACAACGTTTTCAAACCAAGCAATCGCTTCCCGAGGGGTGGGGAGCGTGGCGCGCAAACGTGCGCGCATCAGCTGGAAATCTAAACTGTCAGGAACAGGTCTAAAAGGCACATCCTTTAATCGATTTTCAATATCCGCAATACGTTCATAGGTAACGGGGTGGGTGCGCAAATACGAAGGGGCATTGGTTTCGTAAAAGCGCGTGTATTTTTGCAGGCGCTCAAAAAAAGAGGCCATCCCGCGCGCATCGTAGCCGCTCTTGACCAAAGTCTGCATGCCGATGCGATCTGCTTCTCGCTCGTTGTCACGGGTAAAGTTGATTTGAGATTGGATCATCCCGCCTTGCACCCCCATTATTGCTCCCCCGGCAAGTTGAGGGTTACTTCGTGCCGCCAATATTGCAGCAGCAAGCGCTGCGAGCATGGGTAAAGTGTTTTGCGATTGGGCAGCCATCATTCGAGCCACATGATGTTGCGTAACGTGCGCGATTTCATGTGAAAGTACAGAGGCCAATTCCGATTCGTTTTCAGCTGCAATTAACAAGCCTGTATGAACGCCTACGAATCCCCCGGGGAGTGCAAACGCATTGAGTGTGCTGTCGCGTACTACAAAGAACTCAAAAGCTTGCTCCCCCCCTCCTGCATTGCCAACAAGATGATTGCCTAAAATATTGAGGTATTCAGCAGTGAAGGGATCAGTCAGGTAATCAGGGTCGCTACGAATCTCTAACATCACCTGCCGTCCAAGCGCTTGCTCCTGCTGAGTAGAGAGCGATGCAGAGCTAATATCGCCTAACTCTGGCAGGTCCTCTGCCGGGCGAGCAGGAAAAGTCATGGAAAGTAAAATGAGGGCGCTAATGAGTTTCTTCATAGCTCTATCATACAATGGAGGTTTGACTCTTCGGTGTAACAAGCTTTGACAAACGCATTCACACATTTTGATGAAGCGGGCCAAGCCCATATGGTGGACGTTGGTGCCAAACAAGAAACCCATCGTATTGCGCGTGCAGAGGGTTGGATTTGGATGGAGCCCGCTACCGCTGCGTTGGTTCGTTCTGGCTCGGCCAAGAAGGGTGATGTACTGGGTATTGCGAGGATCGCAGCGATACAGGCTTCTAAGCGCACATCAGATCTGATTCCATTGTGCCATCCTCTGCCATTAAGCCATGTTGCTGTGATCTTTGACTGGAATGAAGAAGCGGGCCAGCCCGCATTGCGCTGCGAGGTGCAGACTGAAACCTTAGGACGCACCGGAGTAGAGATTGAAGCTCTGATGGCTGTGCAGGTGGGCCTACTCACTGTTTACGATATGTGCAAAGCAGTGGATAGGGGCATGCATATTGAGGGAGTGCGATTACTGGAAAAGCATGGCGGTCAATCGGGCAGCTTTATTGCAAAGTAAATTCAGCTACGTCTGTCTATTAGATTAATTGAGAGGTTGAAGTGCATATTGGCGATTCAAATAAGCCGCTCACTGTTACAGCGCATCCTTTGGAAGAATTGATTTTGGATGCTATTAAAATCGATAAAGAGCTGGATACGCGAGGTCTTACCTGCCCTCTACCGATTCTGCGCACCAAGAAAGGTTTGACCGATATGTTGAGTGGACAAATTTTAAAGGTGATGGCCACCGATCCCGGTGCAGTGCGCGATTTCGAAGCATTTGCACGTCAGACCAAAAATACTCTGGTGCATGCCGATACCGCTGGGCCTGAGTTTGTTTTTTACCTCAAGAAACGTTGAGTGCTTTTTGTACGGGTGAGAGATTTATCAAGAAGCGAAGTGTACCGAGCAAGCAAAGAATGCCTGCGCACATGAGTACCAAAGGGGCTGACCAAATTTCGGAGAGATGCCCTAGGATCAAACTGCCAATGGGTGCGATCCCTAAGAATGAGATGGTGTAGAGACTCATCACACGCCCACGCTTATCGTCTTCTACACTATGCTGAATGAGCGTGTTGGTACTGGCGGCAGTAGAGATAATGCCTGCACCCACCCCCACCATCATCAGCATGGAAAAAGGCAGCGATTGCGATTGTGAAAACAGGGCGAGACACAGTCCTGCCGTAATACTCCCAGCGGCAATGATGTTGGGTAATACACTAATGCCTCTTCGAGTGGCGAGGAACAGGGTGGCGCTCACCGCCCCAAATCCTGCAGCGCCGATGAGTAATCCCAGTACGCGGGCATCTCCCGCGAAGACTTGCCCAGCAAAGATGGGCATGAGTTGCACGTAGGGCGCGATCAATAAACTTAAGATGACCAATTGCGCGAGTAATCGACCAATGACGGGATGATGAAAGGCATACCTTACGCCTTCCAATAAATCTGTTAATACTTTCGCGGATTGGGGGCGGCGTGGTGGGGCTTTAAGCTTGAGAGAAAACAGCACACTGATCACGCCAATATAGCTCACACTGTTCAACAAGAAACACGCGGTTTCACTGAAGGCACTGATCACGAATCCGGCAATCGAAGGGCCTAGCAATCGGGCTAAATTGAACATAAAAGAGTTGAGCGCAATCGCACTAGGCATATCTTGCTTGTCTTCAACCATGATGACGGTAAAGCTTTGTCGAATGGGGGTATCGAAGGCATTAATGCAACCAAGGGTCCCTGCTAACACCACGCAATGCCAAGGCTGAGCGGTGTTGGTCCAGACTAAGACTGCCAATAATACGCTTTGCATCAACGAGAGTAGCTGGGTCACCATCAAGAGCTTGCGGCGATCAAAGCGATCAGACCATACGCCTGCAAAGGGGGCGAGAAACAGAATGGGGATTTGACTGGCAAACCCCGTCCAGCCCAGCCACGCTGCCGAGTGACTCAAGCGCCAAACCAACCACGACATGGCCACCAATTGCACCCAAGTGCCAATCAGCGAACAGCCTTGCGCAATGAAGAATCGGCGATAGGCTTTGTGCTTCAGCGCCCGTGTGGCATGGGATAGGGAGTCGCTCATTCGCCCTTGGCTGTTTTTAAGGCGGCTAGTCGCGTGATTTGGGCCTCCACCTCGGTCAAGGTGGTGCGGAATCCATTCAGCCGTTCACGTTCCTGCTCTACAACGGCTGCCGGCGCGCGGGCCACAAAGCCTTCATTATTGAGTTTCGTATCGGCTTTAATGATTTCAGCTTTTATTTTTTCAGTTTGTTTACTGAGGCGTTCTAGCTCTTCGGCAAGATCAATTTCGATCTTTAGCATCAACTGCAAGCCCCCAATCACAGATACCGGTGCGCCCTCATCTGGTAGTACGCCATCGATAACTTGAATATCTGAAAGTCGTGCCATAAATTGCAGCCAAGCAATCAAACATTGCGCACGTTCGCGTTCTGCCGCATCCCCTGAAATCAACAACGGTACGCGTTCGCTGGGGCCCACGTTCATTTCGCCTCGTAAGGTTCTGCATGCATTGATGAGGTCTTTGAGCAGGCCTACATCTGCAATCGCTTCTGCATCGACTTTGGCGTCATCTGGTGCAGGATATTTTTGCACCATAATGCTGCTTTCCCCTTTTGATACTTCAGGACGACCGGCCAAGGGTGCAATCTTCTGCCAGAGCGCTTCGGTGATGAAGGGGATGAGGGGATGAGCGAGACGCAATGTGGCCTCGAGCACCCTTACTAGGGTGCGACGGGTGCCACGTTGTGATTGGGTTAAGGCTTCGCTTGGAGCGGCATCATTTACACCTTGCAGTTGCACCTTGGCGAATTCTAAATACCAATCGCAATATTCATCCCAGACAAACTCGTAGAGGGCACGCGAGGCCAGATCCAAGCGATACGTTGCAAAGGCTTCCAGCACGGCAGCTTCAGCTTGTTGCAGTCGAGAAATGATCCAGCGATCCGCAATCGACAAGGTATAGTGCGCCGACTCATCTTGGCCGCAGTCCTGACCCTCAGTATTCATCAACACAAAGCGCGTGGCGTTCCAGAGCTTGTTGCAGAAGTTGCGATAGCCTTCACAGCGCTGCAAATCAAATTTAATGTCTCGGCCATGGGTGGCTAAACTTGCGAAGGTGAAGCGCACCGCATCTGAACCAAAAGCAGGAATACCTTGAGGAAATTCTTGGCGGGTATTTTTTTCAATTTGACCGCGCTGTTTGGGGTCCATGAGATTACTGGTGCGCTTGGCAACCAAGTCTTCGAGGGCAATGCCATCAACTAAATCAATGGGATCCAAAATATTGCCTTTGGATTTACTCATCTTATTGCCTTGGGCATCGCGTACGAGGCCCGTGACATAGACTTCATGGAAGGGCACTTTGCCGGTGAAGTGGGTGGTCATCATCACCATGCGCGCCACCCAGAAGAAGATGATGTCAAACCCTGTTACCAACACGCTGCTGGGCAGGAAGGCTTCAAGATGGGGCGTTTCATCGGGCCAACCCAAGGTAGAAAAGGGCCACAACGCAGAAGAAAACCAGGTATCGAGCACATCTTCATCGCGCTTGAGAGGCTTGCTACCGGCTTGAGCCATTGCTTCAGCTTCTGATTCAGCTACGAAGATATTCCCCTCTTCGTCGTACCAAGCAGGGATACGATGCCCCCACCAGAGTTGGCGCGAAATACACCAGTCTTGAATGTTCTCCATCCAATGACGGTAGGTAGAGGTCCAATTCTCTGGTACAAAGCGAATCTCGCCTCGATCAACAACGTCTAAGGCGGTCTTAGCCATGCCTTCGGTGTGCACGAACCATTGATCAGAGAGCATGGGTTCAATAACTTGGCGTGTGCGGTCTCCGCGCGGCACCATTAGCTTGTGGGGCTTGATTTCAGCTAATAATCCTTGTGATTCTAAGTCGGCGACGATTCGTTTGCGGGCTTCGAAGCGATCAAGACCTTGATAGGCGAGCGGAGCGTTCTCATTCACGCAAGCTTCACGGGTAAAAATATTGATGGGGGTAAGTTGATGGCGTTGACCAACCGCCCAATCGTTAAAGTCGTGGGCAGGCGTGATTTTCACGCAACCTGATCCGAATTCAGGATCCACATAGGTGTCGCCGATAATGGGAATCGTACGATGAGTGAGGGGGAGCTTTAATGACTGCCCGATCAGGTGGCGATAGCGTTCGTCTTCCGGATGCACGGCAACGGCTGCATCGCCCAATAGCGTTTCAGGGCGTGTGGTGGCTACAGTCAGCACGCCTTCCCCTGAGACCAGAGGGTAGTGGATCAACCACATAAAGCCTTCTTCTTCCTCCGAGACCACTTCTAAATCAGAGACAGCGGTTTGTAGTTGAGGGTCCCAGTTGACTAAGCGTTTGCCTCGATAGATCAATCCCTCTTGGAACAATTTTACGAAGACTTTAGTCACCGCACGTGATAAGCCTTCATCCATCGTAAAGCGTTCACGGTCCCAATCGCAGGAGGTGCCGAGTCGGCGCATTTGCCCTGTAATGGTGGAGCCGGATTCTTCTTTCCATTGCCATACGCGTTCCAGAAATGCTTCGCGACCCAGTGCAGCGCGGCTTTCACCTTTGGCTTCGAGTTGGCGTTCCACCACAATTTGCGTGGCGATACCGGCGTGATCAGTACCCGGTTGCCACAGTGTGCGGTCTCCACGCATCCGGTGAAAGCGGGTCATGGCATCCATGATGGTGTGCTGAAACGCATGGCCCATATGTAGAGTGCCTGTAACGTTGGGTGGCGGCAGCAGAATGCAATATGCAGGGGCATTGCCCTTTGTGTGTGAGGCAAAATATCCCCGGGCTTCCCATTGAGGAGACCAATGCGATTCAATTGGCGCGGGTTCAAAACTTTTTGCGAGTTCCATTATTTTTTTGAGTTTTTGCTAGAGCGAGAAAGAAGAGGAGATTCTTCGGGCAGAGTCGTTTCAGCTTCGCCCAGATGTTCAATACTTTCAGTTAAGGCTTCGGCCACGCTGACCAAGATAGAGCGGCGAAGACCTACAACTGTTTCAGCTAGTGTCTGCTCTACAGCGTTAGTCACTGCTTTATTTACCCGTGCGCTGATACGATCGTTGAGGTCGGTAGAAAGGGTGCGATACAGGTCACGCATTACTTGCTCTGCAGCAACAGCCAACTGCGCTTGAAGTACCTCCCTTGAAATCCCAGATGGAATAGGCGCTACCGAGGCAAATCGGGTCTCTTCGGAATCTTGTAATGCGTCTGTGAGCTCAGGAATTTCAGTTGGCGGTTCACTGTTAGTCACCCCAGGCCGCCAAGCTCTGAGCAGGCTTTCCATGTGTTCTAGCAGTGCATCGGAGTGCAAGGGTTGGTTCACGATGAAGTTCCTTTAGATGCAGCTCTTTGGCTCAGGTCGTGCGTTCTGAGCACAAATCCTCTGTCCCGATAAAACCGAAAACGCTCGCGTGCCTTTGCTTTGTCTTTATCAGCAGTACTCACAATTTCAATCAATCGAGAGAAGCGCGTGAACTGTATAGGTGGATCGGCTTGCAAATTGATTAGCAACTCATCATGTGGGGGTGTGGTGTTAGGGTCACACATCAAAAGTACTGGGGTGTCTGCAGCAAGAGGATCATCGGCACGACAATGGGGAATAAATGACTGAGGTTGAAAAGTCCATAGTCGTTCATCTAATTGCTTGAGCGCAGATTCATTCGAAAGCAAAACAAGCACGCGTAAATTCTTCGCGCGTGCTTTATGAATCAACTGACACGTGACCTGCAGTCTGTCTTCTACCTGCGTATAAAAATCTATCTCGGTCACAGGCTTTGTGTCTTGCTCGCTTCAATCACTTAGCCGCTCGCCCTATTAGGAAGTGGGTAAGCAAACCTACTGGTCGGCCTGTCGCCCCTTTTTCCGATCCCCCTTTCCAAGCGGTCCCTGCTATATCCAAGTGGGCCCAATGGTAAGACTCTGCGAAGCGGGCTAAGAAGCAAGCAGCGGTAATGGCGCCAGCCATCCTTCCACCAATATTTTGCATATCCGCAAAATTGGTTTTGAGTTGAGGTTGATAGTCATCCCAAATCGGCATGTGCCACGCGCGGTCATGGGCTTTCACGCCGGCTTCAAGCAATTCATCGGCTAAGCTATCTTGGTTGGAGAAGAGCCCTGAAGCTACGCTACCTAATGCAACAACGCAGGCGCCTGTCAAGGTAGCGATGTCGACCACTGCATCGGGTTTAAAGCGCTCTGTGTAGGTGAGGGCATCGCACAGAATCAAGCGGCCTTCCGCATCGGTATTCAAGATCTCAACGGTTTGGCCTGACATGGAAGTGACAATGTCGCCTGGACGCGTGGCTTGGCCGTCGGGCATGTTCTCGCAGGTGGGAATCACGCCAATGACGTTTAAAGGTAATTTCAATTCAGCCACGGTTTGCAGGGTACCGAGAACACTGGCGGCGCCGCACATATCGTATTTCATCTCATCCATTTCGGAGGAAGGCTTAATGGAGATGCCGCCGGTATCAAAGGTAATGCCTTTTCTCACTAGAGCAATAGGCTTCTTCTTGCCGCCACCGTTGTACTCCAGCACGATGAATTTAGGTGCTTGACGGCTGCCTTGACTCACGGCCAACAAAGTATTCATGCCGAGTTTGCGCATTTGTGCTTCTTCAAGTACGGTGACTTTGAGCTTGTGACTGCGAGCCAAAGTCTTGGCGGTTTGGGCCAAGTAGCTGGGTGTGCAGATATTGGGGGGCAGATTACCCAGATCTCGGGCCAAGTTTTGACCATGTGCAATGGCGATTCCGCGCAGTAGGCCATGTGCCTGGGCTTTGGCATCGGTCTCAGCGGGAGGTACAAATGTGACCTTAACCAGCGTAGCCGCTTCCTCTTTGCTGGTTTTCATACCGGGACGTGGGGGCTTGTAGCTGATTTCTTCTGCTATTACGACTGCATGCTCAAGCAAGTCCTCACCATTCAGCCCAGACACAGGGGCTTGTGTCAGATGGACTGAGGCGCTAACACTTTGCGTTGCTGCAATGGCTTTAAATGCGGTACTTAAGGCTTCGCGGTAGGCTTTTAAAGTGGTTTCATCTTGTTTTCCTAAGCCCACCAAGAGCACACGCTGGGCTAAGACGCCCTCTAACTTACGTAACATCAGGCTAGAACCGGTTTTGCCATTGATGTCACCAGAGCGCATTACGGCAGTGATAGCCTTGTTTGTGAGTTCGTCCACAGCTTTGGCTGCAGCAGAAAGCTTTTTGCCTTCATACACGCCAACTACGAGGCAATCTGTTTTGTCTTTTTCGGGGGGCAATGCTTTTGTGCTAAATTCCACCTGATTCTCCTTAACCACAAACGATATTGTGTGCAGCCTCAGATTATCCTTTTGGGGCGCACTAAAAGTCAAAACGATACGATCTATCCCGTGATTTTTTCCCGCAGCTTAGTCCGAGAGTTCAGCCAAACAGGTTTTTCTGTGGCCTTATCTTTACTGGGCATTCTTCTCACGGTGTCTGCTGTAAAACTACTGGGTTTAGCTGCAGGAGGCGCCTTAGCGGCTGATGCCGTATTGGCCATGCTGGGCTTTGGCGCCTTAAATTATCTGCCTGTTGTATTGAGTGCCTCAGTTTTTATTTCCTTATTGCTCACCCTATCGCGTTGCTGGCGCGAATCAGAAATGGTGGTTTGGTTTACTTCGGGGGTCAGTATTACCCGTTTTATTTGGCCTGTACTGACTTTTTCTGTGCCGCTTTCCTTACTCGTGGCCTTGATGAGTTTGGTTATTTCACCTTGGGCTTTGCAACAACGTGCAGTGTATCAAACGCGATTGGATAGCCGAGATGATGTTTCGCTTGTTGCTCCCGGCGTGTTTCGAGAATCTAAAAATACCGATCAAGTTTTTTTTGTGGATTCACTTTCAGATGAAGAACATCAGGTATCCAATGTCTTTGTGCAATCTGTTCAAAGTGGAAAACTGGGTGTAACGGTTGCCGCAAAAGGGTTTGTTCGATCAGATCCCAATGGGGATCGTTTCATGGTGTTGCTTGACGGAAGACGCTACGAAGGAACGCCTGGTACTCCTGACTACAACTACACTAATTTTTCCCGGGCTGAATTACGCATTGAGCAGCATGCAGCTAAATTTAGCGAAGCGACATCCAAGGGCAAAAGCGTTAGCGAGATTTTGCAAAACCCTACGCCAGAAAATATTGCTGAATTGCATTGGCGCATTGGATTGCCCATGAGCCTCCTTATGCTATCCCTGATTGCGATTCCATTGTCTTACGTCAACACACGATCTGCTCGAAGTGCAAATTTGATTGTGGCGATTCTGTGCTACATGACTTACTACAACTTGATGAGCATTGCCCAATCATGGACTGTGATGGGGCGCATGAATCTCGTACTTGGAATATGGCCTGTTCACATTATGTTCTTTGGGGTATTTCTGGTGATGATGGGATTTAGAACAAGATTTGGAGGGTTTCGCCGCAGTTAATCATCTTCCATCATGATGATTACGTTGCTTTTCATTTCACGATAATCTTGTTCAGTCACGCCAAGATGCAGGCGCACATGGCTTGCCATTTCCCTCCATTCTATGGTCTCAGACAACCCCATGAGTTCGCGATTCATGCGTTCTGAGAGAGCGCCCAAAGCAATTAAAGAACGTGCTACAGGAGAGATGGGGTCAAGCACATCAAAAGTAGCGACATCATGATGTCTTAGAATAGCTTCACACAACTCAGGTGGAAGAAACCACCCTTTTGCCATGATGTAACCCAAGGATGCATGATTGGAAGAGTAGGCATCATTTTCGCAGTCGATGATGGATAAGTCTTCAGCGGTTGCTTCAGATTCAAGTTTTTCGTAGTTTCCAAATTTCTGCATGAGTAATGGAACCCCAATATTCTGGAACAATACAAAGGTGTGTGCGTCACCCGGGGCAATGACATGCAAAGTGTGTGCAATGTAGGAACTGATTCTTGCTGTCTGATCAGCGCTGTACCAAAAGCGCTCCATAAATAGGTTGTTGCTGGGAAAAATATTCCTCAATAATAAACCCGTCACAATTTTAGAGACCGTCTCAAGTCCCATAAAATTAACTGCCTGCTCGACAGAGCTCAGTTTATTTGAAAGGCCATAAAAGGGAGAATTAACCGTTTTAAGAACCCCCGCAGAAAGAGCGATATCCTTGCCGATCGTGCCTGAAATGGTTCGCATATCAGGGAATGGTTTACGCATTTCTCGGCGAAGTTCATCAATCGCATCGGGTCGCGAGGGAATGGAAATACCCTTTAGGTATTTTTGTAGGTCTTCTTCAGACTGGACGGCAGCGGTGGATTGAGCACTCATAGACATATATTTTAGCTGGATGATATTTCAAATATGTTGAGTTTAGATTGAATCTATTCTTGAATAGTGCGTTGTTGGGTAATCCATATCAATAAGGAAAGAATAGTGCCGCTTGAGCAAAAAAAGGGTGAAGTGTATCTGGTCGGAGCAGGTCCCGGAGATGCCGATCTTCTTACTATTAGAGCCTATCAAATTTTGCTCCAAGCAGATGTTGTGCTTTTTGATAATTTGGTTTCAAAAGCAGTGATGGCGTTAATTCCTGAAGGTGTTGAATCTATTTTTGTTGGAAAGCAACGCAGCCGTCATACCTTGCCCCAAGAGGAGATTAATGCACTTTTGGTGCGTTTGGCAGGCGAAGGAAAGCGGGTGGTTAGGCTAAAGGGGGGCGATCCTTTTATTTTTGGGCGTGGGGGAGAGGAGATTGAAACGCTGGCGGAGTATGGCGTTTCTTTTCAAGTGGTACCTGGGGTCACCGCGGCATCAGGCGTGGCTGCTTATGCAGGGATTCCGTTGACCCATCGTGACTACGCCCAATCCTGCGTTTTTGTGGCAGGTCATCTGAAGGATCAAACTGTAGATTTAGATTGGCCCATGTTGGCGCGGCCCAATCAAACTATTGTGGTGTACATGGGGCTAGAAGGGTTGGCAACGATATGTCAGCAGTTAATTGCCCATGGCTTGGATGAAACAACTCCCGCTGCAGTGGTTGAACAGGGCACTTTACCGGATCAACAAGTACTGGTTGGTGTTTTAAGCACTTTGGCTTCGCAAGCTAGTGAGGCAAAGTTCAAGTCGCCGACTTTGGTGATTATTGGAGGGGTGGTGAATTTAAGAGAAAAGCTTCGCTGGTTTGATGCTTTTCATTTAGCGATTCCTAAAGATTGCAATTGAGTCATGTGGGATATCTCTTTCAGCGTGCGGTATGATCCCAAATATTAGTTTTCACCTAAAAATGATCGATATGATTTGGCTAAAACTTTTTGTTTGCTGCTTTGTTTGTTTGCGCTTGGGTTTTGCCTTCGCGGCGGATAAGCCGTTGCCACCTAAGTTGCAGTTTGATTATGCGGTGAGCGTAACGGTCGATTACAAACAGCGCGAAGCTTATTTAAAAAAGAATAACGAAAGTCCTCAGGCCTATGATGCTGCGCTCAAGATGATGACAGGGGGCCTGCACGCGGCTGACATCACCGATATTGTTGAAATTGGGCCTGCTAAATATCAAATCAACTCAACGGCAAATTTGACCTCAGTTCTGGGTGCAGTCATTCCCAATCAAACCCTGTATCGCCTTTCATATGGTGACGTGACGAAAGACGGTTTGGTGACGACGAGCTATGTCGAAAAAAAGGGGAGTGCAGAGCAATATCAAGCAAAGCTGGATTTGAGAACAAAGAAGGTGTTATTCAGCAAAGACCGAAGCAAGACGGGTTCAGCAGATTTAAATGGAAACCTGCTTGATTTGCTCAACGTCGCCTACACCTACCTTGGCCGCAGTCCACCAGCTGCACAATCTTTATTAAATATTACGGACTCTAAATCATTGGCTAGGTACACCCTAAACCGAGGAGAGTCCTGGGACTTTCCTTTTAATGGTTCCAAGATCAAAGCCTATCGTTACTTCAAGTCTGTGACAAAGGACGATAGTTCAACTCTGCAGATTTGGCTAAGTGAAAAAGGAAATATCCCTTTGCGTATTGTGGTTGGGTTGAACGAGCGCTACGGCGCAACGATTCAAGCGGATTTAAAGGCTCTTCCTCCGTTGTGAAGAGGGTAGTAATCTCACGTATTCCTTTCATTCACACTGAGTAATTATGGCTCCCCCATTAAACCCCAAAGAAGTTCTCCTAAAAGTTGCACCGCGGCTTCCCTTATTTGCTGGCTTGGGAATTGGTGTGATGGAAGATTTAATTAAATGTGGTTCTTTGCTTTCCATCAAGCAGGGCGAACAACTGACCAAAGAGAGCGAAAAAGCAGATTCTTTTTTTGTGATCCTCAGTGGCGAAGCCGTTGTTGAGAAGAAGGTTAAGACCGAAGTTGTGAAAATCGCTACGCTTGTGAGTGGCGATTGTGTAGGGGAAATGAGTTTGATTTCTCCTGAGCCAAGATCAGCAACCGTCACTGCAACCAAAGACTCATTGGTTTTTAAAGTTTACGAATTTAAATTAAAAATGTTTCCCGGCTTGGTGTCTGAGCTTTATCTTAATATTGCTCGTATCCTTGAGCAGCGTCTGCGTAAAAACAATTACGAGCTGGCAAGTCTGACTGTGAAAATGAATGAGCTTGAGGGGGAAGAGGTAGCCACTGATGATCCGTTCGGTCATGAAGCGCATGCTACTTGGTTGACAAATTCCGACCAGGACTTGAAAGGTGATTTGCCAGAGGCGAGTGCTTAACCGAAAGCTCTACGACATTAACGGGATAGAGCCATATGATTGGCGAGGGCGGGATTGTGATGGTCTCGCGCTGCCGCGAGATCCCATCATCCTTCGCATTGCTCAGGACCGCCGTCTGAAGCCGGCGTCCAGTTGCAGTCCACTGGACTGCAACTAGTCGAACCCGTTGCGGTTTCTCACCCTCACCCCCCCACCAAATGAAAAACCCCAGGCTATGCTGGGGTTTCCATTTGGCGGAGAGGGCGGGATTCGAACCCGCGTTAGGTTATTAACCTAAACACGCTTTCCAGGCGTGCGACTTAAACCGCTCATCCACCTCTCCGTAACCCGCAATTGTATCCCGCAGTGAACGAG
>Ga0114963_10000041_pt1 | contig 70520 bp, 72 predicted proteins | sample C_131016_EF_Meta_FD_87019 | JGI IMG/M metagenome (GOLD analysis project Ga0114963, IMG submission 87019) | Freshwater microbial communities from Lake Croche, Canada to study carbon cycling - C_131016_EF_MetaG | ecosystem: Environmental > Aquatic > Freshwater > Lake | place: Lake Croche, Canada... | reverse complement strand
TGGTTTTTAATAGAGATAATTGAAGTTATTATTTTTAATAGAGATATTTAAAGTTTATAATAAAAAATATATAAAAGTAATAATATATAATAAATAAGATATATAAATTGATCACAAAAAAAAGTAGATTATAAAAAGTCAGAAAAATTCGTGAGAGAGACACACAGGGGGTAGTGTGTTGAATTTTAAAATTATTAGAAACTTTTTTTTTGTATATATTTTGTGATCACTTCAATTAGTATATATATTAACTTTTAATCACAAAAATTAGATGGAAAATTATAAGTTATTTTTATAAAATGTAATAAGATATATAATTTAGATTCTCATATACTTTTAACAATGAAAAATATACGATGTGACAAGAATATGATTTTTATAAGATTTATAATAGATTTTAATTCTTGTCAAATGTTATACTTTTTAATAATTTTTAGAAGTTTTAAAAAGTATATGATGTAACAAGAATATGTTTTTTAAAATTTTTAATATAAAAATATTTCTTGTCATATTATATACTTTTATATATAAATATATTATAAAAAAATATATCATATGACAATAAATATTATTAGTAATAATTGTAAATAAAATATTATTGTCATATCCAATACTTATTATTTTTATGCATTATAAATTGGATATCATGTAATAAATATAATTATGTATAAAAAAGAATATAATATACTCAAAAAAAAATACAGTATTAAAAGTATAGAATTGTATAATTTGTATTATTGTAAATTTGGTATATCAATAGACATAAAAATATTTTTACATTATAATAAGAATAGCATATAACAATAACTATTATTGTAAAAATATAAAAGTAATATTATGTACAATATAATATATAAAAAATATATCAGGTGACAATAAATATTATTTGCGTTAAAAATATACAATATTTTATATAATTTAAGTATATAGAAAATATGAAAAATTATATTTGTGATAGTTGTAATTTTACAACAAATAATAAAACTAATTATGATAATCATCTTCATACAAAAACTCATATTGAAAATATAACACCTGAGGGGCAATTTTGTTGTAATATATGTTTAAAAATATTTAAGCATAAGAGTAATTTATGTACTCATAAAAAATTATGCTATGATAAAAAAATAAATAATAATTATTATGAAAATGATTCTAAATACAAAAATAATAAAGTTGATAATATATTGATAGAAAATCTATTATTAAAACAAAAATTGCAATTTATTGAAGAAAAAGCAAAATTAGAATCTAAATTAGTTAAAGAAAAAACAGAAAAGGTATTGTTAAAAGAAAAAAATAAAACAGAAAAGGAATTATTAAAAGAGTTTCAAAAAGAAAAGACAAAACTTCTGAAAGAAACTAATAAACAACTTTTAAAATCGAAAGATGAGCAGATTGATTTAGTTCAACATAATAATATTGAATCAGCTAGACATGCATATTCAGAGGGTAAAATGAATGCTTTAACCTTTGTTTCTCTCTGTTATAATAAAACATCTAAAATGCCATCAATTCCAATGGACTCTGATTATGTTACAGCTGATGTTAAGAGTGATAAAGATATCAAATACTGGATAGAACAAAAGCCGGAATTTGCTGATGAATATATTGCTGAAAGATTATTATTTATTTACGATTCAAAAGGTTTTATTAATTATATAACAAATATTGTAGTTAAAGCCTATAAAACTGATGATCCAGCAGAGCAAACATTTTGGGCTTCAGATGTATCGAGATTAATATACATAGTTAGAAGCACCATCAATCAGAAGGATGAATGGGTGTATGATAAGAAAGGAGTAATTATAAAGGAATCAATAATAGATCCGTTATTAGATGAGGTGTATAATATTATAGTAAAGTATAGAAAATATATGGAAGATAAGTATTTACATAGTTTAAAAAAAGAGGAGAGTGATTATTATATGAAAAAATTATCAATCTTAAAAATAGCAGATAAATTAATAGATGATTTTAGAAACAGACAATCAATTAAAAATCAGATAATAAGAGTATTAGCACCAAAGTTTTTTCTTGATAGAGATGTAAATAAAGATAAAAAATTAATAGAAGATCAAAAATTAAAGATAGAAAAACAGAAGCAGATAGAATACAAACCACCAAAGATAGAAAATAATACAATATTTGATAAAATAAAAAAGAAGAAATTAGAGGAATCAAAACAGATTTCAGAGGATTCTGAAAATACAGAAGATTTTTTAAATGATCCTAGAGTGAAAGCTAAAATGGAAAGAGAAAAAAAATTATTGAATAATAAAAAAATAGATAATTCAAGCGAATCAGAGGAAAAGCCTAAATTAAAAATATCAAATAAAAGGATAAAAAAATAGAGATTTCAAGTGAATCGGAGGAAAAACCGAAAAATTAATTAATAAAAAAAATAGAATTATTCATTTTTTAAAAGTAGCATTTTTTTTATTTCATTTAATTCTAATTCATATCCATCAGATAGATTATAATCATATATTGTATATTTATCTAATTCATTATAATTTATATTATTCATATATTAGTTTTTTCTATTAATTGTATTAAAGTATTTATAATTGTATAATTTGATAATAGTTCAGATGGTATTCTATGTGGATCAATTATTTCCTCAATTAGTCCTTTTTTATAAAAATTAATAGTTTTATAATAATCTGGAATATTATATAATAACAAATGATTATTTTTTATATATTGTAATAATTCATCAATTGAAATTGATCCTGGTTTTGCAAATCTAATAATATCATATGGATTGGTTATACCTGATTTTTTTATATCAACAATATTATCAATTTGATCTCCAATTATTATTTTAGTTGCTTTACATTTTGCATCCATATCATAGCATACAACATGTGCATCATCTGGAATTATTACTCTATGAAGTCTACATCCCAAAGATATCCAATTATGTATACCTTTTTTATTTGAAAAATGAAGACCATTACAACATCTTTCTAAACCAAATGAACTACTATTTGGCATAATATTTTCACCCAATACATATTGTAAGTCATGATGTTTCATATCTTCATGTAGAATTTTATATTGAACATCTCCGTTTGTTAATTCTTTAAATTCCTTTCCTGATATTATTTTTCCCTCTGGTATATTTTCATAACCATAATAACAATTTGTAAATTTGTGTGTATTATAACTAATTATACCAATTAAAGCAGGATTTTTTAATTTTAGTATGATATTTTTGAACATTTGTATATTTATGTATAATATTTATAATATGATAAAGCTATTAATAAATCAATTTTTTATAGGGATTTTTACAGATTTATATTTTATTCAAAATTTTGAATAAAAGTCCAAATTAAACAGTAAAATAAATAAATTACTTTGATTTCTTTTTCTTATCCTTTAGTTTCTTTACTACATGATCACCAATAACTTCACCAAGTTTTTCGCCCATAACAACAGCATTCTTAACGGTATTAATATATATTCCAACAATTGGAACTTTTTCAGCCTTCTTTAGAATAGGATCATCTTTAAAAACAGATTTTCTGGGAGGATATTTGTTAACAACATAGTCAAGTCCTTCTGATACAATACCTGCTATTAAATTATCTTTAGTTGTTTTCTTCCAATTATCTTTTGCAAATACTATTGTAAAGAACAAAAAAAAGACTAGAATATTCATATTGATATTACTTGTTTATATATATCTTTTCTATTACATGATTATCAAAAAATTAATAAATCAAATTTTTACTTAGCAATTTGCCTCCTATACTGATCCAAATTCTTAGTGATCTGCTTACTAAGTCCAATCATAAATCCGATATTCATATTAATAATAGTTGCAGTATGACCATCAGTAATTCTTGCAGACATATATACGATACGATCTTCTCTATTGCAATATAGAATATTACAATCAGATTCAGTTACAATAACATAAGGTGGCGCAACTTCAAATGATGTAGTAATGAGATACTTTTCAACCATCAATTCGTTATCACCAATTGGAGTGAATGCAATAAAAAGCATAATAATTTTTCCGTTTCCGTCAGAAAACTGCAATTCGAACTTTTTTGTTTGTGAAGGAATTTTCTTTTTGTTATTAAGTTTAAACATCATAAGTTCTTGAATAGTTCTAGCTATAGCCTTCCTTTGAATTTCAGGAAGAATATTAAAGTCAGGAGAATCAAGCCAAAACTTAACTAATGTAGATACTTGATTATAATCAACAACTCCAGAAACAGCATCAAAAACATTGGTAAGAGAATAAAATCCTGTTTGTTCATATATGGTAGAAATAGTAGTAGATGATTCTGTATGTAGAAGTTCAAGTGCAGCTTTTAGTTCAGGACTTCCGAAAGTTAGTGCAACATCATTAATAACATCAGTAAACTTCTTTTCTTCCTCTTTTTCCTCCTCTTTACTATAACAAACCTCTGTGATTGAAAGGAATGTTAGAAGCCTATTCATTTTATTAATTTATGTATAATATCTAAAATAGTAATAGAGATATTAAAAAATTAGTTATTCAATTTTTTTATAAAAAAATTAATGTCCAATCCTATCTTGAACACGGCCCATCAGCTGATTTTCAGCTGATACAACACGATTCATAAGATTCTGTTGAACCATTGAAAGTTCATTTCCGTTTAGTCCTCTAGGAACATGGACCGTATTACATTCCATATCACGAGGTCCAGCAATAAGAAACCTACGCTGTCCAGACCTCTGACAAACCTGCTTTACATCATAGACTGGAGGGATTGGTTGAGTAATAACACCCCTACCACCAGAAAACTTAATTGAATCAGGTCCAACATGAGCAATTAGACCAAATACTTCAAGAATCCCACTATCACGCTCAATCCTCAAAGTCCACTTAGTTGAGCGATAATCATAATTCTTTGCCATGTATGAAACCTCTTGAATGATCCTATCAGTAGTATCCTTACCATAGATCTGTACAATAGAATCATAATGAGATTGAACAACTCCAGAATAATCAACAGATGCAGAGCTAATCATATTAGTTGCAACTGAAAAGGAAAATTCATCCTGAAATGTAAGAGTAGGATCAACTAGTACAAATCCCTGTGTAGCACTATTAAGAAGACCAAGTGCAATGAAAACACTAGATAGTGCCATTTTTTGAATATAATATCCTTAATTATATATGACATTCAACATGTTTGTAAATTCAATTTTTTAATGTAGGCAAATCAAGTGCTCTATATACTAAATTTTTCATAACCATTGAAGGTCTTTCAGATTTTTTAGATATTTCTATACGTTCTTCTTTAGTTGGTATACGTTTACCTGTTTTTTTTACAATTCTAGTTTTTCTATCAATATCAAATCCTTCTTTTATATAATATTCTATTGTATCATCAGAATCATAATTTTTATTTAATTTATTATTATTATTCTTCTATTTTTTTAATTAAATTAATAAAATTTAATTTATATAACATTAATCTAAATTTTATTGTTCTAAATTCACATGGAATATTAATTAAGATATCGCTACTATTATATCCTGCTCTTAATGCAGCATTACAAATATCTTCATCTAATAATAAAGTATAATCAATACCATATAGATTTATTATGCGATTTTGTAAACATACAATATAAAAATCTTTATTTTTTAAATTTTTTGGTATTGAATCAAAACATAATCCATTTTTTAATAAATCTACCAGTTCGTTAGGTGTATATAGTATATTATTGTCAAATTTAAAAATAATTTCTGAATTAGTAATACCAATTTTTTCCATTTCTTCTCTTGTTGTTATTTCTTCTTCAATTATTAATTTATCTGTTTTACATTTACCATAATCACATAATACATGAGCATCATTTGGAATTCTAACTTTATGAAGTTTACTACCATAACTAATCCAGTTATAAATATCATCAGGATTTGAAAAATGTAATCCATGATTACATATTGTATCAGACAATTTACCATTCAATAGATTTTCTCCAATTACATATTTATAATCGTAATGTATCATATCATCACTCATTACTTTTAATTGAGTTTGTCCATTTGTCAATTCATTAAATTTCTCCCCTGATATTATTGTTTGACATGGAACATTATCATAACCTCTACTATATATAGTAGTATATGTACCCATACTAATTGCCGCAATTATAGGAGTTTTTATATTATTAAATAATCTAGAGTACATTTATAATTATTTTAATTTATATAAATCATTTATATATAAATCAAAATAAATTCAATTTTTTATGAATCTTTTTAATGTTTTAATATGAGGTATACCTATTTTTATAATATCATCTAATGTATCTACTACATTACCAATTATTAATTTATCTGACTTACATTTATCATAGAAGCAAACAACTTTAGCATCATCCGGAATATATACAATATGTATTTTATCACCTAAATACAACCATAAGAAAAGAGAATTAGGATTTGTAAAATGAATATCATATTCACCCAAAAAAACATTAAATAAATCATTATTTAATATTTCATTATATCCTTCCTTGTATTGTAAATCATGATGGAACATATCATTTCTTAACACTTTTAAATGTATAATACCTTTTGTTAAAATATTAAATTCTTTACCTGACATTATTTTTTGAAATGGAATTGATCGGTTTTCATAAATATTTTTATTAATTGTACTTCCATCACCATCCATAAATATGGAACTAGCGGATTTATACATTTGTATATATATATCTTTTTTTAAATAAAAACAATATGAAGACTATTTAATTTAAATAATTCATTTTTTTATAAAATAAATAAACTAACATTTTCATTTCTCATCGATTCTAAAAAACACTATAGTTTTTGTATAGAACCAAGTCATTCAATAAAAATGTTAATTTAATTTATTTTATTCTATTTATTCTAATAACATTTCTATTATTTTTGTACAATCAACATCTATTAACGCATCTTCAGTTTGACCATAAGTAGATTTTGCTAAAACTATATAATCTTTATTGATACAATAGAATTTATCAGGCCAAGCTCTAAACTTTTCTTGAAATTCATTTTCCCATGTATCAATTAAAACTGGAAATGGTGGAGAATCATCTTTTACAAAATTATTTGCTCTTTCTACTCTTTCTTCAAAACTTTTTTGAGGTTGTACAGGATTAGGCAAACCCAAAGGCCAAGCTGTTGAATGAGCTTCATCTATTTGCACCAATATCATTTTTATTTTTTTTTGTTCCATCCGATCAGCAAAAGAGAAAAGGTATTTCTTTCTTGCCAAAAACGGGGGTCAAGAGTTTGAAAATGCACCAACTAATAGATGATCAAAATTATTACCAATCTGTTCATAAAGAGTAGTTACAGTTTTACCATCTAATTGATATAAATTTGCATCAGGAATTTTATCACCAATATTAATAATAGGTTGTTTGTAATATAATAATTTATTTTCCCTCATATAAGTTACAGATGATATAACATCTTTATCATAATCATCTGGAGATGTATAGTAATTAGCAAAAATTTTTCTGTAATTCAGAACAGAATCATCAGTGGTATCAAAATTAAATTTATCTAGAACTAGTCTATGTATAGTAAATTCTGGTGTCAGTGACTTTCTAGGTTTATATAATTCATTTTCGTAAATATCTTTTGCAACAGTTCCATGAATAAGCGTATCTTCATATTTTAACATTTGTATCACTAAATCTCTATTTTTTACATCTTGAAGAGTAAAAGGTTTTATATCTTTCTGTTCATCTAATCCCATATCTATGATAAAAAATTAATAATAATCCTTTATGTAGAGAAATATAATTTCAATTTTAGCGTTTGAAATATATAATAAAAAATAAAATATATAAATATAATGATAAATTTTGAACAGATAATAAAAAATGGGAATTTTTATTTTCCAGCTTGGACACATTATAATAAAAGTGATGCGAATGTAACATGTGATAGATGTAGGAGAACAAATTTAAAATGTTGCATAGGATATAATAATTATGATTTATGTCTTGATTGTACAGAAGATGTTGTGCAAATATTGAATAGACCAATTAAACCTATTCAACCAACATATGAACCTATTATAATGACTGAAATGGAACAAAATTTTATTAAACCATCACAATTAAGAACAAGAATGGAACAGGAATTTATTAGACCACAAATGAAAACAAAAATGGCACAAAGAATGTATAATGATAATACAATAACAAAAATGGCACAAAGAATGTATAATGATAATACAATAACAAAAATGGCACAAAACATGTTTGAAGATGATATTATGATAAGAAATAGAGGGGGTAATGGTATGGATGAAACAAAAACATTTATGCGTCAACGTATGTTTAATTTAAATAATAGAGGAGGAAACAATATAAATGATTTTGATGAATTTAGAATTGGAAAATCAGGAAGAATTGATAAAAAATAATTAATCCAAATATTTAAATAAATATTACGATTGCTAAAATAAAGAAATTTAAAATATTTAACTAATAAACTCTATTATCAGTTAAAGTTTTTTCAAAAGATAAATTAATAGAATCATTTAATTTATTCATTTGACTATTTTGTTTTTCTTCTATAGTTTTTTTTAAGTTTTTAAACATATTTTCAATAAAAAAATTGTAAATAAAACTTGTTGATGTTTCTTTTGTTTTTTCCGATTGCATTTGTGATAAATGTTTGATATAATAGTATATTATTATTTCTTTAAGTGTGTTAGTAAATAACTTAAGGATATATTTTAAATAATAAAATTACACAGTTGCGGTAAAGGAATTAACTACAATAGGATTAAATGCATTATCACCTGTAATATATGCATATGAAATAGTGGCGTACCCCCCCGTTGCCCACCCTGACCCCCAACTATTACGTATTGTAAATAAGCTTGTCGTATCATTATAACCTACTATAAGAATACAATGACCACCAATAGGGACATTATTAGGTGCTGGGTCTGGAATTCTCCCCTGTATTGGTGTAAAAATCGATGCAAATACATTTAATCCAATAATTATTGGATATGAATTACTTAGATAAGTTTTTATAGTTGTTAAATTTTTAGCTAATGCAACATATGTTATAGTTTTATTTTGTTGAGCAGTAACAAAAACACTACTAGGTGGTAGATATGCATATTTATTAATATTATAGGGATATAATGATTCACTTAAAATCCCATATTGTTGTACTGATTTAACACCAGTATCAACATACAAACCAACATCTGAAGTAAGTTCTGAAGCATCCTGATCAAGTATTGCATCAACACCCCTACCACAAAAATATTGATATAAACGTGATCCCATGTAAAAGCTATTTTTGTTAACTTTACGATTCATATATGATAATGCTGCAATAGTTGAATTAGCTACGCAACTTCCAAGATTACCCTGATCATATATAGGAGGCATTTCACTACGTAGATCAACAGATGTAGGAAGTTTAGGTGCTTTAGGTGCAGAGGCAGATGCTTTAGGATCTATGACTGTAGATGTAGATGCCTTTGTATCTACAGATGCAGGTGATGATGTAGCCCCAAGTTTAATTGGGGGATTTTCCCATCTTTTTGGCTTTTGAACCTGTTCATTTTGTTCTAAATTTATTTCTTGATCAACTATATTAGAAGGTTTTTTAATACAATTAAAAGTTAATTGCATATCATTTAATTCATGTGAAATTAATTTAACAACGCAATTAACAGTATCATTATGTAAAATTGTAAATTTAGGTTTTTCAGCTGGGACATTATATTTTCCTAATTTAACCAATGATAATTCATTTTGTAATAATTGATTTTTTATTTGTTGTCTAAATTTTGACATTTATATAATATAAATAGTATTTTTATTTTTTAGAGGTTGTATAGAAATATTGATATTATAATATATAAATATAATAATATTAATAAATATTCTATTAATATTAATGGAATATAAAAATCAACACTGTGAATTTATAGATAAACGCATTGATGATATTAAAAAATCAAAAAAATGGAATACGAAAATAATAGATACAACACATGAAGAATTTATTTCTGATTTCAGTTGCAATGTTTTTACAAATTTTATTAGAGATACATTTACTGTTTCATATGTTAAAAAATTCCCTTGTTCCGATTGTAACAATAAATCACAAGAAAGATGCCATGGTATTGGAGAAGAAAGACCAAAATTAATAAAAAAGGCATTAGAAAAAGTTTATTTTGACATATCAAAACCTGTATTATTAAGAGACATACTTATAGCGTTTTTAGAAGAACATAAAACAACAAAATTTACATTTAAATGTAAAAAATGTCATAAAAATGAAAATATAAATGTAAATAAAAATTAAATATTAACAATATTATTAAGAATGTTAATTGGATTTTCCAATTTTTTTGCACTTAAATGATTACAATTAGATCCATCACCATTTGTATTATACCAATACATTGTATCAGTTCCAAAATACTCATGTGAATGAGCATCACAGTGCCATAACAAATATGATTTTTCATTTGTGTACTTTTCTAATAAACAAAAAATATTATTATCACCAATACTTTCATAATATATTAAATTATAAATTGTATCATTATCTTTATAACTATATACCTTTATAATAATTTTTGGTAAATAAGTTGTATCAAATTTAACTAAACCATCTTTATTAATTGTTGGTTTTATAGCAATATCATTTACCATTTGAATAGGCATTCTTAAATTATTTAAAAATTTATTTAAATCTAAATTATTAAAATATGTTTCATAATGTTTTTTCATATGTTTTTTAACTATTTCTTTATTTCCATTTTCATCGTCATAATTTTTAACATTCAAAATTATATTTTTATTTATAAAATCATCAATATTATCTGTATTTAGACATTTAAATGTAGATAATTCAAGTCTTGTTTTTATAAGAGCTGTTGCAGTTATTTTAGACATAATTTAATATATATAAATAAAATCTTTAAGTATATTACTTTTATAATTGCAATCCTAAAGTATTAGCAATAAAAGTATAAACTTTACTTATTTCTTCTAATGCCTTTTTCAATGGTTTTCCTCCACCATGTCCAGCTTTAGTATCAACCATCAATAATAGAGGATTTTTCTGATCAGGGTTTTTTCCAACTTGATATTGTAATTCTGCCATAAATTTATATGAATGTAATGGAGAAACTCTATCATCCTTATCAGAAGTACAACATAATAAACTTGGATATGTTTTTGATCCATCAATATTATGTAATGGTGAATATGTCAATAAATGTTTTCTTGTAGTATCATCATCCGGTGATCCGTATTCCGATTGCCATGCATGACCAATTGTAAATAGATGGAAACGTAACATATCTAATACACCAACTTGTAAAATAGCACCTCTATAAAGTTCAGGTCTTTGATTTATACAAGCACCAACTAAAAGACCACCATTTGAACCACCTTGAATGAATAATTTATCATTATCAACAAAATTATTATTAATTAAATATTCAGCAGCAGATTGAAAATCGTCAAATACATTCTGTTTTTTATCTAACATTCCTGCTTCATGCCATGCATGACCATATTCCCCACCACCTCTAATATTAGCAACAGCAAAATCTAAATTTAATATATCCATTAAAACTGTTCTAGTAGGAGAAAAAGATGGATCAATAGATATATTAAATCCGCCATAACCGTATAATAATAATCCATTATTTTTTCTCCCTTTTTTAGAAGTAATAAACATTGGTATTTTTGTTCCATCTTTACTATTATAAAATATTTGTTTAGTTTCATAGTTATTAACATCATAACCAGGTACTTCTGGACTTTTAATATGGGTTGATAATAATGTATCAAATGAAAAGAGATAAATATCACCAGGATGAATAAAAGATGAGAAAGTATAGTAAAATTCTTTATCTTCTGGCTCTGATGAGAAACCGACAGAACCAAATGATGGAAGATCAACTTCACCAACAAATTTATTTTCATTTAGTGAATATAATTCTAATATATCATGAACATCTTTATTATAATTACATATAAAATGTTGTTTGTTATTGCTTATGCAAGCAGAAGATAATAGATATGATCTTTCTGGGATATATTCAATAATATCTAATGTATCTAGATTTAATTTTATAATTTTATTCATAGGTGCTAATAGATTTGTAATAATATAGAAATCATTGGTTGTATTATCATTATGAATAACATTATAGGTTGCTTCAAAATTATTTATTAGCTTTACAACTTTAAAACCATCTTTTTCTAAATCTATATAGTATAATTTATGTTCCGATTTACATCCATCACTAATAGAAATTAAAAGATATTTACAATCATCAGTCATTCCGGCTCCAATAGTATTTGTATTATCATCAGGTTTACAAATTAAAATATCATTATCTTGTGAGGTACCTATTTTGTGATAATAAAGAGCATGATTTATATTAGATTGAGTTTCGGTACCTTTATCCTTTGTTTCAACCTTGGGATATCTTGAATAGAATAAACCTGTATCATCTTTAGTAAAACATAAACTAGAAAATTTAATCCAATCTAATTGATCATTGAGATATGTTTTTGATTCAACATCAATAATTTTTATGACACCCCAATCACTTCCGCCAGTATGTTCAATATAAGAAAATAATTTACCAGAATCAGAGAAACATTTACTACCTGCAGAAATAGTACCATCTGTAGATAAAGTATTTGGATCAAAAAACAATTCAGGATTTTCATACGGTTTTTTGGATCTAAATAGAGCATAATGATTTTGTAAACCTGAATTATAATAATGATAATAGTAATCACCATGTTTAGTTGGAGCTGAATATTTAGGAAAGTTAGCCACTTTTTCCAATGATTCATAAAGTTTAGATTTAAAAGATGTTGTATCTAAAAATGCATCTGTTAATTTATTTTGATTTTCAACAAATTGTTTAGTTTTTTCAGAATCAGGATCTTCGAGATATCTATAAGGATCAGGATTTTTTGTAATAGGATCAGAAAATTCGGTCCTTTCTACCTCTGGATATTTAAATGATGAATACATGTTATAACTTATTAGATAACATATATAAATAATATTATTTATCAAATAATAAATCAATTTTTTTTATAAAAAAATACTAAATATGATATTTTTTATTATCAGATTCTTCATCATTCTCTCTATTATTATTTTACAAATCTAAAATATGTTCATGTTTATTAAATTTATTTATAATAAATAAATTGTTATAAATAGTAATATTATAATATATAATAGTAATTGTTGTTATAACTATTAATTAATTTAAGTATAAAGGAATAAGAAACTATTTAATTTAAAATTTTCAATTTTAAATTAATATATAGTGACAATTTAATGCAAAATAAAATAAATTTCTATATATTTATTTTGAAGTATCTTTAACATCATCATTGCTTGTATCAGACTTAACTGATTGAACAGAAACATGTGGATTAGGTTGATTTGACCAAGTCCAAGATGGTCCAATACCTCCACCATTATGGCCGCAAAAATGTTTTACTTGTGGTTGAACAGTTGAGTGATCGATAGTAGGTTGAACAGTTGAGTGATCGATAGTAGGTTGAACAGTTGAGTGATCGATAGTAGGTTGAACAGTTGAGTGATCGATAGTAGGTTCTGTAGTAATATTATTGATGGATGGTTGAGTATTCATATTAATATATTTTTATTTATAATAACATATGTTATTATAAATACAGGTAGATAATAAATCAATTTTTTATAGTATTAAAATATATAGAATGAACTTTGAAAAACTAGCATGCAAATTAGCGTTCATATATGATGATAACATAATGCTAATAATAACAGTATTTTTTATTAGTATATTACTTTTATATAAAAATGGAAATATAAATTATAAAAATATATATGAAGTAATAATAATATGTTTACTAACTTATTTATTAGAAATTGTCATAATAATATCTAAAAAATATTTTAAAACATCAAGACCATGTCAAGATAGAAATATAATATCTAATTGTTGTCCTAAATCATTTGATATTCCTAGTGGACATACAGCATTAGGTGTATTTCATGGATTAATTTTATATTATGCAGGGTATAAATATTTAAGTATATTTTTCTTTTTACAGCCATTATTTAGATATATTGGATTGCAACATACATTAACAGCTATTGCAATTGGAGGAGTATATGGTGGTGTATTTTATAAAATATTTGAATATTTAAATGATAAATAATAAAGCATAATATAAATGATAATATAATTATATATATATTGATAAATGAATTATGAAATATACTATTTAAATACAAAAGAAACAGAAGATATATGTAAAAAAATAAATATATCACCATATATACATATTTATGATAAGATAACAAAAAAATATGTAAAAACAAATAATAAGATAAAAAAAACATTTTTAATTGATAAAATTTTAAAATTTTTAATAGATAGAAAATTACCAACACTGTTTATTTTTTCACCATTTATTATAAAATTAGAAGATATAAACTGTCCAATTGAAACTGATTTTATCTATTATGGACAGTATGATAGTAATAATGAGAAGATAATTAATTTAATGAAGAAATTAACAAATGGAAAATATTATAATGGATTTATATCAGAAAATATAGTATTTAAATATTGGTTAAAAGGAATATTAATAACATATAAACAATTTGCAAAAAAATGGTTAATTGAAATAGAAAAAAAACAGTTAATTTTAAAATATATTAAAGATTTAGATATTAAAGATTGGAAAACATATAGACAAAATATTGCATATAAAGTTATTAAAGAAATAAATAAAAAATTATGTTAATTTAAAAATCATCATCATCATCGAAAAGTCCAATATGAGGACCAGATATTTCAGACTCCTTATCAGAAACATCTTCGTAAATATTAAAATGCCATGTTCGTCTGAGTTTTACATCAGCTTTTTTAGGTTCAACCATAGCACTTAATAGGTAGTTAAAAGCAATTCTAAGTGTATGTTCATGTTTAGTTTCAATAGTTACAAAATCATTATCAATAACGAAAGTTACATTTGTATCTTCATCAGCTTCCCAATGAGAATCAGGCATTTTAACTTTCATATCCATAATTTCTCCATTTTTTACTGGAAGTTTGGACATATATTTATTTTTATAGAACCAACCAGACCATCCTAGAACAGTTGCACCATCATTTGATCTATTACATCTAACTTTAACTTCAAAATTTGAAACAATAGCAGTTTTTTTATCTGTTGATGCCATTTATATAATTTATATTTTATGTATTATGGAGTATTATATTCAATGCATATAAAATTCAATTTTTTTATAAAAATTTGATAAAGAATATAGAAAATAATATATAATATACAAATCATATATAAAAAATTGATTTATTATTTATATATGCCATCAGATTATCATCCTAGTGATCAAATACAAAGATTATATTATTAGACAATGGATAGAAATATACAAACTCAAGCACAACCGATACAACAAGCACAAATAAATGAAAATTTAAGATATTCACCATTTTGTTATTATTTTGTTGCTACAATATCTCTATTAATATTAATGGCAACTATATGGAACATTACTAATGATTTCTATTTTATGTATTTAATAATGATATTTATTAGTTTCTCAATAAGTATTATAATAGGTATATTAAGATCTAATGCAATAAGATATAATACAAGAAGAGAAAATCAAGCATTTTTAGAATCAATATTAATAATTATTGGATTATTATTAATATTAATAATATATATTATTAAATATACAATATTGGGAAAAAAAGATTTAGATTTTATAGGTGTTATAGTATTTACTATAGGTACATTTATATATTGTTTTCCTGAAATCATATTATTATACTTAAAATTACAAAGAAGAAATATACAACAACCTAATATACAATTAGTACCTCCAATAATGATATATATAGAACAACAACCTGTAGTAGAACAGAATGAATATCAGATAAAAAATGAAGGATTAAATGAATATATTGCAAAACAATTGATTGAAAAATATATATTAGATAATAAATTATGTCCAATAACACAGGAACAAATAGTTATAACAAATTCAGGTGTCTTAGAATGTGGACATGTATTTACAGGAGATAAATTAAGAGAATATTTAAGTAAGAATAAAGAATGTCCTGTATGTAAAAAAATAGGATTACCTACATATTTTACATAAGCAATATTTTTTTTATTTATATTTATAAATTATATCTTTAAGAAATTTATTAAATGATAAATTTAATTGAACCATATAAAATTTATAAATAAAAAATGTTTATTAATAACTTAAAATATTTTATAAAAAGTTATTATAAGTCTAATTTAAACAGTGAAATAATATAAAAAAATAAAATTAAAAATCTATATTATATGAATTTTCTATATCATTTCCTAATAAATTTTTAATATCAGTTTCAGTCATCATTTCATGTTCTAAAAGATAATTTGCAATTTTAGAAAGATCATCCTTATGAGTTTTTAATAAAGATTTTACTTTATATTCTAAACTTGCTATTAAATTTTGTGATTCTATATCAATTTTATCCTTTAATTTATCACCATTATCAAATAGCATATCTAAACCATTCATAGCATATGTTGTAATAAATACATTTATAATTTTTTTTACCTTTTCAAGATCATCACTAGCACCAGTAGTTATTTCATCAAAAATAAGATTTTCTGCTAATCTTCCTCCAAGTAAAACACATAATTCAGCTAATATTTCTTTTCTTTTTGATAATTTTCTATCATCAGAAGCACCCATAGTAAAACCTAAAGCAGCTTCCCCTCTAGGAATTATAGATACCTTTATAGGTTGTTTTGCTCCATTTATAATATAACTTATTAAAGCATGACCAGCTTCATGATAGGCAACAATATTTTTTTCATCCAAAGACATAGTTCGTTCTTTTTTTTCAAATCCAGCAACAATTTCATCAATAGCAACTGTAAGATCTTGAAATTCAACCCCTTTTAATTCATTAATATTTTTTTCATCTATTAATAAATCATTAATTATATTTTGTAAACTAGTAATAGGTTGCTTTTCCTTATTTAATGATTTAATATCATTTGGTTTTATATCTTTCATATTATTTAATTGTTTTTCATAATATCTACATGAGTTTTCATCAAGATCTTTAATTTTATTTAACATTGCTTGATTTACAATATTTGCTATATCAGCACCGGATAATCTTGCTGTTAATTTTGCTAATTTATCTAAATTATCATCATAATTAGATATAAAAATACCTGATAATTTTATTTTTTTTAGATACAAATCAAAAAGTTTTTTTCTTTCATCTAAATTTGGTAAATCAAATATTAATTTTCTATCAAATCTACCAGATCTTAATATAGCAGGATCCAAATTTTTCATATCATTTGTAGCTCCTATTACCATTATATTTTCAATTGGTTTCATACCATCTAATTCAGATAAGAAAGTAGTAATAGTTTGCCTATCACCTGAATGAATATTTTTTTTGTTTTCTCTTTTTCCAATAGCATCAATTTCATCAATAAATATAACACATGGAGAATTTTTTCGAGCAGTATTAAATAATTGTTTTATTTTTTTTGTACCTAATCCAACTAAAATTCCATTAAAATTGGCACCACATGTTGAAATAAAAGAGGCGTTGCAATTATGAGCAAACGCTTTTGCTAATAAAGTTTTACCTGTTCCTGGTGATCCAACAAATAAAATTCCTTTAGGAAGTTTGCAACCATTTTTTAAATATAATTCTCTATATTTTATAAATTTTGTAAATTGTTTTAATATATCTTTTACCGGTTCTAAACCAATAACATCATTAAAATTAGTTGTATTATATCCAGGTTTAAATATTTCAAAAACGTCATTACTATTATTATTTCCAGCAATAATACTTTCCATGCTAAATGATTGATTTTCATGATTATTATCTTCATTATCATTTGTTATTTTAATAAATGGAGTTGTTGTGAATTTTATTGCAGATATAATAAGTGATATACCTGATAACATAATATTAAATATAAAAATCCAATATGATATATCATACATCATATCATAAATATTATATGTCTTCATATAACTAATATTAACATTTGGATTTAAAGATAAAAGATTATTACCTAATGGTCCTGTTGGAATTATTGTATTTAATGTATCATTTTCAGTTATAAAATATCCAGTATTAATATCTTCTTTTAATATAATTGATTTTATAGTCCCATTAATAACCATTTTTGTAATATCGGTTAGTGATATTTGTTTAGAATTATAATTATAATATTTGTAACTAAAATTTGTTATAACTCCAATTATAATAAATAGTCTGACTAATAATTTATAATTCATGTGTTTTCTATAGTTTTTTTATAAAGAAAGTAGATTTATTCGAATATTAATCAATTTTTTTAGAGTATTCTAAATTAAACAGTCCCTATAACAAATTTTCACCTATTTCAGATTGATTGATATTTTGTTTTATTTTCAATAATAGTGGAACTCTAACATTATCTAATCTAGAATAGGAATCATATTCTTTTAAATGTAATGATAAATCATTTGAATTTATATTTTCAACATCCCTTAATATTTTTTCAAAAAGTTTTCCCAATGGTGATCCTTCAAAAGTATAATCTAATTCTATATATTTTTCATATGATTGTTTTGCTTGAACTATATCATTTTTTGCCAATTGACATAATAAAGAATTAAAATAATTTTCTTTAGCTGACTGTTTTGTTATTTTTTCTAAATGATTTGTAGCTATTAATTCATAATATATTATAGCATCATCATAATTATTTATTTTAACAGATAGATTTGCTAATTTTGTTAAAGTATTTATTTTTGCACTATTACTAAACTGATCAGCTTCAAAATATTGTAATGCATTTTTATAGCAAATTATACTTTCATTTATATCATCGTCTAATTCAAATAAATCACCTATTTCCTGAAAATGTTTTGCAACATGTATAAATTTCCCATTTTCAATTAAATAAGGAATACATTTTTCTTTTAAAATTTTAATAGCCTTTAAATGATCTATATTTTGTGTTACCTTTGCCATTTCAATCCAAATTTGACTTTCATCATCTTTATTTTTTAATTTTTTTTGTAAAAAAATACATCTATCATAACATTCAACAGCCTTATACCAATTTTTTGCCACTTTATAAGAATTAGCAGCTTTTATAAATTCATCAAAAGCTTCTTGGTATTTTTCTTTATCAAAACAATCAATAGTAAATTTTCTTACTAATTTTTCTGCAATATAAAAATGTCTATCTCCATTGCTATTTGACAATATACTATTATTAGTGTAAAGATGTTCCATCTGTTATCTATAATACCTATTATTTATATTTTATATTGACATATAAAATATAATAAAATCAATTTTTATTAACATAATTTACTAGCAATAGTGATTAATTTATTTTTATAAGCTGTAAAAAATATTTTAGAATTAGTATTATCATTTTTATTTCTAAAATATATATATGGATCATCTGATTTAATAGAAAATACACAAGGATCACATTTAAATGTATAATCTGTATTTTTATTGAAATGATCTATTAAAATATTTAATTGTTCACCACATAATTTATTTTTATCATGAACAAATTCATTTTCATCTAGATAATAAAAAACTAAATCTCCAATAATTTTATAGGAAAAAGTATTTGCTTCTGTCATATTTATATTAGTAAATTATAATTATTTTTATAAAAGGTATTTTCAAATGTTTTATATATCAATTTTTTTATAAAAAAATGATTTTTTGTATTTAATTATACTTAAAATATTATAAATATAGATAGAATAATAAATGAAAACATCATTTTTTTTTATAAAAAATTGATTTTTGTATTTATTCATATCTTAAATATTATAGATATAAGTAGAATAATAAATGCAATCATCAACTATAGAAAAATATGGAGAAGTAGCAGTATGCCCAGATGAAATAAATGAATTATCAAGTTTAACAAAAGAGGAGAGAATATTTATATATTATATGAGTAATGCAGTAAAACCATTTAATCATATTTATAGAGAACAGAATAATAGAAATAATGTAAAAATAATTGAAATGTTTAATTTTTTATATGAAAATGTAAAAATATTAAATAATAATAATTTAATAAATCCCAATATATTAAAAGATATTACAAATTATTTAATATATTTATTAGCGAATTCTGGTGTACATGATCACAGAGAGGATAAAAGAAAATCATTTGATGAATTAAAATTATATTCATTAAATAGAAATGATATTGAAACTCTTTTGAAAATATTTAGTATTGATAAATATAATGAATATAAAGATTTGTTAGATTTTCTATATGATCCATCTATTGATAATATACAAGTTGTTGATGGATCTATTGATAAAAGTGGTGGAGGATATTATGGAAAAGGATTTACAGATGAACATTACGAAAAAATAGATCCGAAAGATAGAAATATAAATTCGTATTATGAAATAGATAATAGTGGAAATATAATAATTAGAAGATATTCAACAACTGACAAATATGCAAAACAATTAACAGAAACTGTAAAATGGTTAAAATTAGCATATAAAATATCAAAAGAATCACCTGAAATATTTGATATTAATACAACAGAAAGTATTGAATATTTAATTAAATATTTTGAGAGTGGAGATGAAGAAATGTTTAAAGAACATTGTAAAAAATGGTTAAAAAGTAATTCAAGAATACAATATACTATGGGATTTATAGAAGTATATAGAGAACCAAAAAATATAATTGGAGAAGCTGGAGGAGAAATAACAATAAGACCAATTAATATAGAAAAATTAAATCCTGTCCTATTAAAATTAGAAAGTGGTTTACCAATTGATGATAATTATAGAAGGAATGTAACAACATCAACATTAAATGTAAGTTTAAATAAAATTATATATGCAGCAGGATCATATGGACCAACAGCACATGTTGCGGCATATTGTTTACCAAATTATGATGATATTAGAGCTGAATATGGATCTAAACAGGTAATATATATTGAAAGTAATAAAAAAATATTATCTGATCCGGAACTATATGAAAAATTCAGAACAACAAAAGGAAGAGAATTTCACGAAAATTATGATAATAATGATGAAATAGAAAAAGATATGTGGGATCTTCAGGTTTTATTACATGAAACAGTAGGACATGCAAGTGGAAAATTACATAAAAAAATATTAACAAATGATGATATTATAAATTTAAAATCTGGTGGATATACTGAATCAGATTTGAATAAAGAAATAGAAGTTACAGAATCTTTATATAATATGTTAGTTCCAACAGAAAAATCATCATTAGAAGAGATGAGAGCAGAAATTAATGCATTATATATGAGCACATTTGAAATAGATACACTTGAAGAAAATAATATGTATAAAAATTGGTTAAAAGTATTAGGTAGAGAACAATTATTAGAACAATGTATAATAGCTATGACAGGAACAGCATTAAGGAGATATTTACAACAGGCTAAAAATTTTAAAGAAGTAAATGGTGCACATGCAAGAGCAAATACATGTATAACAAATTTTATGATAAATAAAGGAGGTATTGCTTTAAATAGTGAAGATATTATAGTTAATGATGAAAAATATACATTATATGAAATTGTTGTATTAGATTTAAATAAAGCATTAGAAAGTATAAAAGAACTTGTTGGTATTGTACAAACACTAAAATCAACAGGAGATGGAACTAATATTAGAAAACTTTTTGAGACATATACTAAATATCCTATAACAATTGAAGAGGGAAATAAAATAAGAGATAATTTAGAAAGAAATAGAAATAAAGTAACAGGTGGTTTAAAAACAAGATTGAGATTATTTAATAAATTTTCACCAGTTGTAGATGACAGTGGAAATGTTATTGATGCTACATATAAACATTATGATAATATTTTTGATCAAATGAGTGATTTAGAGTAAATTATTTTTTTATTTTTTTAATAATATCTGCATATTTTTCATCTAATATAATACAAATAATATTTTTTAATTCATCATCATCGAAATTAATTTTTTTATAATGATCTTCAAATATTAATCTAAAAAAATATTCATCTTCGACATTACATTCTAATAGAAAATTAGTTCTTGAACCAAAAGAGGAAAAAATTAGAGATAATTTATGAGTTATTGTATCATCATTAAATTCTTCTAATTTTTTTTGTAATTCAGATGCATATTTTGATTTTGGAGACATAAATGTTGATATGTCCATTATTAATATTTGTCTATATTAATATATATTATTATGAATAACCAATCTAATAAATTTAATTTTCATCATTTTCTAATATTTCTACATATTTTTTCATAATGTTATATTTTCTAGCATATAAAACACTATGAACATATGATTTTATTTCATCATTGATATTTATATTATCATCTGTTTCTCTTTTAAAATCATTATAGATTAATTCAAAATAATAAATATCTATAATTCCTCTATCTAATAGATAATCTATTTTTGATACATAATTAGAAAATAAAATAGTTATTTCTCTTATTGAATTATAATCCTTTTCTCTTTCTAGAATTTGCCATATAATATTAAAAGCTTTTGTTTTAATATCAGGATTATTTTTTACTTTTGATATTAATTCTATCATAGAGTTATCAAATTGCATTTTTATAAATTAATCATAATATAATATATTAAAGGGACTGTTTAATTTTAATCTTCAATTTTTTTTACTAGTAAAAAAGATTCCAAATTAAATAGCAAAATAAAATTTTTTTTTTATTTTATGTTGTTTCGTGATACATTAGTAAAACCGACCCATGTTATTAATATTGGTACTAATACATTTAACAAAATAAATGATATTCTAGATAATAATGTGTATGTAACAATTAATCCGCAAATAGAAAATTCTGCTGGATTTGCAAGTAAATATCTATTAATTTCTTTTCTTTCAATTGCATTAAATATTTGTATATCATATATAATAGAATTTATTTGGGTATTCATACTATTTATTTCTGCTATTCTAACAAATAATATTAATAAAGTATATAATGTTATGATTATATATATAATATTAATATAATCATTTTGTTTATTTAATATGTATAATGAGCTAAATATTTCTATAAATAGTACAAAAATTAAAAAAAATATAAGAGGTCCTAATTGGCTACTTATTTTTTTCAATCTTCTATTAATAATTCTATGATGATTAATTAGTTCTATATAATTTTTATAGGCATATTTTAGGGTTGTATTTTTATTAATTCTATATATTATACCTTTTAATTCTAAACTATATATTAAAAATATAAAATGAGAATATGCAACTAATGTACATATCATTATATCATTATATAGAAAAGATATTCTAAAGAATACAAATTGTATAATATCTTTATAATAATTAAGAGGAAATGCATTTAAATATTCATAAGTTTTTAATGAAAAAAGAATAGACCATGATAAAATATTTAAATATGTTATTAAATCAATATGAAATAATAATTTTATTTTTTTAGCTTCATTTTTATTTATAAAATATATTTTATATGAATCTATATAAGCAGAAATATTTTTAGTATATTTTAATACATTACCCATTAATATAAATCTTAAATTCCAGATTGTAGCAATTTGAAAAATTAAATATATAATATTGCGCAATGTATATATATATATAACATAATTTGCTGTAATAATTTGATAGCATATTGCATATATTAATAATAATGATATAAATATGGGATATAATAAACTTATATATGATATGGTATTTAGAGAAAAACAACCTGAAATAAATAATAAATAATATATTATTGGGAAATTAATTATTGATAAATTCATTGAATTATCATTATTTGCGATAATATCAGGTATTATACCCCTTTTTATTAGATAATATGAATAACTAAAATAATTTCTATATGTAATTATTGAAGTATTATCATTGTTTTCATCATTGTTGTTTTCATCATTGTTGTTTTCATCATTGTTGTTTTCATCATTGTTGTTTTCATCATTGTTGTTTTCATCATTGTTGTTTTCATTATTATCTTTATTTATTATAGAAATTATAGTATGATTTTCTATAGGAGGTGTTTTATCATTTTTTGCAGGAGGTGTTTTATCATTTTTTGCAGGAGGTGTTTTATAATATTCTAAAGAAAAATTATTTTCAGTTTCATTAATAGATTTTCTTTTTATAATATCATTATTAATAATTTCTATTTTGGGAGTAATATTTTTTTTATCCTTTGGGGTATCATGTTCATATGGAACCTCATCTATTTTATATATAATATCTATATTTTTTAGTTTGTTCATATATTTTTCTCTTATATCTTTATCTGTTAAATCACCTAAAGATTTCCTTCTATTTTTTCCAGCAATTTTTATAGCAATAGGTAATGGTAATTTTGAGATTTTTGCCATTTGACTAGATTCTCCATCTTTTGAAATATCATCTTTGGGTACAGTTGATTGATCATCATTAGATGAATCATTCATAATATATCAGTAAATAATAGCAATATGATAATAATAAATTGCTAATAATGTGAATTTCATTTTTTTTTATAAATAAATTACTTAACCATTTTTGTTAGATTATCATCGAGAACAAATTTTATAATATCATAATCAAGATCCTTATTACTATCTTTTGCAAGACATTGTGCTATTCTAATTGTATTTTTTATTTGTCTTCCATTTATATCATATTCAGCTAATAAGTTATATTTATCATCATCAAAAACAATATTAATAACTGATAATAAATTTTTCCAAATTTTACCTCTTGATAATATATCTAAATCAGGATAATCAACTTCTACAGAAATTCTACTTAAAAATGCTGGATCAAAAGTATCTGATCTATTTGTTGTTAAAAACATTATTCCATCATATCTCTCTAAACATCTTAAAAATATACCAATTATTGCATTTCTTAATACATCACCAGTTTCTCTTTTTTCCATAAAAACATCAGCTTCATCAATTAATAAAACAGCATTCCATTTAGAAGCTAATAAAATTATATTATTTAATTGTTCTTCAATAGCTGGAGGGGTAGTTCCTAATTCACCAGATGAAATAATATATAAAGGTTTTTTTACTGCTTCTGCTGCAGTTTCTGCAGTTAATGTTTTACCTGTTCCAGGTTTTCCCTTTAATAAAATAATGCATCCACCTGATTTATTTTCTACAATATCTTTAAAATCAGTTGATACATTATTAATTAAAGTTTTAATTAGTTTTTTTTTTCTATCATCAAGAACTAATAAGTCAAAAACATTTTCTCTGTATTCTATATCTGAAATATGTTCTATTTTAAATTCACCCCATATTTTTTCATTAAATGCATATCCTTCTAAATAAGGATATGTTATAAAGAGATTATCATTTGAATCTTCTATTTCTTCAATATTTTCATCTTTTAAAATATTATTAATATCACTATCATCATAATATCCATGCAAATCATTATATCTTTCAATATCTAACATAATTCTACTATTTATTTTTTTAGAATACCTTTTGCCATGTAGATTTATAATTACTGCACCATTGTATCGAACATGATTAATTCCTGTATATTTTATAATTTTTTTGCTTCTTTCTATAAAAAGATTTTTAATAGTATCGTCTGCTATTTTTACTGATAATTCCGATACATTTTTAATACCAAAATATAAAGGTATTGCTTTAGATATTTTTATCTTATTATTATTTTTCTTTGTATTTTTAATAATTTCACCATTTATTATAAAAATTTTACTATAATCATCATAAGTTGTAGATAATATTTTCATTCCTATATTTTCATAATTATCATTATAGAAAACTAAAGATCCGATAGTAAAATATGATTCTAATTGTTTATATGTTAAATTTTTATCAGACATCATTTTTTCATATAATTCTATATCTTTTTGAAATTGTTTTTCAATAAATTCAATTAGTTGACTAAATCCTTTTGGTAATTTTTCCTTATCGGATTCACTATTATATATTTCTCTTAATGTTGACATATATTTTTTTAAATATGATAATGGTAGTTCATTATCATATAAATCTTCACATTTAGTTAAATTTAATAAATATGTTATTAGTTCATTTGCATTATCTTTATCAAATTTTATAAATTCTCCATTTTTTTTTAAATAAATAGGTTTAATATCTATTTGTTTTTTTATTCTTACTGTTTTACCTTTATTTGAATCAGTTAAAGTATCCGTAATATTTTCTAATATAGATGTAGCTTTTCTTTTTACCATATCTGTATAAATTTGTCGGTTCATGATTTTTAAATTAATTCTATACATTATGTTATAGTATATTATTCTCTTCAATTTTTTTTAGCCTTGTTTCAATACAGTTATCTAAATTATCATAAAGTGTGATATCTGATTCAAATAAAGAATCATCACCGGTTGTACAGTAATTATATAAAATATCAAACCATTCAGGGTAAGTTGAGTCATCATTAAATAATAATTCACTTCTTAATTGAATTTTTAATCTTAATAAATTTTTGAAATTTTCATCATTTGCGGTTTTAACTGCAGAATCAATAAATTCTTCAATACTGTTAACTATTAATCCAGAATTTTGTAACCCCATTTTTTCATAAAATCCTCTAGTATATCTTGAATTCATTTTATTTGTACTCCATGATATTACAGGAAGACCGACAGAAAAAGCTTCCATTGAACTATTCATATTACCAAATGGATAACTTTCTAAATATACATCAGAAACATATGCTAAATTATTAACTCTTAATATATTTTGTCTTTCTATCATTCTTATACGATGAGTATATTCATCTCCTAAATAATCTTCCATATCTTTATAAAAATCTCTATCCATATCAGAATTCATTTTTGTAATTACTATTATACCATTTTGATCCTTTTGTAATATACCTTTAAATATATCAAACATTTCACTTCCCATTTTAAATAAAGAACTTGTAGACAAATATATTTTTTTTCCTTTTGGCAAAGAAAAATAATCTCTTTGCATAAAATGTTTTTTAACTTCTGCTGATAATGGGGGATTATATATAGTACCTAAACTTTTTTGAATAAATAGTTTGGGTTCTAAATAATGATGAGACCATTTTTTAACATCTTCTGTTTCATATTGATAATTACAAAAATAACCATCACATGTACCTGTTGTTTCACTATGTCCCCATGTCGAAAATTGAAAAGGTGCTAATCTAAATAAAGATATTGTTGATGCTTGATCTGACATATGACAATCAGCATATATAATTATATCATAATGTTCATTTATAATTGTATTAATATCTTTTCTAGTATCTCCACTAAATCGATGTACTTTGTTACATTTTGCTAATATTTGTTTTCCAATAGAATCTTCTGAAGTTTTTGTCATAATATCAACAATAAATTTATCTTTTTCGTCAGTCATTTTAATTATAACCAAAGCTCTATCTTTTAATACAGATGAAAGAGATGATAATCTATCACTAATAAATAAAACTTTTTTAATAGGTTTTTTCATTGATTCTTCCTTATTAACATTTGCTTTGTCATTTATTTCTTTTATATAAAGAGAAAATAATTCCTTGTATGTCCCTACTATATACATTATTTGTTCTGATACATCTTCACCAAAATATGATAAAAAAAATACTGGTATATGTTTATTTAATAAGTTTGTATCTATTTTCTTTTTTTGTTCATCTGATAAAAATTTTGCTGTTTCATATGCAATTTTAAATTTTTCAGTTAATTCTGAAAGTTTTTTTAATCTTCCTTCTCTACCTATACATTTCCAAGGAGTTTGATTCATACTTTCATTAAAAAACATTTTTATTATCTCAACACCAATTGATGGTGCCACCGGTATTTGTCCAGGTTTTACCTCATCTTTTTTATCTAATATTTTTATATCATTACTTATTATATTTTTATTATCATTTTTACTATCATTATTATTATTAATATCATTTTTATTATCATTATTATTGTTATTATCATTATCATTATTATTGTTATCATTATTATTATTGTCATTATTATTGTCATTATTATTGTTATCATTATTATTTTTACCATCATTATTATTTTTTATTGATTTTATAGATTTTTCTTGTAATTGGTTTAATAGAATTTTTAATTGATCATCTGATAATTTTACAGGAGCAGATGAACCTAATTTTTTTTGACTATCATAATCAATTACTGGAATATTAAATTGTTTTTGTAGTTGTAAAAATTGTTCAGGTGTTAAAGGTATTCTTTTTAATGGTTGATCCATACTCTATCTTATAATCTATTATACTAAATTATATTTTAAATATTAAACGAAATTAATTATTTGTAAAAATAAATAAAACAGTTGCTATATCAATAATCCGATAACAGTATCAAAATAATTTTTATTTATAGCTGTATTTGTATCAAGTGCATAACATTGAGCAGTTCTTATAGCATTTTTAATTTGTCTTCCATTAATATCATGTTTAGAAGATAATTCTTTTATATCTTCAATAGGTAATTCGATTTTTGCAGCTGATAATAAATTAGACCATATTTGAAATCTTGTATCATTATCTAATTTTTTATATTTAAATGTTACAGAAATTCTACTTTTTACAGCCTCATCAATAGTATCAGCTCTATTTGTAGTTAAAAACATAACACCATCATATCTCTCAAGTAATCTTAAAAATATTCCAACCATAGCATTTCTAGTTAAATCTGATGTAGATCTTTTTTCCATAAATACATCAGCTTCATCAATTAAAATATTTGCATTCCAACTACTTGCTATTTCTAATATTTTTACTAATCTAACTTCTAATTCTGCAGGTGTTATACCTAATTCACCGACTGTAACACTATATAAAGGTTTATGTTGTGATTCGGTTAATGCTTCACTTGTTAGAGTTTTTCCTGTTCCTGGAGGACCTTCAAGAAGAAAAATTACACCTCCACTTTTCCCAGAAATAATATCAGTAAATCCTAATTTTGCATTTTTTACAAGAGCTGTTGCAATTTTTTTCTTTTCACTATCCAATACTAATTGATCAAATGCATTATCATCAAAAATAGTATCTGATAGATCATCAACAAAAATTTCACCCCATTGTTTTGCTGCAAAACTAAAACCATGCATTGTAGGCCATGTCATATATGCTAAATCATCAGGTATAGAGATACATGTTTCTGTTTTTTGTTGATGATATCTAGATAATGTAGCCAAATTAGGATTCATTGCAGCGAATCCTGTATAATCAACCATGACTCTACCATCAGCTTTAAAATAAGATGGACCAAATTGAGTCATTCTAAACATATTGCCTTTATATGATGCAAGTTTTGCACCTGAACCATATTTAATAAATTTTTTACCTCTTTCAGTTAATAAAACTTTATCCTCAGGAGTCATAAATCTAACTTCAAGATCTGTAATCTTTTTTGCTCCACTAAATTGTGGTATAGCAAATGATTTTTCTAATTGGATAAAATTTGTTCCAGTGGAAAAAGTAAACATACCTGTTACAATAAAATAGTTAGTAAAACCATCAGATTGTTCAGCAGTTCTAGCTATAATACCTCCAACTAATTTATTACCAATAGGTGAGCTAGCTACAAATTCCTTGCCAATAGTATAAATTGAGGATAATCCACTAAAATTTATTTTACCATCTGCTGACATATTTTCTATTTTTTTTATATCTGATTTATATTCATCATTAAAAAATTCAAGTAGATCTAGTAAATAGAAATGATCATCTTCTAATTTTCTTTTAATATCATTATAACAATTTTTGAATATTAAATCAGCATCAATTTGGACATCTTCATCATTATAAAAATCATCAGTATAATCTTCAAGAAGTTTTCCCATTGTTTCATATAATTTTTCAGGTGTCCAAATTTTATTAAAAATTACATATACATGTTCAAATCCCTTTTTATCTGTAATTCTTTTTATAGCAAAACCACATACTTCCTTATTATATTTTGAATCATAATTAGATTCCTCTTTTTTTTCTGCAACAGATTTGCTAATGGTTTCTATAAAAGAAGTAAGCATTTCTGGATTGAAATTGAAATTTGACATTGTAATAAGTTTTATATTATTAATTCTATTAAAGTTTATATAATTTGTTTATTATTCAATTTTTTTACTGTTTATTATTTAAAAAATTGAATAATAATGGTAAAAAATATAAAATTGTTATAAATAATAGAATAAAAATATGGAAAATATAGTTAATACAATTATAATAGGAGCGGGTCCAGCAGCATATACAGCAGGATTATATTTAGCTAGGGCAAACTTAAAGCCAGTTATATGTGAAGGTAATCTACCAGGTGGCCAGCTATTGACAACAACAGAAGTAGAAAATTTTCCATCAAACGACTCAATATTAGGATATGATTTAGTAAATAATATGAGAGACCAGTGTATAAAATATGGAGCTATATGTATTCAAGAATTTGTTGAAAGTATTAAATATCATGATGATAAAAAGGAAATATTTTCTATAAAAACTGGAGATAATACATATTTAACAAAATCAATAATAGTTGCAACTGGAGCTAATGCCAAAAAAATGTATTTTAAAAATTCTGATATATTTTGGAATAAAGGAATATCTGCATGTGCAGTTTGTGATGGTGCTCTACCAATGTTTAGAAATAAAGTTTTAATTGTTATAGGTGGAGGTGATAGTGCAATGGAAGAAGCTATATTTCTAACAAAATTTGCAAAAAAAGTTATAATACTTCATAGATCTACAACATTTAAATCTAGTGCTATTATGTTAGAAAGAGCTAAAAAAAATGAAAAAATAGAATTTATAAATGGTGAAGTTATTGAAGCAAATATAAAAGATGATAATAGTAAAGTTTTAGAAAAAGTAAAATACATAAATAAAAAAACAAATGAAGAAGAAGAAATAGAATGTAATGGTATTTTTTATGCTATAGGACATGAACCAAATACTAAATTTTTAGATAATATATGTAACTTAAAACCAAATGGATATTTATATGTAAAACCATATAGTTCGGAAACATCAGTAGTTGGTATTTTTGGTGCAGGTGATGTTGTAGATGATAAATATAGACAAGCAATAACAGCATCGGGTATGGGGTGTATGGCAGCATTAGATTGTATTAAATTTTTAGAAAAATAGTTTTTGTTTATAAATATTATAATGCCGGAAGGACCAGAAATAAGATATTTAACAGAATTAGCTAGAAAAAAATTAGTGGGAAAATATTTTGAAAATATAATATCGAACAGCAAAACAAAAATAACAATCCCATCTAGAGAAAAAATAATTAATGTTGGATCAAAAGGTAAAATATTATGGTTAGAAACTAAAAAATACTATTTTCATATACATTTTGGTTTAACAGGATGGTTATTATTTGGAAAAAGTAAATATCCTAAATATATATTGCAATTTTCAAATGGTATTGAAGCTAAAATAGATGATATTAGAAGATTTTCAAAATTAAAGGTTATAAAAACAAAAGAAAAACATTTAAAAAGATTAAATAAATTAGGTATAGATATATTAACTGATAGTTTTACTTTTGAACAATTTAATAATATAATAAAAAGTAAAAAATGTATTATTGCGGCTTTATTATTAGATCAACATATTTTTGCAGGAATTGGTAATTATATTAAAAATGAAGCATTGTATAGAGCTAAAATATCACCAAAAAGAAAATGTAATAATATTAATGATAATGAAATGAAACATTTATATGATAATATACGATATGTTGCATTTTGTAGTTTAATAGAAGAATTAAGAGATGGACATTTAAAAATACCAAATGATATCAGAAAAATATCTCCTAAAGTACCAAAATATTATAAATTTTCTGTTTATGAACGAAATAAAGATAATAAGGGTAATAAAATAACTATTGAAAATATTGCAGGAAGAAGAAGTTTTTATGTTAAATCAATTCAAAAATAAATAAAAAAAATCTACTTTTAGGGTTGATTGTCACAAAGATACTTAAACCTTCCGTATCGAAGTGCGTCGAGTAGTATCATCCTCAATCTAGGAGATATCTGTAAAATATATTTTACAGATGGAAGCATAAATTTTTCAATTTGCTCAATATCTGTCATTCCAGACAGTGGAAACATTTCCATGTCATCAGGAAGATCCCCATAAATGTTTCCAGTACAAATGAAAATTTGAAAATAGGTTCCCAATTCATCTAGAATAACAAAAGAGCCAACTTTTGTATTAATTTTAAGAAAACCCCCGTAATTACTACACACATTATCATATACAGTAGTAAAAGTATCTGTCCCACTAGAACATAGTCCGCCACCAATATCACTATAAAGACGAGATTTATCTTTCTTCAATAGAAGATCCCATCCCTTACGCATTTTTGATGGCACAGCAACCAACATAGAACATGCCTTTATCGTTATCGAAGATTTGGGTGGCTCAGGAGGTTTTGGAATTTCCCATTTCATTGCTGCACTATCTGGCCCATAAATTTGTGCTGCTGAAGAAGTAAGTCGTTGAGTAGAAATATCAACTGGTCCTCTAAATGTAACTTGTTTAGGAAGATCTTCATCTGCATAAAAACTTTGACTATATGTGGGGAGGCGACGATGCGCAATTATGGCGGGATCAATTACACTGCCAGAATATTTTACCCCATCAATGATTGTCCCACTTGGAGTGCCAGTGATATGATTTTGCCCAAAATTAAATACAGGGAAAGGGATAGACCCAAGCAAATCAAATAAAGCATGTGCCATTTTATTTGTATATATTGAAAATGTAATAGGATATGCAATATATATGTATTTTCAATTTTTTTTACTATTAAAAAATCAAATAGTAAAATAAATAAAAGAGTTTTATAAATTAAATAAATCTAACATTTTAACAATATCATCATATTTATCCTTTACTTCAATATATTCAGTTGATGATGTAATATGATCATTTATAATTTTTAATATAGCTCCAATAATATGTATACAATTTTGACAACTATCATTCTCACAACTATTTGAACATGTACATGTGAATTTAAATTTACCTTTGTCTGATATAATAATATTTATGTCATATATATCTGTAGTAGTATTACTTGGACATTTTAATAATATACCCCCTGATACTGGAAGTATTTCATGTGCACATTTTGGAGGAGATATTATACCATCTTTTAATTTATTTATCATTTTCTTTCTTCTTTCATCTTTCCATTCCTTAGTAAATTCAACAGGTCTCGCTCTTTTCATAATATATAATAAGTGATATAATAATAATGATATTTTTAATAAATTAAAAATCAACATTTTTGAATCAACGTAATTCGACATTACAAGCCTTATTTATTTTATTTCTTAATACTTCCATAATATTATTACAAATATTATTAAACTCTGCAGGATCATCAAAATTAGCTGTTGGAGAGAATGTTAATTTAAAAGTATGACTAATTTTACCTGTTTTTATATTTTTAAATTTATCATATAGATCTACATTTTCAATATTATCTCCGCATATTTCTCTAAGAACAGAAAAGAAATCATTTATATATTTCCAATTATATATTTCTGTATCATTGTCAAATATTATATCAATATCTTCATTTTTTATCCAAAAAGAAATATCTTTTCTAATTGGAGATAATTTTGAATATGGTAGAAATTTAGAATCTATTGATGTAAATTGTGTTAAGAATTTAGGATCGTCTGTCCATAATAATCTTATATCAGGAATATCAAACATTATCATACATAATCTTTCTAAACCTAATCCGAATGCAACCGCTTTTTTTGATATAGAATTATATTCTAAAATTTTAGTATGAGTAACACCACATCCTAAAATTTCTAGCCATTTATCACCAAATTTTACTTCAGTTTCAAAAGAAGGTTCGGTAAAAGGGAAATAATCAGTATTGAATCTATATTCTTTTCCTGGAAATAAAAATTCAACAAGTTTTGATAATACTAACTTTAATTCAATAATAGGATCATCTCCATCATTGACAATCCATAATCCTTCCATTTGATGAAATATTGGATAATGTGTTGCATTTATTTCATCTTTTCTATAAACATCTCCTGTAACAAGAAAAGATGTTTCTCCTTTCTTTAATAAGTCATTTTGATGAGCAGATGTATGGGTTCTCAATACAGTATTTTTATTTATATAAAAGGTATCATTTTTTGATCTAGAAGGATGACTTGGAGGTATTAATAGAAGGTCAAAATTATTTTCTATTGAAACAAACGGTTCAAATGAATCAAATTTTGAAAAATTTCTTTTTAAAATAGAATCAAAAAAATAGTAAATTCTGTTTTTTATAATATTAATAGGATGCATTTCTTTATTATGTAAATTTTTACCTATTTTTTTGATTATTGAATCTGGTATATTATACCATTCATCTTTTATAATAATATCCATTTTATTATTAAAAGTAATATAAATAAAGTATGATAGCTAAAAATAATATCAATTTTTTTATAATTATTCAGCTCTATTTTCTTTTCCATCCTGATGATTTACTATCATTCTTTACATCTGGAGCCATAATTTTAGGAGATGGTTCGATATTTCTATCTCGTTTAAATGGAGGAACATATACATCTGATGGTGGTTTTTTATCTCTTATATTTCTCCAATCATTATTAGATATTGTTGGTGCAGAATCATCAGATCTTTTCCAAGTTCTACTATCAATTTTACTATCGGATCTATTATCAGAATCATGAATTTTTTCACGCAAAGTACTTAATGAAATAATTTTTTGGACAGATTGTTTTTCCCTTGCTAATTTTTCTTCTTCTAATTTTTTAAAAAGGGCAGCTCTTTCCTGTATTTGTTTCTGTTTTTGTTCCTCAAATAATTTTTCTTCTTCTAATTTCTTTTGTTTTTGTATCTCTGCTTCTAATGCAATTCTTACAGCTTCATTACGTTTTGTTATAATTTCTTCAAATGATTTTTTCATATTCTTTTCTTCTATAGATCCTGCATCAGAACTTCCATTAGCAAATGTAATAATTTCTCTTGCTATATCATCGCTAATATACACTTCTGCTTTCCATGATTTATTTACACGACCTGCACGTCCAAACAATTGGAATAATGTATTTATACTATGTAAATTAGAAAAGTCAGGAGCGACAATTACTCTAACTGTAGGATGATTTGTACCATAACAAATTGATGCATCTGATAACAGATATGCTAATTTACCTTCACTTGCCAATTCTAATACACAAGACATATATCTATCATCTAATAATTTATGTTCAGGAGAAATTATACCAATACCACAAAATAAAAGTGTTAAAATATCGTCACTTACAACCATACCTTCTGTAACGTGAGCTTGATGTGATTTTGCAGTTGTTGATTTACGTTTTAATTCAGAATAAGTTAATTCACGTTGACACATATATTCAAGTTCAATTTTAGATCTAATATTTGTTCTATCAATTACACGACCTTTTGCAAAAGTTGCAAGATTAGCAGCTATATTAATCTGATATTTATCAGGAAAAATAAATTTAGGATGATAATCCTGTCTTATTTGTTCTTGTTTTGCATCCTTATCTACTTCACTTAATGCTTCTCTTTCTAAATGGTCAATTTTTTTTTGATATTCAATATATGCTTTTTCATAATCTGCTACAATTTTTGTAGGTGATTTAATTTTTTCCTGTTTTATTATCTCTAATAGAGGAGCAAACCAATTGAGAGCAGTAAGAACAGGATCACGTGATACAATTAAAGTCTGACCCATACATTTATATGCATCAGTAGTACCAAGTTTTGTAAATTCTAATGTATTTGTTTCGGGTATATATTTTTCTTGATCGTCAAATTCAAATCCTTCAAATGTTTCTTTTTCCTTTTTAGGAACTTTTTCAGTTTCAATTTGATGGAGATCTATTTTTGTTTCACATACCTTTTTAATAATATTATCAGATTGAGTTGTTAAAAATTTTAATAAATCTATTGCAATTTTTCTAACATTATCTGCTGCCATATTAGTAATATCATTAAATAATTCTTCTATATCAGGGGAATCTATATCTAATTCTTTCATTGTCTTACATAATTGCCTAACTACATTAGATGAATAAATTCTTCCTAAAAATGTAGTAGATTCGACTATATCAATAACATTTAATAATTCTTTAGATGTTTTACAACCTAAATGTGGTACTACAAGATTTCCACTAAATGTTTTTACATCACATCCTATATAAATTTCATTTGATGTTATATTAATTCTTTTTGCAGTAGGATATTTTAATAAATGATAAGAAGTAAAAAATTCTATTTTTTCAAGTGGTGCTAAAGTAGCAGAACATAAAATTATGTTATTTGGAGCATCTGCTAATATTTCCATATTTTGTTTTACACCTTCAGAATCATATGTATCAGCACCAACAGTTGGTTCATCTAAAAATAAAATATATTTTTTGTTATCAAAATTATCTTTAAGAATCTCTGAACCTGTATTTGGATCACATACAATTACACATCTTGGCGCAGTTATATTATTAACAATATAATTGTTGACAATATTATAATTTTTTTGTCCCATTTTAGGATTTTGAATTGTATTGCCTATTCCAAAAGGAATTCCTGCATTATATAACAATCTGGCTACTTCAAATTTGATAGTTTTATTAGAACAGGAATATATAAGTTCCAAATTACTATATTTTTCAGGACTTTCTTTTCTAAGTGTCCTAATTAATTCACCAATTGCCACTGCTAAAGTTGTTTTTCCACTACCAATTGGTGTACTATACCTAATTATAAATCCATTATCGATATTTTCAAAAATACTTTTTATTGTATCATTCTGATGTTCTCTTGCTCTTACTGATTTACCAGGAATCATCGAATCATAATCATATGCTGTAATAATTAGATATGGTGCAATTCTATCAATAATATCTCCATTGTATGAATATTGTTCTATTAATTGATTCATTCTTGAAGTTAAATCAGAAATCATTGTTGTTGATATTTCTATTTTTTTTGATTGACATGATTGATCATATCCGATATATCCTTTTATAACTGTTAAAAATTTCTGAAATATTGTAATTACAGTTAATGCAAATGGTAATTTTACTTTATTATTTGCTATAAACCACCCCATATATAATAGTGATATACCACGATATTCAATAACCTTTGATGATTTACCATATGGTATTGTATAATTTTCCTTGTCCATTGTTGATATCATTTTTTGTATTTCTGTTAAAATACTATCAGCTGTATTTTCTGCTCTAATAATATCCGCCTTTTTTACATTACTTTCTTGTGCTTTCTTCGAACCAGGTTTACCTGCTTTCTGTTTTTTATGTTCTACCGGATTAATTAATTCTTTTTCGTCTGGAGTTTTCTTTTTGTCTTTCTTCTTTTTTAATCCTGAAGTAGTTGGAACATATAATAGCCATTCAAATAATTTTCTATGTTCACAATACATTTTTTCTCCTATAGTATTCAACAAAGATGCACTAATGTCTTGTATTACTCCTTTATTTTTTCCACATGCCATCAATGCTTGTAAAACAATTAATTCTCCATCTGATAATTTTTGTTCAACTATATTCCAATCATCTTTTTCAAATCTCTTTGCAACACTTTCTAAACCCTTTTTAGAAGCATCTTCATAAGGAATAGAAATATCAATTGTAGAATCTTTAACAAGTTCTTTCTCAAGGTCTTCCATTCTAGGATATATTAATATATAAATAATTTATAGAAAATAATAGATAGTATTATTTTCAACTTTTTTATAAAACAAATTTATATCATTATATGACATAATGCTAATTTAGTTGTTGTTATAGCACCATTTAATTTTAATAATAATATATTATTATCTAAACATATTGTAATATTATCACATATTTCATCCAAATTTTCTAATTTTAATATTTTATCAATTTCAAACATTAAATTGTTTTTTGTTAATATACTAGGATTATTTATTATTATATCTCCTATATCAGATTTTTTTAGTTCATAAAAAATAACATGCATTTTAAATTTTACTGAATCATTTGTTAAATCTATAGATAATAATTTATTAACATCATAATTATCATTATCAATATATTTTATACTATTATACCATCTAGTAGTTGTTGATCTTAAAATTATTAAATTATCAAAAAAGGTTTCACTTTTAATTATAAAATAGTTATTTGTCATATAATTAATATTAATATTCTCTTTTTTACTTATTTTAATAGGATCACATAAACTTAATATTTTATCTTTAAACTTAAATTCATAATATATATAATCGGAATTTGCAAATATTTTAACATATTCATAATCTTTATTTATAACATCTAGTATTTCATAAGCTTTACAAAATGTATTGGGTTCTAAGTCTAAATCAAAAATAAAATTATCTGTCTTATTATAAAATTTATCAACTTTGTTAATATCAATAGATACATCCAATAATTCAGTTTTTGTAGAATTTAAATATATAATTTTTATCTCCCTTGTACTAATATCTATTTTTATCTTATGTGTAAATGATTTTATCGTAAAAAATAAACAATATAATTCCTTTACATTCTTTGTTGAAAAATAAAATTGAATATTATCTATAGCATCCATTTATTTAATATGTGTATATTTATTAACATTTTTTATTATTATCTTTATAAAATATATTTCAACTTTTTTAATATTCATAAGTAATAGTAAAATTCTTCAATTCTGTTTTATTATTATCATTACTATATATAGAAATATATAATCCTCCTTCTTGATGATCTATAAAATTTAAATTTTCTAGTTTATAAATATATTTATTATTTATACACCGAAAATATACAAACTGTTATGAAAAGATTAAATTTTTATATTTCCTTAAAATATAAGGTATATGATATTAAATTTAGAGAAAAATATGGTCCTTTATTATTTATGCAAAAAAAATTATAGGAACTATTTAAATTATTCTGTTTTCTTTAAAACTTTCAAATAAAAATTAAATTTATTACCATTTGTACCTTTTACTATATGTCCAAAACTTTCATATACTGCTAGTTTTTTATTATAATCATAATAGTGACCATTAAATTTATCATAATATTTATCATCGCTATTTAAAATTCCATAAAAAATAATTTGCCCATGTTTATTTATTTTTAATTCTATTTTTAATTCATCATCGAGATCATCAAGTTCAAATTTTTCTGCTGGATTAGAGGAATGAAAATCTATTAAATTGCATAAATATGTACCGCTTTCAGTTATTTCCATTTGATTATTTATATATATATTATTCATAAGTAACTATTTATTTTATATTATTCAATATTTTTGAAAAATTTGATATATATTTAATTAATATTTATATTTTGTAAATATACATAAATAAATATATGGAAAATGATTTTGAGCAATTATTAATAAAATATAAAGAAAATTTTTCAACAAATGATTTTTATAAAGGTTTGACTTATTGTAGTAAATTATTGGGAGATTATTTTACTGTTTAATTTGGACGTTTAATACTTTTTTATAAAATAAAAAAGTATTAAAACCAAAATTTAATCTGTAAAAATAGGGAATATTTAATTTAGAATCTTAAATCTTTTTCACTTGTGAAAAAGATTTAAGAGTCTAAATTAAACAGTCCCTATATTTCTTATTATAGTAATAAATTCCGTATGGAAGAAATAAAAGATAAATTAAAAAAAGATAATTTAATAAAGGAAGAACTACGAAATATATTAGATTCAATAGAATTAAAAAATATATATGAAAAATATGAAGAAAATGGAAAAAGAGAATATTCTGCAACATATGAAATAAAATATAATAGAAAAAATAATCAATTTAGTTATGAATATATTGGTATATGTGATAATTCATATAAAGGAGGTATTGATGAATCATTGTATATTAGGATAAATGATAAAGTTATTTTCTCAAGTTCATATAATTGTCCAGAAAAGGAGGATAAAAAGGTTATTAAAAAATTAAATAAATCATTAGGAATGCAAAATGTATCAGATAAAGAAATAGTTGATTTTTTAATTAAAGTATGTGATTGTTATCAAGTAAATGAAATTTATTTTGAAAATAAATAGTATCTATAATTCTATTTTTTAAAATATATTATTTTTTACCTATTTTTTTATTTTGCATTTCCATTTTATATTTTACTCTAGGATCATTTAAAAATTCTTCTGTATCTTCTGATGATTCTACTATATTTTTTGCATCTTCCAATTTTTTCTGTTTTATTTTATCAAATATTGTATTATTTTCTATCTTTGGTGGTTGATAATCTATTTGTTTTTGTTTTTCCATATTTTTTTTATCTTTTATTTTTTTTATGTCCTTTTCTAAATCTCTATCAAGATAAAACATTGGAGCTAATACCTTTATTATTTGAGTTTTTATTGATTGTCTATTTCTAAAATCTTTTATTAAATTTTCTGCAACTCTCAATACAGGTAATTTTTTCATATAATAATCACTTTCTTTCTCTATAACACTATGCAAATATCGATCATTCATATATTTATAGTATTTTGTTATTATATTGTATACTTCATCTAATAATGGATCAATTATTGATTCTTTTATAACAACTCCTTTCTTATCATACACCCATTCATCCTTTTGATTTAATGTACTTCTAATTATATAAATTAATCTAGAAACATCTGAAGCCCAAAAGGTTTGTTCTGCAGGATCATCCGTTTTATATGCTTTAACAACAATATTACATATATAATTAGCAAAATCTTTTCCTTCATATATATGTAATAATCTCTCAGCAATATATTCGTCCGCAAATTCAGGCCTTTCTTTTATCCAATAACTAATCTCTTTATCACTCTTAACATCAGCTACAACATAATTGGAATTCTTTGGTAGAGATGGCATTTTTTGTGTTTTATTATAGGAAAGAGTGAGAAATGTTAAAGCATTCATTCTACCTTCTGAATAGGCCTGTCTAGTAGATTCCAAATTTTTATTTTGAACTAGATCTATCTGTTCATCTTTTGATTTTAAAAGCTGTTTATTACTTTGTTTTATAAGTTTTGTTTTTTGCTTTTCAAAGTCCTTTAATAATTGTTTTTCTCTTTCTTTTTCTCTTTCTTTTTCCTCCAAAAGAGTATCTTTAAATTTCAATTCTTGTCTTAATAAAAGAATTTCAATTTTAGGATCATCAATAATTTCTTCATTATTAATGTTATTTTTATGATATAATCTATTATGTTTAATAAGATTACTTTTATATAAAAAATCTTTAGAACATATAATACAACTAAATTTTTCTCTATTAATTGCCTCAATATGGGATTTTGATTTTAAATGTCTATCATAATTAAATAATATATCTGTTGTATAATTACAATTTTTACAGGTATGTTTCATATACATATTATATCTATATTATTTTTAAGAAATTTACGCATTTAATAAGATAAATTTTTATTATTGTTATATGATATCCAAATATATATTTTGATATATAGTGAATGTATTTTTTTCTCACTATAATAAATATATATAATATTGTATATTGTATAACTAAATATATAAAGAAAATGTATATGTGATAAATAATTAGATATATATTAGACAATATTATATAATCATGGAATATTATATTTTTTATATTATTGTTGTAATATATTTTTTTATTATAATTATAGCAATATATATTACATAATTAATATTTAATATTATAATATACTTTTATATTATTGTGAGAAGAATTAAAGGCTATCATACAACAAGAAGTTTTAATATTGGAATATATGGAATATTAATATTTCTTGTTGTATGATAATCTTTTATGTAGATTTTAGGAGAAGATAAGTATACCATACAACAAGAAGTATCAATTTATCAAAAATCATCATTTTTACATTCTTGTTGTATGGTATACTTTATATAAATAAATGTAATATAGAACTTATAATACGAATCTTATTACTTTTCATTATAAAAATAATTTAAAATTTATATTTTTTTTATATAAAAATTGTGATCAAAAGTTAATATATATACTAATTAAAGTGATCACAAAAAAAGTCCAAAATAAAAGTTCTTATAATTTCAGATTTTTAACACACTACCCTTGTGTGTTGGTTTTTAAATTTTTTTAGACTTTTATATTTTACTATTTTTGTGATCAAATTATATATATTAATTATTATATATAATTACTTTTCTTAATATTTACTATAAAACATTAATTATCTCTATTAAAAATGATAAATTATTATAAAACATTAATTATCTCTATTAAAAATTTATATTAATAAATATATAGAAAAAGCAATAACAAATATAAATATAAAACAACAAATGAGCAATATAAATGATTATAAAATTCCAACTGAAGAGGAACAGTTAAAATATGAAAAGAAACAGGAAGAAGAAAGAAAAGAATGTGAAAAAATAATTAATGAAGTTAGTGGATTACTGCTTGAAGATGCAATAAAACATATTGAAAAAAAATATCCAACATACTACATTAAATTAGTTGAACAGAATCATTCAATAACGTGTGATATGGTCAAAAATCGTATTAGACTATATCTAAGTAATGATAAAAAACTGTTGTTAAAGTAAGTGTTTGCAATTAAAGTATATTTTAAATATAAACAATATTATCATCTTCATTATAATTTATCTTTATTTCTTTATCATTAGATTGTGAATCAATAATTTTCCAACTTTTAATATGCCATCCTATAATATGCTTGTTATCTTTATCTGTTATTTCAAGTTTATAATCACTACATAATTCAGCTAACCATTTTATAATTTCTATATAATTATAATAACATGCTGATTTAAAACATGTATCATTATAAATACGAATATCTATATTTTCATTTATTGAATATAACCATTTAGCTATATGTAGATGACCATTACTACATGCAAGTTTAAAAAATAGATTTTTATCATAATGAATATCAGAATTAATATTTAAAGTTAACAACCATTGTGCTAAATTTAAATGACCATTAGAACATGCAACTTTAAAAAAATAGTTTAAATTTTTATTAATATCGAAATTAGTTTTTTCATATATTTTTTTATACATTTCTAAATTTCCATTTTGACAGTAATCAATAAATGATTCATCCATATTTTAATATATATGTATATTTTATCTATTTCTATTTAATTATTATTTATGTTTAATTCAATTTTTTAATATTAAAAATTTGAATTATATTCATCAAAATATATATTATTTATATTAATTGATATAATAATACAATATGGATAAATTAGTTAATAATATCGAAACTATATTTTATAATCTGAAAATTTTAGATTTTTTAAAAGAGAATGATAATGTATATATTGGTGGATCCTTACCATTTATGTTATTTAATAATAGAGGTTTATCTAGTTCTGAAATTTCAAAAATTATAGACGATATTGATATATATACAACAAATGCACCACTATTAATAAGAAATATAAATAAAAAATTTAAAGTAAATAATTTAATAAAAACAGGAGTTAATATTAAATTTAATATTGAAGAATGTGAAAAACCATTACAAATTATAACATCATATTTCGAATCTTTTAATGATGAAGTTTTAGATGGTTATGATTGTGATTTAGTAAGAGTTGGTTATCATCCAGCAAGTAGCAAATTTATTATACATGATAGATTTATTGTAGGATTAAAAACAAGAACATTTATAGTATATTATGAAAGATCAAATAATGGGCGAATTCAAAAATTAAAAGATAGAGCTCACAAATATTTTGCTTCCACTATTGAAGTTGTAAAAGAAACAGAAGACGGAGATTATAGACCTTATTGGAAAAAGAAAAATCCTGTAAAAACTTTATCAGATGTTGGTACATCACCACCATATATACAATTATATTGTAATAAATATAAATGCTGTTTATGTCATAATATATCAGAATATTTATTATGTAAGAAATGTGAAGTATTAATAGATAAATACCATACTAATACAAAATTTGATAATTTTAAATTAGATACATTAACTGTATTTGGCGGAGTTAATGGATTGGGTAAAATAATAGCCGATGAAGCCGAAATAATGGGAATAAAAACATCACGAACATCAAGAACTGTAAAAAATATTAAAGATTGTGAAGATGAAGATGTAACTAGTGAAGAAGAATATCCAAAAATTCCAATTAAAAAAATAACAAAACCAATTGAAATAATACCAATTAAAAAAACAGCAAAACCAATTAAAAAACAAACAGATTTATTACAATACAATATTATTATATATTGTGATGGAAGTTATGAAATTAAACAAAATGAAAAAATTATAAAGGCTATTTGTATTGATAAATTTGATGAACCAAAAATATTACATAAATTTAATATAAAAGAAAATAACTTAGATAATGTTATAAAATCAATAGAAAAATTTATTGATGATAATATTGAATGGAAAAAAATAATAAAAGTAGATAACAAATTTTATTTTTCATTAGAAAACAATGCATTAGTATCACCAGAATTAATGAATAAAATATTTGAATCAGATTGTGTAGTATTTAATGCATATCAAACATTAGAAAATAATCATTCTATTTGGACTACTGATATTAATAATTTTAATGAAAAATTAGCACTAGAAAGATTTAAAATTAATTGTTTTGGATATGTTAAATTACTACAACAAATAATTAAAAGAAGAAAAGAAATAATTGCAGAAAATAAAAATCCTAAAGATATTATATTTGTTTGTATGGATGCAAATGAAAGTAAATTTGAAGATAAATTGCAAGATGGAAAACATTTAGAATTAAACATGGCAAAAACTGCATTCAAACAGATATTCTATACAAATGCACAAGTATTAGCATCATTAGGTATTATAACAGTATTTTATGACCCATGTTGGTTGAGTTATCATGGTATTTCAGTTGATAAGATAGCATCGAAAAGTAAATTTTTAATACCTCCAAGTATATGTGCAAAAGTATTATTAAACTATATTAAAAATATTAATATAGATAATTTGTATAAAGAAAAGAAATATGTACATGATACAACATTTTATAAATGTATAAAAAATTATAAAATAGTCCCTATATATTAAATAATATAATGTTGTATTTCAACAGGTTTTTCATAATAACATTCTGGAAAATCGTATTTATGTTTTAATAATTCAGCAAATTCAGTAGGATTATTATGAGTTGTTTCTAGTTTATAATAATTATATTTATATTCATATTCAGTTATTTTTACAATATATTCTTTACCTTTTAGAGAATCAATTATAGATGCATCACTTGATTGGATAACAATATAAGGCAATTGGTTTTCATATAAACTATTATTTATTAAAACAAGAACAGTATATGTTAATTTATTAATTTCTTTTATATGATAATTTTCTTCCAAATATTGAATAGAAGCAATAGGATCATTTGTTTGTAATGTTATTTTATAATTATAAATTGACCTATCTCTTTCTATTGACTTAACTATTGATTCATTTTTAATTGCTAATATAATTTCTCTATCATCTGGACATATATCATTGATATGTGTGGTAATTTCAATTACAAATGGATTTGTTTTTCCGTATATTTTTTTAATTAAATTATATTTTAAAAGTAAATATGCACAAATATTGAAGTTTTCATTATTATTTTCAACTTCATACAATGCATATATATTTGAATGTTTTATTGAAGTAATATTAGGATCAGATTTTAAAACATTAATAAAATCTTTATTATCTGTTTCAATAATACATGAATTCATTTTTATATTTCAATATGAGTTAATAAATAAAACAGTTCTTATTATATTCAATTTTTTATTTTAATTCATCAGGATATTCTATTTTCGTCATACTATTATTATACCCAAAAATATAATAATCATTTAAATTATAACAATTTGTTTTTATCATATTAAATAGTCCATAATTTTGTTGATGATATAAAACAATTAATATACAAATATTATGGATTTATTTTTGTAATTCAGCTATTAATAATTTTACTTTTTCTAGTGACAATCCAAAAACAAATGATTTATTATTAAGTCTATTAGAATAATTATTTTCAAATCCATCGTGGTAATTTCTATTAATATCTATTTTTTCAAATAAATCATTATTATATTTTTTTTTATAATTTAAAACTTTTATATATTTTTCTGAATCATCTTTAAACATATTACCATAAATAATTTCACCATCTGTAGAAAATAAACATTTTTCATTTGTATTAACAATATAAAAGTCATTATCAATATGAATATTTATATATTCATTAACAAATTGGTTATAATTTAAATTTACCTCTTTTATCCAAACATGTGGAGGCCAACCCTCTTCATCAGGATCTATTTTTAAACAACCTTCTAAAGCTAATTCATATAAACTATATACGCCAACAAAATGTTTAGAAGGTATTGTAATATATTCAATTGATGAATCTCTATTTTCTCTAATAGATTGATGCCAAATTAATTGCAATACAACAAAATAAATATTATTAAAATTCATTATTATGAGTTACTATAAAATTATATATTTAAATTATTTTATAAATAAATTAAATAGTAAAATAATTAAAATTACCAAATGAATTTTCAAAAGATGGTTCAACTTCAACAAATTCAATTGGAACAGTAGAAATATTAATTTGTACCATATAATTAATAGTTGTAAAATAATCAGGATTTGAAATCCAATCAAAATACATTTCACCATAATCAATTAGTTTATCTCTAATATAAGTTGAAAATGATCGTATTTCAGAAATTTTAATTCCCTCAGCAACAAAATCACTTATATGTTTATTCCATGAATCTTTAGTAAATGTTTTAAAATCAAACTTTTGGGTATGTTCAATAATCTTTTCCTGAATTTCAGTATATTTTTTAGAATAATTAATAATAAATTTATTTATAGCAATACCTTTCTTTTTAGATTTACTAATATCAGAATTTATAGCATCAATAAGTTTCATTGCTTGATAATAATAGAATTTTGATTTTGATATAAATTTTGTATCTTCAATCCATTGCTCTTTATAATCAGGATAATTATCAGAAATATATTTGCACATAAAGGGAGCAATAGGTTGTAGAATAGTAACAAATGACATTATATATCTCTTAAATAGAGAATCATTTTTAGATTTTCCAGTAATACCTTTTAGTTTAATATACGTAGCTTTTGCATTAATAATATTATAAACATTATCAGTAACAAATTTATAATGACCTGATTCGTAAGCACTTTTTGCATTAATTAGTGCTGTAGTAATTTCATCATTAAAAAGATGATCAAAAAAATCGAAATCAGAATTATGATTTTTATTTGTTGCTAGGAAATCTTGAATCCATTCGAATTCATTAAAAAATTTAAGTAGAACACCATTTGCTATTTTTTCTTCAAAATTACCATCATCAAATCCATCAGAAAGTGCAAGTGTAAATCTTACTACATCTGGTGTAAATTTTTTAATTGCATCACTTAGAGTCATAAAGTTGCCGGTACTTTTAGACATTTTTTCCTTATTTAACATAAGATAACCATTGACTCTAAAACTTTTAGGAAGAATAGAAGGATCTTTCCAGATCATATAATGATTAAAAAGACACATTGTTAGATGATTACCAACAAGATCTTTACCTGAAACCCTTGAATCTAGAGGATACCAATAAGAGAATTCAATTTTCATTTTATTAATAATATGTTCATAATCGACAGGCAAATCATATTTTACATTTCTAAAAACATAATCCCACATTTCATTAGTTACATATTGAATAGGAATAGAAGTTACAAGATGAGAAACAGTATAAAATGCCATATAAATAGTAGAATCTGAAAGAGAATCAATCAGATCAGATGTTCCAGGGATTACAGACCCTAGTCCAAAGCTTCTAGAACAAGGCCATTGATCAAGCCAATCAACTGTTTCAGAAAATTTCTTTCGAATACCAACATCTATATCAAATTCTGTTTCAACATATTTTTTAATAACAGCTTTTACTTCCTCATTACCATAATCAATGAACCATTGATCAGAAAGACTTACAATACAAACATCACCTGATCTTGAGATTACTTTTGATTCAGGTTCATAATATATAATAGAAGAAAATATCTTTTCATCTTGTTGTTTATCGGTAGAATAAATACCAGATCCATGGATAAATTTATCTGTAGGAATGATTTTAAAACCTGATTCAATTAGTTCATTTTCAATAATAGCATAATCAATAGATTCAGATGAAGAAACATGATTTTCCTGATTAGATAAGTTATTATAAAAATTTTTACTGGATACATAAGAGTTACCATTAAAAATAAATGATACAAATTTTTCTGACTTATTGATAAGAACAACATTTTTTTCAAATTTACCGATTGCCATATAGATATGAGATTTCCCTTGTATTTCTGTAACATAATATTTAATAGGTTTGATACCTTCCCCGACAGATCTATCATGGTCTGCACAAGGTTGTTGATCTTTAATAGAATATATTACATATCTTTTTCCCTTTTGTAGAAAACCATCTTTCAGGAGATTAGTAAATTGCCAAGTAACAAATGAATCATAATAGGAATTCATAGTAGTAGTGATAAAACTTCTTCTCATATCACAGATAAGACCAATATCATAAATATCATCCTTAGCTTTATTTGAAAAATAGGTTACCCAATATTCTGGATTAGTAAAATTTGGTATTTCTGAATGGGGAACATCCATTTTTAGAAGATTATCAACTTGTGATTTTTCAGGATACATACTATAATCCAAATCTGAATAGGTTTCAAGTTCATATTTGATTTTATTAGCACTTGAAAAAATAGGAGCACCAGTTGCATGAAAAGCAAAAGGAAACAATACATTAAAACCTTGCGATTTTTTAAATCTAGCATCAAAATCACATTTAGTCATGGTATAAACATGACCAAGATGAAGTCTTCCATTCATATAAGGATAAGGAAATGTAACAAAATATTTTGGTTTTGTAGTATCAACATTAGAATAAATATTTGTAATAGATGATCTAACAGAATCACAAATATCAAATAGCTTCAATAGTTTATCTGACGATTGTTTAGTATCAGCCATAATAGATTAGATTATGTATATTAACAAGATAATAATAACAGAATAAATAGATTATTATAAATTTCAATTTTTTATCTAACCATATAAATAGATATTGTATGATTATAGATTATTAATAATAAGGATTTCAATGAAAATAGAACTTATTGATAATATATATAATGAAGATAATTTATCAGAATTAGATGAAAATGTAATTATAAAAAACATAATTAAAAAAAGAACAATAAATGACATTATAAATAAAATATGTAAAGAAAAAGTTGGATTTATAATTAAAGACATAAATAATTTAGATACAAAAGAAAACAATACAAATAAAACAACAAATAAAAAATCTAAAAAGCAGAAAAAAAAGAAAAGAAGAAATGATAGAAATGAAATAAAAACAGATAAATATATAATTGAATCAACAGAAAAATTTATAAATAATAAAGATGATAATAGAGATTATATAAATATAATTGATTTTTGTATTGATAATGAATTAATAATAAATAAAATTTTTAATAGAGAAAATATACAAAGCATATATTTTACAAAAATCCCTGATTTATTTTATAAAATATCAGGAAAGGAAAATAAAATTAATAAAATACAATTAGATAATTTTTTTATCAGTAAGGAATTTGAAGAGATAAAGAAATATAGTAAAATTTTGTTTAAGGATAAACAATATATAGACTTTTATGTATTTTTAAATATATTTAATGATATTCTATAAATAAACCTTTATCAGATTTTTTAAAAAATATTTCATTTAAATCTTTAATATCAAATGAAAAATCATCTTGTGATATATACACAATCATAAATTTATTTATTATTTTAGAATAAGGAATAATACAATAAAAACCTAATCTAAAAATCCATTCTGCTAAAATAATAGAAGGATCGTCATTGGGAATAATATCAAGTAATTCTTTAAACATTATAAATTTTTTAATTGAAGCCAAATTAGTATCAGCATTAAAAACAGCAAAGGAAAATATAGAAATAATACTTCCATATGATTTAATATTATTAAATAGAATATTTAAGGTTTTATAAAAATTAATAGTGAAATCAGAATCATATTTAATTTGTCTATAATTATCAAAATCAATAATAATCTCTGTTGATTTAAATTTTTCCTTTAAATTATCAATGATATAATTATTATTTTGAATTGTAGGCATCATTGTATAAAATATTTTAGTAATAATATTATGACTAGTAGAAACAAATTCTCTTTTATTTGTTTCAATAAACTTTATTTTTTTTGATTTTGATACAAATTTTGGAGTTAAATATTTTTCATCAGAAAAAGACTCATTTGGAGAAATTATAAAATGAATTATTTGTATGTCATGATTTTCAGATGCAAATTTTTCTAGATGAATTGGAAATAATTGTCTCCATTGAAATGTATAATCAGAATTATTTCCTATTATATATTCTTCCATAGCTGCTCCAATAGTTAAGTGAAATAAAATAGGGGATTTTATTTTTTCTATTAAAATATTTAATTCATTATATAATCTAACTAATTCTGTTTTATAAGAAAAAACATCAAAATAACCAGATATAGGAAATTTTGGATATAAAACCCAAGGATAATTAAGTTTATCACTTTGTATATCAGACATTATAGAATGTAGTAATTATAATAAAATAATAGAAGAGGTATTATTAAATTTAAAATATCAATTTTTTTTAATATGATAAGACCTATTCAATCATATTTTCTAAATAATTTTTTATATCTTCTTGATAAAAGGAAGTAAATCTAATTTATATTTTTTCAATAAAAGTTGTATATTTCAATGGACAAATTGGATAATATTTTTTTGATGATAAAATACTAATTAATTTACTGAAATTAATCAAACCAAAACCAGATCTATCAATATTTTCAATAAAATCAAGATCTAATATATATTAAGAATCATTTGTTTCTACAATCTTAATAGTTTCTCTCTCTCTATATGAATAGAATAGTAAGTATTAGTTTCTGATTGTCTATTATATGCATGAATTTTAACGTGAAATTCAGGAGAATCAAAATAGTATGGTTCTTTTAATTTTACAATACCTCAACATTTAGGAAAAGTATAAATATATCCGTCAATATCAAATATAGCAGTTATATTACAATTAGCAAAAAAAGGACGAATTCTTAAAGTAGTTGCCATTATTGATATTATTATAACATAAATTAATTAATATTGTGGCTATTTCAATTTTTAATATTAGTAAAAAAAGATTCTATACAGATTTAAATTTTAGATGCAAATGTACTTTTCTTAAACAAATATCGTGAATACAATTTTTAATTACTTTAATTTGATCAATAATAATATCATGAGAAGGTTTATCAATAAATTTTATTGATTTTAATAGTCTATATTTTTTTTTATCATTTTTATGAAGAGATACTAATGCATTATGTTCATATTCAGCATCTCCGATTGATATAATATTATTAAAATGTATATCATTTGTATATTTTAAAAGTTCATCATTAAAAGCATTTATTTTCCATTCCATAGATGAATTAGAAACAGCTTGATACATTTTTCTAGCGGAAATAACTTTAATATTTTTTAAAATATTTGATGTTTTTGGAAGAACACTTGATGATATTTTAACCCATTCAGGGGCTGCATTTGTAATAATTATAACTGTACCAAATTTATTTAAAGTATCTAGAAGATTAGAAATATTATTATCTAAATTAGAAAAATAAACTTTATAACTTAATTTATTATCATTATTATTCATATCTAAACCACTTTTCATAACCCAAGTAGTAGGAAATAAAGTATCATCCCAATCTAGAATTATTAGAGTGCTTTTTTTTGATAATTTTATAATATCTTTCATTTATATAAATATATATATAAATAAAAATAAAAGAGAAACATGCATTTTAATCAAATTTTAAATCTATATTATCACAATAATTAGTAGAATTATTATATTTTTGTAATGCTAAATCTTTTGCTATATTATTATCATAAATTTTTAAAAGAGATAAATAATTAGTATTTTCTATAAGAAATTTTTCAGTTTCAGCAATTTTTATAGTTTCATTAATATCAATTTCATTTTTTATATATGTTTTAAAAATAGGAATTCTACTATCATAACTAATATTTCTTTTATTTAATTCATCAATAAGAAATATAAATTTATTTATTTCATCTAATTGATTTTTTAATAGAATATCAATAACTTCATTTATATTTGGAGAACCAAATTTTATATATGCATCACAAATAGAATTTTTTTTATATTCTAATTTATTTTCTTTAAGTTTATCAAATAGTTCTTTCTTTCTTAATTTTTGTTTTAATTCAATAGAAGCACTTTTTTTTGTTTTATAAATATCAGATATTATTTTTATAACATCATCTCTTGAATAAAAAATTATATTATTTGGGCCAACATATGGAGGTAAAGTTTTTATATCAGAATCTGATATTTCAAAAGTTTCTTTTAGAATATTTATAGAGTATACATTTTTATTTTTTATACATTTTTTACAGATATTTGGAGATTTTCTTTTATTACATATTTTACATTTCTCCATGTATATAACATATAATCAGTAAAGAAAAAAAGAGTTATTATGATATATAAAATTTATTATTTATAAAATATTATTTATTATTTTAATAATATAAAAAATATTAATTTATGTGTTTATATTATATATTTGTAAAATGAATTATTATCGCAGAAAAAATAGATCAGATAGAAATATTTTAGGTTATTTTGAGGGTCAAAGAGTACAACAAATGGAACCTATATTATCTCCATCTGGTTTTACTTATTCTCCAGTATCACCAAATTTTAACAATTCTTATGGTATTGTACCAGTTCAACAGGTAACAACACAAATATCAACACAATATTCATATAATTATTATAAAAATGGTATAAATATTAGAATTACAGGATCAGAAGTTGATATTAATAAGGTTAATCAAGTATTAAATAATCATTTTAATCCACAAATTGGAGGACATTATGGAATAAGATATTTCCCAGTATCACCTGTAGCTACATCTATACAATTATATGATTCATCAGATGGAAGACCAGGGCCTGTAATTAATTTAGATCCTATGAGATTAGCAACTATAAATTACAATTATAATGCAAATGATATTAATGTAACATTAACAGGAACACAAGAGGATGTTATAAAGGTAAAAGAAATATTAGATAAAAAACTAGTTGATGAAAAAAAAGTTGCTACAACAGTTGTGTCAATAGATGATAGAAAATTCTATGGATCAGGAGTAATGATATTTGAAAGAGATGTAAATTCAGAAGGAAAACCTATGGTAAATGTTTTATTAGTTGGTAATCCGAATGAGAATATATATAATGATTTTGGAGGATTTTTATCAAGTGCTGTAAGTAATGAGAATAATGTATTAGAATTAAATGCAAAATCACAATTAAAAAAAAATAGTGCAATTTTATTTGATTTTGATAATGTAAATTTAACAAGAGAATTTGAAGATCAAAAAGCATATATAGATATTGTAAATGATGATAGAAAATATTTTAGATGTTATATAATATGTTTAGAGACAAAATATAGAGATATATCATCAGGATATGATAGAAATCAAATAATCGTTAATCCATATAATCCATTTGGAATAAGATCAATGAATAAGATTATTAGAGTAAAAATAAGCAATAATCTATTAAATTATTTAAGAGGAACTACACAAAAATGCACTGATGAAAATGGAGATGATAGAACTTTATCAGATAGAACAAAAAAAATATTAAATGAATTTATTGCAAATAAATCTTTAATTGGAAAATTAGTATTAAATCCATCAAAAAGTGTAGCTATATCAAATTTTACATATGGTGCAATAACAACAATAAAAATACAATAAAAAAATATTGATATTAATAGTTATAAAACATTAAGATTATAGATTTAATAATCTTAATATAAAGTAATTATGGGTATATTAAATTTTTATAAATGGATAAAAGAATCATATCCATCATCATTTAAAAAGTTTTATTTTGATACATATGATCATATATATATTGATTTAAATTATTTATTACATATGTCATCATATGGAACAAAATCACAAAATGAAATTATAGAAAGATTATCAAATATGATAGAAACTATATTATCACAATGCAACCCAACAAAGACAGTAAATTTACTTACAGATGGATCATGTTCAATAGCAAAATTATTATTACAAAGAAAAAGAAGATTAACATCTATGAGAACTTTATCAGATAAAATAAAAACAGAAAAAGATTTAGAAATAAGTGAATTAAATTTTACCCCGGGGACTAAATTTATGAATGAACTTGAAAAAAAATTAGAAAATTTAATTAAAAAAATAGAATTTATATATAAAATAGAAGTAAAATGTATACTTGATTCAGAAGATGAAGCAGAAATAAAAATTAAAAGAAAATTAATGGAAAATAAAATTAATAATCCGGATGATACCCACGTTGTTGTAACAAATGATGCAGATGTTGTTGTTATTTTATCAACATTAGAATATATTCATAATGTATTTATATTTTTTAAGGATCCTAAAGTAGGAATGCAATTTTTAAGTATAAGTGAATTACTATGGGAACATACAAAAAAATTTGGATTAACAAAAAATTTTGGATTAGATTTCGGTTTTATTAGTATATTAATGGGAAATGATTATTTACCTAAAATTAATTTTCTTTCATTAGATAAAGTATGGATGTCATATAAAATTAATACTAATATACATAAAAAATCTTTAATTAATAATAATTTAGAAGTAAATAGTGAATTATTAATAGATATATTAACAGATTCAATAGGTTTAACAAAGAGATATTCAAAATGTGATATAATAGAATCTAGAAAAGAATTATATAAAAATTATTTAGATGGATTAATGTGGTGCTTTAATGTATATTATACTGGAAAATGTGAAAGATATAATTATATGTATGAATATTCTGATTTACCTAATCCATTAGCATTAATATTATGTATAAATAATAAGAAAGATTTATTAAAAATAAATAATATAAAATCTTTACCAATAGAGAAAAATTTATATACGATTTTATTGATACCAAAATCAGCAAAAATATTAATAGATAAAAAATATTATGATTTTATGAATAAAAAAATTCTATTATATGATGAAGAGGAATGTAATGAATGTATAAAATATTATAAAAATATAAGTGATTTAAATAAGGAGTTAAAAAAATATGATGAAAAATCTGAAAAATATTTAGAATTAAAATCAAAAATAAATAATATATCAAAAAATAATAGTAATCATAAAAAACTACATGATCCATTATGTTCTTCTGATATAGAAACTATTATAACAGAATTTAATAATTATAAAAAAGAAATTTAATATTATATATATATATAGTATGTCGCGTAAATCTCCTATTTCACCAGTAATTATATATTTAATAATAGCAGTATTAATTGCATTTGGATTAACAGCATATAATATTTATAAAGGGGGATCACAATATTGGGCAATGTCATTATTAAGTTCAAATATGCTAGGTATAGTTATAACATCTGCTATAATATATCTTGTAACAAGTTATGCCGGAGAAATGTTTGGTTGGTTATTATTATTATTATGTTCTATTTCATTATCATCGGGAATAATGCTTCAAATTTAATTGTTATTTTGTTTATTCATAAGCATTTGCATCATCATAGGATTTTTATTAATCATATTCATTAGTAACATCATATTTTCTTGAGAATTATTATTTATATCTTGATTACTTGTATTATCAAGTTGTTTCTTTTGTTGTTTTAAATTTAATTTAAGTTCTTCTTTCTCATATTTATCATCAATTTCCTTTAAAAAATCTTGTGGTTTTATAATTTCTTTTTGGTATAATTCAAATATCTCCTTTTCTTCCTTTGGGACAGCAACCATTATAAATTTAAATCGATGACCATATTTAAAAATACATAAATTATATATTTTTATAATATCTTCTTGTGGTACATCATTATCACCATATCCAAAAGGAGTTAAAACTAACATATTATGATTACCAGCAATAGCAGTTTGAAATACACATTCAATAGTAGAATAAATTTCTAAAAAATTACTTGCAGACATTTTTGTTCCATCATCATCAATTAATTTTGGTTTTGATATTGTTGATGCAACAATTAAACCAAATCTATAAACAAAACCAAGAGGAATACCATTTAACATTGGATCTCTAATTACAGTTACCCATTTATTATAAACACATTCATTGCCTTTTAGCGGGTAAGGATTATGTAATGATACAGTATTTACAAAATTTGTTCTTAATATATATTCTTCATCTAATATTCCTTCAAGAGATTCAAAAGATTGACCATAAAAATCTTTTCCTACTATTTGTAATGCACACGGATTTATACCATTTAATAAGTTAGCATTAAGACCTTTTAAACAATAATTATATAATACATTTATAGCATGTTGATTATAAACAAAAACAGAACATATACTATTTATATTGCCTAAATTAAAATTGTTAGCTAATATATTTTTAACAGGTCTTAATGTTATACATGGTTTATATAATAAAAATTTTGAATGTTGAATATTTTTATTTATTAAAAATTGTTTCTCTTTTTTTTCCTTATATTTTGCAGTTTTACCAGAATCTTGGTACATTATTAATTTATAAATTATAGATATATATTTATGATAATAAAATAAACGTAAAAAATTGATAATATAATTCTATTGATTATTATAATTATGGAATTATAATAATAAATATATACATATATATAAATACTAACTTAGTAATAATGTCTTCATATACAAAGATACCTATAACATATAGTAGAGAGGGGAAAACAATCATAAAATCCGGTAAATTAAAAAAAAAGAATAGATTTGGATTATGGGATATACGAGATTTTTATATCTTTCATGATAATTTAAATGAAATATATATTGGATATATTCATAAAGGATTTGAATGTACAATACAAATTCATGATAATTATATAATTAAAAAATTAAAAAATGAATTTGAAATTATAAATGAAACAAATAATAATGTTATATGTCATTTAAGATCAGATGATAATGATACAGATGATTGGATTGAAAAAATACAGTATACAAAAAATGTGGAAAAACCTCCAGTAATAGAACATAAAAAACATAAAGAAAATAGAATTTTAACACAATCTCCATGCACAGATGAACTTTTAACTATTGTAAAAAAAATAACTGGAAAAAATATAAAAACTATTGATAGCGATGACGATAGTTATTCTAGTGATGATGATATATATGATACATTTGAAGATATAAAGGAGACAAGAGATATTAATAATAATAATTTAATAATAGAAGAATTTAAGAAGATAGTATATGATACATCAGATGAATATTTAAAATCATTTGCAATAGTAATTCAAGATATAATTGAAAAATATAGTAATGGTAGATATACAAAAGATGATATAAAAAATTGTGTAACTCCAGAATTAGTAATAATATTTAATAATTTAATATCAAATGGAACAAAAACAGAAATATTAAATTTAAAAAACTTAAAAAATATTGGTATAATATTAGAATCTGAAAATATAGCAGGAAACTTATATAGAGCTATATCACTTGACATACCTGATATTATAAATGATTCTATAAATAGTACAATAAATGATGGTATAACAAAAATTAAAAATGATTTAGAAAAATATACAAATATATGGTTACAAAAATTTTATATCGATACAAAATATACATTAAATGATTTAATGATAACCTTTTTTGAATATTTACAAATATTTGATAATATAAGTAAAAGTAAAATATTTTTAGAAATGCGAAAAAAAATAAATAGTGTTATATATGAAATTATAACCTATAAAATAACATATGAATTTGTTGAAAAAAGTTTGACTATTATTGATGAAAAACTTTTATTAAATATGATTATAACAATAGATAATATTTTACCAGTAGTTAAAAAATTTTGTTCAGATAACAAAGATGATGATATTTATAATATGATTATATATCAAACAAATCAGGCATTTAAAATAGTAATACCAAATTATTGCGATGTTATTAGTCATGAATCTAATTATAATAGGAAAAAAACATATATATCAAGTTTACTACAATTAACTGAAAAATCAGATTTTTATGAAAGAAAATGGACAAAAAATATATTAAGTGATAATTGTCAATTAATATTAAATGAAATTGATACATTGTATAAATTTTGTGAGAGATTAAATAATAGAGATATTATAAATGATATTATTATAAATTATATAATAGTATATATCTCAGTTTTTATTATTACTATAAAAAGAGATAATAAATTAAAAATGATAGATAATATAAAAAAAAATATAAACAATATTTATGATTTTTTAAATATAGAAGATAATAGAATATTTTATATAAAAAAAACAGTATTGGAATTTATAGATAAGAAAAAGTATAGTTCTTTAAAACAGGATACACAATTTATGGAATTATTTGAGGAAACCTTACGTATAGTTGATATAATTAATTTTGATTTATTTTGCTCGTCTATAATTAAATGATTATGAATGCATATCTACAAATCCTGAAAAAAAATGAGAATCATTATTGGTATAGAAAATCCTACAAAAATAAAACCAGAAGAAATTGACAAATATAATGTTTGATTTACAGAAGTATTGCCAGTATCAGAATGACAATTTTGAAAAAATGCAATACTTCCTACAATAAGCCAAGCCAAAAAATATAGTTGACATATCAAAGTTGATAGAAACTTAGTAATAATTATATAAAAAGTATTGTTTGTTGTATATAATAGTATATTAGTAAGTATAATTTGCGCACAATAAGCAATCCCAATACTCCCGTAAATATTTAGCCAATTCTTAAAAGAATATGAAGATGGTTCACATGTTAGTGAATTACCATAAGTATTTGCTTCAATAAGTATAGCAATAAATATAGGAACTAAACAAATTAATCTAATTGTATCAAGACTACAAAAAAATTCCCTCATTCTTGAAGATGATTTAGTTTGTATCATTTTATTTATTATAATTTAATATAATCTATAATAAGTAATGTATAATAAGTAATGTATAATAAGTAATGTATAATAAGTAATGTATAATAAGTAAAAATTTTATAGGATATACACCATGTTTGAAATTTCAATTTTTTGTTCGGTTATAATTAAATAATTATAATAAAAGTAAAATACATATAGATAATAAATGGATCCATCATCAGTAAATATACCAGAAATAATAAAAGAGGGGAAAGACAGTGATGAATTCTACTGTGTAAAACAGATAGAGGATATGTTAGAGCATTTATATAAAACATATAAAAAATCTAGTTTTAATGAGAATCCGAAAGTATTTTTATGGGGAATTAATGAACATAAAATACAATCTCTTATATTAAATATAAATGATGATAATATAATAAAAGGATTAAATGATTTTGATATAAATATAGAAAATTTAATAAAATCAGATATTGTTGTTACTGGATCATATATAAGATCTGTATTTCAATCAGATGATGATGATAATGTAAATAAAATAAATAAAGAAATAATATTAGATTCATTTAATAAGGAAATCGATTGGAATACTATTACAAATTTAGATAAATTTAAAGAATCAGAAGAGTATTATTTCAGAATAATTGAAGATAAAAAAATTACTATAAATAAAAAAATAAATTCTAGTCCATCAAGTATAATATTAAAAAATAATTATTTACATAGAATTGGTTTTTTTAACAATGATTTTTATGTAAGTTCTATGTTTCTATTAGAATATAATAAAAATTTAGATATAATAACATCATCAATATGCGATCCTATATTTAATATACCTGTAGATTTATTTGGTATATATCAAAAAAAACAGAAAATTGATAATATATTTAATTTAATTAAAAAAAAAGATTTAAAATCAATTACAAATATTAAAAAGAATCAGAATATAAATCATAATGAATTACAAAATTCTATTACACCAATAGAATATGCTATTAATTTATTTATTAATGAAACACATCCTGTTATAATAGATCAATTAAGACAAATAATATTATATTTAAATTCATTTTCATATATAAGACCCCCTTTTTTTTATGCAAAATATATAGATTTACCTAATAAGGATTTATCATTATTTAATCAATTAAAATTGTCTTTACCAATAAAATATAAATCATTAGAAGAACAGGATATGACAATTATAAACAATAAAAATGAGAAAAATTATATAGATAATATTAATAATTTTATTATTAATTATTTTATAGAAATAGATTCCCCTTCATATTTTTATGAATATATCAATTACATATCGAAATCAATAGATAAAAAAATTATAGATTCTATTATTAAATATAATTCAGATAATATAATTATAAAGGGTATTGAAAGTGATATATTAAATGATTATACAATATATAAAATAGCAATATATTCAGAAAAATTAGATATACTAAAATTAATGAAAAATGAAATAAATATTGAAACTGCTGTGAATTTTCTTGAAGACACAATAAAAATGGGATTATGTAAATCCTTTTATTTTTTATATAAACTTGATAAAAATATTTTAACAACTAATTTTGAAGATGATAATACATTATTACATCTTATTAATAACAATGGTAAATATCAGGATCTTATAAATATAATAGTAAAATTAGATAAAACTATTCTAAATAAAAAAAATAATTTTAATGAAACACCTTTAATGTATCATTCAAAAAAAAATATATTAATTGTAAAAGAATTATTAAAATATGAACAAGATCCTAACTTTTTCGATAATGATGGTAATAGTTTTATTCATAATTTAGTTAAATTAGGAGATTATGAGCTATTAAAAATATCATTACATTTATATCCTGATTTATTAAATATTGAAAACAAAAAAAAAGAAACCCCTATATTAATAAGTGCAAAGGAGGGAAATGAAGATATATTTTATTTATTAAAAGGAATGCAAGCTGATTTAAATAAATCAGATATATATGGAAATACAATATATCATTATATATGTAAAAATGAAATATGTATAGGAATGACTATTGAAAATAAAGAAAATTTATTTGGATTTACACCATTAGATTATAATGGATTGGCAGATAGTTATTATTATTTTATTTAATTTTTATTCTATTAATAAAGCCCCTTTTTTTGCTAAATCATCAACTATTTCATTACATTTTGCCTCATAAGATGTACCATTTGTATGAGCTTTAACATGAATAAATTTTATAATACCCTTATGTTTTTTTATCATTGAATAAATAACATTTATTATATCTTTATTCATTACCTCTTTTTTATTTGCAGTTTTCCAATCATTTTTAATCCATGATTCTATCCAAATAGTTAAAGAATTTATACTATACATAGAATCAGTATATATATTAATATTAACACATTTACTTTTTTTTCGTATTACTTTTATAGCTTTATATATTGCAAATAATTCTGCTCTCTGATTTGTTAATGGTTTAATTCTAAATTTATCATAAATATTAGAAAATTCTGAATTAGGAAAATATACACCATATCCACAATATATCCCATCTTTTTTATTCATTGCAGATCCATCTGTAAAAACATCAATTGGTTTTAAATATTTTGTCATCTATTTTATTATTATCTATTACTGATATTAATTGTGATATTATTTTATCTTTTTCTGTAATAGATATTTTATTTTCAATTATTTCTATATATTCTATTTTATTTATTTTATATTGGAGATTTATACAAAATTTTCCTTCTATTAAAGTGTCATTATTTATTTCTATAATTTTATTGTCAGGATAAAAACAAAAATTTAAAGAATATATTATAAAATTATCTATAAAAAACAATATACTTACCATTCTTAAATATTCACTTGTAGTTATTTCATCCTTTTCTAATAAATTTGATACAATTTCGCAATCATAATTCATATATTTAAATTTTGTTATAACAATAAGTGGATTTTTTTCATATTTACCAAGATTTGTTATTTTTGCACTATTTTTATTTTCTATCTGTATTTGATAAATATCTTTTAAATCTTTTTTATTTATTAATTTTTTTGGATCAAATGTATTTTTCATTATAAAAATTAAATCATATAAAATATATTAAATATAAACACATTTATTTTTAAATATTTTCTAATTTTACATCACATATTATATTTATTTTGAAATACAATATTATAAAAATTATATATAATGAATGATAATATGTTACATGATATAAAAATAATAAAATGTGAACAGTGTAATGAAATATGTAAAGATACTACAGAATTATATGATCATATTTTAATAATTCATGATAAACTATTTGTTGAATCTTATTCAAGTTATGAAAAAGATAATAATTCTGATGAAGAATCTGATAATGTTGATCAAATAGAAGAAGTTAATAATGATGATGATATAGAAGAAGATAATAATGTTGATAAAATAGAAGAAGTTAATAATGATGATATAGAAGAAGATAATAGCAATAATATAGAGGAAAATTCTGAAGAAGAAATTAAAAAAGCTATAATAAGCAAATCAAATGAAGATCTTGATTTGCTTATAGAAAAAGTATTAACAAAACAAATTAATGAATTAATGGCATCACGTAATAAATCTATAGAAGAATCGCAATTATCAGATGATAATATAAAATTAAATGATAATCCTATTTTTTCTATTTTATATACATCTCCATATAAACCCAAAATACCGATAAGACCTCCACCTCCCCCACCATCATATTCAAGAAATTCATTACTTGATACATCGAGACATAATAAATATTTATCAATGTCTTATCCATTATATCCTAAAAAAGAGAATTCTAATAATAATATTCCAGAAATAAGTTTATATGATACTATTTTATCACATCCAAATGGTAAATTCGAATGCCCTATATGTAAAAAAAAATATATCACACAAGCTCATTTAGGTGAACATTTTACAATTACACACAATGATTATACAGAACAATTAGTATTAGACAATAAGAATATAACAGGTTATCCAGGATTTGAAATTTTAGAACTTATAGGAATGATATTACCATTAGATAAAAAAGAACTACATCATATAATATCAGAAAATAAAGAATGTGATATATGTGATATTAAATACTCATTAATTGATAAAAATGAATCATCTGAAAATTCATATCCGATGTTATTAACATGTTGTAAATCATATATTTGCAAAATGTGTATAGAAAAACATACATCTTTTACAAATTCTATTAAATGCCCATATTGTTTAGTTGATCATACTAAAAATAATTTAGATTATATAACAATAATAGAATTTGATAATTGTAATAAAGAATCATGGTTAAAATGGAAAATAAGAAATTCACATATATATGATTGTTAGAGTTTCAAAATAAATCTTTGTTCATATTGTTTGACTATATTAGAAATTTTATCTCTATCCTCTTTTTTACTAATTTCAAATATTTTTTTTTGTTTTTCTGACAAATCTATTATCGGTATAGAATAGTAATCATCAAAAGATTTATTAATTTTACCATCTCCAAAAAACATATTTTGTTGAACTATATTAGATGTATTAATATTTTTTGTAAAAAATATTTTTAAATTATTTAATATATTTTTATCATCATTATTAACAGCTTTAATAAAATTTCTAACTGTTATATTTACAATTTTAGCATCTTTATCAATTTCAGTTGGTATAGGTATAGAATCATTGTTAAAAAAACAATCCACTGTTTTTTTTATAATATCTAATTGATCCATATCACTTTTACATATTATTACATCATATACATCAGTATTTTTATAATTTGTTATTTTACTACAAAAAATACAACCTTTGTAAATTTTTTTGTTTATATAAACATTAAATAATTTTGTATAGACACCTGAACAGAAAGAGCAATTTGATTGTGATATATTTTTATGATAACTAAAATTTTCGGTTGAATCTGGAAAAAATCCTGATAATAATTCTTTAATAATTAAATCATCAGACCAATTCATATATATATTTAATTCAATATATTATGTAATTTTTATATAATATATTTCAATTTCAATATTATATCAATATAAGTATAATGGAAGAATATGAAAAAATAGAAACAGCTCTATTAGAAGGTACAGAAAAATATGAGATATATATAAATAAAGTGTTATCTCAAGGAACTAATACTACAATATATATTGGAAGAAAAATAAAAAATAATGAAAAAATAGTTATAAAAAAATTAGAAATAACTAATAAAACAACTACTTTACAAATGCAAGAAATTGTTACAGAAACAACTATAAGCAATTTTTTAAAAAATAAGGAATCAGATTATATTGTAAAAATTATAGATATAATTGAAAATTTCGATAATACATATATAATAATGGAATATTATGAAGGAGGAAATTTGTTGGATTTAATGATAAATAAAAAAATAGATAACAATATAAAAATATATTTTAATCAGATATTAAATGGTATAAGTTTTCTTAATGATAATAATATTGTTCATGGTGATTTAAAACCCGAAAATATTTTATTAACAAATGATAAGAAAAATATAAAAATATGTGATTTTGGTTTTGCAAAAAAAATAAATAATATAGATAAAAATTTATTAGTTAGAGGAAGTCCACTTTATATGCCTCCAGAGTTATTAAATAATAATTATAATATGTTTCAATCAGATATATGGGCTTTAGGAATTATATTATATGAAATGATTTTTGGATATCATCCATTAAAAAAATGCAAAGATATAAATGATTTAAAAATTGAAATTTTAGAATTAAATAAAAAAATAGATAATCATAATATAACTAATATTGATAATTCATGTATAAAATTACTAAAGAGAATGTTAGATGTTAATGTTGATAATAGAATAACATTAAATGATATTAAAAATCATGATTGGCTAAAATAATTAATATTTAGGTTATAAATTATGTTGGAAAAAATTATCTTTATTACTTATCATTTTTTTTAATTCATTATAAAAATTATAAAGAAATAAATTATAGATAATAATTTGATGATTTATCAAAACCTAACATACGATTTTGAATATATGTATTTAAATCATAACTATTGTATATTTCTTTTAAAGCCTCTTCTCTATTTATAGTTGAATTAGATAAAGAATTTTCAAATTCAACTTTTATAGGATGTCTTGCAAGTGGACATTTTGAAAATGTAACTTTTACGTTTCCAAAAAAATATGTTGGTATAATTTCTATTTCTGTACCCTTTACATCACATTTTATATATACTAACTTATCAGCAGCATTATTTAATACAGAATCTTCACCAAACATCCACCAATCATTATTTGCTTTATTTTTAAAATCAACTAATGTCATATTCATTCGTTGTGCTTGGCGTTTATCAATACTTTCACTCATTGATTCAATAAATTGCATATATGATTTTATATTCATTAATTGTCCTTCTGTACCTAAACTCATTTGATGTTGCATAAGTATTGATGATTCTAATACATATCTATTTTGACAAAATTGCATTATTACAAAACCCATTGATAGTGCAATATTACCAATACAATGAACATTTCTACCACTTTTTTGTATTGTTAATAATGTTTGTACAATTTGCATTCCATCTATAACAGACCCCCCACCTGTATTTAAATATACATATAAATCTTTTTCAGAATTATCGGATAATTTAGATATGACTTTCGATGTTGATTGACCATTTATATTTCCTCTTATTACTACAAAATTATTTTCATTTAAAACTATTACATCATCTATTTCTCTAGATAATAAACTATTAGAATATACAAAAGATGTTAATAAAAAGAAAATTGATATTATATTATTCATTAGCTTCATTATTATATTTAATAATATATAATAGGATATAGCACTTCTATATTTTTATATTTCAATTTTTTATATAAGTTTTGTTTACTATAAGCTTATCTTATTTATAAAAAAAGTAATATAAAGTATTATTTGGAAATTAAATTATAATTTCAAGTGTTAAAAATGCACTAATATGCCATATTGAGTGAAAAAATGTCCAATAATAAGGATTGTTTCCAAATAATTCTGATAGGGTAATAAATGTTATAGCTATTCCTGCCATTACAAAAATTTTATAATCCAATAACTTATTTTTATATATATTTATAACTTGATTTATTCCATATAAAATAGTAAACAATGCAAAAATTCTATCAATAAAAAGTAATACTTCTGAATATTCCATAAGAAAACATCCAGGTAATCCATGTATGTGTTCTGACATATGATATATAAATGATGCCATCATTGTAAAAAATATAAATATTGCCAAATTATATTTTTTTAAAGAAATTGATTTTATTATAGGAATAATTGCTACAATATTAGTTATAGAAATTATTATATTTAAATATTCCATCTTTTTTCACTATTTAGTTCTAATTATTATCGAAATATTAAAAAAAGATATATAATACAATTTAAATTCAATTTTTTATTAGTAAACAGATTGAAAAGTATAAATAAAACAATCTTCAAATTTTATAATACTATTAAAACCAAAATTAAATACGTAAATAGGGGAATATTAAAGTGATATTGTAAAATCAAGTGTTAAAAATGCAAGAACATGCCAAATAGAATGAAAAATTGACCAACAATAAGTATTTTTTCCAAATAATGTTGCTAATAACCAAAATAATATTGCAGTACAACCAATTGTAATAATATTATAAGGATTATTAGAAATAAACAGATCATTAAATATTTGATATCTATGAATAATTAATATAATTGCAAAAATTATATCAATATAATTTAATATTGTAAAATATTCAGTTAAAATATATCCTGGCAAACCATGTCTCTGATCACCTAAATGTGATGTAAATGATGCCATCATTGTTAAAAAAATTATTAATGCTAATATATAATCCTTTATAATAATTGATTTTATTATAGGAATAATAGCTACAAAATTAGTTATAGCTATTATTATATTTAAATGTTCCATCTTATTATTTATAATATATTTTTATTATATATTTTTAATAATAAAAAATTCAATTTTTATATTATTATCATATTAAATAATTCAAAAAGTAGCTGACGAGGTGTACCACAAATAATAATGTCGTATATATAATATCTATAATAAAGTAAAATACATACAATAAATATATCAATATAATATATGAACTGTTCTATTTATTATTATTTATGTTATTTTGCTGTTTAATATATTTTTTAATGAATATTTATTCAATTTTTTCATGATTTATTTTATATATTGTTGGTTTTTTATATGTTGATGATTTTTTTTTACCATCTGGTAATAATTGATCAATATGTATATTTTCTCCATCATCAAAAACTCTTTTTCTTGCTACCTGTTTCTGTCCATTAACAATTCTTTCTACTGTACTTACTGAATTAGATTGTCTTTTACCATTTTTTATTATAGTATAATTATTGACATATTTCGTATATGATGTTGGATATTTATTTTGTTGATCTTTATTTTCCAGATCAATAGGATTTACAAAATTATCCAAATTATCTTCTTGAACATGATCATGTATTTTACCTATATCATCTAATTGTGATTTATCAAATTTTTTATTCATTATTGTATCAATATTATACATATTATTATTTAACATGTCAAAATACCTAAAGGGATTTGGAAATGTAAATCCAAAAAAGTCATCAAAAAAACTCTTTGATCTGTAACCTACTAATTCTTCAGAATTTGAACTTGTTAAAATAGAAAAAGCTTTTTGATACATATTTAATTTATTTTCAAAATCATAATCTGTATCATTTAGTTCTTTAATCTTTCTTCTATAAGCCAATTTTATCTGTTCAGAAGTAGCATTTGGTTCGATATCAAGAATTTCATGAGCAAACATTTTTTTATTGTAGATGATCTATTATAATGATATTTCTTTAAGTATTTTTATTTAACGATAAAATATTGAAATTCATAAGGTAAATATAATCTATAATCATAAATAACATATATATAATAAATAGATTAAAAGATGTCTATAGAAGAGTATAGAAAATTAGCAAAACAGAAATATGAGAAAATAACATTACTTGAAAAAATAAAGGATAAATATGCCAATTTACTTGATTTTAATAAAGAAAGAAGATCAATATATAGAATTCAAAATTATATTAAAAGACATCTATTAAAACAACCTTTTAATTTAATGAAAGAAGAAATAGATGATATTCCTGGTATATATAGATATAGAACAATAATTAATAGTAATGAAGATGAAGAAAATATTAATGAAATGTTTAACTTATATTATTTAGAACTTGAAAATATAGAAGATCCTGATATTAAAAAGGTTCAAAAAATGCATATAGATGAACAAAAAAAAGATATATTGAGTAAAATGGAATCTATATCAAAAAAATATCCAATTTTAATTGATTTAAGAATATTCGGAATGGAACCGAATACACCGGTGTATATAGATGGTAAAATATATATGTTATCTGAATTTGATAAAATAAATGTAAAAACTATATTTGATAAAATAAATGAACACAATTTAAATGGAGAAAGATATTTGCAAATGTTAAATTGGTCTAAAGAATTATGTAGTATATACAGAGAATGTTTACATTAGATTATTTAATTTATTTTTGTAATTTTTTTAATAGTATCAATAATATTGTATTTTTTTGATTTATTATTTAATTTATTTATGATGGGAAAAATTATCTTTATTACTTTTTTTTATTAATGTATATTAAATAAATATAAAAGAAATAAAAAATACGGCTGACCAAAATATAATTACAAATAAAAAAGTTCAAGGAGAAAATATATTGAAAAACCAAGTAATGAATAAAAAGAAGGTTATAAGAATAAAAATAAAGAACTTTTAAAATGTCAAACATTACCGATGATTCAGACGAACATTTAGTGTATGTGCTTTAATATAAAAGACATACAGTAGCCAAAAGTCCAAATAAAATTAAGATTGGCTGTAAATCAGATATTAGAAAAAACAGAAGAGATTTTAACATTAAAAGCTTTTATTTATTCAGATAAATTTTTATAAAAAATATAAAAAGTTGAATTTAAAAATATTTAAGAACCTTAAATTAAAAGTATTTATAATTATAAAATGGATGGACCTATACATATTACTAGATGGGAATGTTTTGTTACCAATATACATACTTTTTTATATAAAGAGATATTGCATGAAAATAAAGGAAATGTAAATACATGGTGGAAAATTGATAAAGAACTATTTCCAACAGATGAAAAAAAGAAAGAATTCATATTGGAACATATGGATAAACAAAAACTAATTGATATTATGCGAAAAGCAGTTAAATTGGAAGGTATATTGGGATATGAAACAATTCACGGTAATCCTATAAAACTTCCGATTGATATTACTTTTGAATGGTTTGATAAAAATACAACATCTTCATATTTTAGATCAACAATATATTATCAAATTATTAAAAATTTATTAAGTTAATTCGAAATTAAATATTTCTATACAGTAGGTTTTTTTATCATAATACCTAAGGCTCTTCCAATCTTTTGTGCTGTATTACTGTCCCATACAGCTGTTGCATTTTCGAAACTTGCAATAACCGCTTCAGGTAAACTACATGCAGATGCAAGTTGCTTCCTATTTAGTTTCTTTGCTACACGTACATCAGTAATTTGACGTCCGATTTCCTTTGATACCATAAGAGGTTTTACAATATCACCAGGTTCAGCCTTAAGAATTGCTGCAGATACTTTAGGTTTACTTCCTGTAGCGTTATCAGGAGTATCCTTTCTCACAGTACGAACTACTCCTTGAGCCTTCTGTTGTGCCATTGTTGTAGGCTTTTTCTTAAAAGTTACAGGATTCCAATCTTGACCGTCCATTTCAGATATATATTATAGTGGTTTATATTTTTGGTTATTCAAATATATCAAATTTCAATTTTTTATTAAGTGCTGTTTACTAGAAGCTTATACCCTTAGCAAATATTTTTATAGTTTAAGGAGGCTTAAAAAATATTTTTCAATTTGTAAAATATATATAATAAATGATAATTTTAATTTATAATCTTAATATCATTTACTATTATAAATTAAAATTTATAAATTTTATAAATATAATGATTTTTAATAAAGAAATAACTATAACTAAAACATGGAAAATTGATAAAAATAAAATGACAATTATTAAGCATTTAACT
>Ga0114963_10000040_pt1 | contig 70831 bp, 61 predicted proteins | sample C_131016_EF_Meta_FD_87019 | JGI IMG/M metagenome (GOLD analysis project Ga0114963, IMG submission 87019) | Freshwater microbial communities from Lake Croche, Canada to study carbon cycling - C_131016_EF_MetaG | ecosystem: Environmental > Aquatic > Freshwater > Lake | place: Lake Croche, Canada... | reverse complement strand
TAACAGTACAAATTAAGAAAAAAGCCGATTTTTTAATAGAACAATCTTCCAAGTCTTCCAAGTTTCCCAAGTCTCCCAAGTCTTGTCAACACCAGAATGTAAAATATCTACCCTTGAAAGGGGGCAGGGGGTGGGGAAATCTTCCTAGGACATAAAGGAATTTGGATATTGAACAAAAGCACTAATTTTGGTGGTTAGAAAAACAGATTACCCAATGTGCAGTTTACAGCAATTTGAGACCAGATAAGCCACAAAACCAGGGTCGCGGGGCTACCCTACGCGCTGCCTACGTCAACGCCCCGCACTGGTTTTGGTTTTTAAATCGTGGCTTAATAGATCTCTTTGGGCGGCTACACCCACAAGATTTGCTGTAAGATTCCTTTAGCTTAATTGACAAAAAAAATGATGATAGTCAAGAAAATCCAGAAAATTTGCTGAAATTCAGTTACAAATCTTTATCTGGTGGCGAATATACTGTAAACTTTGTCAGGGAAGGTAAAAAGAATATGCAAAGGAGAAAGACAAACAATGCAGTCGGCCGAAACCGCACTGACAATACCAAAAGAGTTTCTTAAAGCACCAGGAGGTTTCAACCCCAATGTGCTAATGTTTTTGAGTGCTCTAATGTTAATAACCACATCCACTTGTGGCTATTGGCTATATAAATGGCCAGAATGGCTATGTTTTATAGCCAATGTTCTCGCCCTTCATCTTTCAGGAACAGTCATCCATGATGCCTCTCACAATAGCGCACATTCTCATCGGACGATTAATGCAATACTGGGACATGGTAGTGCATTGATGTTAGGATTTGCCTTTCCTGTCTTTACAAGGGTTCATTTACAACATCATGCCCATGTCAATGATCCAGAAAACGATCCTGATCATTTTGTCTCAACAGGTGGTCCACTCTGGATGATCGCCGCTCGTTTTTTCTATCACGAAATTTTCTTCTTTAAGCGTCGTCTCTGGCGTAAGTGGGAACTGCTAGAATGGTTTCTCAGTCGTCTCTTCCTCTTGACAATCGTCTTTTTAGGCTGTCATTACGGGTTTATTGGTTATGTAATGAATTTCTGGTTTGTCCCTGCTTTAGTGGTAGGAATAACCCTAGGATTATTTTTTGACTACTTACCGCATCGCCCCTTCCAAGAACGCTCTCGCTGGAAGAATGCCAGGGTTTATCCAAGTCCTCTACTTAATGTCTTGATTTTAGGACAGAATTATCATCTAGTTCATCATCTCTGGCCTTCTATTCCGTGGTATAAGTATCAGCCTGCCTACTATGCCACTAAACCACTCCTAGATCTTAAAGGTTGTGAACAGTCCCTAGGACTTCTAGAGAGCAAAAATTTTTGGAGCTTTCTCTATGATGTATTTTTAGGAATTCGTTTAGGGCATCACTAGTTAGTAGTAGCTTCCAACTCCCAACTCCCAACTCCTGACCAAGTAGGATGACTCAAGAACGCAGTCGCAGCCGCGCTATCTAAAGGATGAGAGAAAAAATATCCCTGACCATAATCACAGTTCAATTGTCGCAGAAAGACTAGTTGTTCTTTGGTCTCTATCCCTTCGGCCGTCACATCCATATTATGCAGGTGGCAAAGTGTGATCATCTCCGTCGTAATTTCTAAATTCTTCTTATCAATACCTATGCCCGTGATAAAAATGCGGTCAATTTTTAACTTATTAATCAGTAAATGTTCTAGACAAATCAATGAGGAATAGCCAGTTCCGAAGTTATCAATGGACAATTTAACACCTAGAGTTGTGAGTTGAACCAATTTCTCAGTTATAGAGTTGTCATTTTTTGGGTCTAGGCTTTTTTCGGGAATTTCCAAGATTAAATTACAGGCGGCAATATTAGTTTCTTGGAGAATTTTCTGAATTTGCATAGGGAAATTTCGTTGCAAAAATTGTTGGCTAGAGATATTTACACTGATTCTTAAAGAAGAATTTTCAGCCATGTCCTTTTGCCATAAATATAATTGATGACAAGCAGAGTGCAGAATCTGATAGCCAAGATCCACAATCAAGCCAGTTTCTTCTGCTACGGGAATAAACACGTTTGGCGAAATAAAGCCATCACTTGGATGTTCCCAGCGTGCTAGTGCCTCAAAACCTATGATTTTACCAGTTTTCAGTTTGATAATAGGTTGATAGTAAACCTGAAAATCATTGTTTTCAACAGCTCGGTGTAGGTCATTTATTAACTGTAAGCGGGACAAGGCGTGAGTCCGCATAGCTGGCTCGAAAATTTCATAACGTCTTTTCCCTTGTGACTTAGCATGATACATTGCTGTGTCAGCATCACGTAAGATCTCATCAGGTAGAAGATGTTCAACTGTACTCAAAACGATGCCAATGCTGGTGCCTATAAATATCTGCTGTCCGTTCAGACTAAAAGGAGAAGTGAGTTGCTTTTGAATGCGTTCGGCTATCTTTATAGCGTTACCGATATCTATAGGCTCAGTCAGTAAAATAGCGAACTCATCTCCCCCTAAACGGGCTAGCGTATCTATGGTGCGTAAACAAGCTTTTAACCTCATACCAAAGGCAATCAACAGTTGATCTCCAGCATCGTGTCCCAGGCTGTCGTTAATCAACTTGAAACCATCTAAGTCTAAGAAGAGGACAGCAAACAGATAATTTTCTCGCCGTTTTTTCTGCTCGACAGCTTGTTTCAAATGATCTATGAATAAAGCTCGATTTGATAAGCCTGTTAGGGGATCATGAAAGGCATCATAAAATAATTTTGCTTGCAGAGCTTTGCGTTCTGTGATATCAGAAATTAGCCAACGCCAGCCATTCAGTTGACCGACGAGATCATACATGGCAACTACTTTCATACTCGCACAGAAAGATTTATTTTTCCTTGGTTGTAGGTTAATTTCCCACTCCTGTATGTGTTCTAAATCCCTCAATTGAGTCAGAAACTTTTGACGGTCTGATTGAGCAATAAACACAAGTAATGGTTTGCCTATTAAATAATTTAACTTCAGAGAAAGTAAAGTCGTTGCCGCTCGATTAGCTTCTAATATCTTGCCTGTTGGATCGGTTACTAAGTAAGCATCGGGAGCAAACTCAAACAAATCCTGGTAACGCTGCCGCTCTAATTCGGCTATTTCCCGCGCCATAACTAGTTCTTCATTTTGTTGGCGCAGTTCATCTTCTGCTGCTTGAAGTTCTACCAGGGTTGTCTCAAGTTGTTGGTTAATTTGTAAATGCTGGTGGAAATCTTCTATCAAGCCACTTATTTTCACTGACTCAAAGGCCTGTAACAAGCTCATCTCAGTCACAAGTCCTACTAATTCTTCTTTCTTGTTGATAATGGGTAGATGACGAAACCGATTCTGATGCAATAACGATAGAGCGGTGAAAATATCTTGACAATCTGCTTCTTGTAAAGTGACTACTGGGGAACTCATCCCTTCCCACATTTTTACCTTGGATAAGTCTTTTCCTCCAGCAATTAGCTTAACTAAATCTGACTGAGTAAATATTCCCAAAAGTTGTCTTTCTCTGATCACTAAGACACAACTAGTTACCCAATTATAATTGCCACCTGAACTATTGAGTTTATTTTTATTCCCGCACTGACTCATTAAAACAATAGCTTCAATTACATAACTATCTGGATTAATCGTTAAGGGAAACCGCTCAATAACATCATCTAAACTAGGAAATCTTATTATTTTTTCATTAAATTGCATAGCTACCCAGCCAATTGTTATAATTTTGAGAGTATAACCATATAGAACCCGCATTTCTCACAAAAAAAGCTTGAGAAGCTATAATCCTTGTCTGCTAAAAGTCTCGCAGAGTAAGGTTTTCAACAGAGTATTGTTTTTTTTCCATCGCTTTGACAGGGTTCAATACCTTATTAAATAAGGCTTTCAGCGACTAGGACTGCAAAGTTTGTGAGAAATGTGGGAGAAGACCCTTATTATTAAGCGTTAAACAAGAAATTTATTTATGTGTTAGTGAAATTTTAGCAAGCTTAAATATTTATTTCAACCAACTGTAACAACTTGTAACAAAATATTAAAATAAATTATACAAGTCATAGATTAATTGCCAAAAGTGCATATGAATGAGGCTAGACTGATGGTTAGTTAGTTAAAAATAATAGGTAATTATGTATATAACACTATAGTTGACCTAAGAACAGTAAACTATATTACTTTTTAAGGGAGCATTGCGAAACTCCAGCCAGATGGACGGATAAACTATGAACACTAGACGGTCTGTCAAAAAATCTCAACCTGAAGAACCAGACAATCAAAATAAATTATTTCCCGTTGTCGGCATAGGTGCCTCTGCAGGTGGCTTGGAAGCCTTTATCCCCTTACTGAGCCATTTACCTACTGATACGGGTATGGCCTTTGTTATCATTCAGCACTTGTCCCGGGATCAAGAAAGCCTATTAACTACTATTCTAGCCAGAACAACTCAGATGCTCGTTAGTGAGGTGGAGGAGGGGATGGCGGTAGAACCCAATCAGGTCTATGTGATAGCGCCCAATGTGAGTATGACTATTAATGAAGGAATACTCAAGCTAATGCCGCGCGGCAGGCAAACAGGACATTTTATGTCTGTGGATACTTTTCTGCTTTCCCTAGCTGAAGATCGAGGCAATAAAGCCATTGCCGTCATTCTCTCAGGCGGAGATGGCGATGGTTCACGCGGGCTAGAAGCAATCAAAGCAGCAGGTGGAGTGACCTTTGCCCAGTCCTCCGAGAGTGCCAAAGTTGATAGTATGCCCAACAATGCAGTGGCCACAGGGCAAGTGGATTTTATCTTACCCCCTGAGAAAATTGCTGAGAAAATCGCCGAAATTAGCAAACATCCCTACATTACCGAGACAAAATTAGCTAAAAACGAGAATCTGATCTCCAACGAGACGTCCATGAGTAGTATCTTTAGTTTGCTACGGAAGGTCATGGGCGTTGACTTTACCAACTATAAACAAACAACCTTAAAACGAAGGATTCAGCGTCGGATGGTCTTGTACAGGCTAGAAAAGCTAGAATCTTATGCTCAGTATCTCCAGAACAGTCCTAGCGAAGTAACAGCCTTGTATGAGGATCTGCTGATTCATGTTACCAGTTTTTTCCGTGACCCTGAAAGCTTTGTTGTCCTAAAAAGTAAGGTTTTTCCCAGGATCCTCAAAGATAAATCTCCTACCTCAACCATCAGAATTTGGGTGGCAGGCTGTTCAACGGGTGAAGAAGCTTATTCAGTTACTATCTGTTTGCTAGAGTTTTTAGCAGATAAAGGTACTCATCTGCCCATGCAAGTTTATGCCACAGATATCAGTGAGACGGTGATAGAGATTGCCAGGCGAGGCTTCTACACCCCAAGCCAAGTCGCCAATATTTCCCCTGAACGTCTAGCGCGGTTTTTTATACCAGTTTTAGGAGGATATCAGATAAATAAGCTAGTACGGGAACTCTGTGTCTTTGCTAAACAAAACCTGATTAGTGATCCCCCATTTTCTCGCATGGACTTAATCACCTGTCGCAATGTGCTGATCTATTTTGATACACCTTTACAGAAAAAACTTCTGCCCCTCTTGCACTATAGCCTTAAACCCACGGGCTTTCTCCTGTTAGGCACTTCAGAAACGATAGGAGATTTTTTGGACTTGTTCAGTGTGGTTGACAAAAAAAATAAAATTTATAGTAAAAAAATAACAGTAAATCAGTTTAATATTGATTTAAGTATCAAAAAAAATATAACCATAGGCACGAACTCTCAAACACTTACAGCAGGGGAAACATTGAACGTCATAGAAATACAAGCAACGGCCGATCAAATTGTTTTGAATCAATATGCCCCTGTGGGCGTTGTAATCGACAGAGATTTAGAGATTGTACACTTTCGTGGACAGACCAGTGCTTACCTAGAACCAGCTTCTGGCAAACCTAGCTTTAACCTACTCAAAATGGCTAAAGCCGGATTACGGTTAGAGTTAAGTACTAGTATAGGACAAGCAAAACAGCAGAAGTCGCCAATAAAACGGGAAGGTTTGCAACTTAGAGAAGGGGATCGTCTAAGGCAGATCAACCTTAATATAGTTCCCTTCAATCTTAAGGCAGAAGACTATTTTTTAGTACTCTTTGAAGATGCTCCGCTCATCTCTACAAAGCCCGCCGCAGGGGAGAATACTAGCGTCACATCTGAGGAAGTTGCCCGACTACAGCAAGAACTAAACACCACCAAAGAACATCTGAATGCAATCATTGAGGAGCAGCAAGCAACTAATCAAGATCTTAGAGCGGCTAATGAGGAGATCTTATCCAGCAATGAAGAGTTGCAAAGCATGAATGAGGAACTAGAAACGGCGAAAGAAGAGATTCAAGCGACCAATGAAGAACTGAACACCATTAACGATGAACTGCAGCGACGCAATCTAGAATCAACTCAAATCAGCAACGATTTACAAAATCTCCTTGACAGTATAAATATACCTATTTTGATGCTGGGAGGGGATCTGCGGATTCGGCGATTTACCCATGCAGTCGAAGGGATCTTCAACTTAATTGCCACAGATGTAGGGCGCTCTTTGAGTGATATCACCCACAAGTTGATTATATCTGACTTAGAGCAACAGATTTTAGAGGTGATTCGTACCCTCAGTCTGAAAACTCAGGAGGTGCAAGATGTAACGGGGCATTGGTATGATCTCTGGATTCGACCCTATCGGACGCTCGATAACAGGATTGATGGTGCTGTGTTGGTTTTGCTAGATATCGATGCTCTCAAACGCAGTGCCGAGGAGTTGAAAGCTGCGAGAAATTACGCAGAAATGATTGTGGAAACTGTACGAGAACCTCTCTTGGTGCTCAATCTAGACCTGGAGGTACTCACCGCTAATCATTCTTTCTATGAGACTTTTCGGGTTTTACCAAGCCAAACTGAGCAGCGACTAATCTTTGATCTCGGTAATGGGCAGTGGAATATGCCACAGTTCCGGTCTCTCCTAGAAGAAATTATGGCTGACAATGCCCAACACCATCAAAATTTTCAGCTTGAGCATGACTTTGAGCAAATTGGGCGTAAAACCATGTTACTCAATGTCCGCAAGATGCCTCCCCTTGGCGCTCCCCAGATGATTCTTTTGTCCTTCCAAGACATCACTGAACACAAGTAAGAAAACTAAGCTAATTCCCCTAACCCTACACCCACTCGCCCTAGACTTCTGTAAGAAGTCTAATGAATACCTAGTTTCATTAGTTCAGGTATAGTAACAAAGCGATAGCCTTCTTGTTTTAATTTAGCAATTAGTAGAGGCAAGGCTTCTGAGGTATTGCTTCTTTTTACACCACCATCGTGCATTAAAATAATCCCACCAGGTTTGATCTCTTTAAATATATTTTTAAGCAGAACGTCGGGAGAATTATGAGCGCGGTAATCTTCTGAATCAGCCGACCACAGGATTATACCCATTTTTTCCGATTTGGCATATTCAGCTAGTCCTGTGTGCATCAACCCTCCAGGGGGACGAAACATATTGGGTTTACTGCCAATTATTTTAGCTATTTCTGCCGAAGTTTTATCTATTTCGGCTGCAGAACCTGCAAGGGTTTGACGATTATAAGGATGTGTCCAAGAATGGTTACCAATTACATGTCCATCGTCAAAGATTTTTTTAACTAGTTCTGGATTCCGTTTGACATTCTGACCAATGAGAAAAAAAGTAGCTTTAATATTATTTTCCTTGAGAATCTCTAAAATCCTATCTGTCGGTCCAAGTAAAGGACCATCATCAAAGGACAAGGCAATGACTTTTTGCGACGGAGGCACCTGAATCCCTTGAAATACTTTGCTTTGATAACTGCTAGGTAGCGGTTTAATTGTGTTTCGAGGTAGGGGTGAAGGTTTTGGGGAAGGTTCGACTAAAGCAACTTTATGTACTATAGGCTGATGAACCGGTTTAAGAGAGTTCCAGGAAAAAAAATTAGCGGCTAGAAACCCTAAAGCTGCAGCCCCTACTGGCGCTATCGCCATAACTTTGATTAGTAAACGCCTATCAGCTAACACAACTCACTCCACAGTATCATTTTTATAATTCTATTATTTTGAGCTAGGTTTCTAACCATTTTTTAAGGATCCTATTTTTAAGCTCTTTTTTCCAATTTGTCTGGGCGTAGCCCAGTAGCCAATGGTTAAAAGTATAACAGAGTAATATCCAAAACAAAAACTAGAATATATACCGAACTTGCTTTTTTTAGCCATTGAGCCAGCACATTGAAAAATTCTACTTAATCAACAAATCAATGTGGCTTGGACAAGACTACAGTTAGATAACTAATTATTTGACAGGAGGGTCAGAGATACTAAAATCTAAAATGAGTTAGTAGGCATCTAAATTACAATTGGAGAGCTTGGGTTAGTGGTTTTAAGAATTTGTCATTTATAGCAGTTTGTAAACATATAAGCCACAAATCCAAGGGGCGGGGCGGAGTTCCCCGCAAGGGTTTTGGGTTTTAAGTTGTAGCTTAATAGGACCCTGCGGGCGGCTACGCCCACATAATTTGCTGTAGGTGCGCCCTAGATCAAATCTAACTCACTTGAATGACGAATAATGGAGCTAGTAAGTTTCTTAGCTGAGACCAAAAATCTCCATAATTTTTTGCCCGTAGGGTGCTCTATAATATTCAAATATTCATTCCCAACCTGCTAGGGCACCATAGATAGCCCAGATAGCCATTGCCCTAAGATAATGACTGGCACGAAAGGTGCCTATTGCTGTAATAGCTTCAGGGGTGCGAAACTGGAGACCATTTTCATAAATCTGTTTAACGACGGTTTCGGCTAACCTTAGGCCTTCTTCTTTCATTCCCTGTTGAATCAAGAAAGCTGCTAGACCAAAGTTAATTCCTGTCCAGACCTCAAGGGGATGAGTTGAGTTAGGATCTTCGGGTGAACCATCTAGCTTTAGTCCGTTAGCTGCGCCATATTGACCCTGCTCAAAATTTAAAAAGCAGGACTGATAGATAGTTTGCAAAGTAGAGTGGACATATTCTGGCTCAACAACAAGGGTAAGTCCCAATAATTGGGTATAAAATTGACCACAGAGTTGATCACTCATTACCACTTCGGAACCACTCAGACTATCTAGACGGTAATATTTACCATTCCAGAGGGTTGCTTGATAGAGAGGACGAGACTTGTCTAACCAGGTTTGATAATCTGAGATGACCTTTTCTATGGCTTCAGGATAGTTATCTGTAGCTAGGTTGGGATTATGTGGGGGAGATTCTAAAAGAATTTTACCTGTGGCGATAGCCGCTTCTAAAGCCGCTATCCAGAGACCACCACAATAAGCACTAATGCCTTGTAGTTTCCAATCATCAAAGGTCTGATCTGGTGCGCCTGAATTTTCGGGGATGCCATCGTTATCAAAATCAAAATTCTTTAAATAGTTTAAACTTTCTACTACAGAAGCCCAACATTCCCAGAGAAACTCAGTATCTTTAGAGCCTGTGAGATAGAAGTCTCGGTAAACTTGTAGAACGAAGTCACAGGCGAGGTCTTTCCAAAGATTACAGTCTTGATAGGAAGTATAGTTAGTTGCTTCCCAGGGATGTTCATTGGGAGCGCCTAGATCGTGGGGTGTAGCTCCTTTGATTTTGCGAACTGCCCAAGCTCCATTGTAGCCGATGCGACGGGGGGTATCATCTGATTGGCTTATGGCTCTAGCAAAGGCTTCTAAAATGGCTTTATCTAGACGTGGCCAGAATTTTAAGAGTCCAAAAGAGCCATAAAGCCTAACATCGAGACTTTCATACCAACGATAGTCTAGACATTCTAGAACGCCAAATTGTCCCACTGGGTCATTTTCAGTGGCTGCTGTCCAGATACTCCCTCCATCAGCTAGGAGATATAGTTCATTAAACAGAGCCATTTTCAGCCAATCAGGTAGTTTTGGATTTTGCAGAATGGGGTTTTGCCATTCCTTGATTCCCTCGCGCCACATATCGCTATGTTTTAAGGCAGTTCGCACCATTGACCAGGCATTGTTTCCTGTGCGGCCAAAAAAGTCTGTATAACGACGATAATAATTAACTCCTGGGGCAAACTCTGTAATAGGGAAGTCCCATGCTACCACAAAGGGGATTTTGCGGGTTTTGCCTGGTTTGACGGTGAAGCGGATCGACATTGCTGCGCCTATTTGTTCGCCTGGACCTGCTGGAGTTTCATCTTGGTAATCTGGTAACATTCCATTCATAGCAAAGAAGTCCCAGAGTTCTGAGCCATCGCCATTAGTATTCCAACGGCTATGATGGAATACTTCTAGAGCCGGGTTGACAATGCTAGAGATGGCTATTTGTCCTTCTCCTTCTAATATCTCTTCATGCAGTTGAATGCGGTTGAGTAGACAACCGACGCGGAAATTATCCTGAATCCATTGATTAAAGTTTCCTGTACTATCTCCCCAGCGTACTTGATAGTCATAGATGGGACTCCCATCGTCTCTAATTTTTATTTCAGGTGATTTAATGGCATTAGTGAACCAACCCACTGTATTTTGCCAACTCAGCATAATACTTAAAGTGATCGCTTTATCGGTGGGGTTATAGATACTCCATTCAAAGATAGCTAGGGGATAACTTGTTTCTTGGTAATTATTCGCCAAGATCGGGGAGAATTGTTCGCAGACTATTTGACTAGCGAAGACACCCTCATATTTATACCAACTCTGGGGATAAAGGGCGTAATAGGTTCCTTTGCCCTGAGGATACCAGTTCCAACTTGAGAGGGTTCCCTCACTAGGTGGTTCACTGCAGAGGGCATAGGCTTGTGCTGCTTCGCCTTCTACCTGTTCAAAGATACTAAATTGACAACTGGGCAGTGAGCGAAAGGTATGTTCGCCTCCATCGAGGTGCCAGAGATTTACATCTCCTTTGGGCGAACGTCCTAGACAGCCTGCGCCAAAGCCTCCCAATGGCATTCCGTGCCAAGGTCCATCATCCAGATTACTTTTGTAGCGGGTAGTATAGGGCTTTTCCCAGTCTAACCCGATAGGGCGAGACCAAGCAGAGGAGGGAATTTCTGGCTGGGAGAAGAAGTTATTCATCTAGCTTTTTTTAGGGGAGTAGATTTGTAGTTTGAACTTCTAGGGTTTTAGTTTCACCTTGGCGTAGTAGTTCTACACTGAAAATAGTTCCAACTGGTTTAGATTCTAACTGATCTTGCACATCTGAGGTTGACAGAATCATCTTTTGATTGATTTTCTCAATAAGATCCCCCATTTGGAGTCCAAATTCTGAGGCGGGTGACTTTGGGAGCACATGTATAATTAAAACACCTTTCTCTATTTTCAGATTATTATCAATAGGCTTAGTTTTTTTCAGTTCTCCTATAATTTCGGGAGTCAGTGTCACCATGTCAACCCCCTATTGACGGATGTTCTGCATGACCAGTCTTAATAATTTGTTCGGCAATTTTCTGGGCTGTCTCAACAGGAATAGCAAAGCCTAATCCCCTAGCATTAGCCCCAAATTCAGTATTAATCCCTATGACTTGTCCTTGGGCATTCAACAGTGGCCCCCCGGAGTTACCTGGGTTGATCGCGGCATCGGTTTGAATAAATTTTACTCGCTCATTGGGTATTCCTATCTGGCTACTTGAGCGCGACAGCGCACTTATAATGCCTAGGGTTACTGTGTTATCGAGTCCTAATGGGTTTCCAATGGCTATCGCCCAATCCCCAGGATTAAGTGTTTTTGTCTCGCCTAGAGTTACTGTGGGTAAATTATTGGCTTCTATTTTCACAACTGCTATATCCGTGATTGAGTCACTCCCGAGAATCTGTCCAGTGTAAACTTGTCCAGTTCTCAGGGTGACTTTAACTTGCGTAGCACCTTTGACTACATGGGCATTAGTAATAATTTGCCCATTTGAACTCATAATAATGCCTGAGCCTATGCCACTTTCTAAACCTTCGGTATCTTTTAAAGATTCTTCGCCTGGAGTGATAGTATCAATTCTGACAACTGCATTCCCCGATTTTTGGACAAGTTGTGCGATAAATTTACTATTTTTGCGGACTAGAGGGGATTGCTCTAAAGTTCCTGTTAACTGTAGTAATACAACTGGAAAAATAGAGGGATTTGAGCTAGATTGATTGGCGACTATCTGTCGTTCTGAATTTCTCAGTTTCCCCAAAGCTAAACCGATCCCACTTCCTAGGATAATCAAGCCTATTCTAATTCCTAAATGTCTCCAAGATTTACCCATATGCTTCTACGTATTTAAGTTACCTACTCTTCAATCCTCCCCACACCCTACCCCCTGCTAAAACGCATTTCAAATGAGTTTTAGCTTATTACAGCAAATTTCTATCAAATGAAGCCCAGATTAAAAGGCTAAAACCCATGCGGGGCGCAAGCCCCGCCCCTTGGTTTTGAGTTGTATTTGGTCTCAAATTGCTGTAATCTCTTTGGTGACCCGATGTATGTACACCGTAGCAAAAAAACTAGCTCTTTAGCTACCAATTATCGCTAAGATCTTTTTACTTCTTTTTTCTAGGTTCTCACACAATGTTGTCTATAGAGCGAATTCGTCTAATTTTTACTCTTTTGGTAACTAAGTTTATCACTGCCCTAGTTCGTGGTTTCTCCTTGGGAGCAGCCAGTGTTCTACCTGGACAAGTAGCACTGCGTCTCTATCCTAAATTACTGCCTCGTTTAGCCAAAGAGGTTAATTCTCTTATTCTTATTGTCGGAACCAATGGGAAAACTACAACCTCTCTACTGTTAAGCACACTGCTAGAATCTGCAGGCTATCAGGTTATTCACAATTCTACAGGGGCTAATTTAATCAATGGTTTGGTTACAGCTTTAATTGAACAAACAGATTTTTGGGGACATTTAAACGCCAATTACACTATTTTGGAGGTAGATGAAAATATACTGCCTCTACTTCTTAAGGACTGTCAACCTAATATAATTGTCGCCTTGAATCTTTTCCGAGATCAGTTAGACCGCTATGGCGAAGTAGATACTATCAGTAGGCGTTGGCAGGAGGCGATCTCCCCTTTGTCATCCCAGACTCTGATTGTTTTGAATGCTGATGATCCTACTCTCTCTTTTTTAGGACAACAACTCAAGCAAGAGGTTCTCTATTTTGGACTGAATGAAACTAATCTCTATTTACCAGAAATTCCCCATGCTGTTGATTCTATCTATTGTCCGCGTTGTGGTCATCCTCTAGACTATCAAGGAGTCTATCTTTCTCATCTCGGTGATTATCGCTGTTCTGCTTGTGGTTTTGCTAGGAGTCAGCCTGAGCTGATTTCGGGTGAATGGCCACAAATTTTAATCGGTGTCTACAATAAGTATAATACTTTAGCTGCAGCCTCGGTTGCTTTAAAATTGGGGCTAGAGCGTTCACAAATTGAGCAGGGTATTCTTGGTTTTAAGGCTGCTTTTGGTCGGGCTGAAGAACTTATAATAGATGGTAAACGAGTCCGGATTCTGCTTTCTAAAAATCCTGTAGGACTCAATGAGACTATCCGCACTGTTAAGGAGATGCAAAAAGAAGGTAATGCTAATATTACTCTGATTGTCCTCAATGATCGGATTCCTGATGGTACTGATGTGTCTTGGATCTGGGATGTTGATACAGAAAATCTTTTTTCTTTAGCAGGAACCCTAGTAGTCAGTGGCGATCGTCTCTATGATATGGCTTTACGTCTCACCTATAGTCAGGATGTTCAGTCTAATTCAGTCCTTCTTCTAGAAGAAAACCTCTCTCAAGCTATTAATAAGTCTTTGGATCTCACTCCCCTGGAGGAAACCCTCCATATTATCCCTACTTACTCAGCTATGTTGGAAGTTCGTCAAATCCTAACGGGACGCTCGATTAGATGAAGAGGTTTGAGAGATATAATTGTTTAAGATCTTAACAGGAAAATTTTCATGATTGAACCTTTAACCCTCGGTATTGCTTTAGGCTTAATTGTCGTTACTCTCTCTGGACTATTTTTTGCGGCTTATACTCAATACAAACGTGGCAACACTATTTTAGACTAGTTAATAAGCTAAAACGTATTTACAGCAATTTGAGACCAAATACAACTCAAAACAAAGGGGCGGGGCTTGCGCCCCGCATGGGTTTTAGCCTTTTAATCTGGGCTTCATTTGATAGAAATTTGCTGTAAAATGCGTTTTAGCTTAAAACTCCTGTTTGATCTGGCGTTTTAGTTTAATACATTTCCTGAAAAAAATCTTAAAAAATTCTTGCTCAAGCTTGATCCCCCGTGTTATTATATAGTAGGGATTAATAAAATATTTCTAGTATTTACCTAAAGCAAAAAGTTGGTTCTGTTGTCTCGAATTTGGGTCTAGTCACCCATAGGTTATGACAATTGCTCTTTGCAATAATTGTATGTCAGATCGCTGTTCAATTTTGCTACTCTAGTTCTCTTGATACAAGATACCTAGAGGTAGGCATTGCTGGGGTGGTCTAGCATTAGTTAGATGGTAAATACCAAAATTTTAGTACTTTGTAAGTTATCGAACTCTAACAAGAGTGAGAAATTTTGGTGTGAAAAACAATCTTTAAGAGTGTGAGGAGCAGACTGGCTCGGTCAAACAAATAGTAATAAATTGCGCTGTAAAACTAGGGGAAATTTCCGTGAACATTCTCATTTCTGCTGTTGCTTATCTGTTAATGATATACTTAATCCTAACACTAGCTAAGCATTTGACAAAGATCAAAACAACGCCATAAATAGTAGAGTGTGGCAATAGATAAAATTTTCCTAATCTTTGCTAGTGGAATATTGATGGCCATGGGATGTGAACCTTTTGATTGGTGGGTTCTGTCTTGGTTTTCACTTGTTCCACTATGGCTATTAATTAATAATAATACTTCTGTCAGGAAAAATCTAATCATGGGCTTAGTCTGGGGACTAGGCTATCATGGCTTGACAATATCTTGGATCTTAGGCATTCATCCGATGACTTGGCTAGGTGTTCCTTGGCTGGCTAGTCTTTTAATTGCCTTAGTCTGTTGGCTATTAATATCTTTGTGGGGTGCCAGTCTAGTCATACTATGGACTATGGCGATGACATTTTTTCAGGTAAATGAGTCCAGATTGCCTTATTGTAGGGTATTTGTAAAAATAATCATAGGAACTGCTATCTGGTCTGGGTTAGAACAATTATATAGTTTAACCCCCCTGTGGTGGAGTTCCCTCTCTCTCACACAAAGTCCCCATAATTTAACTATTTTACAATTAGGAACTATTTCTGGACCTCTAACAATTACAGCAGCTTTAGTAGTCATCAATGGCTTAATCGCTGAAGCCATAATTATGTATCAGGTCAAGCAGAAGAAAAATAGTCAAATCTTAATTCTCACAGCGATACTTTGTTATGGTTTTTTTTCGGGAGTTGGTTGGTTACTGTATCAGCGTCCTTTATCCAGTGAGAAAGCGTTAAAAATTGGCTTAATTCAAGGCAATATTCGCAACGAAATTAAACTCAATCCTGAAGGATTCACTAAAGCTATAGAAGGCTATACCACAGGGTATAATCAACTAGCTAAAGAAGGGGTTCAATTAGTAATTACCCCAGAAACAGCCTTACCTTTTTTTTGGGACAGTTTAACAAAATATGGCTCATTTTATCCAGCAGTAAAGCAAGCTGGAATACCTGTTATATTAGGGGCATTTGGGAGCATCAATAATGATTACACCAATAGTCTATTTATGATTGATGCAGAGGGGAAAATCATGGGAATATATGACAAATCTAAACTAGTTCCTTTAGGAGAATATATCCCATTTGAAGAGATATTAGGCAAAATTATTCAGCGTCTTTCCCCCCTCAAGACTCGTTTAAGAGCAGGAAAAAACAATCAGATAATAGAGAGTCCTTTTGGTAAAGTAATTTTAGGTATCTGTTATGAATCCGCTTATCCAGAAATATTCCGCAGACAAACTAGAGCAGGGGGAGAATATATTGTAACAGCCTCTAATGATGCTCATTATAGTTTAGCAATGCCTGCCCAACACAACGCACAAGATGTAATGCGAGCGATTGAGAATGACCGTTGGGCTGCTAGAGTAACTAATACAGGCTATTCTGCCATTGTAACCCCTAGAGGTGATGTAATTTGGCGCTCCTCTCTCAATACTTACACGACACATACAGCGACAATTTACACACAAGATACTAAGACGTTATATGTCCGTTTTGGTAACTGGTTGACGGTTCTATTATTAGGGTTGGCAGGAGTACTCTACAAAATCTTTGAAAGCAAAAAAAAAATCTAGATAAAATAATGTGTTTTATTTTAGTATGATTATAGCTATCTAGAATGTCAATCCAAGGAAATAACAATGCTTAATAAATACACGGCAAAATATACAAAAATTCCCTCTGGTTACATGGGACAACTGATAGAATGGCAAGAAGTCATTACCGAAGGTGAAACCTTAGAAGAATGTCGAGAAATGCTTCAGGATGCTCTCTCTGAGATGGTCTTAGCCTATCAACAACAAAACCAACCCATTCCACTAGAAGAATGCTGATTATAGCAATCCTATTAAGGGTTCGGTGCTTGATTTTTTTGTTTAAGAATCATAATAGTTATTTCATATTTTCCATTAATAGGTAGTGATATTACTTGATTATTACCAGGACTCATATATGGTAATGTAGAAATTCCATCAATACCTTCTGAATTATACTTTATTGAAACACTTCTAGTCTCAACAGCATCATTTAAGATATTGATTGTGGTTCGTTGGGGATTACAATTTAGTTGATAATGAACACCAAATTTTTTCATATCATTCGTTTGACCGACACGCTGTTCACAAGATAATGGCTGTGAAAAAGTATCTGTTGGATCAGCAGATATTTCAAATTTTCTCCCACCATAGTTTAATGCTGATATGTCAACTTTTCCAGTTCCTAACAATAAGTGAAAGGTTTTGTTTGACCAGTCAATATCATTTTGTGACAAAATACCCTTTAAGCTTTGTTCTGGTTTCATTATTATTGTACGATATAAACTATAATAACATCTTACACATGTATTCCTATTATTATCTCCACCATCAGTCAAATAGACATCCTTTTGACTAGGATTAGAAATTTGAAACTTAAAATTATCTCCATGTGGACGACCATCTTTCTCTTCATCTACTGGACATTCACCAAAAAGTTTAAGAGATTTAAAATATACTGGTTCGCCACATTTGAAGACAACATTCTGTAATTCACCTGAAAAAATTTCATCAGGAGGATCACTATCAGCTACTGTGTCTGGAGAGGGAGAGGCTAAAGGAGTTACTACTGCTTCTGGAGAAGGAGAGGCTAAAGGAGTTACTGCTGCTTGTGGCGAAGGAGTTACTGATGGGGTTACTGCTGCTTCTGGAGAAGGAGTTACTGAGGGGGGTTGCTTAAAAAATCCTTCTATTGGATTACCTTGACAAGAAGATACTAGGAAAACTAGGGGAATAAAAAAAGTAAGTTTTCTGGAATTCATGGCTTAGATGTTTGTAGGTTACCTAGATAAGCAATGTGTTTTAGAAATTAGAATTTAAGTATTGTTTTATGGAAAACTATAACAACCTAAGTTCAGATTTCAAAATATTAGCCATCTATAAGTGTATCAAGTATTCTGTATCATGTCAAATATCTTTAATAGGTAATTATACGGATTTTTTTAGTTCTCTGTTCCCTACTATATAATGTTTGATGAACGTTTCCAGTTTTCCCCTTAGATTGAACCATAAATTTTTTTTTGTAATATTTGTAACTTAATCAATTAGCACATACACTAAAGTCAGTTAGTTTATTGATGGAGAGTTCTGAAAATGACCATTTCTATGTATCAAGCTTCGGTACCCGTTTTGATTCACTTACTAAATAACCTAGTGGGTATTCTAGGAAAAGGTGCTCAGTATGCCGAAACTAAAAAAATAGATCCTTTAGTTTTAGTTAATAGCCGTTTGTATCCTGATATGTTTCCCTTATCTAGACAGGTGCAAATAGCCACTGATATAGCTAAAAGAGGGGTGTAAACAGTTTCAGATTATCTACCTAAATCTTATCAAACCTACTCATTATGTGAACTAAAACGACATTATGAATAGGTTTAAAGGGAAATATAAGAATCAGTCATTGTGTTCAATCTAGAATAGAAAAATCATAATACTAAATTAGACATCATATAGAACAAAAAAATTATAAAAATTTAAAAAACTCAACAATCCTCTAGAGATATTATTGATTATAATAGGATGAAGAGGGAAAACATAGGGTTACTCCTACTATTTTTACATCTAATCAGAACAAGAGTATGTCAAAAAATGCTACAAGGCTTTAAAACTAAACTAGACCTCAATAATAAGCAGAAAACAATGATGGCTAAACACGCAGGAGTAGCCCGCCATGCTTATAATTGGGGTCTACAAATATGCTTTGAAGCTTTAGAGAAACAAGAAAAAATACCCTCTGCTATAGATTTACATAAAAAGTTAGTAGCTGAGATAAAAACAGTTAATACTTGGTATTATGAAGTATCTAAATGTGCTCCTCAACAAGCTCTAAGAAACTTAGCAACAGCTTTTATTAATTGGTGGAAGCATAAACACTGCCAAAAACCTAAATTCAAAAAGAAAGGACATAGAGATAGTTTTTATTTAGATGGGAGCATTAAAGTTACCTCAAACAAAATCAAACTTCCTGTAATAGGATGGGTAAAAGTTTATGAGAGATTGCCAAATTGTCAAGTAAAAAATGTCACTATTAGCCAAAGAGCAGGAGAATGGTATATTAGCTTTAAATACTCTGTAGATGTCAAACAAAGTGCGAAAACCAGAGAAAAGATAGGAGTAGATGTAGGAATCAATGCTTTAGCTACTTGTAGTGAGGGGACTGTATTTCCTAATGCTAAAGCTTATCGTAAATCTAGGCGAAAATTAGCTCACTTACAAAGGTCAGTAGCCCGCAAACAAAAAGGTACTAAAAACAGAAAAAAAGCAGTTAAAAAAGTAGCCAGATGTCATAGAAGAGTAGCCAATATTAGATTAGATGCACTTCATAAACTAACAACATGGTTAGCTAAGAACCACAGCGAAATCATCATAGAAGACTTAAATGTGTCAGGAATGATGAGAAACCATAGATTAGCCAGTGCTATAGCCGATTGTGGATTTTATGAATTTAAAAGACAGTTAACTTATAAGTGTGAATTGTCCTGCTCTAAATTAACTATAGTGGACAGATTTTATCCTTCTTCTCAACTATGTTCTAATTGTGGCTCTAGACAAAAGATGCCACTAAAAGAAAGAGTTTATCACTGTTCATCTTGTGGTCAAAGTATTGATAGGGATCTCAATGCTAGTATTAATTTAGAGCATTGGTATCCTGATATTAATTATCAAAAAACCGTAAGCTATACGGGGTTAGCCTGTGGAGAGTCGAACCAACCTAATAGTCCATCTATTGGGGATTCTGAGAAGCAGGAAGTGAACTCTAAGCCTGCCAGTCAGCAGCTTTTGCTGTTTTAGGTAGATTTAGGTAGGTTTCATGTAGCGGGTAGCAAATTTGGCAGAGATAGAAGCGCCCAAATATGAGGACACAGAAACTACTTTTCCCGAATTGATTGAACGTATCCAAAAGACTATTGCTTTTCTTAAAACCTTCAAATCAGAACAAATTGATGGAACAGAAGAGAAGACAATAAATCTTCCAATGCGGGATAGAACCCTAACCTTTACTGGACAAGCCTTCCTGCTTTATTTTGTGCTACCTAATGTTTACTTTCATGTAACTACTGCCTATGACATTCTGAGACATTGTGGTGTGGAAATTGGCAAAGAAGACTTTGTAGGTAAAGCCTAATTAGCTAGTTATTTCGATCTAATTACAGTACTAATTAGGATTTTTTTGATAAGCTAGTTAGCATTTACAGCAAATGTAAATCTATTAAGCCACAACTGAAAAACCAAAATCCGTGCGGGGATCTGCCCCGCGCCTTGGTTAAGCAAGCTTGTCTGGTCTCAAATTGCTGTAAGTTACCCACTCGAAGATCCTCCCTACACCCCACATCCACTCGCCCTGCTAAAATGCATCATCGATGCTTGACTGAGCTTATTAAAAGCTTTATTGCCCTTTAGTTACAAAAGTTACTTAATTCTAACCATCATATAAAATTAAAGAACAAAGCTGAGAACCTCATCCTCAAAAGTTGGGTCTCACCATTTGAAGTAGGCAGGAAAAAAGCAAAATGCAACTATCTAAAGTAAAAGAGATCCTAAAACTCAAGCTAGGACTAAACCCATACAACATACATTTAATCAATCAAAACTTAATTAGGATATTGGCTAAAAGAGAGTTACAGTCAATAATTAAAGAAATCATCCTCAAGGAATTCCCTTTAGTCGTCACCTCTCTAGATTTAGGGATTAATAGCCGTTTTCTCTATTTAGCTACCTCATCACTGGACATTGAGAATTACTTAGACAATCTGCAACAAAAATAGCTCATTCTAACCATATAATCAAAAAAGCCATCCCAGCCAAAGGAAAAAATGAAATGCGTATTTTAATTATGGGGGGAACTCGTTTTATCGGGGTCTCTCTGAGTAAGATTTTAGTAGAAGAAGGACATGAAGTAGTCTTGTTTAATCGGGGCAATCGTCCTGCACCATCGGCCAATATACAACAAATTAAAGGGGATAGGACTGATCCTCAGCAACTAAAAGAGAAGTTAGGGGGCGAAAAATTTGAGGCGATCTTTGATAATAATGGGAGAGAGTTGAGTGATACCCAACCCCTAGTAGAGATATTTAAAGAACAATCTCCCCATTTTATCTATGTCAGTTCTGCAGGAGTCTATAAGAATTCCCAAATTTTACCTCATGTAGAAGGGGATGCTATTGATCCTAAAAGTCGTCATAAAGGGAAATTTGAGACAGAAGAGTACTTAGCCGCCAGTGGCATTCCCTGGACTTCTGTACGTCCTGTCTACATTTACGGACCAGAGAACTACAATGATCTAGAAGCTTGGTTTTTTGATCGTTTAGTCAGAGGTCGTCCTCTTCCCATCCCAACTAATGGCTTACATATTACTCAATTAGGTCATGTCTATGACTTGGCTAAGGCTATGGCGGCTATTCTTCGTTCACCACAGGCTATCGGACAGATTTATAATATATCAGGGAGTCGTTATGTCACCTTTGATGGGTTAGCACAAGCTTGTGGTCAGGCTGTGGGAGTTTCACCTGCTGATCTGCAAATAGTTCATTACAACCCAGATGATTTTGACTTTGGGAAGAAAAAGGCGTTCCCTTTACGAGTTCAACATTTTTTTACAGATATCAATAAAGCCCTAAAAGACCTCTCATGGCAACCTAAATTTGATTTAATCTCTGGCTTAAAAGATTCCTTTACTAAAGACTATCAAATTTCTGGTCGTGCTAATGCTGAGATAGACTTTTCTGTTGATGAACAAATTCTTAGAGGGATTGGTTGAAGACTGGTTTTTTTCGGTGGAGTTCTCGCCTAAGTTTACTATTTTTAATGACTTCCTGTGGTTTTAATTCTAGTTCTTTGGCTCCAGGTAGCCTCAATGGACGCTACAATAATGAGCAAGTTGCCCTTAGTGGGAACGGAAAGTGGTTGGCCTTAGTGACAGACCGTTCGGGAACTCCTCAACTAAGTCTTTATAATTTGACTGAACAACGTTTTGTAGATCTAGGCGAAATTAATATAGATGGTGCCATAGCAGAAAGTCCTAGTCTCAGTCGGACGGGACGTTATCTGGTCTATATTTCCAGTCTGGAGGGAAGACCTGATATTGTCCTCTATGATCGCATTACCAAACGTGGAGAACTACTAACCCAAGGTTATAAAGGTTGGATCAGAAGACCACAAATCAGTCCTGATGGAAGATATGTCGTCTTTGAGACCTCGCGTCGTGGTCAATGGAATATAGAGGTTTTAGATCGTGGACCATATATTGAACTCGATGTCCTAGATGGTAGTCCTGTCACTCCTCCACCGCAATGATTAAAAGAAATAATCTCTGCTTTTACTTGTTTTTAGCTAGTCTGGTTACTGGTTGTGGTGGTTATCCCAGTATTGTTTCCCTCCCTTATGATAATAGGGGAGGCAATATTAATGGTCCTGCTACAGAAACCTTTCCCAAGATAGCTCCACCCTATATTGTTTTTATCTCAGATCGCAATGGAACGCAGTCTGTTTATCTCTATAACTCACAAAATAGGCGTTTAGTAGATTTACCTGGGTTAAACTTTCTCGATGCTATTGCTTCTAGTCCCTGTATTTCTGAAGATGGCAGGTATATTGCTTTTGTTGCTAACCGCAATGGACGATCTAGCATCTACCTTTATGATCGTCAGACTCAGCAAAGACGTAATCTCACTGAAAATCTAGAAGCAGAAGTCCGCAATCCCAGTATAAGTTCTGATGGTAGCAAACTTGTCTATGAAGTAGCGCGGAATGGTCACTGGGAAGTTACTATTATTAATCCCCTACAATAGCTGCTGATATTGACGAATATCAGGTGGACTGACTAGTAATTTTGCAGTATCTCTTAAAGCCTTTTGTAGATGTTCAGTTTCTAAATGCTTATTAAGGGCTATTTGAGAGGTCCATGCTTCTACAAAGATAAATTCACACTGATCCTGTTGATTTTGTAGTAGTTCATACTGTAAACAACCATCTTCAACTAGAGTTAGTCGCACTAACTCAGTGAGAATGGCCTTAACTGCCTCAACTTGGTCTGCTTTAACCTTGACAGTGGCGATAACCCGCACGGTATCACTAGACATATTTAAGATCATTGTAAAGGGCTTCAATGATTTTATTATTGGCAGCCGGAAAAGTAAATAGATGTAGATTCTCTATTTTTGACCAGCGAATTTCCTCACATTCTAGGGTTTGGGGTTCACCCCCTAGATACTCACAATGGTGGGCAATTAGAGTAATTTGTAGGCCATTGTAAAGATGCTCTATAGTGATAAAGTGGTCACCTACTTCTATCTCTAGACCCAATTCTTCCCTTATTTCTCTTTTGATACATTCTTCTACCGTTTCATCTGTTTCTATCTTGCCACCTGGAAACTCCCAAAACCCCCCAAATGTGCCCCCTGGTAAACGACGATCTATTAATATTTCTCCCTGTTGATTATAAATAAGGGCTACACCAATAGTTTTGTGGGGTAATTTCTCAGTTACCATTTTTGAAGGAAATATCTTCTACAGTACTTTCTATACTGCGTATGGACTTCTCAAAGTTGAGTCTCTGTTCAGCATTGCGGAGAAAATAACCACTCATCATTGCTGATGCTAATAGTCGTCCTAAATGGTCTCTATTAGTACTAATAGTAACCCCAAAATGATCACTTGGAAGATTTCCTAACAGTCCTACAATATTGCGCTCCATCACCTGAAAAACTTCTTTAGATTCAGGTTTAGATAGATGAGAGATGGTTTCAGGACTCAATGACTGTACATATTGCCACAGGTTATCCCCCGACTCGCTATCGCTATTTAGAAAGGGCTGTGGATGATTAGCTTCGTTATTCATTTTTTTTACCCTTTGAATCAAGAACTTTGAAAACTTTTGACTTTCTTTACATTCTACTTTAACAATTGAAAACTTAAAGTGGTAGTCTGTAGAACCGAACCTCTTAAGAGTAGATTTCCTTACCTAACTTGCTAGATATTCCCGGAGGGAGGCGGTTCTTTTGCGGAGTTTTGCAATGGCCTCTCTTTCTATTTGGCGTACTCTCTCCCTTGAAATGTTCAAGCAGATCCCAATTTTAGAGAGGGTCATGGGTTGTCCATCTGATAAACCATAGCGCAAGGAGATGACTTCTTTCTGTTGTATGGTTAAATCATTCAGTAAATTTTCTAGATCTCCTTGAAGGGAGGCATAGGTAGCGAAGTCTTCTGGCGAAGAGTTCTCGTCTTCTAATAGTTCGCTTAGTTCTGTATCTTGATTGTCTCCCACCTTGAGATCTAAAGAGAGGGGTTGACGTGACCTTTCTAGATATTCCCGCACTTGTTTGGGGGTTAACTCCAGTTCTTCAGCTATTTCTATCACTGTAGCTGATCTCCCTTTTTGTTGGGCTAGAGATCTCTGGGCTTTTTTGATTTTGTTGAGTTTTTCTGTGATGTGAATTGGTAATCTAATTGTCCTACTTTTCTCGGCTATTGCTCTAGTTATAGCTTGTCTTATCCACCAATAAGCATAGGTTGAAAAACGATAGCCTTTTGTAGGATCAAATTTTTCCACTCCCCTCTGCATACCTATTGTTCCTTCTTGGATGAGATCTAGGAGGTCTAAATTTCTTTTCAGGTATTTTTTAGCTACAGAGACGACTAAACGTAGGTTAGCCTCTACCATTTTCCGCTTGGCATAATCCCCCATTGCTATTATTTTAAGTAATTCTTCTTCTGTGATTTCAGCCGCTTGAGCCCATTGAGCATTTGTCGCATCTAAAGGGAGCGTTTCTTTGATTTGATTGAGCCTAACTAGCTGTTGGACTTGTTTTGCTAGAAGGATCTCCTCTTCATGGGTCAAGAGGGGAACTTTGCCAATTTCTTTTAGATAGGTACGGACGGGATCTGTGTAGTTTTTTGCTGTTTTCATAAGTAAATTATGGCTGTAAATCCTCGCGACAAACCATTTAACCTCCTTTTGCCTGAGAAGATGATCCATGGTTTGCTAAAACTTTTGAACTGTTTTGTTCTCTTGGCGCTTATAAGTTATAGCTTGAGTAGAGGGGTCTTTCTTGGCACTTTTTTTAGAGAAATTAAAGTCATTTTTGTGTCTAGCCAGAGCGAGAGCTGTTTATCATCTTGTTTCTGGTAAGAATTTCTCAATTTTCTCTAAGTTTCTTTAAAAAACAGTCACATTTGCTACAAAGAGAGCTTATCTTTAGATTTATATAGAACATTTTTAGTTAACTTCTTCTATCTTAACCTAAAGAGTTAAGATTTGTAAAGTTTCTGAATTACAGCAGTTTGAGACCAGATAAGCTTGCTTAACCAGGGAGCTCTCTCGGGGTTCCCCGCACGGGTTTTGGTTTTTAAGTTGTGGCTTAATAGATAAAAATTTGCTGTAAATGGGAGCTTCGGTTGATGGGGGGTAATTTCCCCTCTCTTATCTGTCCAGTTACCATAAAAATAGAGATAGTGTTAATTAATAGGAACGTTTCCAAATAAAATATGTTGCATAAGAAAATACTAGTTATTTTTCTGTCTGCGTCCTTGTGTTGGACGACGGTCGCTTGTGGTAGTTCCACAAATCAGACAACCCCTGTTACCCTGAGAAGCCCCATTACGACAAACCAGAGTCAACAGGTATCTACTAAATCTGCAGTTTTAGCAGATGGGAAATACCCAGTTCAGCAAGCAACTTACAATGATGCCGATGGTCGGTATACCCTAATGTTGTTGAATACCCCTGCTGGAGTTGCACCGACTTTTGTGACTCAACGTCTGCAAATGGCTCGTTTAACCGATGAACAGATCAAACAAAATGAAAAAACCTTTCTAGAAGTCAAAAATAAAGAACCAATACTCTATCTCGCAGAAGACTTTAAAATCGAGTATGTTCACGCAGTCACAGAAGCTCGTGTCAACCCTGAAACAGGAACCAGACAAAATGTTGTAGTGCGTCAAGAATCCAGTTTTTGGAGTCCTTTTGCCGGATCTTTAGCGGGACAAGCTCTCGGTGGGTTATTATTCCGTCCACAATATTATGTGCCTCCTGTCTATCAAAGTAGTCCTATGAGGGGCTATGGGGGATATGGAAGCAGTTATGATTCAGCTATAGACCGTTATCGCACACGCTACAATGAACCTCCTGCAGTCATTAGAAATCGGCAAGTACTGCGTAGTTCAGGCAGTTTCGGTAGTAGTTCAGGTGGTTTCGGTAGTACTCCAACCAGACCATCTACTAGTATTTATTCTAATAAAAGTAGTGGGGCTGGCTTTGGTTCTAGTCGTCTAAACTCTTCTGGGAAGACCTATACTCCTAGTAAAAGTAGTTTTGGGAGTTCTTCTGGTGCTCGCAGAACAAGCAGCAGTTTTGGCAGTTCTACAAAGAAAAGATAATTTTTTTAGGGGGGGAGAATATTCCCCTCTTTCCAATAACTTTAGTAAAGGTTGCTCTTTTATCTTTATTTTCTATTTTATCTATCGGTTCCCTGTTCTCCTACAGAGTAAATGTTGTGTTTCTAAGTGTGTTAAGCATTTTTCGGCTGCCTTCGTTAAATGCCTGCTTGACCAAATTAGGAATCAATTCCAGAATAGGTAAATTGGGAAAAGTGGGACTGCTAGAGGATTCCACATATTGACCATCTCTGAAGACGTAAAGCGTGAATTTTTCTTCGGTATAAATCCACAGTTCAGGGACTTCTAAGGCTTCATAAGCATCAAGAGTAGTCTTGGAGGTGACATCGGTTTCAATAGCCAGATCAGGTGGTGGATCGACTGTCAGGTCTATTCTCAGACAACCGCGCATTTGTTGAGCATTTTGGATATAAAAACAGGTATCAGGTTCAACTCCTACTTCTTTGGCTTTTTTCCTAAATGTTGTAGAACCAAAATCCTCCCAATCCCGATCTTGTTTATCCAGCAAAACTTTGACAATATCTCCTATAATTCTGTGTGGTCGTTCGTGAGAGGCCAGAGGTGACATAATTGTCAATATTCCCTTACTGTAAGCAATTTTGGTTCTGATTCCTTCTGCAACACGTTCCGCCAGAATTGCCTCAAACTGCTCCCAAGTTACATCATTGAGGGTAATTAGACTCCCTGGGTTAAGCTGAATATTTTTGAGGGGAATGGTGACGGGTACAGTAACTGACATAAGATTATATTTCCTGCTGTTTTGCATCTCCTAGAGATTAGTAGTTCTTATAGAGGTGAGTTACCGTTACCAGTTCTACTTTGTAAATAACGCCAGATCCGATCTATCTCTGCTTGATGTTCTTGGTACCTTCTATTGGCTTCTTCCTGTTGCCTTGCTATCGTTGCTATAGTATCGCCAAGCAACCGAGTGACGGACTCTATCTCTGCATGTAGTGAAATCTGTCCCAGTTCTAGTGCCGCTATCCTGTCTTTTTGTTCTTTGACTTCTTCATCTGTGCAGTTAATAGCTTTAGCAGCAGTAGACAGGAGAATCTCTATCTGTTTGAGTCTCTGTTGTGGAGTCATGTTACTGACATCTATTTCTGTCATTGGGGTAGGCTCCTCATAGATCACTTCATTTTTTTTATATTATCTCAAGACTCTAGAGAATAAGTTGATTTATTTTGTAAACACTTAACTAGATTATTAAACTTATCCCAGTTATCTTCTAATGTTATATCCTGCCAAACTGACTCAATTAATGGTCTTAATAAAGCTATTGGGGGATTATACTTAGTCAATCTAGAAGCTACTTCCTCTTTTTGGGGAATTTGTTGTAAAACTTGATGATAAATAACTCGCCAATTCTCCCAAACACCTGTATGAGTAAAGGACACATTTTCTAAAATAGTTGAACTTTCCTCAAACCAAGCTAAATTAAATTCTTGTCTTAATAGACTAAAAAATTCTTGATAACCTATTTGTGTTTCTAAAAGTAAATCTACCGTACTTTGCACCAAATTATCAGCAGCAATGTCTTCCCCTATCCCTAATTTATTCAGCATTAACTGAGCGTAAGTCTCATAATAACAATTATCAAAACCAGAAAGCCCTATGTCTAAATCAGATTTAGGCATAACCAAACTCAGAGGAAATTGCAACATTTCTAGATTTAAACGACAGATATAGGGTTGATTTCCATAACTATAACGTCCTTCTGCATCAAAATAAGCAGCCGTAAAATTAGGATTAAAAGTAGGAATAAAAGCATAAGGTCCATAATCAAAACTTTCCCCTGTAATCGACATATTATCTGTGTTGAGAACTCCATGACAAAATCCTGCGGCCATCCATTGTGCGGCTAACTGTGCAGTTCTTTTAACTAATTCGGCATAAAATAAAGCAAAAGAATCACTCTCTTTAGTCAGTTCAGGATAATAACAATCAATAACATGAGAAAGTAACTTTTCAATCAGATCAGGACGTTTTAAATAATGGAGTCTCTCAAAGGTTCCAAAACGAATATGAGAACGACTAAAACGCACCATTACAGAAGACCGAGTAGGAGAAGGTTCATCGCTACGCCACAAAGAATCCCCTGTTTCTATTAAACTTAAACAACGTGAGGTATTAACTCCTAAAGCAAAAAGAGCCTCACTCGCTAAAACTTCTCTGACTCCCCCTTTGAGGGTTAAACGTCCATCCCCATTCCGAGAATAAGGGGTTTGTCCTGAACCTTTAGTCCCAAAATCATATAATACCTTATCAACTCCTCTTACCTGTCCATAGAGAAAACCTCTCCCATCTCCTAGAAAGGGGTTATATTGACCAAATTGATAACCATGATAACGCAAAGCCAAAAAGGGTGTGACTGACTCAAATAACCCAAAAGCTTCTACAAAATCATCATCTTTGACTTCTTCCCTCTTTAAGTCTAAGATAGGTAAAACTGCATCATTACGAAAGCGCAATTTATGCTCTGGAAAACTAGCAGCTTGGACTACATCATAGTAATCTCCTCCTAAATTTTCTAAAGCGGGTTCATAGTTAAGTAAAAGAAAAGGATTAGACATAGGTTAGTGAGTATCTAAGTTATTAGTTAGGATGGAGGTTAGGGGTTAGGGGTTAAGAAGATCTTATTTAAGTGCGTTTTAGCTTTAATTTTTTGAAAATATCTAGAACTATGTATCAAGATGATTATTTTGTAGTCCTGCAACCTGACCAACCAGAAGAAATTATGACTAAGCAAGAGTTACTGGAAAAATTGCTAAATTTATTATCAGTATTTTCTGATGTGATGCCGAAAGAATTGCTAAAATTTCCCACTTTAGAAGAAAAAGCTCTATTTTTAAGGGACAACTTTTGTGAGTGGAATATAGCAGCAGGAGAATATCTACAATGGTATGCTATAAGGTTAGAAAAGTAAGTTTTAAGTTGGGCTAGCAATCATGGCTAAATCAATTTTATCTGACTCTACTTGCTGAATTTCCACCTTTATACCTGGTCCAAAAAACTTTTCTATCTTTTCCCGTCTATCAAGCCATGTTTCTAGAGAAATTAAAGGAGAATAAAACTCTAAAATGAGAGTATAGGCTCCATCTCTGACAGTTTCTCTTAAAGCGACTAAAACAGGTCTCTCTTCGTCAGTAGGTCTCAATCCTATCTTCTGCAAAGCTTCATCTAAATGGGCTTCTTGTCCGTAACGATAACGGGTAACATCTTTAATAATCTGCTTCTGTGTCTCGGTTGCTTGTTGGCTACGCAAAGACAAAACCTCACTAGAGGTGACCTGACTAAAAGGAATGGGTTTTAATTCAGCCGCTTTTAAGGCCAAACCTCCTAACACTAAAGGGATACCATAGAAGAAACCCGCTAAGTTAAGGGTAGAATTCCCGGTACCATAGGCGATAAAACCCACAATGGTCAATATTCCCCCAATTCCTAAACCCAATAAAGCTAATGGAAGTTTCCCAAACATTTCTCTTCAACACAATTTGTTACAAACTTAAGATTATCAGAGATTACCCCTAAAATGTTCTTTTCTCAAGAATAAATGTCTTAGACTAGGTCTGTTTCTTTGCTTCTGCCTAGAATGCCTGATAATACAGCAATTTGAGACCAAATATAACTCAAAACCAAGGGGCGGGGCTTACGCCCCGCATGGGTTTTAGCTTTTTAATCTGGGCTTCATTTGATTAGAATTTGCTGTAAGATTAGGATCAGAACCCTGAACAATAACAATATGAGCTATCGTGACATTATTACTATTGAGCCTGATAAACGTGGTGGAAAACCCTGTATAAGAGGAATGAGGATTACTGTTTATGATGTTCTTGGTTGGTTAGCAGCGGGAATGTCTATTGCCCAAATTATTGATGATTTCCCAGAACTAACAGAAGCAGATATTAGAGCCTGCCTAGAGTTTGCGGCTGATAGAGAACATCGTTTAGTTGCTTTGGTTACTGCTGTTTGAAACTTCTATTTGATCAAAATCTGAGTCGTAAATTGGTTACACGCTTGGCTGATGTTTTCCCTAATGCCAGCCATGTACAGTTTCACTCTTTGGCATAGAAGACAGATACAGAGATTTGGAAATTTGCTCAGTTAAATGATTTTTGTATTGTTACCCAAGATGCAGATTTTGCTGAAAGAAGTCGTTTATATGGTTCGCCACCTAAAGTAGTATGGTTAAGGTGTGGAAATGCACCAACTGAGGAAGTAGAAGTTCTTATTCGGGCTGGAGTTAACGCAATTCAAGAGCTTTTAGAGGTGCCTACTCTTCATTGCTTAGAGCTTTATTAATTCATATAACAGAATGGGAGCACAGTATTTCAAAAAAATGTACTACAATATTTGAAGTTACGTTGTGCTTATCTTAATCAAATTATCTGGTATTGCTTAACCGAAAGGTATTGGCTACTGAAGGACGTAATTATCCCTGCTTTTTCGAGCGGCTACATTATTTAGATGATTGACGGATTTCTTTCTGCATTTACCTGAGCAACAGTATTTAATGAAATAGAATCGTCCTGATCAAAAAGATTTAACAAATTTACATTTAATTTTTCATCACGTATACTATGAGCTAAAGAAGGGTATTCAATATGTAATCTGTTATCTGTAAGAAAAACAAACTCAGATCCCCCTTCAAAAGAAACATGAGCAAGTTCTTGTCCTTGTGGGAAAATCTCGATAGTTATGGTTCCAGAAATCGTTTCGTTATCAATGATAATTTTGTTATCTTTTTCGGGTTGTAAGGTCAAATCATGGGTTCCAGTTAAGTGAAGTTTAACTTTCCCTTTATTAATACCCAACTTGAATATTTGTTCCGTACCTTTCTTGCGCTCTCTAATAATTATATAGGTATAATCATCTCGGAAATCAGCTTGATAATCTATAGAAAAAACCCCAAGATCAGAGATGGGGATAGGGGTACCTAATGAAATTTTCTACAACCCTTTTTCTTCTCTTTTCAAACTAATACCTATAGGCGCGACAGGATTCCATCTTGCAGTCACTGCATCATGTTGTCCGCATCCTGAAAGTAATGTAAGAGATAGTATAGTAAAAGAAAAAAAGGCTGCACGTAATTTAAAACTTTACTTTAAACGATTCAAGATCATTTATAATTCTCCTTGAGTTGCACTAATAATAAATAGCAGCTTTCCTAGCATTACCACATCTAGCAGAGATTGTCAATCTCCTCCTTACGGCTCAATTAAATGTCTCTCCTTCTTTCGATAAGCGGCAATCTTTTGATAACGTCGTAGGGGTGGAAGTATGAGAAATAAGGCGACTATTGAACCACTAGCAAATGTTGTAATTCTAATCCCAGGAGATGTGAGCCAACCATTTAACATCTTCCTGAAATGTAACGTTTCTTTCACATTTAGACCGATTGCCTTTATTGTGGTTTGATTAAATTTGATTTCTACTGATTTATAAGTCAAAAGAGCAAAGAGTAAAATACCAAATACAGATAGCAGGAAGGTTATAGCAATGCTTGTGAATTTAGAGTGGCCCTTGTTGCTAAATCTTTGAATTAAGCCGGATGTTGTCACAATAAACACAGCCTCAACCACAGCCACAACCACAAACCCAACCATACCCCCAACCACAGCCCCAACCCCAACCACAGACCCAACCACAGACCCAACCACAGACCCAACCACAGACCAAAGCCCAGCAACCCCCACAACCACACGATCATCATTAACCACAGCCACAACAACCATAGCCACAATCATAGCCCCAACCACAGCCCAAACCACAGCCCCAAGCCCAGCCCCACCAAAAGCCCAAACCACAGCCACAACCATAGCCCCAACCACAGCCCCAACAAAAGCCCCAACCCCAACAAAAGCCCCAACAATAGCCCCAACCACAGCCCCAACCACAACCATAGCCCCAACTCCAGCCACAACTCCAGCCACAACCATAGCCCCAACCCCTATAATTCCTGCAGTAATAAACTGTGCGAGCATCCACAAATACGGGATTGAGCGCCTAGCAATCGGTAGGGCGGCTGTGGTGACTTGAACCTGAATGCTCTGTTGAGGGTTTGCAGCATTGGGAGTATGCAGAACTAATGTGCGGATAAAAGTACTTTGGGCGATTAGTTTACTGGTGTCGGCTATGATTCTGAAAGTCTGGTTATTGCCCTGAAAATCGGTAGGTTCAACCCGCAGCCAATCGGTTGTATCTTTAGAGGGATGATATTGAACTTCCCAGCGGCCTTGTAAAACTGTCTCTGGAACTGAGTTGCTTACAGTGATAGTCTCAATTACTTTCTGTCCTAACTCATCTGCTCTCAACTGTAAACTAGTCTGGTCGAATCTAGGTTCTGTTAACCGCTTTACGTAAAGAGGACTAAAAGCTTCTAGTGCTGTTTTAGCATCCGGGTAACGCTTTTCTGGGTCTGGTTCAACCATGCGTTCTAGCCATTCAATAAAACGTAGACTAAATCCCGTGGCTAGATGTTGGAAATTAATTTGATTGCGATCATCTGTTAAACTATCAATTTCGCTCTGTTTAATTCCCGTAATCAAACAAATTAAAGTTGCTCCCAAGCCATAGAGATCGGATGCCCTAGTCAGAGTCCGATTGCGTCGCTGTTCAGGAGCCATGTAGCCTAAGGTTCCCTGTACCATTGAGGTCATCCCCAGTTCCTTGCTGCCAATGCGGGCAATGCCAAAATCGACCAGAGACACTTTGAGAGGGTTATTACTTTCATCGACAAGGATATTTGCGGGTTTAATATCCCGATGGAAGACAGGGGGTACTTGTTCTTCTTGCAGATAGACCAGGGTTTCTAATAGAGAGGTAGCAATTGTCTTAATCTGATCTGGTGTAAAACTGCGCTGCACTGCTAGGGAACGACCTGGCATCAACTCCAAAACAATACATCTAGATTGATCTGCCATTTCAAAGTGATTTAGGACTTTGGGAATATTAGGATGGTTTAGACTTCTTAGGGCATTGAGTTCATTCTTAAATCCTTCATCCCAAACCTTGTAGTCATCCATTCGTCTGGGGAACTCAATATGCTTGAGCACAACTGGGGTGTTTGTGCTGGTTTGAATAGCCTTGTAGGTTGCTTGACAACTATTACGGTTATAACCTAATTCTTCAATAGCCTGATAACCTTGGGAACTAAAGTCGGGAAATGTATTCATAGCCTTTCACTTGGGTAATGACCTAGGGCAATTTCAAGTAGCAATGATTATAATATGTACTAAGTTAGTCAATCATAACACAGAATTTTTTATTTGGGAGAACGCTCCCTCACTTAAACTCAAGGCAATGTATCAAACACTATGGAGAAAATATCTATACAAGTAAAAATTTTTGCTTTAAATTAAGCTAAAATAAACTTAAATGAACCCTACCCCCTACCCCCTACATCCCACAACCAACACCCCACAACCAACACCTTACGATCCCCTAGAATCCTTGGAAAGAGGAAAGTGGTTTAAACTAATCTGTGGGGCTAGTTTTCAGGATCTATCAATAATTAAGAGCCTAACAGTAGTCTATAGTTTAGCTGGGGCTGACTGTATAGATCTAGCTGGAGATTTAGCAGTAATTCGGGCAGTGAGAGAGAGTTTAGAACTAGTCAAAAGTTTAACGATAAAAGCGAAAAAAAAAGGCTATATCAGAGAAGGACTACCTTGGTTAATGGTGAGTCTCAACGATGGAGAAGATCTCCACTTTCGCAAAGCCAGCTTTAACCCTGATAACTGTCCACCCGACTGTCCACGTCCCTGTCAAAAAATCTGTCCTGTAGCTGCTATAGAGGCTACAGGGGTGTTAAAAGAGAAATGTTATGGTTGTGGTCGTTGTCTGCCGATATGCCCCTTACAGCTAATAAAAGCCCAACATCACCCCTCGGCCGACCCTGAAATGATTTGCGGCGAAATTGTCAAAGGTCACATTCAAGCAATAGAAATACATACTCAAGTAGGACATCAAGCCCAATTTGCCACCTTATGGGAGAAAATTAAACCCTATCATGCCTCTTTAAAGTTACTAGCTATCAGTTGCCAAGATCATCCTGATGCCATACCCTATTTAAAAGAGATCTATGATCAAATAAGTCCCCTAAAATGTCATCTTCTCTGGCAGACTGATGGTCGTCCAATGAGTGGAGATATTGGAAAAGGTACTACCCATGCCACAATTCGCTATGCCCAAAAAGTAGTAAATTCACAATTGCCAGGTTATATTCAATTAGCAGGAGGAACCAATGACTATACTGTTCAAAAATTACAAACCCTAGGTTTACGTGAGAAAATATCAGGAGTAGCCTATGGTAGCTATGCTAGGTCAATCATCAGCCCTTTACTGCCTATTTTAGAGGAAAATAGTAATAACCAAAATATACCAGAATCCCTCTGGCCAGCAGTAAGTAGAGCATATCGCCTTGTAGCTGCAGTCAAAAACTGACCCCGGTTCCCTTTATTTTGCACAATCATTTACCATTGATGCCAGAGACTACCTTTGTTCAAACAATCACTGACGATTTCAAAAAGCTATTAGAAATTCTGCCACCAACCATCCGTGCAACTCTAGAAGAACATCCCAACTTAGATCATTTGATAGAAGTGGTTATGGACTTAGGACGCATTCCCGAAGCCCGCTTTTCCAATAATCAAGCCTTTGATTTAGGTACAACTCCCATCAATAAAGACGATTTAAACCATTGTATAGCTAGAGTAGGTACTTTTACAGGTGACAACAGAGCAGGGATAGAACGTACACTCCACCGAATTAGTGCTATTCGCAATCGCACAGGAGAAATAATCGGCTTAACCTGTCGGATCGGTAGAGCTATTTTTGGCACAATAGTGATGATTTCTGACCTGATTGAAACAGGTAAATCCATTTTACTTTTAGGAAGACCAGGTGTGGGCAAAACCACAGCCCTCAGGGAAATCGCTCGCGTACTAGCTGATGAATTTAATAAAAGGGTGATCATCATCGATACCTCCAATGAAATAGCAGGCGATGGCGATGTACCACATCCAGCGATTGGCAGAGCGAGAAGAATGCAGGTAGCCCGTCCTGAACTACAACATCAAGTGATGATAGAGGCAGTAGAAAACCATATGCCCGAAGTGATTGTCATCGATGAAATAGGTACAGAATTAGAAGCCCTAGCCGCTAGGACTATCGCCGAAAGAGGAGTACAGTTAGTGGGAACTGCACATGGTAACCGGCTAGAAAATCTCATCAAAAATCCCACCCTCTCAGATCTAGTAGGGGGCATTCAAGCAGTGACATTAGGAGATGATGAAGCCAGAAGAAGAGGCTCTCAAAAGACAGTTTTAGAAAGAAAGGCTCCCCCTACCTTTGAAATAGGCGTAGAAATGTTAGAGAGGGAGCGTTGGATAGTGCATATTGATGTAGCCCAAACTGTCGACGAACTCTTAAGAAACGTAGAACCGATCTTACAAATTAGAACAATTAACGCTCAAGGAGAGGTAGAAAAGACAGAAGAAGTCCCGACACAACCCAATACAGTATCTCTACAGCGCGGGAGTAGTTTATTAGGTCCAGTAGCTAAACCGAAAGGCTGGCGCAGTTCGGGTCGTATGCTCCCAGTATCTCTCGTACCAGAGGAGGATTTAGAAGAGAAAAGCGATTTCGATCAAATGATTGAAAAATCTTGGTATCAACATGAGGAACAAACCGATAAAATTCGCACACCAGGACCTAATGGCGAAGATTGGCCTGTCTATGTCTATCCCTATGGAGTTAGTAAAGGACAACTAGAACAGGTGCTAGAGGTCATGGAACTTCCCATCGTCTTGACAAAAGATTTAGATGAAGCAGATGTCGTCTTAACTCTCCGCACCCAAGCTAAAACCCATTCTAAACTCAGACAACTAGCCAAAACTCGCCAAATCCCAATTCATGCCATTAAAGCTAATTCTATCCCTCACATAACCAAAGGTTTACGCCGGATCTTAGGGCTAGAAGACGCTAAAGGACCTGATTCTTTTGATTTGGGCTTTTTTAATCACGCTAGTAATGAAGATGAGTTAGAAGCCCTAGAAGAGGCTAGATTAGCTGTTGAACAAATCGTCATCCCCAAAGGGCAACCTGTAGAATTATTACCACGTTCTGGGCGGATTCGCAAGATGCAGCATGAGTTAGTTGAACATTATCGACTCCATTCTGATAGTTTTGGGGAAGAACCTAATCGTCGTTTAAGGATCTATCCAGCTTAAAATAGTAAATTCAAGAACAATAATTTTCAAAAAATATGGTATTTGCCAATCTCACCCTTACAGGACGTGATTATCTCCCCTCGTCTTCAGTCACCTCCCCTAATCAACAAATTCTTCCGATCACCGCTCAAATCAATAGTCAAGATCACCTGACAATTGGCGGCTGTGATGTAATAGAATTAGTAGAACGCTTTGGTTCGCCACTCTACATCTTAGATGAAGCCACCCTGCGTTTAGCCTGTAGTCAATATCGGGACTCTTTTTTACGCTACTATCCAGGCGAATCTCAGGTGATCTATGCTTCTAAAGCTTGGTCTTCTTTAGCGATTTGTAGCCTAGTTGCCAGTGAAGGACTCGGTTTTGATGTAGTCTCAGGGGGTGAACTATATACAACCCTCATCGCTCTAGAAGGAATGGGACTAAAAGAAAAAGCAGATCAATTAATCTATTTCCATGGCAACAATAAATCTTCGGCTGAGTTACTCTCGGCTTTGGATTGTAATTGTACTATAATTGTGGATAATTGGTGGGAATTAAAAACCTTAGTAGAATTAGCAGACAAACCGGTCAAAATTATGTTAAGGTTGACCCCTGGCATAGAATGTCACACCCATGAATATATTCGCACAGGCAGTCTAGATAGTAAATTCGGCTTTAATCCCAGTGAATTTGAGGATCTTTTTAAGCAAGTCAGAGCCCACAAAAACTTAAAATGTGTAGGACTTCATGCACATATTGGGTCGCAAATATTTGAACGCCAACCCCATCAGGATCTAGCAGGAGTTTTAGTCGCAGCCCTAGAACAGGCGAACAAACAAGGCTTAACAATAGAAGTACTGAATTTAGGCGGCGGACTAGGGATTCGCTATACAGAGTCAGATGATCCCCCAAGCATTATTGAATGGGTGAAAGCTATCTCCACCGCACTAGTATCTGCCTGTTCTCAAGCAGGCATCCCCTTGCCTAAACTAATAACTGAACCAGGAAGATCCCTGATAGCCACAGCTTGTGTGACAGCCTATACAGTAGGCTCTAGCAAGGAAATCCCCGGACTGAGAACCTACATAGCCGTAGATGGAGGAATGTCAGATAATCCCCGTCCCATTACTTATCAGGCTTTATATCGAGTAGTTTTAGCCAATAAAATGTCAGAAAACGCCCGATTTAAAGTTACAATTGCAGGTAAGCACTGTGAATCAGGAGATATCCTAATTAAAGATGCCCTCCTACCTAAAACTACACCAGGGGATATTCTAGTAGTTCCGGCAACAGGAGCTTATAATTCTAGTATGTCCTCCAACTATAATCGTCTACCTAGACCAGCAGCAGTTCTCGTCAACCAAGGAGAGGTAAATCTCATTACGCAGCGAGAAACCTATGCAGACCTAGTCAAACAAGACATTTTACCAGAGCGATTAATCCATCCAACCAAGCAGTAAAAAGAACTGTTTTTTCACGGTTGATAAGACAAGGGCAATAAGAGCCCCTTCTGTCCATGCTTGTTTCAGCACTTTCTTTTGGCTTTGACAGAGTTCATTTATCAATCCACACCCTTATAGATGTGGGGCTGGTAATTACTCTAATTTATCTGGTGCTCCTCATCAGCGAGGGGCGCCGGATCCTCTCAGTGCATGGACTTTGTATCTTGATTATCCTGCAGATTATAACTCAACACCTTGGGCTAAAATATCTCGGGTTTCTGCTGGAAAAACTTGTCTTAGCGGGAGCAGTAGCGATCGCTATAAATTTACAGTCAGAACTCATCAGAATGCTGGAACTACTAGGACAAGGAAAAATTAAACAACTCTTTCAAAGAAGTAATCTGCCGCCAGTTAACAATAAAATAGATGAAATTATAGAGTCAGTTAAAGAACTCTCACAAAATAGAATCGGAGCATTACTAGTGTTAGAACTAGATGAACCAATAGATTCGCCCACACTAATTAACCAAGGAGTGTACTTAAATGCGGAGATTTCTAAAGAACTAATCTTGACTATTTTTATACCAAAGACTCCCTTACATGATGGTGCAGTAGTGATCAGAGGCTCAAAAATCTCCTCAGCCGCCGTGATTTTGCCGCTTTCAGAGAAAATACTCTCTAGACAATTAGGAACAAGACACAGAGCAGCAATAGGCATTACAGAGAAAAAAAATGACTGTATTTGCATAGTGGTCTCAGAGGAAACAGGCTCAATTTCTCTAGTAGAGAAAGGAAATATCGAGAGACCTTTAACTAGCAGTAGACTAAAGGAATTATTGCAAGAACGATTCCTCATTGAAGGGGAGAAAGAAACAACATCTCCCCTAATTAGTCGATTGAGTCGTAAAATTTGGTTACAGGTTAAACAAACACTCAGCCGCATTTTGACCATTTCCTCAGCCAAATCGAAAAAAGAAAAGAAATGAGCGCTAAACCAATTGCCCTCCAACAGCTACCAACTGATTTAGATAAAACTCGTCTGCCCCAACATGTTGCTGTCATTATGGATGGTAATGGTCGTTGGGCTAAACATCGGTCATTGCCTCGGATCTTGGGACATCAAAAGGGAGTGGATACACTCAAAGATCTTCTTCGCTGTTGTCGAGATTGGGGTATTCCGGCACTAACAGCCTATGCCTTTTCCACAGAAAATTGGGGTCGCCCCCTACCTGAAGTAGAATTTTTGATGACTCTTTTTGAGAGAGTTTTACGCCGAGAACTGGCAGAAATGATGCAAGAGAATGTCCGGATCCGCTTTGTTGGCGATCTCTCTAAGTTACCTCCTTCCCTGCAAGAAGAAATTTTTCGCTCAATGGAAGATACAAAAAATAATGCTGGGATAGAATTTACAGTAGCCACCAATTATGGAGGACGCGAAGAAATTACCCAAGCTTGTCAAACAATTGCTGCTAAAGTTCAAAAGGGTATTATAAAACTAGAAGAAATAAATGAAGTTCTTTTTGAAGAACATCTCTATACCGCAGGTCTTCCCTCCCCAGATCTCTTAATTCGTACTAGTGGAGAATTAAGGATTAGCAATTTCTTACTCTGGCAACTTGCTTACGCCGAAATCTACGTCACTCCAACACTCTGGCCTGACTTTGATCGCAGCGAATTTCATCAAGCCCTCGTCAATTATCAATCTAGAGAGCGACGCTTTGGCAAACTCTAACTACTTTTAGCCCTTATGCTAGTTAAAAATAACCAAGACAGGAAAACTTCAATTATTGTTCAGCCTTTGACCCAGGAAAAACAACGAGACGAAGAAAACTTTCGAGATATTCTCTTACTACTACAAAACCTCTTAGAAAGAGAAGAAAAGACAGTACTTATGATCATAGACAGTCTCTATGAAATAGGATCAGTCCATCTCATTAACAAGAAAATTGCCTCAAAACCACTCAATGATTTACTCAAGGCCATCAGGAGATGGCCGAAACCTGTATTTAAAATCATCGCTCTGCGTTGGGTCAAAAAAAATTCACCCCTAGCTATTACCAAATGGCTTTATGCCAAAGTTAAACCTTGACTTTCTAAACACATTATTAAGGAATGTGTTGTGTCACAATTGTTAGGGGTATCACCATAGATAGTGAAGTAATTAATCGGGACTGATAAATGGAACCCTTATATCAATATGCTTGGCTAATTCCCGTCCTGCCACTGGTAGGCGCAACAGTCCTCGGACTCGGACTGATTTCTTTTGGCAAGATCACAAGTAGTCTCCGTACACTCAGTTCTCTTTGGATAGTTACCTTAATGGGAGGAGCAATGGTCTACTCCATCGCCCTCTTAATCAGTCAACTCCAAGGGCATAAGAGTGTCACTTCCATGATTGAATGGGCAGCCGCAGGTAACTTTCATCTACAAATGGGTTACACCGTCGACCATCTAACCGCATTGATGTTAGTCATCGTCACCACAGTAGCTCTAGCTGTCATGATCTATACCGATGGCTACATGTCCCATGACCCCGGCTATGTAAGATTCTATGCCTATTTGAGTCTTTTTGGTTCGTCCATGTTAGGACTAGTTCTCAGCCCTAACTTGGTACAAATCTACATTTTCTGGGAATTAGTAGGAATGTGCTCATACTTATTGGTCGGCTTTTGGTTCGACCGCCCAGCAGCAGCCAATGCCTGTCAAAAAGCATTTGTAGTCAACAGAGTAGGAGACTTTGGACTACTACTAGGAATGTTAGGACTCTACTGGGCAACAGGGAGTTTTGAATTCACAGTAATGGGTGAAAGGCTGTCAAATCTCCTAGAGACCGACACAATCAGTATAGGACTAGCAACTCTTTTTGGGATCTTGGTATTTTTAGGACCAGTAGCTAAATCAGCCCAATTCCCCCTCCATGTCTGGCTACCTGATGCTATGGAAGGACCTACCCCCATCAGCGCCTTAATTCACGCAGCGACCATGGTAGCAGCAGGAGTATTCCTGATAGCTAGGATGTATCCAGTCTTAGTCATTCTGCCCACAGTAATGACAGTAATAGCCTGCACAGGTGCCTTAACAGCCTTTTTAGGTGCGACAATCGCTCTAACCCAAAATGACATCAAAAAAGGCTTAGCCTACTCCACAATCTCACAACTAGGCTACATGGTCATGGCGATGGGAATAGGAGGTTACAGCGCAGGTCTTTTTCACCTAATGACTCATGCCTACTTTAAAGCAATGCTCTTCCTTGGCTCAGGTTCAGTCATTCACAGTATGGAAAATGTAGTCGGACATAACCCCATCCTCGCCCAAGATATGCGGATGATGGGTAACCTGCGTAAATATATGCCAATTACAGCAGGTACCTTTTTCATAGGAACTCTAGCTATTTGCGGCATCCCCCCCTTCGCAGGCTTCTGGTCAAAAGATGAAATTCTAAGTCTGGCTTTTCAAGCTAATCCCATCTTCTGGGTAGTAGGTTGGTTGACAGCAGGCTTAACCGCCTTCTATATGTTCCGTATGTACTTTATGACCTTTGAAGGCAAATTTCGCGGCGAAGATGCCTCAATCCGAAAACAGCTATTAACCCTAGCACAAGCTAAAGACCACCACCAGGAACATCACGACCACAACCACGCCCATACTCCCCACGAGTCCCCATGGACGATGACTCTACCTCTAGTAATTTTAGCCGTGCCCTCAATTTTAGTGGGCTTGGTTGGGAAACCCTGGGCAAATAGCTTTGAAGCCTTTATTGAGAACCCCGTTGCCACCGAAGTAGTAGAAGAAACAGCCTTTAACTGGCACGAATTCTATATTATGGCAGGCAGTTCTGTAGGAATCGCCCTACTAGGCATTACTCTAGCTATATTGTTCTATCTATCTAAACGCCTTGACCCAGTCGCCCTAGCTAAACAATACCCCGCTCTCTATCAGTTCTCTTTAAACAAATGGTACTTTGACGACCTCTATGATCGAGTCTTTGTGCAAGGCTCTCGTCGTCTAGCTAGAGCCATCATGGAAGTAGACTATAAAGTAATCGATGGAGCGGTAAACTTAACAGGACTAGCCGCAATTTTAAGTGGCGAAGGACTAAAGTACCTAGAAAATGGACGGGCTCAATTCTACGCACTAATCGTCTTTGCAGCAGTGTTGGGCTTTGTGATTGTCTTCAGTGTGACTTAATCTGGTCGCAGAAATAGGTAAAACGCCTATTTCTGCTCAATATCTGTTTTGGATAAAAAATAACAATGACAACATTTCCTTGGTTAACGTTTATTATCCTCTTCCCGATAATAGCCTCTCTCTTTATTCCTTTTATTCCTGATAAAGACGGCAAAACGGTTAGATGGTACTCCCTAGTTATTGGACTTATTGACTTTGCCTTCATTGTCTATGCTTTCTATAGTGGCTATGATTTGACTTCAGCTAAAATCCAATTAGCAGAAAGCTATACATGGATTCCTCAAATCGATTTAAAATGGTCAGTCGGGGTAGATGGACTCTCTATGCCTCTGGTCATTTTGACAGGCTTTATCACCACATTAGCGATTATGGCAGCTTGGCCCGTTACCTTTAAACCCAAGCTCTTCTATTTCCTGATGTTATTGATGTACGGCGGACAGATAGCCGTCTTTGCTGTGCAAGATCTGTTGCTCTTTTTCCTCGTTTGGGAACTAGAACTCGTTCCAGTCTATTTAATTCTCTCTATCTGGGGCGGTAAACGTCGTCTCTATGCTGCCACCAAATTTATCCTCTATACAGCAGGAGGCTCACTGTTCATTCTAGTAGCAGCTTTGACAATGGCTTTCTACGGCGATACAGTCACCTTCGATATGCAGGCCATAGCCGCTAAAGACTATCCCTTAAAACTGCAACTGTTCCTCTATGCCGGCTTTTTGATTGCCTATGGAGTGAAATTACCAATTTTTCCCCTCCATACCTGGCTACCTGATGCACATGGAGAAGCAACCGCCCCCGCTCACATGTTACTAGCAGGAATCCTCCTCAAAATGGGCGGCTATGCTATTTTTAGGATGAATGCAGGTATGTTACCCGATGCTCATGCCTATTTTGCCCCCGTTCTAGTAATTTTAGGCGTGGTCAATATCATTTATGCCGCCTTGACTTCTTTTGCTCAACGCAACCTCAAACGCAAAATTGCCTATTCTTCTATCTCACATATGGGCTTTGTCTTAATTGGTATTGCCTCTTTTACAGAGTTAGGCGTGAGCGGAGCTATGCTACAAATGATCTCACATGGCTTAATTGGTGCTAGTCTCTTCTTCATGGTCGGTTCTACCTATGATCGAACCCATACCCTGATGCTAGATGAGATGGGCGGCGTAGGGCAGAAAATGAAAAAAACTTTCGCCATGTGGACAGTTTGTTCCATGGCCTCATTAGCTCTACCCGGAATGAGTGGATTTGTGGCAGAATTGATGGTATTCGTAGGATTTGCTACTAGTGATGCCTATAGTCTTCCCTTTCGGATGATTGTTGTCTTACTAGCTGCAGTTGGGGTAATTCTGACACCAATCTATCTACTTTCGATGTTAAGGGAGTTACTATATGGTCCAGAAAATAAAACCTTGATTGAAAAAGAAGCTCTAATTGATGCCGAACCGCGCGAGGTATTTATTATTGCCTGTCTTTTAGTACCAATTATCGGTATAGGTTTATACCCGAAATTAGTGACCCAAATCTATGATGCGACCACCTCTAATTTGACAGCTTTAATACGTCAATCCCTCCCAGGCGTAGACCAGGAAACAACTAATCTTTTACGCCAAGCTTCCCTAACCTTAAAAGCACCGTCGTTGTAAAGTTAGAGAGAGAGTAAGAAAAATTACTTACTTTCTCTCTGCCTAAGGATACTTACAGCAAATTTTAATCTATTAAGCCACAACTTAAAAACCAGAACCCGTGCGGGGAACCCCGCCCCGCTTCCTGGTTAAGCAAGCTTATCTGGTCTCAAACTGCTGTAAAAAAGTAGAGTTACCCAGAATTTTTGGGGAACTCTAAAATATAATTAACTATATTTTTTTGGTTGACCCTAAATGAATGACTCACAAGAATTACGTCACATCTTGGTCATTGAAGACCAAAAGTCTCGCCGAGTGAACACTTTAAAAGAGACTACTTACTCTATTGGTCGTGATATAGGTTGTACCTTGATTCTTTACGACCGCCAAGTTTCTCGCCAACACGCTACGTTATTACGAGTTATAGATTATCAAGAAAACAGCTATTATTATAGAATTATTGATGGGAATCTTCAAGGGAAAAAAAGTACCAATGGCATTCTCGTCAATGGGAAATACTGTCTATCCCATGACTTAAAACATGGAGATATTATTAGATTTGGTACGCATTCGAAAGCCAGTTACCATATTGTCCATAATAACCAAGAATTAGAGTTAATAAAAATGGGAGAGACAATCGAAAGATTACCAGTTTCTCCTGTTTTAGTCCCACCAGATTCTACAGAAGAAACAACGATTTATTCAGAAAATAAAGATAGTGCTTTAATTGAATCAGTTTTAGCTTCATCTTTCCAAGAAGAAGTAGAAGATGCTAAAGTGACGATAATTGTAGAGAGAGATGAAAGAGAAAAGGTTGATCATACAACATTACAGGAAGTCTCGCCCAGTTCAGAGTTAAGCGCAGATGCAATTATAGAAGTTAATTATAATGGGGATATTACTTATGTTAATCCAGTAGCCAATCTTAAATTTAGTAACCTCAATCTAGATCACCCAATACTGAGCAATATAATAGGAGATCCGAAAAATATCCAAGGTAATTCAATAGTTAGAGATATTAATTTTGGCAATGAGTATTATAAACAATATATTCACTATATACCTCAAAAAAGCTTGATCAGAAGCTATATAATAGATCAAACTTATTACAAACAACTAGAAAATCAAATTAATAATCTCAAAAATCGCTACAAATATATATTAGGAGAAACTTTAGAGGGCATATTGTGGCTAGATGAGCAGAGCAAGAATATTATGGAAGTCAATAAAGCCTATTGTGAAATTATAGGATATACAGAAGCAGAACTTCTCAATATGACCATATATAATCTCATGGCCATGGAAGCAAGTATTATAGATAGTGATTTATTACAAGTAGCTCGGCAAAAACCCTATTATTTAGGAGAAGTTGTCCATATTGCCAAAAATGGCTCCATGATTACCTTGCAGATGAAAGTAAGCTTGACTAAATTTAATGGAAACAACGCTTTTTGCTGCGTAGTTAATGATCTCAGTGAAAGAAAAAAATCAGAAGAAAAATTGGAGTATCAAGAATTTCATGATCCACTCACTGATTTAGGGAATCGGAAATTACTGCAAAAACAACTAGCATTAGCTATAGCCCAAGCGCAAAAACAACCCACTTTAATGGCGGTAGTATTTCTAGATTTGGATTCTTTTAAACATATTAATACAAGTTTTGGACATACTCTAGGCGATAAACTCCTCCAACAATTCGCCAAAAGATTGCTATCTTGCGTCAGAACAGACGACAAAGTAGCCAGATGGGGAGGAGATGAATTTGTGATACTTCTGCCAGAAATTCGCAACAAAGAAGATACCATGCAACTAGGAAATAGAATATTTCAAGCACTCAAAAAACCTTTTTACATTCAAACACAAGAAATTCGTCTCAAAATGAGTATGGGGATTGCACTATATCCGCAAGATGGAGAATATGCAGAAACACTCTTAAAAAATGCCGATGCCGCCCTTTATAGAACAAAACAACAGGGACGTAATCACTATCAATTCTATAACTCTAATATGAGTTCAGAAGCGACTTTGGTCTTCAAACTAGAAAATCATTTACATCGCGCTATAGAAAATGAAGAATTTCTTCTCGATTATCAACCACAATTCAATATTAAAAATCAAAAGATTACAGGAATGGAAGCCTTCTTAAGATGGAATCATCCAGAGTTTGGCTTACTAAACGCCCAAAAATTTATGAAATTAGCGGAAAAAACAGACCTAATAATAAAAATTGGGAAATGGATACTGAAGACTGCTTGTAATCAAAATATGGCTTGGCAGAAAGCAGGACTAAAGCCTCTGGTAGTAACTGTTAATATCTGTTTAAAAGAATTTCATCAGGCCAATTTTTCCCAAGTAGTGACAGAAGTTCTAGATGAAACAGGCTTAGATGCAGAGTGGTTAGAATTGGAAATTACCGAAAAAATGCTCAGACAAAATTTAACTCTAGCTTATAAAACTATTCGAGATTTACATCAGTTGGGAGTGCGTCTAGCTTTAGATGATTTTGGGACAGGAAACTCATCCTTAGGCTATCTCAAGCAATTCTCCTTTCAAACTTTAAAACTAGATCGAACATTCATTAGAGATCTCTCAGGAAGTGCTCAGGAAAAAGCTATAATTGCTGCAGCTATAGCGATGGGAGAGGGATTTAACCTCCGAGTAGTGGCAGAAGGAGTAGAAACAAAAAAACAACTAGATTTGTTAAATCAGTTAGAATGTCAAGAAGCACAGGGAAACATCCTCAGTCCTACACTCTCTAAGATAAATGCTACAAAATTCTTAACAGAAACTTTACAAAAAACAGAAAATTAAGGACAAACAAGTTAATTTATCTAAATTGAGGGAACTATAGAAATAGACTACAAGTGTTAAACGCTTCAAATGTAATGGACAATCTCCAATCATTTTATCACATTCTCATTATTGAAGATCAAAAGGCTCGTCGGATGATTGCACTAGAAGAGCAGACATATCATATTGGCCGCGAATCTAATAATGATATACTGATCTATGACCGAGGAGTCTCTCGTTATCATGCCACCATTATTAAAGTAAAAATCTCGCCCCGTCCTGGCCCTAATAATTATCTCTATCGTATTATTGATGGAGATCTTTCAGGCAACTTAAGTACCAATGGTCTGATTATCAATGGCAAGCAATCTCTATCACATGATTTAAAACATGGGGATGTAATTGTTTTTAGTGGGAACGCTAAAGCTAGCTTTTATATTCTCTCGCAATCACCAGAAATAGCTCTCTTCAATCTAGTAGATGAACCAGAACTGTCAAATGAATTTATTAACAATAGCTCAAATCCGGGAAAAGCAACCCTGATTACCAAAGAAGACAATGAGAAGTTACTGAGTGCAGAAAATTTACAAAGATTAGCCTCATTTCCTGAATTAACCCCCCATCCTATCGTAGAAATAGATTTTCAAGGACATATTACTTATCTCAATCCAACTGCTAGTTTAAAATTTGAAACAATACAACAAGATAAGCTTTCTCATCCAGTCCTAGCTGATTTAATTACCCAAGTACCAAACACCCAAGGACATTTACTAGTAAGAGAAATTCAAGTTGGCAAACTGGTTTACGATCAATATGTTCATTATCTAGCTGATAGTGAACTAATTCGGAGTTATCTTTTTGAAGTAACTCAACGCAAACGGTCAGAAGCCACCCTAGAATATCGAGCCTTTCATGATACGCTAACAGGACTACCTAATAGAGCACTCTTTAAAGAACAGATCTCCCTTGCTCTTGCTCAGGCCAAACGTCATCAAAGTTCTATGGCCATTATGTTAGTCGATTTAGATCACTATAGCCGCATTAATGAAACTTATGGGCAAGGGATAGGCGACTTTGGTTTAGAAGAATTCGCCAAACGCCTAAAAATCTGTCTACGCGGGGGAGATACGATTGCTCGGTGGGGAGGCGATAGATTCGTACTGTTGTTACCTCAAATGCAAAATGCTGATGACAGTATTAAATTAGCCCAAAGGGTACTCAATGCCCTTAATGAACCTTTCAAAATTTACAGTGAACAGATAGAAATAGAAATTAATGGCAGTATAGGCATTGCTAATTATCCTCAAGATGGCACAGAAGAAGATATACTCCTGAAAAATGCCGATTCGGCTTTATATAAAGCAAAAGATAAAGGTGGTAATCAATATCAATTTTATAGTTGTGCTACCTCAGCTAAAGCATCTCTCCTATTAAAACTAGAAACCTTACTAGCTCAAGCTATTAAAGAAAATACCCTCTCTCTCTCCTATCAACCACAGGTGAAAGTACATAATGCCGCTATTACAGGACTAGAAGCCCTTGTCCGTTGGTATCATCCAGAACTAGGTAATGTACCACCAAATAAATTAATTCCCCTAATTGAACAAACAGACTTAAGTGTGAGCTTTAGTCATTGGGTATTAAGGAAAGCTTGTAGCCAAAATAAAGCTTGGCAAGAGGCAGGTTTAGCACCTCTTCCCGTCAGTATCAATCTATCTTTGCGACAATTTCAACAGACCAATCTAGTTAAACACATTACAGCAATTCTAGAAGAAACTAAGTTAGAACCCCGTTGGTTAGAATTGGAAATTACCGAAAGTATCATTATGGAAGATGAAGCCTATTCTTATCGTGTCCTCAAACAGCTACAAGATTTAGGGGTACGAATATGTTTAGATGATTTTGGCAAAGGCTATACTTGCTTAAAATATCTTCAAACTCTAGGTTTTAATACGGTGAAGATTGAACAGTCTTTTGTAGAGAACTTACAGGATAATGTGACAGATACGGCAATTATTACAGCAATAGTCTCTCTAAGTAAGAGTTTTAATTATCGAGTCATTGCCGAAGGAGTTGAACGAATCCAACAAGTTGAAATACTGCAACGTCTTCACTGTGATCAAGCACAAGGTTACTTGTTTAGTCGTCCACTCAAACCAGAAGATGTCACTCAGTTGTTATTAAATCAACCAAGTAGCATCTTAGAGTCAAACGAAAAAAGGTCTTAACTGATAAGCGGTGAAGACAAACCCTCACCCTAAGTACCTCTCCCTGTTTTTCTGCTTGCAGTGGGAGAGGGATTTTGAAAAACTCCAGATTTCAAGTTAGATGGAGTTTATTTATTTTTTTCTGCTTTGTTTTAAACCACCTAAACCAAGTAACCCAAGCATTGCTCCTACTAAAGTACTAGGCTCAGGAGTTGCTCTGATGTTCAGTGCAGTCCCATTGACAGTACTAGCAGGGTCAACTCCTAAGAGACTATCAATAGTAGGAGCAACATCTATGTTATGGATTAAAGGCAAAACACCTTGTCCAATATCAGGACCTGCGGCAAAGAAAACAGCACTCAATTTGTCTATAGTGGGGTCATAACCATGCGCCCCATAGAAATTAGGTAAAGATAGAAAAGCAGAGCTAGTATCACCTAGACGGGCTACAGGAGGACTTTGAGTTCCATCAAAGTTATAGCCTACCGATAACATACCAAAAACATCCCCAAAATCTTGACCTATCACATTATTTGTCTCCAAACCAAAGTTAGGATCACCTAGCTTAACTGGACGCTCATAAATATTGTTCGGATCAATTACATTTACACTAGGTGCCCCTAAAGTATAGTGAGGATTGGTGTCCACAAAGTTTTTGAGAGCAGTTACAACTTTCTGTTGCAGAGCCAAGTATTGAGCTTGAGTTACAATCCCATCAGGTTCACGTCCTTTTAAATTGATATAAATTTGAGCAGCAGCACCAGAAGTTACCGCTCTAACTTCCGTAGGGTCAAAACCTTGAGCAACTAGATAGGCGTTGAGATTAACTGCTGTATGGAAAGGCTCAAAACCATGATCAGAGACTACGATAATGTTACTTTTTGGTTTACCGTTACTATCAACTCCCACTTTGTTAATAACGCTTTGAATAGCCTGATTAACCTTAACATAGGCATCTTTGACATAGCTAGCATTAGCGGCGACAACAGCTGGATCTTGTCCTGCTCCTCCCACACTAGTACTAATACTACTAGGATCGTGTATATTAGTGGCTTGACGGGGATCAGTTAGTAGATATTGATGTGAAGAAGCATCGGGTTGATCTATATATCCTAAAACTAGATCCGCATTGGGGTTCACATCAATGGCTCTTTTGAGAACATCGGTTTGATATTGGATAAAGGTTTTGGACTGATCTTGATAAACAGCATTTAATTCCGCCTGAGAAAAATTAGTTAACCCAGAGGCAATTCTTTCAGGAATACTGTAATCAGGATCACTTTGCCAGAAACCTACATGAGTGTTAATGTCATTGGCACTAGCAGCTACATTAGGGTTAGAGGGTGTAAGGTTAGAGGGTATAAAAGTAGATTTAGCCCCAACAACGTGAACTGAAGAAAGATCTCCTGCTAGCTTAGTGACATATAAACTTGTTCCTACTTGGTTACCAGAACTATCAGTCCCTAAGTACAAAGGACTAGAAATGCCATTGCTAGGGTTGATCACAGCAGAACCAGTGGCAGGTAAGGCTACAGATCCTGGTTTGACAATTCCTTTGTTGCTATTAAAGAAAACTAGACTGTCAAAATTGCCTGGTGTTTTTGTGCTAATCGCTACAGCCTGTAAATTAACAGGTGTAGTGACGTTAGTATAATTATTGATGTTCGCTACTTGTGGAGTACCAACATAACTAATACCTGCGTTTGTTAATTGAGACTGAATCGTAGTAGAAGCAGGGGAAAAGTTACTAGCATTGAGGTCATAGCCTGTTGCATAATAAGGTGCTCCAGTAGACGAACCAAAAGGTACAGTATAAGAAACAGTTCTTTCACTAGCTGGCTGAAGAACCACTGGGTTGGATCCAGGTAACGTTACATTTACTCCATCTGCCCCAGGGAAGGTAGCAGATACTACTTGTTTTGCTGCTGCTTGTAATGGTTGCCAAATTGGCGTAGCAGTTGGTACATAATTGGTTTGTGCATTATTATCATCTGGATATCCCCCAATAGGCGCACCAAACCCACTAATACCAGTATTAAAAGGACTTTTTACTAGGTGGAAGTAATTTTGTGGAATATCAGTGTTGTTAGTATTGGAACCAGTACCAATAGATATATGACAAGCAGCTGTCAATGATGGACTACAAGTTATGTTTTGTGTGGATGAATATCCCTCACTTTTTAATAAACCTAAACCTTGATCAGAGGGAATTGAACCATCAGAAAAGTACTGATTGAGTAGCCAAGGGGCAGTTCCATCTATAGAGATTAAGATAGTTTTAGGGGTAGCTATCGAGGGTGAAGAAATTCCTACAGCTAAACTAGCTGAGGTTAAGAACAAAAAAACGCTTTTTGCTGGAAAAATTTTCATAGCAATTATTACAGAAATGATATTGACAATTCAGTTCACCCTAATTATCCCTGAGCTGTCTAACAATTGAGGTTAAGACCAATTTAAATTTTGGTTATCAAAGGATTTCTTTTAGCTATATTTCTTGACAAAATTAAGCCCTACTTATCAAACCCATCTATATTAACTATCGAGTGTTGAGCGTTGACAATGGTAGCCTAGAATAAAGATAAGAGAATCTTAAAAAAAGATTAAAAACATTAAAGGAGAAGAATATGACCGTTGAGAAAGTAGAAGGAAACGGAAATCCAACAAACGAACCACTAAAACCTGCCGAAACAGCCAAAACAACAGCCAAAAGCACTACTAAACCTAAATTAGAACAAGAAGTAGTAGCATTATCAGTTGCTAATAAAAGTACCTTAAGACAACTACCTAATAATCGTCCTATAGAACCTAGTCACTTAAATGTAGTCAGTACCTATCGTTCAGTAGGTGGCACAAGACCTATTATATCGAGTGGAATGGAAATGAGTGGAACTCTAGCGATTTCTGGTAACCGTCCCATTTCTGTTAGTCATCTAAAAATCAGTGAGACCTATAGTGTAATGGGAAATCGTCCTGTTGCTTCCAATGAAATTGATGATCCTAGAGCTTTAATGGGTTATTTAGATTAATTTTTTAGTAGATAAGGGGGTAACCATCCCCCCCTTTTTTTACGCAGAAACAACTTGAATTTTCCATGCGTTTAACTTCCTTAGATGTTTTTCGAGGTATCACTATCGCCACAATGATCCTCGTTAACTTTATCAGTCTCTCCCCTAAACCCTATCCCAGTCTAGAACACGCCTCCTGGAATGGTTGTCAAATTGCGGACCTAGTTTTTCCTGCTTTTCTCTTCATTATGGGAGCAGTTTTACCCTTTTCCCTAGCCAAATATCTCTCCGGAGAACGCCAAATAAAGCAATCTCTCTACATAAAAATTCTTCGTCGTTCTCTGATTTTATTCATCTTGGGATTAGTTTTAAATGGTTTCTATCAATATGACTGGGCAAATATTCGTCTCTTAGGAGTCCTTCAGAGAATCAGTCTTACTTACCTTTTAGCAAGTATCATAGTCTTAAAACTCTCGATACAACAGATAAAAATACTCAGCTTAATTATTCTCATCTTTTACTACCTAGCCCTAACCTTTGGGGGTGGCGACTTAACCCCTACAGGTAACTTAGGAGCCTATATAGACCGTCTTATCATAGCTTCGCCTCATCTTTATCGTGGTGGGGATTTTCATTCTCTAGGCGACCCTGAAGGACTATTTAGCACTATTCCAGCCTTAGTTACCGTCCTGATCGGTTATTTGACTGGTCAATGGTTGACTCAACAAAAACCTACATCTCAAACCAGCATGAATTTAGTTTTAGTAGGTTTAAGTGGTTTAGTCTTAGGTTCTCTTACTAACTTAGCCTTCCCCATCAATAAACAACTCTGGACAAGCTCTTATGTTATATATACAGCAGGTTGCTCTCTTTTAGGTTTAGCCGCTTGTTATGAAATCATAGATGTCAGAAAACAGACTAAATGGGGCAAGATTTGGGAAATTATGGGTTTAAATCCGCTTTTTATCTTCATTGCCTCTGTTTTACAGATTAAAATTCTAGTCAAAACTCAAATAGGTGCTATTTCCACCTATCAATGGCTTTATGAACAGTTATTTTTATCTTGGCTAAGTCCAGAAAATGCGTCCTTATTTTTCGCCCTTTTGATTGTAGGTTTATGGTGGAGTGTAGCTTATCTTTTTTACTCTCGAGGTTGGCTAGTTAAAATTTGAGCAAGGGAACAGCTTAACTGGAAACACTCAACCGAACCAAAAAATTACGGTTAACACGCTCAAATTACCCTCACCAAAGAGCACAACAGAAACCATACAATCAAGGTAGAAAGTAATTTAGACTACTATACCCAATGAGTATAAAACCCCAACCCTCATGGACGCGCCAGATAGGAAATATTTTAATTCTCCTAGCGTCCCTTTTTCTTTTAGCCAATATATTTTTACCAGGATTATTTGGCACTCCTATTCCCAAAGTACCCTATAGTCTATTTATTGAACAGGTAGAAGACGGAAATGTAACCAGAGTATCTCTAGGACAAGAAGAAATTCGTTATCAAGTCAAAGCAACAGATACCCAACCCGCTCAAATACTTAGCACAACCCCTATTTTTGACCTAGAATTACCCAAACTTCTAGAAGCCAAAGCGGTAGAATTTGCTGCTGCACCGGCTGCAGGCAACACATGGGTTAATAATATTCTAAGTTGGGTCTTACCACCAATTATCTTTGTCCTAATCTGGCAATTCTTTGTCGGACGCAGTGGAGGAAACCCTGCAGGAGCACTTTCTATCACCAAAAGTAAAGCTAAAGTCTATGTAGAAGGAGATTCTACCAAAACCACCTTTGCTGATGTAGCTGGCGTAGAAGAAGCCAAAACAGAACTACAAGAGATAGTAGAGTTTCTGAAAAATCCTCAACGTTACCTACAAATAGGTGCAAGAATACCCAAAGGAGTCTTACTAATAGGTCCTCCTGGAACAGGGAAAACCTTACTAGCCAAAGCCGTAGCAGGAGAAGCCAAAGTAGCCTTTTTTAGTATCTCAGGCTCAGAATTTGTGGAATTATTTGTCGGTGCAGGTGCAGCCAGAGTGAGAGATCTCTTTGAACAGGCCAAGAAAAAAGCCCCCTGTATAATTTTCATCGATGAGTTAGACGCTATAGGTAAGTCGCGTGCCTCAGGGAACTTCATGGGTGGGAATGATGAAAGAGAACAAACCCTCAACCAGTTACTTACAGAAATGGACGGTTTCAATGCAGGAGATGCCACAGTTATCGTCCTAGCAGCCACCAACCGACCAGAAACCCTTGATCCTGCCCTCTTGAGACCGGGACGCTTTGATCGTCAAGTTTTAGTTGATCGTCCTGATCTAGCAGGACGCTTGAAAATTCTAGAAATCTATGCAGGCAAAGTAAAATTAGATCCACAAGTAGATCTGAAAACCATTGCCACCCGTACCCCAGGCTTTGCCGGTGCCGACCTAGCCAACCTTGTCAACGAAGCAGCCTTGTTAGCCGCTCGGAACAATAGAGTTACTGTAGCCCAAGAAGACTTCAATGAAGCTATTGAAAGGGTAGTAGCAGGACTAGAGAAGAAAAGTCGTGTCCTCAATGACAAAGAGAAAAAAATAGTTGCCTACCATGAAGTAGGTCACGCTTTAGTTGGGAAATTGATGCCAGGTGGTGGGAAAGTATCTAAAATTTCTATAGTGCCACGTGGCATGGCAGCACTCGGTTATACCTTACAGATGCCAACAGAAGACCGCTTCTTAATGGATCAGTCCGAACTACAAGACCAGATCGCCACTCTACTAGGTGGACGTGCTGCAGAGGAAATAGTCTTTAATAGTATCACAACAGGAGCAGCTAATGACCTCCAAAGAGCCACAGATCTAGCTGAACGCATGGTCACAACCTATGGCATGAGTAAGGTTCTAGGTCCTCTAGCCTATGATAAAGGTCAACAAAATGCCTTCTTAGGTGATGCTATTGGTAATCCTCGTCGGAGTGTCAGTAATGAAACAGCCAAAGCCATCGATAATGAAGTAAAAGAAATTGTCGAAAATGGGCACCAACAAGCTCTAGCTATTTTACGTGCTAACCTAGAACTTCTAGAAAAAATAGCTGAAAAAATACTAGAAACTGAGGTGATTGACGGAGACGAACTACAAAATCTCCTTTCTCAAATTAAACCAGTTGAACGTCTACCTGTCACTGTCTAGTCTTAACCAAAGCAGGAGAATTTAATCTCCTGCTTGCTGATTTCTGATTTTTCTGATTTATCTCATAGAGTGCGATTTTTCTACCCCCGCCCACCGGTAAGCTGTTGTGCATCTAAATTTAATATAGTCAAGTTAGGAAAAATCCATCAAACTCTGTCCCCACACCCTACCCCCTACCCATAAGCCAAAACGCATTTTTAAATGCGTTTTGGCTCATAAGCGGAGGGCAGTAGCTCAATATTAATTTTCTTATCTCACCAAATGGGTATTAATAATCAAAGTAGACCTTTCCGCTTTTCCTTGATTGGTAATTTTATATTACTTGTAGCTGGAGCAGGCTTTATAACTTATCTCTATCTTTCTCGAACTTCTGAGCCACCTTTAGTAGCTTACAGTCAATTCCTCAAACAAGTAGAAGGAAGTAAAGTTTCCCAGGCTATCATAGGCGATCGTTTGATCGTTTATCAATTAAAACCCTCTCCTTCTAGTACTTTGTTACCGCCTATGACAACAGAAGAACAGAACCCAAGAGAACCAGCTAAAAATCCCTTCTATGGGAGTAGTGCAATACCGCCAGTTGATCCAAGAATTAGTACAGAATCTCAAGGAGAGGTTCTCTCGACAGTTGCCCTAGCCGATCCACAACTAACCGAAAAACTCAACCAGAAAGGAGTCATCTTCCAAGCAGCTCCACCACCTAAAAATGGTTGGATCAATACACTGTTAGCTTGGATAGTACCACCAATAATTCTGGTAGCTGCCTTTCAATTCTTAAATGACTACAATAACCGAGATAAGCGTTCTTTAGCCTTCAGTAAAAGTAAAGCCAAAGTCTATGTAGAAGGGGAGTCGGCCAAAACTACCTTTGCTGATGTCATAGGGGTAGAAGAGGCTAAAACAGAACTCCAAGAAATAGTGGAATTTCTGCAAAGTCCCGAACGCTTCAGTAAAATAGGCGCACGCATTCCCAAAGGAGTATTATTAGTAGGTCCGCCAGGAACTGGAAAAACCTTACTAGCTAAAGCAGTAGCCGGAGAAGCAGGAGTCTCTTTCTTTAGTATCTCCGCTTCAGAATTTGTCGAATTGTTTGTCGGAACAGGTGCAGCCAGAGTGAGAGACCTTTTTGAGGAAGCCAAAAAACAAGCGCCCTGTATTATTTTTATAGATGAATTAGACGCAATAGGAAAATCCCGCGCCTCAGGGGGAAACTTCCACAGTGGAGGGAATGACGAAAGAGAACAGACACTCAACCAGTTATTAACAGAAATGGATGGTTTTAATGCAGGAGATGCCATTGTCATTGTTTTAGCAGCCACCAACCGACCAGAAACCCTCGACTCAGCTTTATTACGTCCAGGTCGTTTTGATCGTCAAGTTTTAGTAGACCGTCCTGATCTATTGGGTCGCCTAGCCATATTAGAACACTACGCCAAAAAAATTACCTTAACTGAAGGAGTTGATCTCAAAAGCGTAGCTTTGCGTACACCAGGCTTTGCCGGTGCAGACCTAGCTAATTTGGTCAATGAAGCCGCTCTCTTAGCGGCTCGCAATCGGCGTGAGTCAGTTCAACAAGAAGACTTTTATGAAGCCATAGAGCGCATTTTAGGTGGCTTAGAGAAGCGCAGTCGTATATTGAGTGATCGGGAAAAGAAAGTAGTGGCTTACCATGAAGTAGGTCACGCTATGATCGGCGCAGTAATGCCAGGAGGCGGCAAAGTAGCTAAAATCTCGATAGTACCTAGGGGTCTTTCTGCCCTAGGTTATACCTTAAAAATGCCCACAGAAGATCGCTTTCTGATGAACGAAGAAGAGTTTAAAGAACAGATCTGTATGTTATTAGGCGGTAGATCGGCTGAAGAGATAGTCTTTAATAGCGTGACTAACGGAGCTTCAGATGATCTGCAAAGGGCTACAGCTATCGCTGAAAAAATGGTTCTCAGCTATGGGATGAGTAAAAGCATCGGACCTTTAGCTTATCAAAGAAATCAAAGCAGTGGTTTTTTAGGCAATGGAGCACCAGAAAGTTCTCATCGTTTAGTCAGTGAGGATACCGCTAAAGCTATTGATGAGGAAGTTAAACAAATTGTTCAACAAGAACATCAAAGAGCTTTAGGGATACTTCAGAATAATAGGGAGCTTTTAGAAACTATTGCCAATCGTCTCTTAAATACAGAAGTCATTGAAGGTGAAGAATTACAACAACTTTTAGATCAGGTCAAGTATATAAGAGATAACCCCTAAGCTTCTACGCATTTAAGTTACCTACTCTTCAATCCTCCCCACACTCTACCCCCTACTAAAACGCATCATCGATGCGTTTTAGCTTACCAGCGTCCTTTCCAATAATTAGACCAATCTTGCCAAGCTTGCTCTAATTTAGCAGCAGTTTGGTTCAAATCAGACTCGGTTGCATTTTTTGGCAGAGGAGAAAAAATATTAGTCCAAAGACAACGACCATCGAAGAGATCTTGTTGTCCTATTAGCCAAAGCAAAACTCTCCCAATGCTCCAACCGTACTTATAGCGATTGCTGACAAACTGTTGTTGGGTAATTGTGCTTTCCCCAACCGGATTAAGACAAGCTGTTAAGTACAAATTATCTTTTTTTTTAAAAAAAGCAATGTAACCTTTATTAGGTTCGTATTTTTCGCTCAACTGAAGCCTTGCCCCCTGATTTTTGTAATATACCATTAACTGACGATTGATACTCCCATTATCCCGAAACCGATGTTCAACATCAATTGTCAAACTGTCATCGCCTTGACGATATTTATACAGGTGATGATTTTTATCAGATGGAGCAACATTAGTAGATACAAATTCCCATTTGGACAAAGGAACCGAAGGCGGAAAAGAAAATTCTTCATCAAGTAATTGGCTAGTCCCAGGAAAAAGTAATATTTTGGACAAAATAGCCAAAATACAACCAAAAATAAACAAAAATAGATAATTTTGCACAGAAGTCCAATTTTTCTTAATAAAAATCATTTAATCTCCTTGGGGAAAACGATTCCATAAATCTGTAATTTGTCGAATACTTTGATAGTTTCCATTGCCTAAAATTAAATGATCTAAAAGAGGTATGCCAAGATATTGTCCTCCTTTGAGGAGTTGTTCTGTAGACTCTAGATCTTCTCTGGAAGGGTCTAAACTACTAGAGGGATGATTATGAGCCACAATTAAACGAGTAGCACCTTGTTTAATGGCTTCGCGAAAAATTTCCCTAGGATGAATGACAGTTTCAGTCGCCGTTCCAATTGTAATTACTTGAGTTCCTAAAAGGCGATTCTTGACATCTAGCAACAGTACTGCAAACCTTTCTGTCATTTGCCACATGAGATCATTACTAAGTACTGAAGCTGCCATTTGAGGACTGTCTACCAAGGTTTTTTCCAGAGGCCGCATTTGAAAGACACGTTTTCCTAATTCAACAGCCGCTAAAATAGTAGTAGCTTTAGCAGGTCCAATACCTGGCATGGCCATTAACTCATGAGGACTAATATCCCGCAAAAGATCTAGAGGATCTCTTTGATGCTGGCTCAATTGTTGCAGAATATATTGCCCTAGTCCAACAGCCGAAAGCTTTCCTTTTCCTTGCCCTGTTCCTAACAAAATAGCTAATAATTCAGCCGAAGCTAGTTGTTTTGCACCAAAACTCAAGAGACGTTCACGCGGACGTTCTTGTGTGGGAAGATCAGCAATACGAAGACTATATGTCATAAATATTTAGTAAAGTCAAACTAAATTAAATAGTAATCATTATATAATCTACAAAGTTATTATGACCCAAAAGAATGAAACCTTAACTTTATTAGTCGCCTTAGCGATGACTACAGTAGTACTTGGTGGTGCCTGGTGGTTTTTTTCCAATAGTATCCCTACCCCTACCCCTACCCCTACCCCTACCCCTACCCCTACCCCTACCCCTACCCCTACTTCTATCTCTCTAGGTAAAAATTTTACAGATGTTAATAATGTTCCCTCTGGCCTCTTTAACTATGGAGGTAGTACTACTTGGGCACCTATTCGGAAAAATATTGATCAGGTGATCAGTAGTAAATTGCCTCAATTTCAACTACGTTATACTGAACCAGTGACAGGCTCTCCAGGTTCTGGTACAGGTATTAAAATGTTGATTGACAATCAGTTAGCATTTAGTCAGTCTTCTCGTTCTCTCAAAACAGAGGAATATCAAAAAGCCGAGAGTAGGGGCTTTAAATTAGAAGAAATCCCTGTAGCTATTGATGCACTGGTAATAATTGTTAACCCGAGTTTTAAGCTGCCAGGTCTTACTATTGCTCAACTTAAGGATATATATACTGGTAAAATTACTAATTGGAAAGAAGTTGGCGGTGATGACTTACCCATTACCCCCTATTCACGTCGTTTAGCTGATTCAGGGACTGTAGACTTTTTTAAAGAAAATATTTTAGGTGGCGAAGCTTTTGGTTCATCTGTTCAATATGTCAGAACCACCACAGAAGTCATAAGAAAAGTAGCCCAGAACAAGGGAGGAATTTACTATGCTTCTGCCCCTGAAGTAGTGCCTCAATGTGGGGTAAAATCCCTCCCTATAGGACGAAAAGCTAATGAATGGGTGACACCCTATCAAGAGCCTTTGGTGCCATTAGAACAATGTCCAAAGCAGCGCAATCAAATCAATGCCAAAGCCTTTCGCACTGGTGACTATCCGCTCACTCGCCGTCTCTTTATCATTATCAAACAAAATGAACAACTAGACGAGCAAGCAGGTCAAGCTTATGCCAATTTAATGTTAACTGATGAAGGTCAAGCTTTAATCAATCAGGCTGGTTTTACTAGTTTACGCTAAATAACCCTAACCCCTACGCCCTAATTCTGTAAAATCTGTGTCAGCAATGGAGACTGTTCAGATTAGAATTAAGCTGGTATGTCGTGCAGAATCAAAAAAATAATTAAACTAAGGAGCAAACTATGCGCATACTGACCCTAGTGCCTGGGGGAATAGGAGATCAAATTCTCTTCTTTCCGACCCTAGAGACACTCAAGAAAGAATACCCTAAAAGTATTATCGATGTGATTGTCGAGCCGCGTTCAAAAGGAGCCTATAGAATATGTCCTTGGGTCAATGAAGTCTTGCTATTTGATTACAAAGATCGCAATGGTCTAGCCGATTATCTCAACTTATTAGGGATTATTCGAGATAGAGAATATGATATAGCCATAACCTTAGGTAGACGTTGGACAGTGGGATTTCTACTTTGGCTCAATGGGATTTCTACTAGAGTAGGATATCAAACAGAGAAATCATGGTTCATTACTAACCCTGTTCCTTTAAAAACAGAACAGTATGCGGCAAGTATGTACCATGATTTACTGCAAGGGTTAGGGATCAATGACCCTACACCACCGCTGAAAGTAGCACTAGTGAAAGAAGATATTAACTGGGCTTTAAAGGAGAAGAATCGTCTAGAAATAGGAGAAAAAGGCTATATAATCATTCACGGTGGCTCAAGTCAATTAGCACAAATTAAAGGTATTGACAAGATCTATCCTGTAGCTAAATGGCGAAAAGTTATCGATGATTTACAGCAGAAACAACCAGATCTACCAATTGTCCTCATCCAAGGACCAGAGGATAGTGAGTGGGTCAAACAAATGCTAGAAAATAGACCCTATCTGAAGGTAACATCGCCGAGCGATCTCGGTAAACTAGCAGCTCTCATCGCAGGAGCCAATCTCATGTTATGTACAGATAGCGGACCTATGCACATCTCTGTAGCTGTAGGAACTTTTACAATTGCCCTTTTTGGACCTACTGAAGTCAGTAAACTACTGCCACCTAATCAAGAACGCTATATTGGGATTCAATCTCCTACAGGGAAAATTAGCGATATTCAACCAGAAACACTATTGCAACAAATTTGGCATCGTGGCTAAACGCGCAGTATTTCTTGACCGTGATGGGGTTCTCAATATTGAAGCAGGTTATATTAACCAAGTTGAGAATCTCCAACTACTCCCGAGAGTGGCTAAAGCAGTTCGCTCTCTCAATGATTTAGGACTCTTCTGCTGTTTGGTCTCTAACCAGTCTGGACCTGCGCGGAATTATTATCCAAAATCTCATGTAGAAGCCCTAAATCAGCGTCTTTGGCAACTTTTAGAGCAAGAAGGTCAAGCTCGACTAGATGCTCTCTACTACTGTCCTTACCTCAGTCCAAGCGCAGGCGGTGTCAATCCAGAATATACCCTTTGGAGTACTTGGCGAAAGCCTAATACTGGTATGCTCATAGCAGCCGCTTGGGAACATGATCTAGATCTGAGTCAGAGTTTTATGGTGGGGGATAAAGCGACTGATATAGATATGGCTCATAATGCTGGAGTAAGCGGTATTTTGGTCAAGACCGGATATGGTGAAGCGGTGTTGAGCGAGCACTATCAACACCGAGTCAAACCTGACTATATTGCCGCCGATTTACTAGAAGCAGTTTCTTGGATTAAGACGAAGGTGTGCTCTCCACCTTTGAAGTAGTCTCTGTCTCGTCTGTAGGATATGGTTTAATCCTTTTAATAGGTAGATTGGCAATTAAACAGGTGAGACGCTGATCATTTTCTAGAGAAAATTCTATGGATTCGGAGTCAATTTCTACATAACGGTTGACAACTTCTAAAATTTCTCGGCGCAGAGACTCCAAGATGGCAGGATTTAAACCCGCTCTATCGTGAGCAAGGATCAGTTTTAGACGATGTTTAGCTTGTTCCCCAGTTTTAGGGGGATACAGCCAAGGCAACAATTGTTGGAGCATTGATTTAAGTACCTATACCTAGTTTTAGCTTTAAAAGCGGTTGAGAAAACGCTTGAGACGGTTGATAATTGTATCTTGAGAAGCCATCAAATCTAAAAATGGCAAATTTTTCCCTTCTAAGCGGGCGGCAATATTCTTAAAAGCCGTTGCTGGAAGACTTGTTTGTTCTTCTAAAACGATGGGTTCTCCTCGGTTAGTGGAAACAATAATTTTTTGATCATCGGGAACTATACCTAGTAAGGGTATTACCAAGAGATCCAAAATATCTTCAATAGAGATCATCTGATTGAGTTTAATCATGTCAGGACGCAACCTGTTGATGATCAGGTGGATTGTTTTAATTTGCTCTGACTCCATCAGTCCAACTACACGGTCAGCGTCTCTGACGGCGGACATTTCTGGTGTGGTCACAATAATTGCTTCTTGGGCTGGCGCTATCGCATTGCGAAAGCCCATTTCAATTCCTGCTGGACAATCAATCAAAATATAGTCATATTGTTTGCTTAATTGCTCGACCAATTCTTTCATCTGTTCTGGTGTGATTGCTTCTTTTGTCCTATTTTGCGCTGCAGGCAAGAGAACTAAATTTGGGACTCTTTTATCTCGGACTAAGGCTTTGTCTAGACTACATTCTCCTGCTAGAACATCTAGGGCCGTATAGACGATCCTTTGCTCTAGTCCGAGGAGAATATCCAGATTTCTCAAACCAAAGTCCGCATCAACTAAGGCCACTTTACGTCCCAAACTAGCTAAGGCAGTTCCTAAGTTGGCGGTAACGGTGGTTTTGCCAACACCTCCTTTACCAGAGGTGATCACAATGACTCGATTCATATATCTTTATTGTTGGAAGGAGACTTTAAGACTCTATTTAGAATAGAAAATTTTGCTGGTGTTTCAACTTTTGTTTTAGGGATATCTGTGGGAGTGTCATCCCAACTTCCCCATGACTCCGCAAACCGATGACTTTTTTCAAAATTAAGCGCTCTGGCAATCGCAATTCCTTCTTTAGTCAAATAGGCAATCTCCGGTTGTATGTCTTCTGGATCAGGTGGGGCTACCCTTGCTACTATATCAGCAATACGTATTTGAGTCGGTTCCATTTTCAGGGCAAAAATACGACTTTCTCGATGTCCTTGTGATCCAGCATGAGCAATTCCTCTTAAATTACCCCAAATTATAATATCTCCTCTTGCTACAATACTACCGCCTGGATTAACATCGCCTAAAATTATGACAGTTCCATTGTGGCGGACTTCTACCCCTGATCTTATTGTAGTTTTAAGGTACAGTGGCTCGGCTATATTTGCTTCCTCTTCCTTTTCTTTAAAAGAAGTCGCCCAATTAATTTGTTCTACAGAATATCCTGCTGTTGCGGCTGCTACAGCCGTTTGTCGGCGACTTGTCTTCACTGAAATTAATTTTAGGTCTACTTCTTGTAGTACTTCTGCTAAATTTTGTAGTTGTCTTGTATCTAACAAATGATCTTCTGCTTGCAGGTAGACAACTTGTTGTGTTGACCAAGTCCGTTCACTATGTTTTAGATGGTACTTTAATTCTTGCCAAAGTTCTTCCCAGTGGTTAGGATGCTCTTTGACGCGAGTAGGAAGAATCACTATAAATTTATTCCCTTCTTGTTTCAGTTTAACTTGATCAAGTTGAGCAGAAGATATAGCTTCAAATTCAACATCGGAAGATTCATCAGTCATGAGCCAAATACCCTAATCATGTCGATTGGACGTTGAAGACCAGAAATAAGTTTCTCTCTTCTTAACTCTAACCAATTTTCGCCTTTCCTTGAGAACTTTAAGCTAAAACGCATTTTACAGCAGTTTGCGTCCAGAAACACCACAAAACCAGGGGAGCGGGTGCGGGGTTCCCCGCATGGGTTTTAGCATTTTTATATGGGCTTCATTTGAGCTAAATTTGCTGTAAACGTGTTTTAGCTTACATGTTTTACTCAAGAAAAAAGCAGAGAATTAACTCCCTGCTTACCACTAGATTTTTGACAACAATTTAGAAAGTGAAGGTTGTCCGTAAGACACCAACATAGATATTGTTGTTAGTAGGGAAGTTATTAGGATTGAAGATCGTATAGATACCCGGTGTTATTTGAATGTTATTGGTTATGGGGTAAGCATACTGAAGCTGAAGTATGTAGGAAGAGTTACGATCTTGTGCTCCACCGCCATTATAAGTGTAGTTTCCTGCAGTTCCAGTTGTTATCCCATCTACCCCAAAAGCGCTAGGTAATAACCCACCGCCAAATGAGAGTACTGCTCCTTCTTTCCCTAGGTCAACAAAATTTAGAGCACCGTTCCAAGTAAATGCATTAGCTTTGCGATCTGTTATTAGCAGATTGGGATTACCATTAATAAGTCCCTGTCCATACATTTGGGCGTAACCTACCCAACCACTAAAGTTGATACCTGGAACAAAAGTCCAAGTTGTTTCAAATCCATAACGGTTAGCTGTAACAGCACCACCGTTGAACGGGTTGTTTCCAATGGGGCTACCACCTGTAAACAGGTTGATACTGCCAGCAGGGTCATAAGTATATACGTATGTTAGACCAAATTTGAATTCTTTGCTCAACCCAACGTCTAACTGTGCACCTGTCGTTAAACCACCATTTAATAGACCGCTACCTTGAGCAGGGTTAGATGCTGTAGTATCTCTTGCTAAGTAAATACCTGTTAAGGCTATTGCTTTCGTAAAATTGTACTTTAAGGCTATTCCAGTACCATCAGTATCAGAACGATAAACTAGGTTGTTATAGCGTTCGGCACGTGCTAGAGAACCTGTTCCACTAGATTGTAGATAAGGGTTATATGTGTCAAATACGTCATCCAAGTTTAGTTTGTTGGCACCGACGGTCACAGTCAAGTTACCAATTGGGAATTTGTACCATAAATCGTCTATCCCTAGCGAGTTATTACTTCCATCATCGTAAGATAAACGAGATGCAGGTACCCCTGTTGCTGTACTAAAAGAGTTAGATCCTCCTCCGTTTCCAGCTTGTAAGCGAACTTTTAACTGATCTTTTCCTGTGAAGCTAGTGAGGAAGTTTAAGCGAACCCGATCAGTAAAGACCAACTGTCCACCGAAACTGTTTTGTTTTCCTGTTGCTCCATTATTGCGCCAGTTTCCTACGGTTGAGTTACCACCACCACTCCCAAAAGCGTCAGCTATACTGAAAATTACTTCACCTTGTAATTTAGTGGTTGTGGAAAACTGGTGATTTTCTAGAAAAGAGACTCTTTGGTCTAGGTTATCTACTCTAGCACCGAGTGCTGCTAATTCACTTTTGAACTCTTCCGCTAACTGTTTGAGTTTCTCAAGATCTTCTTTATTAACGCTGTTTTCTTGAATTAGGCGCTCTAATGTATTTAAACAAGCGTTGAGACCTGCGGCAAACTCCCAACGAGTTAAGGGCTGATTTCCTCTGAAGGTACGATCTGGATAACCTACAATACACCCATAGCGTTCAACTAAGCTGCGTAGTGCTTCGTAAGCCCAATCTGTAGGCGCTACATCCCTTAGTTCACTAACACTAGTAATCTGGGATAAGCCCTCACCTTGTGTAGACCCGCTCACATTTCGTATATTTATAGTATTTGTCAGGTTTCTCTTCTGAACTTGTTGAAGTAACTTGTTAGTATTCAGTACTTCTGGATTGGTTTGTACCTCATCGGCTTGAGCAGGATGAGCCGCTATAGCTATCCCTAAAGCTCCTATTACACAAGGCACTAGCTTGATTGTAGTCGCGATTATTTTTTTCATGTCTAACTCTCACACCTTAAAATTAACTAAACAATTGTTATTCAAACAATTACCGTTATTTACATTTTAATCCGTTTAAGTGGAGTTAGTCAATTTATTTGACAATGAGGCTAATTTTTCAGTAATAGTGATTACCAAAAGGTTAAGATTGGGTTAAGATTATTCTTTTAGTTTCTCAGTCCTGTCACTATATAGGAAACTCTCTGCCCTATATTTGTAGCATGATCAGCCATACGTTCTAAATGACGAATAGTTAAGCCCATCAATAGGATCGGTTCTACCACTCCTTTAAGATCTTTTTGAAAAGCAAGGATTTGATAGACCCTATCATAGGCATCATCCACAGTATCATCTAGTTGTTTAATTTGACGACCAACTTCTCCATCTAAATCAGCTAAAGCCACTAAGCTAGTTGCTAACATGAATTGGGCATGATGTGACATTTGTTCAATTTCTTTTATACAGTCATGTGGTGTATAGAGGAATGAACGTATAGCAATTTCTGCTAAATCTTTCGAGTAGTCTCCAATTCGTTCTAAATCTCGCACTAATTGCATACAGGCACTTAAAAAACGTAAATCTTGCGCGACAGGAGATTGTAGGATCATTAAGCTAGAACAATCACTCTCGATTTGACGATAGTACTGGTCAATGCGCTTATCTAAGAGAGCTACTTTTTCCACTGCCTCCAATTGACGTTCAAAAAGAGCTTGATGGCTGAGACGAAAGGAATCTTCTACTAGAGTTCCCATTCTCAAAACATCTTGTTCTAGTTTTTTGAGAATACGTCTAAAATACTTTAACTCTAAAGGGTATTGGGATTCAAAAGTTGATTGCACTTGTTAATTTAATAAATTGCCTTATATTACTGTCATAACAAGAAAAGTCCTTGTTTTTTGTAATTTTTTGTATATTTTGCTACAAACCTTTAAAAATAACTTAAACTGGTTTTAAAGGTAAAGTGATTTGAAGCCAAGCTCCCCCCGTAATGGGGTGATTTTGAGCAATAATACTACCTTGATGAGCCTGAACAATTTGTTGCACAATCGAAAGACCTAGACCACTACCTTGACGAGATGAGCTTGTGTGACGAGAACGAGAAGAATCACCTCGATAGAGACGTTCAAAAACATAAGGTAAGTCAGTTGCTGAAAAACCATCGCCTGCATCAATCACATCAATAATTACTGTTTGCTCTTGTAAGGTAATTTCTATTTTGATAATACTTTGTGACGGACTATGCTTAATGGCATTATCCAAAAGATTAGCAAAAACTTGGGTTAAACGAGAACTATCAGCTTGTATATAAATTTGTTCACCTCCAGCATAACTTAAGCTGATCTCTTGAAGTTCTGCTATAGGCTTGAGGTCTTCCCAAACTAGATTTATTAAACTATGTAATTCAACCTCTTGGTAATGTAGTTGTTGACGAGGATTTTCCTGTAATTCACTTATTTGTAACCAAGTCTCAATTAAATTAATCAGACGATTAGTTTGATTGAGAATTAATTCTGACCATTTTTTCTCTTGAGACTGCAAGCGTTTCGCCAAGGTTTCAGCTAGGAGTGAAATAGAGGTTAAAGGAGTCCTCAACTCATGCGTTAAATCAGAAATAGAACGCTCCCAATTTTGATAAGCTTTAGTTAAAGATTCTTGATTTTCTAGAAAAACACCTACTTCCCTTTCTGGTAATAGATAAGAGATCGCTTGTAAAGAGATTCGGCTGTCATAAGAGTTTACAGGAGAAGAACTATAATAATCTCGATAAAACACCCATTTTTTTACTTGTGTCTCTCCTGTGCTCCGAGTTTTTTCAATCAACTGGTCTAATTCAGAAGAGCGGACTAATTCTAAAAGTAATCGAACCTGACCAGCTTGCCAACGGTCTATAGATAAAAGACTCCTAGCTTTTTTATTACACCATATTAAATGATTATCAGAATCAACTTGTAAATAGGCTATTGGAACCTTTAACAGTAAGTTTTCCCACGCCTCAACTTGTCTTAAAAGATCTTGCTTTTCTTCTTGAAGATGAGCTAGTTCTCTACGAATCAAAGAAGGAATAGAAAATGCAGCTTTTCTATCTCTTGTATCTGAGAGAGAGTTTAAAATATCTTTTAACTGGCGATTAATTTCCCTTTGACCCCAATAGCCAATCACCAGACCAATGACAAGACCCAATAATAGGGTAACAAAAGGCATTATCCTCCCTCTTAACCAAAGCGATAACCAAAACCACGCACTGTAGTTACATACTCAGGTTGACTCGGATCAACTTCCAGCTTTTCTCTTAACCAACGAATATGAACATCTACTGTTTTACTATCTCCTAGAAAATCAACTCCCCAAATTTGTTCTATAAGCTGTTCTCTCGACCAAACTCGACGAGGGGAACTTATAAACAACTCCAAAAGACGAAATTCTTTAGGGGAGAGACTGATTTCTTTCCCGCGTAAGAAAACTCGACACTCCTGAGAGCAAAGAATTATCTCTCGATAACGATGAGTAGAAGTCTGTGTAAAGGTGTGAAAACTTTGACGACGTAACAGCGCCCGACAACGAGCAATTAGTTCTTTTATGCTAAAAGGTTTGATTAAATAATCATCAGCGCCGACCTCTAGGCCCAACACCCGATCTGTTTCACTCACTTTAGCACTGATAATCAGAATGGGAATAAAATTATTCTGATATCGTAACAAGCGACACACATCTAACCCGTTAATTTCTGGCAGCATAAGGTCTAGAATAATTAAATCAAAATTTCCTTTCAGTAAACTTTGTTCGCTACCTTGTAACCGGCTCAGAGCTGCATTTCCATCATTGACAGTAGCAACTTCATAACCTTCCTCTTCTAAGGACAACACAACTAGATCTCGAATGATTTCTTCATCTTCAACCACTAGAATCCGGGAAGTTTTGATCCCTAGGATATCGTTAGAGTGAAGTTTGCGAAAAGGGGATTTTTGCGGAATCTCAACAGACAACATATAGTAGATTTTTTGGATTAGTCTTACTTTCCCCTACCTTATCTTAAGTTGGGGTTAATATAATCTTAAGATAATCTTTATCTTTAAACCTAGTGAAAAAGCAGTCCCCCTAAAAATTAGAGAGACTACTTTTTTCAAGGTTTGAGGGAATTTAGCGAGAGCGTTTCCGAGCTGCTAATTTATAAAAAGCCAAAATAGCAACACCTAGCCCTAATAAATTAGAAGGTTCAGGAACTGATGTCAAAGCAGCGGTAATACGAGTACTGCCATCGGGAATATCAGCCGCAGTGACGTTACCACCTAAATTGTTAGTAAGATAATCATTAAAGGCTTGTTGATAAGTAGCCGCAGGACTAGAAAAAGTAACTTTGCGATCACTAGGAATATTCTGTAAGGTAGTGAAGCCATCCCCACCATCTGCAGTAAAGTTAATTACTGCTAAATCAAACAGCGCTTTCGTGGCATCGCCATCTTGAAAACCTCCCTTAGTGATATCGTAAATCAGGGAGGTCTTCTGTCCATTATTGTTAGGATCTAGAGTAATACTGAGAATGCGATCACCAGGATTAGTAATCACTCCATTACTGACAACTTGTTGCTGTGCGGTAGGATCATAAGTAAATTTTAGACCAGATATCTGGAGGAATTGTCCACCTCCACCTTCAATATGGTTAGGGTTAGAAGGATCACAATCTAATGCACATTGCTGTGATGAAACGGCTCTTTCGAGAATGTCTAAAAGTTCATTCCCAGTGACATCTTTAACTACGGAAATCAGGTTAGTAAAAGGTAGGATCTGGTAAGTATCATACTTACTAAGAGTACTGCCTGGCAGGAAGGTTAAATCATTGCGAATTCCACCACCGTTCTGGATTCCTACTAAGATTTTACTGGGATCTACACCTGCACTGGGTTGAGTAGTAGCTAGATTGATAGCTGATTGACGGACTGAATCAGCGATTAGACTTCCCAAATCGGTACTTTTGGAACGCACTTCCTCGCGTAGACTACTGAGACGAACCTCGGTAGTAGCGGCTGGAATAGCTTTTAAGGCAGCAACAGAGGCGGCAACAGGAACTTCAACTTGAGCCTGAATAGTTGGATCGGGAGTTAAAGCAGAGCCAGGTATAGGGTTGCCATTAGCATCTTTGTAAGCAAGATTATTAACAGGTATGTTTCTTGTTCCTGGCAGAACACTGGTAACGTCGCCATTATCATCTAACTGAAGTTTTAAGTTAGCTAGATAGGTATAACTAGGGGCTGAAGTTATAAGTAAGGTAGCATGTTGTCCAGGCGCTACATCAGAGAGGCTATTGACTGGTTGACCTGTTGAGTCATTGTAGATGATAGGAAAGGGAGTTTTGAGCACTGGTTTGTCAGCAGTATTGATAGGCTGGATCGGATCTGTGAGGTTGGTTTGGGTAATATGATTCCCACCAGCCACAACTGCAGCTACTTGTACAGGTCCTAGTCCGCTTGGGCTAGTTTGACCTAACCCTTTTAGTAAAGCTTCCTCATTATCAATTGTCTGAAGGTGAGAACCAACAACTATATCTTTTACCCCTTTGTTATTCAGACTAATAACTTGTTGTTTAACCAGATCAACTAAAGTTTGAAAACCTGGAGTTCCTGCTACATCACCTATGGTCGTAATGTTGCCAACACTGGAAATTGCTGGCAATGTTGGTGTATTTATACCAATAACGCCAACGCTTTGACTAACTCCACCGACACTTTTAGTTACAACAGTATTTGATTGAACATATGGATAGAGGGGATTATCGGGAGGAATTACTAGGTTAGCGCTCAGGATAGGAGCGACTGGTTGATTTGTTGTTGGATCTACTAGAACATCTTTTGTAATTTGAGGTCCTAGGTCAAAGTCATGGTTACCCAGAATAATGGCATCTGGCTTGGTAGCGTTCAGAACGTCAGTTTCGTAAAAAGGCTTTCCTTGATTGTATTGATTTAAACTGGCCTCCAATTGAGGTCCAGGCAAAATCAAGTCACCATCGTTGATATTCAGATTAAAAGCATTAGGATCTTGTGCGCTATTAACAGCACTAGTGAAAAGGGCTGCACCGCCTAATTCAAAAGTAGTTCCTGTCGCTGGTGGTGCCTGTACAGCTTGACCAGCGGGTAGAGCTGAGGTATCATAGGTTTCTGTTTGGGGTATTAAAGCAGATTCTGAGTCACTATAGTCAGTTAAGTTAAGCAGTAAAGGTTGAGCTTGAGCAGATAGAGTAGTAAGCGCTACTTGACTAGTGAGACCGGAGAGGAGGAACCAACGCAGGAGAGTTCTAGAAGAATTGCCGTTAAACATGAGTAATCACCTAAATAAAAAATTGCCAAGAAAGATAGGGAAAATAAAATTTTTACCCCTAGGGACTTGCAATCTAAAGAAATACCATTTAAACTGAAGTAAGACGAAATTTTAGAATCCTATTGTGGCACGTTTAAAAATAGAACTAGATGAACAAATCAAAGATACTCTCCTTGATGC